>Ga0081479_118389_pt1 | contig 329758 bp, 261 predicted proteins | sample MamHotmetagenome_FD_70984 | JGI IMG/M metagenome (GOLD analysis project Ga0081479, IMG submission 70984) | Hot spring cone microbial streamer communities from Mammoth Hot Spring (Liberty Cap Streamers), Yellowstone National Park, USA - T=72 v2... | ecosystem: Environmental > Aquatic > Thermal...
CGGAAATGGTAATATTACTTGCAACACAGCTAATTTTGTTCTTAAATCGAATGGAACCGATGTTACATGCAGCCAAATTTTTGATGATGGAACAAATGTCGGCATCGGGACGACGAGTCCGCAAGCTAGACTGCATGTTGAAAATGGTGAATTTTGGCTTTTTAACAATGGCAATAACACGAGATTTGTCATTGGAGATGATACGACAACTGGTCAATATGGCTGGTTGCAGTGGGATTCGAATTTGGATCTTTTCCGAATTGATCATTCCAGTGCCCCTGGTAATGGATTAAAACTGAATGGGAATTTCGTAAGCATAGGAGATCTACCGGTAGATGAACCACTCAAAGTTGGCCTTGATACGATTGAGTTCATGCGTGTTGATACAAATGGCAACGTCGGCATCGGGACGACGGCACCAACGGCAAAGCTTTATGTGAGAACAACTGATTTAACAACTGTTCCTTTTCAGGTTGAGGAAGTGGTTCATCCACTCTATGGTTGGAATTATCGAAAACCAATAACAATTTCCAATACTGGTTCAGCTTTAACAGATTATCAAGTTTTAGTAATTTTAAATACTCAAAGCTTAATTTCTGCTGGGAAAATGCAATTTGATTGCGATGATATAAGATTTACAGATTCTGATGGGTCAACACAATTAAATTATTGGATAGAATCTGGTTGCAACACTTCCTCTACCAGAATTTGGGTTAAAGTTCCTTCAATTCCAGCAAACTCAACAAAAACAATTTACGTTTATTATGGAAATCCGTCTGCAAGTTCAGCAAGCAATGGAGATAATACTTTTGATTTCTTTGATGATTTCCTAACTGCAAACACTACAAAATTCTCATATGGTGAATCTTATGGAGGCTACAATCCAATTTTTTATGCAATAGAAGGTGGTGTGCTTAGAGAATATTCCGACGGCAGTTCATGGAGAATTCTAAGAATGAAAAAGAATTTTGCCCCTTCAGATACAGTTATTATAGCAACGAGATTTAAAACTTCGGCAGCAAGTGATTGGCATGCTCACTATTTGGTTCAATACAATTACGTTGATAACAATAGATTGGGGCTGCTAGACAACGGAGGATTAACTTTCAAAATACAGCAAGTCGTAAATGGCGCATATACATCTCCTCAGAGTATGTTTACTGCAACACCCGATACTTGGTATAAATCAGAGGTAATTAAAAAATCTTCTAATACGATACAAATAAAAACTTATAATGACGATTGGACACTAACCAACAGTTATCAAACTACTCAATCTGCTTGGAGCACTGTTACATGGACGTGGGTGAATTGGCAATGGCAAAATGTAAATGTTTATTTTGATTGGATTTTTGTAAGAAAATACACTTCCCAAGAGCCAACAACAAGCGTTGGAGCGGAAGAAACATCACCACCACAACAACAAACAGTATTTTATATTCAAAATCGAACTGGCAATGTCGGCATCGGGACGGTGACACCAGGATCTAAATTACAGGTTGGAAACTCAGGTGATGGAACAGTTGCAGTTGCAAATGCATGGAACACATTTTCAGATATTAGATTAAAAGAAAATATTCAAGAGATTACTCCCAAAGAGGCATTACAGGATGTTTTAAATTTAAGAGGAGTAAGATTTAATTGGAAAAACGATTCAACTAAAAAAGTTAACATCGGTTTAATAGCACAAGAGGTTGAAAAAATAATACCAGAAGTAGTTAATACCGACAGAGATGGTTATAAATCTGTTTCTTATTCTAATTTGGTTTCAGTTTTAATACAAGCCATTAAAGAACAACAAAAAATAATTGAAAAGTTACAAGTAGAAAATACACAAATTAAAGCAGAAAATGCTCAAATAAAATCTGAAGTAAAAGCCCTTGCAGAACAAGTGAATAACTTAATCAATATACTATCTGCTGAAAATAAAGTGGGAAATAAGTGAGGTTGATTAGTTAAAAGCAACAGCAAGGTAAAGTCGCTTCATTTTGTGATGGATTAGAACCCCGTTTGAAGATTGACCTTACTCTTTTAAGCACAAAAAGATGGACCGTAAAGTTAGCAGGAGAAAATGTAGTTCATCGCTTTAAAAACTTATCGATCAAAGGATTTATAGAAAAAAATATGAAATTACACTCAACATTATAAAAAATTTTGTTTTTTTGCATAACAAAATTCAGGAGTTATGACCTATTTTGTTGCAATGATCGTGGTTTTTATCTTAGGCTATACGGCCATTGCCCTTGAACACCCATTGAAAATTAACAAAGCTGCTTCTGCTTTGCTAACAGGTTCTTTGTTGTGGATTCTATACATGTTTGGTGCTTTTGACATCTTTTCATTAGGGGTGAGTGAAGCATGGAACGAGTTTGCCAAAAATACTGGGGCCTCATTAACACGCGAAAACATTCGAGAATTTCTTAATGAGCATGAAATTATTCAGCATCTTGGCGAAATCGCAGAAATTCTCTTTTTCTTAATGGGAGCAATGACCATCGTAGAAATTACCGATCAGCATGAAGGATTTCGTGTAATTACTGACCGCATTAAAACCACTAACAAAGTTAAACTATTGTGGATGATTGGCTTTATCACTTTCTTTTTATCAGCAATCCTTGACAACTTAACTACCACCATTGTTATGGTTACTTTAACGAGAAAATTGATCAACGATCATAAAGACCGTTTGTATTTTGCAAGTCTTATCGTTATAGCTGCTAATGCTGGAGGAGCTTTTTCACCCATAGGAGATGTGACAACGATCATGTTATGGATTGGTGGGCAGGTCACTACGGTAAATATAATCTTAAAACTCTTTATCCCATCAATAATAAATTTACTTGTACCACTGATTATTTTATCCTTTATGATTAAAAGCAATATTGAGAACCCGTCTACGTCAAATGTTCAAGAAACTACACATGGCAACGGAAACAAAAATCTCCAAGATTGGGAAAGAAATTTGATGTTTTTTATGGGGGTAGGAGGCCTCATATTCGTTCCAGTTTTCAAAGCAATAACCCATTTACCACCCTATATGGGAATGTTATTTGACCTATCTATTATTTGGATTACCGTTGAATTGCTGCACATGAATAAGGTTGAAGAAAACAAAATCAGCATATATGGTATTTTATCACGTATTGATTTGTCTACTATTTTATTCTTTTTGGGCATTTTGTCCGCAGTTGCAGCTTTGCAAAGTTCAGGTCTTTTAATCCAACTTGCGCATTTATTAGATAAAACATTTGGGAATGTATTTCTGGTAGGGGGTATTATTGGTTTATTATCTGCCATTGTTGATAATGTACCCTTGGTTGCTGCTTGCATGGGAATGTATCCCATCATGGATCCGTCCACTACAGGGTATATGGCTAATTTTGTTCAAGATGGTATATTCTGGGAATACATTGCTTACACAGCTGGTACAGGTGGTAGTATTCTCATCATAGGATCAGCAGCAGGTGTTGCTGCCATGGGAATTGAAAAAATTGATTTTATTTGGTACATGAAGAAAATTTCATGGCTTGCTTTGCTAGGTTATTTTGGAGGTATTGCTGCTTATTACCTTGAAATCACTTTGCTTGGTGCGTAAAAAATTTTTTGTATCTTTTTTAAACCCCCTATTTTTGTAGGGGGTTTTTTATGCGTTTTTTTATATCGCTAGTGTTAATCATAAAGCTTTATGTTCTCGAGGCTCAACATATACGAGGTATTGTAAAAGATAAAGAAACCAATGAACCTTTATCATTTGTCAATATCACCATTAACGGTGGAACAAGAGGAACAACTAGCGATTTAAATGGCAATTTTTCTTTGGAATTACCTGCAGATGCAAAGTTTTTAATATTTAGCTATGTTGGATATAAACTGGATACGGTCTACATTCAGGAAAAAAAATTTTATTATGAAGTTTTTTTAAGTAAAAAAACTTTTTCCCTTAAAGAAATCGTTGTACTGCCTGGAAAAAATCCTGCTCATAGAATTATCGATAGTGCCATAAAGCATGTAGACAGGAACAATCCTTTAAAATACGATTTATTTTATGCTGTTCTCTACTCGAAGTTTATGATAACTGTAGATAAAGATACCCTTCTCCATCGAATTCAAAAAACAAAAGATACAACGTATCAAAAAATTAAGCTATTCCTTGATAGCCAATACATTTTATTTATGGAGAATGTGAGTGAAAAATTTCACAAAAAACCCAACCTAGATCATCAGAAGGTATTAGCAGCTCGAGTTTCTGGTATTCATGATGCTTACTTAAGTTTAATCAACACTCAAATTCAGCCTTTTAGCTTTTATAAACCTTTCATAACCATTTCTGATAAAAAATATGTGAATCCAATCAGCACAGGAAGTACGTCAAAATATTTTTTCTTGCTTGAAGATACACTTTATGATGGCAAAGATTCAATTTTTGTGATTTCATTTCGCCCTTTGCATGGGAAAAAATTTGATGGATTAAAAGGCGTCCTCTACATCCATACGGCTGGATGGGCAATTCAATCTGTTATTGCTGAGCCTAACAAATCTGGGAAAGGATTTAGTATTCGCGTGAAACAAAGTTATTTTCGACCTGATTCCATACATTGGTTCCCAAAAGAACTTCAATCAGACTTAATTTTTACTTCGGTTCAATTAAAAAATTTACCTATGATTGGTCGAGGAATGACCTTTGTACGATATGTAACATTTGATACTTTATTTTCATCGAAAAACCTCGCTCCAGCAGATGTTTATATTGACGAATCAGCGATGGAACGAGATTCATCTTTTTGGAATACCTATCGCACCACACCACTCACTCCTCAAGAAAAAAGAACCTATGTTGTGCTGGACTCATTAAATAAAAAACAAAAATTAGATCGATGGTATGAATTTATGACCTTGCTCATGAGCGCTCAAATTCCCATTAAATGGATTTCAATAAGTCTTAACGATTTACTCTATAGCAATAAAGTTGAAGGATACAGACCTGGTTTAAAATTATCTTCCAATTATAGATTAAGCAAACTTGTTGAATTTTTCGGCTACGCAGGTTGGGGTATTAAAGATGAAAAGCTAAAATGGAGTGTTGGAACAAAATTATATATCCATCGCCCTCGTAATGAGTATGTAGAAATAAGTTATGATGTTTGGACTGAAGAAACGGGCAAAAGCACTTTGACTTTCCAAAATTACTTAGTAAATACTGCAAATTTTAGGAACAATCACCTAACAGCAATAAATTATAACAAAGGTTACCACGCATCCTATCATCAACGATGGGGTAAATATTGGGACAATACATTAAAAGTTTTTTATGAAAATATTTCAGCTCCCACGTATATGCTTGATGGCGAATATTTAAAGGATCAATTTGTGGGAACGAGCAACTTTTTTACCTATGGTTATTCCATATTGTTTTCCTCGCTTTATCACTTAAATTTTATTCAAACCCCATTACAAACACTTGCTGTTGCTTCAAACAATGATAAACTTCAAATTAATCTTAAATGGACACATTATCTTCGAATCGATGGATGGAAAAACACCTCTGGATATAAAGTTCTGGCAGAATTAAAAAAACAGTACACAACTAAATATGCTGGTACTTTCTTGTTTAGATCATATGCTGGTTATGCTTCACGCCGTCTTCCTCATATTTTTACTTTTCATGCACCAGCTAATTATACTTTTTTATATTTATTTTCTGACTTTAGCTTTGAAACCATGAGGATGAATGAATTTTTTTCTACGCTTTTTTTCGATGTGTTGGCTGAATATTCGCTTAAAAATGTCTTGTGGAAAAGCAACACTTCTTTTTCACCCTATCCCATTCTGTCTTATCATGCCATGTGGGGAACATACAGCTCAAAGTCACATACAGATTTTTCTTTTCAAACACCGACAAAAGGATATCATGAAATTAGTTTATCTCTGCAAGGAATTGTGAATATAGGTCAATTTGACATTGGCCTAGCATCGGCCTATCGACTGGGAGCTTATGCTTATCCCTCATGGAAAGACAATTTAGCCCTTAAAATTAGGATTAAAACCTTCTTCTAAATGTTGCCATGACGGTAGATGTTGTAATTTTTCTTAGTTTTGACAAAAAAATATGCTTCAACCAGGGTTAATATATTTTTTGCAGAAAAAAGTTGAAGAGAAAGATTCGGCTCGTGTTTACGGATCTGGGCTTGTAGATGTACTGTCGACACCAGCCATGATTGCTTTTATGGAAAAAACTTGTCTAGAACTAGTTGAACCGTATTTAGAACCAGGCTATGGAACGGTTGGCAGCGAAGTACATGTGAAACATTTAAAACCAACTCCCATTGGAAATACGATTTACTGCAGAGCAGAACTTATTGAAGTTGCTGGGAAAAAATTAACATTTCAGGTTGAAGTGAACGATTCTAAAGGAAAGGTAGGCGAAGGAACTCATGTACGTTACATTATCCATACACAATCATTTATGGAAAAATTAAATCCATCAAATTAAAATAACCATGTCAGCTGTTTTTATTGGATACTTGCTCATTATCATTGCATTAGCAGGGTATTTTTCATCTAAAGTTAAAAACAAGAGTGATTTTGTCATTGGAGGAAGGAAAATTCCCGGGATAGCATTAGCACTGTCGGAAAGAGCTGCAGGAGAATCTAGTTGGCTACTATTAGGTCTCACGGGGCATGCATTTGTCGAAGGATATGGAGCTATTTGGGTAGCTTTGGGTTGTGTGATTGGGATTCTTTTTATATGGTGGGTTATGGCAGAGCCCTTGCGGCGCGTTAGTCAAGAACTTTCAGCAACCACCATTCCTGGTATTTTATCGGCACGTTATCCAAAACAAAAAAATGCCATACAAATTTTAAGTGCTTTGATCATTCTTTTCTTTTTTCTCTTTTACATTGCTGCACAATTTAACGGTGCAGGAAAAATTTTGAACATTGCTTTTGGAACTGATGAAAATACAGGTACCATCATCTCCGCCATTGTAATTTTATTATACACCATGCTTGGTGGATTTATGTCGGTTGTTGCGGTGGATGTGTTTCAAGCTATTTTAATGATTTTTACAATTATTGTATTACCTATTATTGCTACCATCTTTTTAGCATCTCATCACATCAATTTAACGGCTGTTATGACTACAGCACCACCTGAAATTAGTACATTTACCCATGGCAAAGAAGGACTAGCAGGTTTTTTATTTATTTTAAGCGGGATGAGCTGGGCACTCGGTTATACGGGTCAACCTCATCTGCTTGCACGAATGATTGCTATGAAAGACCGAAAAAATGTAGTCCAAGCGCGTTGGGTTGCAACTTTCTGGACGCTCATAGCCTATGCTGGAATTCTCATAACAGGTTATGCTGGTTATGCCTTCGTTCGTGAAGGACTGTTTTCAAATTCAGAAATAAAATTGGTTTTACATGATGCTGAAAAAATTTTACCTGTGATGGTAAATTTCCTTGTAACGCCTTTCATGGTTGGATTATTATTGTCAGGTGCCGTCTCTGCAATGATGTCGACTGCAGCTAGCCAACTTATGGTTTGTAGTTTTAACATTAGTGAAGACCTTCTGCCTCATATTTCTCAAAAAAGAATAAAAACAAATCTATGGATTTTGCGATTGATCATCATCATGGTAGCTATAATAGCTTATTTTAGTGGAGTTTACATGGCGGATACGGTTTACGGCCTCGTATCCTACGCTTGGTCTGGTATAGGATCTAGCTTTGGCCCTGGTCTTCTTTTGTTCCTTTTTTGGAAAAAATTTAATGGTGCCGGCGTTATTGCTAGCTTAATCTCTGGCACTATTACCACTTTTGTATGGAAAATGTTCTTTTATTCCACGACGGGCATAAGTGAAAGATTAGTTTCATTCATAGTTACACTCTTCATAGCTTATGTCGTGAGTCTCATAGCTCACAATCGCTCGAAAACAACTCCTCATACATGAAAGAATTTACCGTTGAATTTCTTTTTGACCCTCTAAAAAACAGCTATTTACGAGATGTAACTATTGAAATTGATGATAATAATCTAATACATCAAATTTCTCAAAAACCATCAACAAAAAAACTGCGAGGTTTTTTTACCGCAGGACTTATTAACATGCATACTCATCTTGAATTTTCATGGATGAAGGGGTATATTCCCCCTTATAAAAGAATGCCTTTTTTTATCGATAAAATGCGCGAAATCCACCAACTCACCATTACCCTGAAAGAAAAAGAAGCTCTTGCTCAACATACTATTGAAAAAAACATTCAGGAAGGAACTGCTTTTTTTGTGGATATTTGCAATACTTTCCTACATGAAAAAAATAAATATAGCGATTTTTTTATAAATTTTATTGAACTTTTTGGAACTGATATTTTGCAAGCTGAAAAACGCATTAAAGAAGCTACAAAATTGTATGAACGGTATAAAAATTTTACCTCGCAAACCTATTATACGCCTCATACGCTTTTTACTTTGTCAGAACCGCTTTGGAATTTTTTGCTTCCTAAATTAAATGACCAACCTTTTTATTCCATTCATTTTATGGAAAGTGAACATGAAATTTCAATTTTAAAAGATCCCGCTCAGGTTGCCATAGAACAACTTCCACATGAGGTACGTGTTTTTTTCGTCCACAACACTTTTATGGATGAAAAAAGTTTAAAAAAAATTTTAGCTCATTTTTCCGATCCATGGTTTGTATTGTGCCCACGCTCGAATTATTATATCGAAAAAAAATTTCCTCCTGTAGATTTTTTAAAATATCATTGTGAAGATAGGATTGTTCTCGGAACAGATAGCATGGCTAGCAATTGGTCAATCAGTCTTTGGAAAGAAATAGAATTTTTGCGTCGACATTTTCCTCACATTTCACTTGATTACTGGTTAAAAGCAGCAACTCTTCACGCTGCAAAAGCCTTAAGAATAGATCACATTTTAGGAAGAGTAGAAATTCATAAAAAAGCTTTTATAGCGAAAATTCCAACATTTTTAATTACTTAATATTCAGCAAAACCGGTGATGAAAAATTTAGTTGATGTAATTTTGCTGCGATATGACACTTGATCAGCTTGAGCTTGGAAAACAAGCCTACATCGTTAGAATAAAAGGAAGCAGCGAACTACGCAAACGCTTGGTAGGGATGGGTTTTGTGCTTGGTAGAAAAGTAAAAGTTGTGCGAAAAGCACCATTACAAGATCCCATTGAATTTCTAATTCTTAACTACCATGTGAGTTTACGCAAAAAAGAGGCTCAACTTATAGAGGTTTATACCGACGAAGAAATTATTACAAACTACGCTCAGGAATGGCAGCTAGTTGCTCAACGTCCTATACTTATGGATACTTTTTTTGAACGCAAGGTCCAAGAACGTACAAAGACCATAACCGTTGCCCTAATTGGAAATCCGAACTCTGGCAAAACAACTCTTTTTAATTTCCTCACTCATTCATTTGAACATGTGGGAAATTTTGCTGGAATTACGGTGGACGTTAAAAAAGCCAGTATTGATTACGATGGGTATCATTTTGAACTCATTGATTTACCAGGACTTTATTCTCTCACTGCTTTTTCTCCCGAAGAGGAATTTGTACTCGATTATCTGATGGAAGAAACTCCAGATTATATCATCAATGTGGTTGATGTAAATGCACTCGAGCGAAGTTTATTTCTTACAACACAGCTTATCGAACTCGATATACCCTTTGTGATAGCTCTTAACATGTGGGACGAATTTACTAAAAAAGAGCATAAGCTTAATGTAAATTTTTTATCCACACTACTCGGTATCCCTATCGTTCCTACGATTGCTCCTAAAAAAAAGGGATTGGAAAAACTTTTTCAAACCATTCTCGATGTTCACAATCAAAGCAAACTTTGTAAAAGAATTTCCCTACCCTATCCCATGGAAATTGAAGAAAGCATTCAAGAAATCAAAAATAATTTAGAGCACGATCCACAAATACCACATATTTCATCCCAATTTTTAGCTATCAAATTGCTTGAAAAAGATCCATATGTACAAGCAAAAGTACCGTCCCAAATATTAAAAAAAGTACAAGAAAAAATTCAATCAATAGAAAAAACATACAACAACACCATAGATATCATTATTGCAAATGTTCGATACGGTTTTGTTCAAGGAGCTTTAAAGGAAACTTTGCAATTAAACGAAAAAATATTACAGAAAAAAACAACCACTGAAAAAATCGACGATATTGTAACCCATAAAATATGGGGTTATGTGATTTTTTCATTTATTATTTGGTTCATGTTTTTTTCAACATTCAAAATTGGTAATATTTTTCAAAAATACATCGAAAGGTTAGTTGAAATAACAAAACAAATACTTGATGCTTCCCTTCCTGCTTCTATGCTTAAATCACTTATTATTGACGGTATTTTGCAAGGGATCGGTGGAATCATAATTTTTCTCCCAAATATTTTAATTTTATATTTCTTCATTGCTCTTATCGAAGACTCAGGCTACTTACCACGAATAGCTTTTATTATGGATAAAATCATGCATAAAATTGGCTTGCATGGCAAATCTTTTATTCCTATGATGATGGGTTTCGGTTGTAATGTCCCTGCTATTGCTGCGACGCGAATTCTTAATAACCCATCTGATCGCATAATCACCATCTTGATTAATCCTTTTTTTTCTTGTAGTGCTCGTTTAGCTGTTTATGTACTTATCATTTCTGCCATTTTTCCAACGCACGGAAATTGGATTTTATTTGCTATATACATGAGTGGTATTTTGATGGCTATTGTTTTTTCTATTTTGTTTCGAAAGATTTTTTTCTCGAAAAAATCAGCACCATTTGTTATGGAACTTCCTCCCTATCGGATGCCAACGCTACGAGCTCTCTCCCGCCACATGTGGTTTCGCTCCTCTCAATTTCTGAAAAAAATGGGGGGAGTCATTTTGATAGCCAGTATCATTTTGTGGTTCTTAAATTATTTCCCTCTTCATAGAAAACCTTCTCCAGCTATCCAACAAGAAATGCAAAAATTAATAAACAAATATCCATCGTTAAAAACATATTTTTCAAACATTCATGCTTTTCCTCAGCAAAATTCTATTCCTCAAGAGTTTGCGTCTTTACTCGCAAAATATAATGAAGAAATAGCAAAACAATCCTACCTAGCTCGCATAGGTAAATGGCTCGAACCTGTTTTCAAACCTATGGAATTCAATTGGCAAATTACCACAAGTCTTCTTGCAGGTCTTGCTGGAAAAGAAATTGTTGTTTCTACCCTTGCAATAAACACTGGAACTCAAAACAAAGATTCTTTTCTAACAAACATTCAAAAACTTTTTTCGATTCCTTCAGCTTTGGCATTTTTAGTTTTCATTTTACTTTATTCTCCTTGCATTGGAGTATTGACTGCTATACGTAAGGAAACAGGCAAGTTGACGTGGGCAGTTTTTAGCTTTGCCTATTCTACCTTACTAGCTTATGTTATGGCTCTTATTATTTTCAACATTGCAAGCATGGTTGTATGAAACAAATAAAAATTATTTATGTTCTCTCTCAGATTGATAAAGCTATAGCCTTTGAGTGGATAAGTGAACATTTATCAAAAGAAAAATATAAACTTTCATTTGTTGTACTCAATTACAAGCATGGTTATCTCGAAACTTATTGTAAATCGAGAGGAATACCTTACAAACATATTCAACTTGGAAGCAAGTTAAGATATCTTCTTATTTTTTTTCAATTATGGTGGCATTTTCTAAGAAACCGTCCAGACATTGTTCATTTTCATTTATTTGAAGCAAGTTTTTTGGGGTTACCTGCTGCGTGGTTAGCTGGAGTGCGACGCCGTATTTATACCCGCCATCATTCAATTTCGCATCACATGTATCATCCACATGTCGTAAAAATTGATAAGTTCTGTAATCGCTTGGCTACCGATGTTGTTGCTATTTCTGAAGTTGTCAAGCAAACGCTCATTGATCTAGAACACTGCCCCCCAAAAAAAGTTAAGCAAATTTATCATGGCTTTGACCTTAATGCTTTCTCAGCTCGTAACGAAAAAGAAATCGAACGCCTACAAATTACCTATAATCCATCTTCCAAAAAACCAGTAATTGGAGTTATATCCAGATTTATTGAACTAAAGGGTGTAAACTATCTCATTCAAGCCATGGAAAAAGTTTTAAAAACCTACCCTGATGCCCTTTTTCTTTTTTTTGGTAGCGAAGGAAATAAACATCAAGAATACACAGAAATGTTGAAAAAATACCCATCCTCATCGTATAAAATTATTCTTTTTGAAAACAATATTACGCAATTATATAAAATTTTTGATGTATTTGTGCATGTTCCCATTGATCCAAGAGTTGAAGCTTTTGGGCAGATTTATGTTGAGGCTCTTGCTTCAGGAGTTCCCATGGTGTGCACACTTTCAGGGATTGCTAATGAATTTATCGAGCATAAAAAAAATGCATGGGTTGTCCCTTACAAAGATGCAGAAGCCATTGCCAAAGGCATATTACATCTATTGGAAAATAAAGAATTACGAGAGAAATTAATTGCTAGAGGTAAAGAGGATGTTCGTATTTTTGCTTTGAAAAATATGATTTCTAATTTAGAAAATCTTTACGATGGAAAATTATAGTCCTTTTTTTTCATTGATCATTCCGACATACAATCGTGCTGATCGAATTCTAAAAACTATACAAAGTGTTTTACATCAAACATATAATAATTTTGAAGTATTGATAATTGACGATGGTTCTACCGATAACACACAGGAAGTAATAAAAAGCATCGAAGATCCACGAGTTCGATACATTTATCAAGAAAATAAAGAAAGAGGGGCTGCAAGAAATACAGGTATACAACACGCAAAAGGTTATTATATCACATTTTTAGATTCCGACGATATTCTTTTGCCTTATCATTTTGAAACTGTTTTCGAACAATTAAAAAAATACAATTTTCCCGCAGTTTATCATCAACCTTTTTCTGAAATTTTTGAAGATGGCAGAATTATTTCTAAAACCAATGTACCTAAAGTCAAAGATATAAAAAAATTCTTTTTCACCAAAGGGAATTTTATGGGTATTGTGGGAATTTTTATTAAACGAAAAATGGCTTCCAAATATTTGTTTGATGAGAATAGAATTTTAGCTGGTAGCGAAGATCATGAATTTTTATTTAGAATACTTTTAAATGAAGATATTACTATTGGTTTTTTACCAACAACGCATGTAATCCATCATGCAGGAAGAAGTGAATTTCAGATAAATAAAGAACAAGTTATCAATCGTTTTTTGTATTTGCATGAAAAATGTTTGAAAAATACCGATTTTCAAAAAAAATATCCAACCTATCAACGAGCTTTTTCTTTTTATGTAATAAGTTTACTCGCTCTCTATCTATTGCAAGGTAGATACAAAAAAGATGGGTTAAAATATTATTTACTTGCATTACAAAAATATCCTCAAGGCGCTTTTACCTTGAGATCTTTGGTTATTTTTAAAAAACTTATTTGGAAATAACATGAACAAAAAAATTATTTTATATGTTTCATATGATGGGATTACAGATCCTGTGGGACGTTCTCAAATACTACCTTATTTACTAAATTTGCAAAATAAATTTCATTTTATACTCATAAGTTTCGAAAAAAAACATGTTGAAAAAGAAATTTTAGACATTAAAAATTTGCTTTCCACCAGCTCTATTGAATGGTATCCACTACGATACAGACAAAAATGGCCAATTATTTCAACCATCATAAATTTATTTGCTGGGAAAAAATATGTAAAAAAAATTATAAAAAAATATCATCCAGCTCTTGTGCACACTCGAAGTTACGTAGCTACATGGCTTGTGTTACGACAAGTAAAAAAAAAACAAATTCCACTGCTTTTTGACATGAGAGGTTTTTGGGTTGATGAGCGTGTTGATGGTGGGTTATGGAACTTAAAAAATCCTTTCTATCGACTTGTTTATCTTTTTTTTAAAAGGTGGGAACAGCGTTTTATTAAGCGTGCCGATCACCTAGTTTCCCTAACCCACAACGCAGCCGAATGGATGAATAAACACTGGAATATCCCTCTTCAAAAAATAAGTGTCATTCCGTGTTGTTCCACTTTTGACCTTTTTAATCCTGCTTTATATCCAGAGACAAAAAAAATAGAATTTAAAAAATCTTTGGGCATAGATGAAAACAAATTCATTTTAGGTTACGTTGGGTCTACAGGTACCTGGTACTTACTCGATGAAATGATTAGATTTTTTGAAGTACTCAATAAAAAAAATAATAATTCTGTTTTCCTATTACTTGTAAATCAGTTGGATGATAAAAAGAAAATCGAAATTGAAGAAAAAAAACTTCCCATCATCGTTTACGAAAAAATACCTTATTTGCAAATCCCTGCTTATCTATCGATTATGGATGCAATCGTTATGTTTATAAAACCTGCCTTCAGCAAAATAGCCTCTTCTCCTATAAAATTAGGAGAAGCTTTGGCCATGAATAAACCAGTTATCATTAACGCTGGCATAGGGGATGCAGCTTATGTTGAAGAAAATGGTCTTGGTTTCGTTGTAAAAGACTTTACCATCAAAGAATTTGAACGTATAGCAGATTTACTTTTTTCAAGTTCGTTGCAAGATATACGAAAAAAAGCCTACGCAGTTTATGACATCAGCGTTGGCGTAGAAAAATATACTCAAATCTATATTCAACTACTTAATCGCGGTAAGGAACCTCTTCATCAATGAATTCGACTCCCCAATCTTTCATGCCAGCTAAAATGGGTTCATACAAATCAGGTGTCACGGGTATTTTTACTCCTGTGGCTTGAATTTTCCCTTTGAGAAACATTTCTATGGCAATAGCCAGCGGCATTCCAACAGTAATAGCCATAGCCGTATCAGTAGTATTTCGTCCAATAACTACCATCGATGAAAGTTCGCGTCGGAGCTGCCCATTTAACTTGTAATCAAACGTATGTTGCATGACAATCATATCTAAATCATTAGGACCAAGTTTCCATTTTTCTTCCAGAAGAGCCTGTAAAACCTGAGCTGGAGTTTTGCATCCGCTTGGAATAGGTCTATCTTCAAAAATTCCTAACCATTCAAATTTTTTAAACAAGCCACTTTCTCGATTAATATTGAGATATTGGCAGAAATTATCTTCAACGCTCAACGATGGACGATAAGGCAAAAAAGCATTGATAAAAGATCGATAAGTCAATTTTTCTGGATTTTCGATTTCATAGCTATCGTCCGTTACTCCCAGTTGAACAAATTTATTCCAAGCTTCACAATAGCCAGGGCGACGGAAAGTACCTCTGAATATCGTTTGAATTCCTTCCAAGCCATAAACAGAAATGTAATTCAATGAGTCTCGGTTCGCATAGATTTCAAATTTGCCATAATTCAATACTTCAGTTTCCTCGATGCGTTCGAATAACTTGTGATATGGGATGTATTTATATTCTCCGCGCCAAAGGAAGCGACCACCAGCCTGACCTGCAAGAACCACATTGCGGGGATTCCATGTAAATTTGTAATTCCAAGGATTATTATCATACTCTGGAGCTATGAGACCACCTGTATTGGACATGAAGCCAATGATTGTTCCACCTTTGGCTCGAATTTCATTAATTTTTTTCATGGCTGACATGTGATCAATTCCTGGATCAACACCACATTCATTTAAAAAAAGTAACCCTTTTGCTTTCGCTTCTGCATCTAAAGCGCGCATCTCTGGTGAAACATATGATGTCGTAAATAAATGTTTATTATGTTTTAGGCATGCACGAGCAACCACGGGATGGTATTTGGCAGGTAGCATACTCACGACAACATCAGCTTTTGCTACAAGCTCTTCAAGCTTTTTATCATCTCCTAATTCATAGGTTTCAGGAATTCCATTTGAATAATTTCCTATTTTTTCTTTAGCCTTTTCAATGCTTCTGCTGGTAATTGTTACCACCCAATTTTCTTTCTTCCCCACTTCCAATAAATAACGAATCATGGTACTCGCTGAAAGCCCTGCACCAAAAATGACAATGTTTTTCATACAAATATATTTTTCTGAGCAAAATTATGATTTTATCAAAATGACAAAAATTACTATTTTACTAATTAGTCAAGAAAAAATATGTAAAATGACCTCACGGAAGCAACACTCTATTTTTTAAAAACTTGTTGGAAAAAATGTAATTTTGCAATGAATAAGAAAAAGCCATGTTTGAGAGCCTAACAGAACGTTTGGATAATGCATTTCGATTGCTTAGAGGAAAAGCTCGAATTTCAGAAATTAATATATCAGAAACCATTAAAGAAATTCGACGAGCTCTCATCGATGCGGACGTTAACTACAAGGTGGCTAAAGACTTTACTGAACGAGTAAAAGAGAAAGCCATTGGACAGGAAGTGTATAAGTCCATTACCCCTGGACAAATGTTTGTCAAAATCGTTTATGATGAGCTGGTTGCCTTGATGGGGAGCACACATGCTGAATTAAAACTTAAGGGAAATCCTGCGCCTATCTTGCTTGCTGGACTTCAAGGATCAGGAAAAACTACTTTTGCTGCAAAGCTAGCTTTATTTTTAAAAAACAAAAAACACAAAAACCCTCTTTTGGTGGCTTGCGACGTATATCGCCCTGCTGCGGTAAATCAATTGAAAACTTTAGGAGAACAAATAGGAGTGAGTGTTTACAGCGAAGAAAACACAAAAGATCCCATAGTTATTGCAAAAAACGCCATACAACATGCTAAAACATATGGCTTCAACACTGTTATAATTGATACTGCTGGTCGACTTGCTATTGATGAGGAGATGATGCGAGAAATCAAATTACTTCACGAGATGCTTCACCCATCAGATACTCTATTTGTCGTGGATGCCATGACAGGACAAGATGCAGTGAATACAGCTAAAGCTTTTAATCAAGTTCTTGATTACGACGGGGTCATACTTACAAAACTTGATGGTGATGCACGAGGTGGGGCTGCCCTTTCCATTAAGGCTGAAGTAAATAAACCTATTCTTTTCGTAAGTACGGGTGAAAAAGTTGATGCTCTTGATATCTTTTATCCCGACCGAATGGCCTCCCGTATTTTAGGTATGGGAGATGTAGTTTCTCTGGTCGAAAAAGCAAAGGAACAAATAGATGAAGAAGAAGCACGCCGACTACAGAAAAAAATAGCTAAAAATGAATTCAACCTCGAAGATTTTCTAAAACAGCTTCAGCAAATCAAGAAAATGGGAAATATTAAAGATTTGCTCGCTATGATTCCCGGAATGGGTAAAGCTATAAAAGATATTGATTTTGATGAAAATGCTTTTAAACATATAGAAGCAATTATATATTCAATGACTCCCGAAGAAAGACGAAATCCTAACATACTCAATGGATCTCGAAAACAAAGAATTGCTCGTGGAAGTGGGAGAAGTGTAACGGAAATTAATCAGTTATTAAAACAATTCGAGGAAGCACGAAAACTCATGCACACCATGGCAACTACTGGTTTTAAAAAATTTAAAAAAAGATAAAGTATGCAATTATTAGATGGAAAAGTAGTCAGCCAGAGCATAAAAGAAAGAATAAAGCAAGAGGTAGCTCAAATGCTTGACGAAGGCAAAAGAGCACCTCATCTGGCTGCCATCCTTATTGGTGAAAATCCAGCTAGCAAAACTTATGTGGCCAATAAAGAAAAAAGTGCTCGCGAAGTGGGCATGATTTCCACGGTTTACAAACTTTCTGAAAACACTAGCGAAAAAGAAGTATTCGAAATAATTGATTTTCTTAACAACGATGCTGAAGTAGATGGATTTATAGTTCAATTGCCTTTACCAGAACATCTTGACGAGCAAAAAATCATTGCCCATATTAATCCAGACAAAGATGTAGATGGTTTTCATCCTATCAATTTGGGGAAAATGCTTCTTGGGCAACCCACTTTTCTTCCAGCAACTCCTATGGGAATCTTGGAACTGCTAAAACATTACAATATTGAAACAGAAGGAAAACATTGCGTGGTCGTTGGAAGAAGTCATATTGTAGGTACCCCTATGGCTCTTCTCATGAGTCGCCCAACCTACCCAGGTAATGCAACGGTTACTCTTTGTCACTCTAAAACTAAAAACCTGCAGGAAATAACAAAAACAGCAGATATTCTTATAGTCGCTATGGGTAAACCACAATACATAACAGCTGATTTTGTAAAAAAAGACGCCGTGGTGATAGATGTTGGAATTCACAGAATCGAAGACCCATCCAAATCATCTGGTTTTCGACTTGTTGGTGATGTGGATTTTGAAAGTGTGTCAGCAGTAGCATCATGGTTAACTCCAGTACCCGGCGGCGTTGGACTAACTACTGTTGCTTCGCTACTCATCAATACCCTACAAGCACGAAAAAATAAGATGGAATGAAAAAAATTTTCGTAAGTTTATTGTTATTTCCTTTTATAATTTTTTCTCAAACCTTTAAAAAAGATACCCTTATAACCTACGATGGACAAAAATTTATTGGGGATATTATTCATGTAGGTAAATATGTTATTACCTTCAGACCACTTGGTAGTTATATTTATGAAAAATTTACCTTGAACGACATCGACTCAATTTTCTATAAAAATGGTAAGCATGAAAAAGTGATCCCTGCTGTCCCTGAAATTATTAATAAATTGAAAAAAACCTCTAAAGCTGATAAAGCTGTAATTATCTCTCCTATTTCCCCTTTTTATTCTTTTATAAACGTTGGCTATGAGCAGTTTTTAGACAAAGAACACATTGGACTTGCTGAAATTCATTACATTTTTCCCAATAAAAAAGAAAATATCCAGCTTTCCAACAACACAAATTTTAGAGGGGGAGGATTTCAACTTTCATACTTTTTTACAAATAAAGAACCTTTGCAATATCGAGCTATGTCTGTTCGTCCAAAGTTTCAGGGTTTTCAGTATGGGCCTCAACTTTCCACGAGCTTTTTACTCTTTGATTTTAAACCTTATAAAGACTCAACTGATGCCATTTTCAATATCAAATCCCTACATCTGTCCCTCTCATTCCGTGTTAATTACACGCAAGTTTTTTCAAAACATTTCTTTTTTACTTTTTTTACTGGCCTTGGTCTTGGTCACATTTTCCCACTCAATCTTTCTTATGAAGACCGAAAAAAAATTTATTTTAATTCCGAAAAAATAGCTTATTTCAAGTATCTCTCAAATCCCATTCAATTCTATGGTGGCCTAACCTTGGGATTTTTCTTCGAATGATTTTAAAGTTTGACAATTACTCAAAACCATCCACCATATGTTATAGAATTTTTCCCAATTTTGAAAGGAGAAAAATAAATTTAACGAAAATAATTAGCATAGTAAGTGCAAAAAAAGAATTTTACCCACAAAGGGGTAATTAAGCCATATAAAAGTTGCTCTTTTTGTGGAAGTATCGCAATAGTAGCAAATCCCATTGCAAAAGGGAGCATTGGAGTGCAATTTACACAGCCCAAGCATCTAATATTGCCCTTGGAATTTCGACCAGCTCCGATCTCATGACATAAAACCAGCATTAAAATAAGTTCTCATTAACGCACTCAAAGCAAAAACTATGACTGTACATCCTTCGGACATATTCTACACGAGAATTGCCAACAAAAGTGTAAAAGCATTCAATAAATCTCCCAAGCAAAAACCGAGACCAACAGCCAAATCTTCGAGTATATTGCACAGTCTAATTGCTATGATAAAATGCTACGCAGCCGTATTCTCTTCTTCTTTATGCCTTCAGTTCTCATACACGAATGTGTATGGAAAATTACGTGGTCGGAAAAATCAAGCAATGCAATTCCCAAACCATTCAAACAATTACAGAATGACTCCATTTTTCTCGTTCTCTCGGATAATGTAACTTGTAAAACTTGTCTTTGCATTACCCCCAACGAACAAATAAACACCACACAATAATTTTTCCTCAAGTTTATGCCAAAACAAAATAAACATTGCACCCACCGTGTTTAAAAACGCAATTATTCTACTTACAAGAAAACCTGGGCACCTTGGCTTTGTTCTAGAACCTTATAAAAATATTTAAAAATAAGCATAAATAAAGAATTTGTTTACCACCGATAGGTGATGGTCAAAAATGGCATTTGATTAAAAGTAGTTTTGCCCATTTCATTTGTTTTATAAATCAAAGCAAATGGGTTTACATTGAAATTTAATTTTTCTGTCATTTCTTCATTTTTTCTTTTTTGCTTTTTTATTGCATACAATGTTATATCATAGCCTAATTCACCAAGCAACACGGTGCTTATCATAGTCACATTAACATTTTTGAAAAGTAGTGAAGAAAGGCCAGCGCCAATCAACGCTCCACCAGTGGTTCCAAGAGCTAGGTAATTTGCTTGGGCATTTGTAAAATCATATTTATTGACCAGAATACCTCCACGCAAACCACCTAAAACCGCTCCAAGACTTAATGAAGCCCTGATTAGTCCAACGTTATCAACGTTTGTCGTACCAAGTATCACACCAGTTTCAGCAAACGCCAGCAATGTATTTATTGAGAAAACTCCTGCATCACCTGGAGCAAAATTGATTTTATTACTTAAAAAATTTCCTAATAATGCTCCACCAACTCCGCCATAAATAATACCTGGATTCCTTTTCCAGAAAGCATTATTATCGTCTACATCTATAAGTAAAGTGGTTAAACCTATCCCAAGACCAGACAAATACACAATTGATTTTGCTTTGCCTTCGCTAATTTTTTTAAATTTTGCATAGCAATAGCCGCCAACAAGTCCAGAAAGACTTGTAATTGTTGGTAGAATGTATTTTTCAGGTTTAGACCAATGAATACCCACTATATTATTTAAGGCTTCTCCATAAATAATCCCAAGTCCTCCAGACCCAATAGCTAAATAAGACATTCCCTTCGTAACTTCCTTGTTCATAGTTAAAAAGAATGGTGTGAAAAAACCGGCGCCCACTGTCAAGGGAATAATTGCATCCTGTACATAACCTGAAGCTTTGATATTCGACATAAGAGCCGCACCATAATAAATTGATAATCCAGTAATTCCTCCAACAAAAAGAGGTCTTCCTTCTTGATTAATATTCAGCTTAAGCGACTTACTCAGAATCACCTCCCGAATTTTCTCTCTTAATTCAGTTAACTGACTATATGAAATATCCTTCCTATCTTTAACCAAATCCCCTTTATCTACATAATAAATCTCCAAAATATAGGATGTGTCGCCTTTTTGAAATAATTTGGCTTCTTCGAAATTTGAATATTCGGGAAAAAGATTCAAAGATTTCTCAAGCTTTTTGTCAATGACCTTAATATTATTAGCGGAGTCTATCGGAATCAGCCTTTCTTGAGAAAAAATAACTAATGGAAAAAATAAGCTGAATAAAAGAACTACCACATAACAATTTTTTTTCATATCAACTCCATTTTTTGTAAAACAAAATTACTATTTCTATTAACTAATCTTTCACAAAAATAGTTTATGCAATATTAAATTAATTATTTCTAAAATTTTTTTGCTCTTTGTAAACTTTTATATTTTAATGACGTCAAAGTGAAAAATTTAAAATTTTATGATACGCATCTTGATTTCAATATTTGTTTTGAACAGTTGGTTTTTACAATCTGCCTAAGTAGAAACGCAGGTTGCATTCATAAATTCTGATTATTTAAATTACCTTGAGCACCTTGAAAAATTTCATGGATACATCTTACCCATAAAAAATATTCATTTGCTTCCCAAGCATTTTGTTTCTACGAAAGCACTCCCAACGTCATACGATTTACGAACGCAGGGGTTGGTAACCTCGGTTAAAAATCAAGGAAGTTGTGGTGCATCTTGGACATTTGCTACCTGTGCTTCTATCGAATCCTTCTGGCTCAAACAAGGATTAGGATCGTACAATTTATCTGAAGATAATATCAACAACTGTCATGGATTTGATTGGGCTCCTTGCAACGGGGGAAACATCTATATTTCTTTTACATGTTTAGCACGAGGGTCAGATATCATGCTTGAAAGTGATGACCCTTATCAAACAACTCCTAATCCCTGCCCAACGAATATCTATCCAATTCGATATGTTACTCAAGGTAGGATATACCTTCAGATATAAACGCAATTAAACAAGCTATATATGATTATGGAGCTTTATGCACAACATACTACCATGATAATGCGTACTTTAATAGATCAAATAATACTTATGTTATAATGGAACTGAATATGCGAACCATGCTGTAACGCTTGTTGGTTGGGACGATAACAAAGTTACTGCTGGGGGGACTGGTGCTTGGATCTGTAAAAACAGTTGGGGGACAAACTGGGGCGAAAATGGTTATTTTTACATCAGTTATAACGACACTCGAGTTAATAGCGAAGTTGGATTCTTCCCTGCTTACTACAATTATCAATCTGGCGATGTAATTTATACGTATGCTCCTTTCGGAAACATCAATGACATTGGCTATGCTGGTAGTACAACAGCTTATGCATTAATCAAATTTGTTGCAAATGGCAATATAGCAGTAAAACAAATCGGTTCTTTCATAGCTTCAGGCAATTCTAATATTAGTTTTGAAATATATGATCATTTTGACGGAACAACTCTTAGCGGACTACTGGATAGTATTGGACAAAAATATTGTGATGATCCAGGTTTTCGTTATTTTTCTTTACATTAACCTATAGTATTACCGAACAATGATGATATTTACATAAAAGTAAAATATGTCACCCCTGGTTACAATTATCCCATCCCTATTGAAGAAGTAGCCAGTGGTTATGCAAGCAATGTTACACTTGAAACTGGGGTAGAATGGGTAAGTTCAAATGGGTCAACATGGCTAGCTTGTGGTAATGGCACAACTCGACAATATGATTTAACGATTTCCATGATTGCATCAACGGCAGGTCCTGTTCATTCTGAATTAACATTTGCTGGTAAGATTTATCCAAACCCAGCTACCAATTATCTTTTTATTAACTATGCAGAGCCTGTCACAAAAATCGTCATTTACAACCTTATGGGCGAAATACTAAAACAGGATGATGTAGATAATACAAATTTTCTCATCAAAATAGATGTGAGTAATTTACAGGAAGGCACCTACCTTCTTTTTATAAGCAACAAATCCAAAGTATTATTTACGAAACTCCGCTAAGTTTTAAAATTTCACTTACTCTTTTTCGGACTTCTTCCATTTGCTGGAAGGAAGTTGAAGTAGCACCCGTAATACCTATGGAACTTGCTTGCTGTATGATAGGTATAATCTCGTTAATGTCATCATAAGTGGATATTAAGAAAGTGTTTGAATTGATCTGTTTGGATTTTTCAAAAAGTTGTTTTCCATTTGAGCTAGACTTGCTGGCAACGAATAAGATGAGATCATGTTTTTTTACAAAATTTTTCAGATTATCAGCTCTTCGAGCAACTACACGACAAATGGTATCATGAGAGATAACTTCTTCACCGGAAAAACCTTTTTGGCGAAGAGCTTCTTTGATGGCTTGAACTATTTGCTCATAACCGTTTTTAGATTTCGTTGTTTGCGAAAAAATGTGAATCGGTGGTTGTAAATCTATAGTAGCAATTTCATATACTTCTTCTACAACATGCACTTGTCCATCGATCTGCCCTTTTAGACCAATTACTTCTGGGTGATTCTTTTTCCCATAAATAATAATCATTCCCTTATTTTCAAGTTGATGATAAGTATCAAAAATTCGTTGCTGTAGCTTTTTTACTATAGGACAAGTCATATCTAGCAAGTGTAAATGATTATTTTTTGCAATTTCGTAAGTTTCCTTTGGTTCACCATGAGCTCGAATGAGAACTGTTTCATTTTCAAGTTGCTTGAATTCCTCACGAGAAATGATCTTAAGCCCCATAGCTTTTAGTCGTTGTAACTCATTTTCGTTATGTACAATTTCCCCTAAGCAAAATAAGTAATCATGTGTTTTCAAGAAATCTTCAGCTGCTTTTATTGCATCGGTCACACCAAAGCAAAAGCCAGCATCATCGTCAATCTCAATAGGAATCATGAAATTCCATTTTAAGATTGTACATGAGAAAACTCATTACATCAGTTATTTCATCGATTTGCTTGGAAGTAGGTTTGCCAGCACCATGACCAGCATTTGTTTCGATGCGGATAAGGACTGGATTTTCACCCGCCTGACACGCTTGTAAACGTGCTATGAATTTATAAGAATGTGCGGGAACTACTCGATCGTCGTGGTCCGCTGTAGTTATAAGAGTAGCAGGATATTCAACATCACATTGAATGTTATGGTAGGGACTGTATTTTAACAAATAATGAAAATCGTCTTCGTTATCTGGTGAGCCATACTCATTGATCCATGCCCAGCCTATGGTAAACTTATGAAAACGCAACATATCCATGACGCCCACAGCAGGTAGAGCTACTTTAAATAAGTCAGGACGCTGCGTCATGCATGCGCCAACCAATAAACCACCGTTAGAGCCACCTTGTATGCCAATAAATTGAGGTTGGGTATAATTTTCTTTAATCAAATATTCAGCTGCCGAAATAAAATCGTCAAAAACATTTTGCTTGTTGTGCTTCATGCCAGCCTCGTGCCACTTTTCACCATATTCTCCTCCACCCCGCAAATTTGCTACACAAAAGACACCACCAGCATCCAAAAATGGAATAATAGAAAGCCGAAATAAAGGTGTCAAGCTTATATTGAAGCCTCCGTAACCATATAAAAGCACAGGCCTTTCCCCATCTTTTGATAAATCCTTACGATGAGTGATAAACATGGGAATCATCGTCCCATCCTTCGACGGATAAAAAATTTGATAAGTTACGTAATTATCAGGGTCAAACTTTACTCGTGCTTCCCAGAATATCTTGAGCTCATTTGTAAGTAAATTGTAGGTATAAATACGGGTTGGAAAAGCAAAACTGGAAAAAGTTAGAAAGATAACAGGATCATGTTTTTCAACAGAAACACCCCCGATACTCCCTATGCCTAAATCCATGTTTTTTTCCACTTTACCATCTACGGATAACACATACAATTTGCTAGATGCATGCTCAAGATAATGAGCAATCCACTTTTCAGAAGCATAAGAAACCGATTGCAATACATGTTCTCTTTCTGGAATAATTGTTTTCCAGTTGACTTTATCAGGATTAAGTAAGTCTACAGCAACCAGCTTTTTGTTTGGAGCATCCTCATTTGTTAAAATATAGGCCGTATTATGTAGAACTTCAATTACATCGTAATCATATTTGAAACCGTCTGCAATAAGCGTCCACCCAACATTTTTTTTAGTGTTAAGAGGTTTAAAATAAAGAGCATTTCCTGATGTAGATTCGGTTTCTATTAAAAAAGCGTATTTTTCATCATCAGTCGTTACAACGGTATAATTTCTCAAAGGATAATTTTTGTTTTCATATACGAGTTTATCATACGATTGTTTGGTGCCTATTTTATGGTAGTACACTTTATGATACTCGTTTTTTTGCGAAAGTTGACGAGCATCATTTTTTACATCATAAGCACTATAAAAAAATCCTTTTTTGTACCATGCAATATAACTAAATTTTACATGTTGAAGATGATCGGACAATTCTTTGCCCGAGTTTAAATCAACCACTTTGATCTCCTGCCAATCAGATCCAGCTCGGGAAAAAGAATAAGCAAGATAATTTTCATCATGAGAAACTACAAAGAAATTTATGCTAATTGTACCGTCTTTAGACCAATTGTTAGGATCTAAGAGAATTTTTTCTTCCCCTGTTTTTCGATTTTTAATATACAATACACTTTGATTTTGTAAACCATTGTTTTTGTAATAAAACAGCCATTTTTTGGTTAAAATAGGGGTAGACATTTTTTCGTAATTCCATAGTTCCTTGTATCGTTCTCTTAATTTATTACGAAATGGTATGGTTTCCAGATATTTAGTTGTCACGATGTTTTGCTCTTCAACCCATTTTTTGGTTTCCTCAGCATTTTCATCTTCGAGCCAACGATAAGGATCTTCGATAATTACGCCAAAAAGGGTTTCCCTCTGATCAATCCTTTTGGTTTCAGGATATGTTATTTTTTGTCCCATAAAATAAATGCTTGGCATGATGAACAAAAACGAAAAAAAATTTTTCATTTTTTTGCAAATATAAAGTTTTAAAACTTCGAAAAGGGATTGTAAGACAAATATCATTTAAGCTGGTTGAAAGCACCAGTTATCCATAACAGTAGTCCTATAAAAGCTAAGATGAACAAAACAAAGAAAAATATTTTCCAAAAACTATACGGCCGTTCGCCTTGTACTTCTCCTGTTTGTCCATTGATCAAAAAATGGTAAACTTTATTTTTAAAACGAAAACTACTTAAGTAGATGGGTAAGAGAATATGTTTAAAAGTTACATTTTCATAAGTGGTTTCTTTAGCTAAAATTTGCTGTTCATCTCCTCCAATATCATCACGTATGAGTTGGACAATGACAGGTTCCATACGGTTCTTGGCTACCTCAAAGGCTTCTTTAAGAGGCAACTGATACATTTCAGTTTTAAAACCAAGCAAATAACGATCATCAAAAGGCATCAACAACTTCAAATCCCAGGGTTCGAGTTCGTATACATATTTGGTTGGCAAACTGCTACTTGCAACAACCAAGATATCATCAAAAAAATATTGGACAGTACCACTGCGAGGACTCCAACGAATGCGTCGCTCTGTTCTTTGTTGAGTTTTTCCATTAACGGTTGTAGTAACTGTTACATAATAATAATCTCCGCGTAAACCTCTATAAGCTGTAATTGTTTGAGCATCAAAAGTCCAGTAAGGAACATACATTCCCAAAAACTTGTCAGGAACGATATGCCATTTTTTAAAAGCTGATGGGGCAAACCAAAGTTTCTTTTTCCATTGTTGAAACAGTTCGTAAGCTTTTTTTTGAGGAATTTGAAAAGGAATAACACCCTCAGGCTTAATGACACGTTGTATACTTGTTTGTTCTACAACCATAGGGGTACCACAAAAAGGACAAAGGTCTCCAACGGTGTAATTATCCAATTTAACTATAGCTCCACATGCTTTACATCGTACTGTTGTCCAAGCAATAAGATTTTTTTCATCCTCACTTTGAGAATGAGATAAAAAAACCTTTTCTTCAACAGGATGAGTAGCTGGGTCATTTATGTCAAAAGTAAAACCGCAATATGCACATGTAAGTGAGTTGGTACCTGGCAAAAAAGTAACATGTCCTCCACACTGAGGGCACGCATATTGCTTAACATTACCTGAGATGTTTTCATTCATATTGGATGATTATTGTTGATGTGGTATGGGTGGGGGTGTTTGTCCAAAATATGAAGCAAGAGATGATATTTGCGATGCAGGAAGCCAGTTGGCCATACCAGCAGTCCAAGCCAATGTGTTCGGCTGAATTTTACCTTGCTGTATTAGCTGTGGTATTTGATCCAGTGTGTAAGGTCCACTTTGTTGACCATTAATGACGAAATAAAATTGCACAATGGGTGGGGGTGTTTGTTGAGGTGTGTTTGTTTGATTTTGTTGATTAAACATTTGTCCCATTTGGTTTGCCATGACATATCCAACACCCATGCCCATACCAAGACCAGCCGTGGAATCAACACTACCACCTTCACCAAGATCACCAATGGCATTGGCAGTTTGAAACTTAGCGTATTGGTTCATGTCTCCAATAACATTCATGCTTGTTTTTTTATCCAAAATTGCTTCAACCTCTTCAGGCAACGAAATATTAGAAATCAAAAATTTAGTCAAATTAATTCCATACTCTTCTATTTCCTTTTTTATATGTTCATGAATACCAACAGAAAGTTCATTGTAGCTAGCTGCAAGATCTAAGACGGGAATTTTTTGCTCTGCAACATAATCAGCAAAACGCGTTACAATGATATCGCGAATTTGTCCCTCAACTTGATCGGAAGTAAATTGACCATCCGTTCCAACAACTTCACGAATAAATTTAATGGCATCAGATACTCTAAACGAATAAGTACCAAAAGCTCTCAGACGTACCACACCTAATTCTGGATCTCTCTTTATAATGGGATTAGGCGTACCCCATTTTCTATCCAGAAATTGCTTTGTGTTGATAAAATATACCTCTGCTTTAAAAGGACTGTTGAACCCATACTTCCACCCTTGTAACGTAGATAGAATAGGTAAATTTTTAGTTTCTAACGAATAAGTTCCCGGAGGAAATACATCAGCAAATTGTCCTTCGTTGATAAAGACAGCCACTTGAGTTTCTCTAACTATGAGTTTTGCCCCGTACTTAATTTCGTTGTTGTACCTTTCAAAACGATATACTATAGTATCATCTGTTGGGTCTAACCATTCGATGATGTCAATAAATTCACCTCTGATTTTGCTAAATAATCCCATATTTTTTTACAAACATATAAAAATTTTTAAACACCAATTAATAAATTTCGAAAATATTTCTTGTAAGTAAAAATTTTTACTTTTAACGAAAATAAAAAAATGAAAAACCCAAAGTGAATTTCTATACTTTTTGTTTATTCTGCATAGTAAGCATATCATCGTTTACCTATGCACAATCCAGTAAGGAAACATCCTATGTTTGTGATAGCATTGTTGTTTTTTAATGAAAATGATGTGTTTTCTTTTCGGCAGATATTTACTTATAATTCAAATGGAAAACTTACATCTCAGTTTACCCAAGAGTGGGATCATGTAACTGGATAGTGATACAATTACATGAGACAAACGGTTACCTATGATGCAAATGGAAAAATATTAACAGAATTAAGAGAAACATGGGACTCTTCTACAAATGTTTGGAAAAATCATGATATATATAGTTACTTTTATGATCCTCTAGGTAACTTAGAAAAAAACTTATATCAAACATGGGATACCATGATTGGTAACTGGAAAAACATTTATCAGTTTTTTTTTACGATGCGCAGAATAATTTGCAAATTAAAATGTATCAAACATGGAGTGTTTCTCTTACATCATGAGTAAACGAATATAAATACACTTACTTGTACAATTCTAGCAATAATTTAACTTCAGAATGCTATCAAACATGGGATTTAATGAATGCTACATGGAAAAATGTTACCAAAGATAGCTATGTATATGTTGAAAGCGGTAAAATGCTTTCGCATTCGTTAGAAGAATGAAACAGCAACACTTCTTCTTGGCAAGCAGAGAACAAATATACATAAACCTTTGATCGTAACGGTAACAGGTTGAGTGAATAATATCAGTTATGGGATAATGTAAATGCTGTTTGGAAAAATAATACGAATGACCTCTATACCTACGATGCAAATAATAATTTTTGTCGAAAACTCATCAAACCTGGGATAACAATACATCTTCATGGGAAAATTATAATCGATACAACTACACATATGATGCTCATAACAATCTAACAACACAGATTTATTAAACATGGAATACATCGTTATGGGTAAATCAGGAACGACAAACAAACACATATGATGCTCATAACGACTTACTCGAAAGGTCAGTTGAATCCTGGGATAATGTTAATGTTTTATGGGTAAATAGTTTACAACACTCATATACTTATGAAGCAAATGATAATCTGTTGACTTATATTTATCAATATTGGGAAAATGTTGAAAACTCTTGGCATAATGTGCTCATATATGGTTATACCTATGATTCTAATAGCAATTCCACAAGTGGGTACAAAAAAAATGGGAAAATTCAGCATGGACACCTGATTTAGGTGAATTACGTATATATTCAAAAAAAATATTCTTTTTTCAGTCTATGGTTACAGATATCTAGCTTCATTTAAGGCGCTAAATTCATCTTCTATCAGTGATTTATTCACTACTGCTGGAATTACCATATTTCCTAATCCTGCAAAGGATCTATTAACAATAAATTTACCAACATACGATAACATCTCATTAAACATCTATGATCTAACTGGTAACCTTTTATTTTCAAAACAAGCTCAATCTTTGTAAGAACAAAATAACATAAGCATGATAAAATCTGGCATGTATGTCATCGAAATCAAAAGTGGAAAAGTTTTTCAATTGCAAAAGATAGATATACAACACTAACATCTGCTTTGCTTTGTAAAGTGTAGTTTTTTCAATTATTTTTGCAAAAAAATGTTACTCGACTTCGAGCCAGAAAATAATTTTAGCAAACAACTTGGCATATTTGGATTACCCTACACTTACGAAAATGCTCAACTGATTTTAATTCCTGTTCCATGGGATGTCACTTCTTCTTATCGAGATGGTTCATCGCTTGCCCCTTTAGCTATTAAAAATGCTTCTTATCAACTGGATTTATTTGACTTAAATTGGGGAAATGCCTGGGAAAAAGGTATATTCATGAAAGCGTTGGATGAAGAAATTTCCGATGTAAATGCTATTGAACGACGCAAAGCTAAAAACATCATTGATTTTTTTGAAAATGAAGGAAATGAATTACCAGAACGTCTGCGTAAAATACAAGCTGAAGTTAACGAAGCTTGCGACATGATGAATGTTTTTGTTTTTAATCAGGTCAAAAATGTTTTTAATGATGGGAAAATTCCTGCTTTGATTGGAGGGGAACACAGTATAAGTCTTGCGGCCATTCGCTTTTTTACCCATGAATATTCTCAATTTGCAGTTTTACAGATAGACGCACATGCTGATTTACGTAAAGCCTACATGGGATTTATTTATTCTCATGCATCTGTCATGCGAAATGTCGTTGAAAATAGTCCCATGCTTAAATTGGTTCAAGTAGGTGTTCGAGATTTTTGCGAAGAGGAGTATTATTTCATTCAAGAAAACCATCAAAACATAACTACTTTTTTCATGCGAAACTTAAGATTTGAGCAAATGAAAGGGAAAACATGGGATAAGCAGGTGGATGATATAATTAATGAATTACCTGAACATGTATACATAAGTTTTGATATCGATGGTTTAGATGCATCGTTTTGTCCTCATACAGGCACGCCCGTGCCAGGGGGGCTTACTTTCGATGAGGTTTCCTATCTTTTTACAAAACTTGTAAAAGCAGGAAAAAAAATAGTTGGATTTGATCTAGTGGAAAGCGGTGTGGATGAAGAAAACGAATATGATCAAATTATTTCATCCAGATTACTCTATCAACTAAGCCTTGCTACCCTGGTTTCTCAAAGTTAATGACTATGCTGGAAGAATACATAAAACAGTTAACTACTGAAAAACTTGACAAGCTTTTAGCATATCTTCAACCCATGATCACACCGCAGCGATTTAGTCGTTTTAAAGAAGTTTTAAACAGACGAACCAAAGATCTGGTTGTCGTACTCGAAGATATTTATCAGGGACATAATGCCAGTGCTATTATACGCACGTGCGATGGATATGGAATCCAGTACGTCTATGCTATTGAAAACCGCAATTTGTTCAAGCCCAATGATGAAATAGCCCTTGGTGCCGATAAATGGGTAAATATCATACATTTCCAAGGAGAAAAAGCTATTGAGCAAGCATATCATAAGCTTCGAAAAGAAGGCAAAAAAATTATAGCTACAGCTTTTACATCAGATGCTATCAATTTGCGTGAAATAGAAATCTCTTCTCCTGTGGCTCTCGTCTTTGGCACAGAAAAAGAAGGTTTAACACAAGAGGCCATTGAGCTTGCTGATATGCGTTGTGTTATCCCGATGGAAGGATTTACGACGAGTTTTAATGTATCCGTTTCAGCTGCAATTTCGCTTGAAATTGTAACACAAAAAATGGAAAAAGCAGGCTTTAAAAGGGGGCTACCCGAAGAAGAGAAAAAGAGATTGCTCGTTGAGTGGATTCTTAAAACCATAAGCAATCCAGAAGAAATTCTTGAAACATTTTTACAAAAAACATAATGGACATGACGCTAGCGAAGGAATTTGCAAATAAAACTATTCTTGTTATTGGTGATGTAATGATTGATTCTTACATTTGGGGAAAAGTTGAACGTATATCTCCTGAGGCTCCTGTACCCATTGTTGAAGTTGAGCGAAGGGAAAACAGGTTAGGAGGCGCAGCTAATGTAGCATTAAATATTAAATCTTTAGGAGCAAAACCCATTCTCGTTTCCGTATTGGGACGAGATGACAAATACGATGTATTTTTAAAGTTACTCGAAGACCACAATTTAAGCAAAGAAGGCATTTTGCAAACTAGTGAAGAAAGAAAAACGACCGTTAAGTTTAGGGTCATTGGAAACAATGTCCAACTCTTGCGAGTCGACGAAGAGTCTACCCATGACATCGATTCAAAGGATACATTTTCGCTACTCGAACGAGTTAAATTTCTCTTTGACACAAAAAAAATTGATGCCATAATTTTTCAAGATTACGACAAGGGTATCTTAACATCCGATGTGATTGATAATGTGATCCAAATAGCTCAAGCAAATACCTGTCCTATTCTCGTCGATCCTAAGAAAAAACACTTTTTTCAATATAAAAATGTTACACTTTTTAAACCTAATTTCAAAGAATTTAAAGAAGCATTAAACAAACCTTTAACCAAAGAAATTCCCCAGCTTATTGAAGAGATAAAAGTTTTCAGGCAGAAACAGGGTATAAAATACTTTTTACTCACCTTGGGCGAAAACGGAATGCTCATAAGCTACGATGAAAACAAGGAAGAAAAATACGAACACATCCCAAGTGAGGTACGACAAGTAGCAGATGTTTCTGGAGCTGGAGACACGGTAATAGCTGTTTCAGCATTGGGACTTGCCTCTGGATTAGATCCCGTAACTACAGCCCGCCTGAGCAATATAGCTGCGGGTATTGTTTGTGAATATGTAGGAGTAGTCCCCGTTAATCCTGATCGCTTTTACAAAAAGGTTTTTGAATATTATGGACTTTAATGAACTTAATAAGTTTCGCAAAGAATACCAAGGAAAGCCCATTCAACACGAAGGCATAACTTCACCCTTTGTACTTTTTGAAAAATGGTTTCAAGAAGCCGTGCAAGCCCGTTGCACAGAACCAAATGCTATGATCCTCTCAACTTGCGATGGAAGCCAACCCTCCAGTCGTGTGGTGCTCTTAAAGCAATTTGACGAAAAAGGGTTCTATTTTTTTACCAACTACCTTAGCCGCAAGGGACAAGAAATAACCAAAAACCCCAGAGTTTCTTTGCTCTTTTACTGGGCAGAACTGTTTCGTCAAGTCCGCATAGAAGGCCTAGCTGAAAAGACATCATCTCAAATTTCGGACGAGTATTTTAATAGTCGTCCCCTCGAAAGCCGTATACATGCTATTATTTCTCCGCAAAGCAGAGTCATCATATCTCGCGAATCGCTTTTAAAGCAAGCTCAAAGCCTAAAAGAAAGTGCAGAGGAAATCAAGCGTCCCCCCTATTGGGGAGGATATATTGTTTTTCCTGCCTATTTTGAATTCTTTCAAGGTATGGAAAATCGACTTCACGACAGAGTAGTTTTCATTTTGCAAAACAATACATGGATTAAAAAGCAATTAGCACCATGAACACTGTCCCCATTTTCAATCAGATTGCCCCAAAATATGATTTTTTAAATCATTTTTTATCGCTGGGTATAGATAAACGGTGGAGGAAAAAATGCGTAAAAATTGCTCGAAAATATCATCCAAACAAAATTCTAGATGTAGCTGCAGGAACAGGCGATTTAACCCTTGAATTTTGTCGGCTTAAACCAAAAACCTTAATAGCTCTTGATCCCGCACAAAATATGCTTGAAATTGCAAGCAAAAAATTCAGCCGCAAGAATTGTTCTGCTCAAACCCTTTTAGCATCCGCTGAGAATATACCTTTTCCTGATGAAAGCTTTGACCTTATTTCATGTTCTTTTGGTGTTCGAAATTTTGACGACTTTAATAAAAGTATGGTCGAAATTCGTCGAGTCTTAAAAAAGAATGGGATTTTTCTTGTTATGGAATTTGGATTTCCACGCCTAAAATGGCTAAAAATCCTTTATTCTTTTTATTTTTTCAAACTTCTTCCGTTTTTAGCTAGTCTTTTTACAAGGCACAAACATGCTTATAAATACTTGAATTCTTCTGTTTCTTCCTTTCCTTACGACAAAGCCTTTGCAGAAAAAATAAAACTTCTTGGTTTTGAGACTTTAAAAATTTATCCTTTAACTGGGGGAATTGCTTATTTGTACGAGTTAAGAAAAACTATTGATTCATAAATCCCATCTTAAGAAGAGCAGTTAAGAGCTTTTTTGAAAAGGTAATGTTGTCTTCTTGTTTGTATCTAATCTTTGTGAAAACTTCTGCAAGATTTCTCAGCTGATGCTCCCTTACAAATTGTTGATAAAAGGGACTATTTTCTTTCTGAGCAAAGTATGAGGCTATTTCGTCATCCGAAGGAAGGTGATAAGTTTCCTTATGGACGACAGCGTCAAAAGGTAATCTATCGGTTTTTTCTGGAATTTCTGCAGGATAACCTACGGTAAGAGCAATGAGAGGAAAAACCCCTTGAGGAAGTTTAAGTACCTGAACCATTTCCTGTGCATTGTAAAGCGTTGTACCAAGGTAGCATGTACCAAGACCAAAGCTCTCAGCAACTATAGAACAGTTTTGAGCAACAATGGTCGCATCGATAGAAGCAAGCATAAACATCAAAAAATTATCATACCCTGGTTCTGTCTCTGATATTTCACACCATCGGGAAAAACGATACACATCAACACAGAACGTTAGGAGAACAGGTGCATCCTTGACCATAGATTGATTAAAATGCAATGGCAGTAATTGCTCTTTTATAGCAGGATCAGTTGTGACCACAATGGAATAAAGTTGCATGTTGCCCGTGTTTGCTCCACGCATTCCAGCTTCAAGGATAGTATTTAAAATATCCTCCGGAATAGGATCAGATTTGTATTTTCTAACAGAACGGTGTTCTACTATGGCCTGTAATGCATCCATTTTTTTTGCAAATGTATGCATTGTTTTGAATCTACTCTGTAGTCAAAAGCAAAATTTCTCATAGCTTTGTAACATGGAAAACGAAGTTTATACCCTACCTCTGGTTGAAACCTTTGTAAGCTTACAAGGAGAAGGTTATCACACAGGTAAAGCAGCTTTTTTTATACGACTTGCTGGATGCGATGTTGCATGCCGTTTTTGCGATACCCAAGAAAGTTGGAATGCTAAACTCTATCCACAAGTACCCATTTCTGAAATTGTAAAACAAGCTCTGGAAGCGAAACTTAAGGATGTTATTATAACTGGAGGGGAGCCTCTCAAATGGGATTTAGCCCCTCTTACGCAAAAATTACATGAGTACGGATTTACTATTTATCTGGAAACATCAGGGACTGAACAACTCAAAGGTGAGTATAATTGGATTTGTTGTAGCCCGAAACTCGGTCATTTCATTTATCCAGAATTTTTTCAAAAAGCAAATGAACTTAAAATCATCGTGACGGAAGATAAAGATTTAGACTATGCTTTAGAAATGCAAAAAAAGTTTCATCCGGGCTGTCATCTTTTTTTACAACCCGAATGGAGTAAACGCTCTGCTGTACTTCCCATGATAGTAAATTTTATTTTATCACATCCTGAATGGCGCTTATCTTTGCAAACACATAAATACATTAACATACCATGAAACATACCATCTTTTACTTCATATTTTTGTTCTCCTTAACCAATCTATTTTCTCAACCATTACACACTCGCAATAAAAAAGCCGTCAAGCTATATCAAGAAGGTTTAAAAAATTATGATTACCGCGATTGGGCTACTGCAATCAATTTTTTTACAAAAGCTATTGAGAAAAGTCCAAACTTTTATGAAGCTTATGTTTTACGAGGTGGGTGCTATGAAAATATCCGAAAATATGATGCTGCTATTCAAGACTATGAAAAAGCTATAGCTCTCGATAAATCGTTTTTTCCTAACTTATATTTAACAACGGCTCGTTTGTACTACAACACAGGGCAATACGAAAAAGCTCTTGAGTACTACACCACATTCAAAAACTACAACAAAAATTCACCCATTTTAACAAAACGTGCTGATGAAGGAATTCAAAAAGTACAGTTTGCCTTAAACCAATTAAAAAATCCTAAGCCCTTTAATCCCCAACCTTTGCCCATTGAAATTAATTCAGTCGAAAACAGCGAATACATGCCTACACTAACAGTGGACGAGAAGCAAATTATATTTACTCGACTTTTATCGTGCGAATCATGCCCTGGAAAAAAACAAGAAGATATTTACACCAGTTATTTTAACAATGGTAAATGGACTTTAGCAAAACCCATTAGCGATAGCATCAATACCCCCACTTACAACGAAGGAGCTCAAACGATATCTTCCGATGGGAAATATTTATTCTTCACGGCTTGTAACCGACCCGATGGTAGAGGTTCATGTGACATTTATGTGTCTACATGGAATGGTTTTAATTGGACTAAGCCACGAAATCTGCGTGAAATAAATTCACCCTATTGGGACTCTCAGCCATGCCTTGCTGCTGATGGAAAAACGCTGTATTTTGTTTCTAACCGTAATTTAAGCAGTGATAAAACACGCCAACAAATGGACATTTTCGTAACTTATTTGCGAGAAGATAGCACCTGGTCTACACCTGTTCCACTTCCTGCGCCCATCAATACTCCCGACGGTAACGAAATGAGTCCCTTCATTCATCCCGACAATACTACTTTGTACTTCAGCTCGAATGCTCATCTCAGCATGGGAGGCTTTGATATCTTTTTTTCGAAAAAAATTAACGATTCTACATGGAATATTCCTGTAAATTTAGGATATCCCATCAATACGTATAAAGATGAAAGTTTTCTTTATGTGAGCGGCAACGGAGAAAAAGCCTATTTTTCACGCGGGAATTTAAAAGATTCCATTTTTGATATTTATTACTTCGACTTATATCGTGAAGCTCAACCTAACCCTACTACTTATTTCAAAGGACAAATCATTGATGCCAAAACCAAAAAACCTATACAAGCATTTTTTGAATTATTTAGTCTTGACAACAACAAACTCATGGCTTCTACATTTTCTGACCTACAAGGTGAATTTCTCTTGCCTTTGCCCACGGGAAAACAGTATGCTCTTAATGTAACCGCTCCAAACTATCTATTTTACTCTGAACATTTTGATTTACAAGGGAACAACTCGGTGGATAGCCCTTTCATTAAAACTGTCGAATTACAGCCCATTGAAAAAAACACCTCCTTTGTTCTAAACAATGTTTTCTTTGATGTTGATAAATACGAACTAAAGCCCCAAAGTTATGCTGAACTTAACAAATTGGTTGATTTTCTTAAGAAAAATCCTACTTTAAAAATTGAAATCCAAGGCCATACCGACAATACAGGGACGCACGAGCATAACATGAAACTTTCAGAAAATAGAGCAAAAGCAGTTTATGACTACCTACTCTCAAAAGGTATCCATGCAAATCGGATGTCCTATAAAGGTTATGGTGAGACGATGCCAATTGATACCAACAGCACTGCAGAAGGTCGAGCCAAAAATAGGCGAACCGAAATAAAAATTTTGTAAAATGAGAGTAGATTTGGGTAAAATCAACAAAGAACTCGAATACAAAAGTCCCCAAAAAATAGTTGATTACATTTTCACGCATTTTGAACAGCTTTTAGCTCTGGAAACCAGCCCAAGTATGGAAGATCAACAACTTACATATTATCTCGAAAAAAGTGGTTATCCATGTTATTTTTTTTCACTTTAGGCACGGGAAGACTCCTTCAGAAAACTAACGATCCGCAAGCAAAAAGAGAAATACATTTTAAAATAAAAATTTATATTTTTTCCCCTGGATTCGAAAACTGTTGAAGAAATGGTAAATACGCATGGAATAAATCTCTTTGACAAAAGTCAGGGATTTCGAAAGTTTTATGGTAAGATTCATAAAACAAATGCACTTGTTCGTGCTCTTGCAGGGAAAAAGGGTTGGTTTACTGGGTTGCGTGTTGAACAAACCGTTACACGAATAAAAACACCCATCATAGATTGGGATAGAAATAACAACATGTACAAATTCAGTCTTCAAGCAAACTCGCTTGAACGAGAAGTGTTAGGAAAATTTGAAAGTCCTAGCATACCGTACAATTCTCTACTAAAGCAAGGATGCCAAAGCTTAGGTTATGCTCCATGCACTCGCCCCATAGGTCCGGAAGATGATTTTAGAACCGGTTGCTTGTGGTGGGAAAGACCAGAATCACGTGATTACGGTTTATATGTAAAAAAGATATGACCCCAATAACACTTTTAATTGCCACAATTTTATATGTTCTCTTGCTCCTATTCATCGCTCAAATTACAGCCCGACGAGCAAATAATCAAACTTACTTCATAGGGAACCGAAAAAGTCCGTGGCTTGCTGTGTCTTATGGTATGATTGGTTCCAGTCTTTCTGGAGTGACTTTTATGTCTGTTCCAGGCTGGGTTGGGACAACGGGTTTTTCATACCTATGGATGGTCTTTGGCTATTTCATTGGCTATTTTATCATTGCTTACATTTTACTTCCAATTTACTACCGATACAAAGTGGTTTCTATCTACGAATATTTAAACAAAAGATTTAATCCAACAACACAAAAAACAGCAGCATTTTTCTTTATCTTATCTAGAAGTTTAGGCTCTGCTTTGCGTATGTTTATTGCCGTATACGTACTTTATACTTTCATTTTTCAACCATGGCATATTCCTTTCAGTTTTTCAGCCATTTTCTTTATGCTCATAATTTGGCTTTATTCCTATCGTGGTGGAATAAAAACCATTGTATGGACAGACACATTACAAACAACTTTTATGCTGCTATCTCTAGTAATAGTCCTAATCATTCTTATTCAATCACTTGGTTCTCATCTGATGGAATGGTGGAAACAAGTTTTATCAAGCCCTTACGCTTATATGACCGTCACAGACCCGCATGCAAAAAATCATTGGCTCAAATATTTGATTTCAGGAGCTTTTATAACGCTATCTATGACAGGATTGGACCAAGACATGATGCAAAAAAATTTAAGTTGCCGAACACTAAAAGAATCTCAAAGGAATATGATTTTGCTTCCCTTTTTTCTTCTTTTTTTTAATATTCTTTTTCTACTATTAGGAGCAAGCTTATATCTTTTTTCCGAAAAAAATAACATCCATGTTGCTCATCCAGATTTACTTTTTGCAACAGTTTCACTACAATACATGCCTTGGATAGTAGGTATTGTATTTTATATAGGGCTAATTGCAGCAGCTTTTTCGAGTGCTGACGGTACCATTACAGCTCTTACAACATCTGTTCTTATAGACATTTTGAACAAAAAAGCAGATAATTCAAAGCAGGTAAAGCGGTTGCGTCTATTTTATCATGCTTTCTTTTCCTTATTTTTCTTACTTGTGATGATTATTGTGAAAGCCTTAAACAATCAAAATATCATTCAAACAGTGTTTACCGTTGCATCTTACACCTACGGTCCTTTGCTTGGAATTTTCTTTTTTGGTCTTTCAACTCAAAAAAAGGTAAAACCTACATACATTTTAATTTCAATGTTTTTACCTCCTTTGTTATTTCTAGCTTATCAGCTATGGGGACATGTTATAGGATGCACTTATAAACTGGGATTTGAACTGTTACCGTTAAATGGAATGCTCACCTATTTGTTGCTCAACCTATTTTCAGAAAAAAATTATAAGTTTTCTTTAAAGTAAGTTTCTATCCGCTTGTATAAATGCTTTCTTTCGCTGCCGAACACATTATGTTCTTGGTTGGGATAAACCCATAGGTCAACTATTTTATTAGCATCAATAGCTGTTTGAACGAGTGTTAGCAAATGCTGAGGAACAACCGTGCCATCTTTTAGTCCATGTATCAGTAGCAACTTGGCTTGCAAGGAAGTAATTTGTTTGAGAATACTAGTAGAATCGTACCCACCAGGATTTGTCTCAGGAGTATCCATATACCTTTCTGTATACATCACTTCGTAGTATTTCCAGTCGGTAACAGCTCCTCCAGCTACAGCTGCTTTAAAGTATCTAGGATAACGCAAAATCATGGAAAGCGTCATAAACCCTCCGAAACTCCAACCATGCACGCCGATTCTTGTAGAATCAATCCAACTTTTGCTAAGCAAATATCGAACACCTAGCATCTGATCTTCTACTTCAATTTTGCCAAGATGCCTAAACGTAACACTCTCAAACTGCATCCCACGATTAGCTGAACCACGACTATCTAAGGTAAAGACAACATACCCTTGTGCAGCTAAATAATACAAAAACAAATTGGCTCCAGCTAACCAACTGTTGGTTATTAATTGCACATGAGGACCTCCATACACATAAACAATAGCAGGATACTTCTTTGATGAATCCATGGAAGGTGGCAAAATCATACGAGCATACAACGGCGTGCCATCTTCAGCTTTGATGGTAAAAATTTTCACCGAAGGCATGGTTATTTTATCAAGAGGATTTGAAAGTTTAAGAAGTACTTTTGCAGTCCCACGAGCCGTTACATAGGTATATTGCCCAGGATCAGAAATATTTTGTCCAAACCACAAATAAGATTTACCCTCTCCGATGTATACGTTGTAACTTCCCCGGGCAGGCGTGAGAGCACGAATTTTCCCAGTTTTGAGATCTACAGCAAATCCTTGACGGTCGAGGGGTGAATTAACATTAGCTAAATAAACTGCTTCTTTTCCGTTGTTCATAAAACCAACAAAATCGAGGATTTCATATACTCCTTTCGTGAGTTGTTTTAATAACTTTCCATTCAAATCGTATAAATAGAGGTGTCTATATCCATCTCTACGACTAACCCAAACAAAAATGTTGGGTTGATTAAGCACAAAAAAAGCAGGATGCAAAGGCTCTACATATTTATCATTCTTTTCTTCAAATAATCTTCTTATGAGTTTTCCAGAAAAGGCATCGAACAAACTAACGACTAAATGATTTTGATCCCGATTGAGTATCCCTACCAATATAGCCCTACTATCAGGGGTCCAGGTAACACTTGTTAGATATTGGTCTTCGGGTCCCTCAATTTCCAAAAATGTGGTTTTTTGAGACTTTAACGAATAAACGCCAATTTTTACATGATGGCTTTGCATGCCAGCCATTGGATAACGAATGTTTTTCACTTCACCAACACGAGAATTGATCTCAAGCAAAGGATATTGAGTAACTTTTCGTTCATCCATCCAGTAAAAGGCTAGTCCACTTCCGTCTGGTGACCAGAAAAGACCTTTTTCAATGCCAAATTCATTCCGATGAACAGCTGTTCCACAAACAATCCCCTCTTCACTTTCAAAACTCACTTGTGTTTCCTTCCCAAGAGAATCTAGAAAAAAAACATTTTTTCCCTTGGTATAAGCTAGTAAATTTAACTTGGGATGCCATTCCAAATGTTCTGCTTCATCAGGAATGCTAAATAATACCTGAAACTCTCTCGTATAGGGATTAAAAAGAAAAGCCTTATTTTCATGAATAAAGCGTATCCAAGATTTGACAGGGCAATCAAATGTAGGGAAGCTAGTGAGCTTTTTTATGCCCTTCCCACTCAAGAGTGCATTCATTTCAGCTAGACTTAATAGATTTTGGAGTTGACCATCAGAGGAAATTTCAAGTAATTTTTCCCCATCGATGGCCAAGAATTTTTCTGATTGTGGGATGTGTTGAATGTTTCGCCAAGTTGCAGGATAATTGGTTTTGTTAAAAATATCATCAAAGGTAAGATTTCTTACTTGGCCTAAAAGAGTTACACCTACAAATACTGCCCAGATTACATGTGCTTTTCGCATATTTTGCTATTTTTGGATTTCATCAAAAAAATTGGGATTTTCTTCAATGATATTGCCCACGACAACACAAGTAGCTCCTGCATCATAAGCTTGCTGGATAGCTTTAAAGGATCGAATGCCTCCACCTACAATGATGGGCAATTTTGTAGCTTCAGCGACAGCTGAAATTGTTTTCGACGAAATCGGATGAATAGCTCCACTCCCCGCTTCAAGATAAATGAGCTTATGCCCAAAATACTTTCCAGCCAAAGCAGTAGCAACGATTAAATCAATTTTATCCGATGGAATGGGAAGAGTTTGCGTAAGGTATGACACTGAGGTTACTCTTCCACCCTCAATTAAGATATAGCTGCAAGAAAGAACTTCTAGGCTTGTTTGAGCTATCATGGGTGCTGCAACTACTTGTTGCGAAACTAAATATTCTGGATTTCTTCCCGAAAGTAAACTCAAAAATAATATAGCATCAGCATTATCATAAATTTGAAAATAACTACCAGGAAATAAAATGATGGGTTTTTCAAGATGTTTTTTAATTTCAATTATGAGCGAAGGTATTTCCTTGGAAAAAAGAAGGCTTGAACCTAAAAAGATAAAATCAATTTTCTGCTTATTTCTTTCAGCTATTTTCAACGTACTCCCATCAAATTTATCAGGATCGATCAACCATGCAAGAAGTCTTTTTTGCTGCGTAAAAACATCATATATTTGCATGAAAAAACTAGATTTTGTGTCAAAAATACACAAAGTCTACTAATTAAACTTTGTAAATCAAATTTCTGTTATGGCCAAAAAAAAATCGTCATCGTTGCATGTACAGGACGGAGTAGAACAACCTCAACAAGTCAATGAAAAAATTCTCGAACAGCTAATTCAAAAAAGAAAAAAAGAATTTGATGTAAATAAACTTTTTGAAGGGATCTTATCTCATGATCGTGTGTCGTTGAGCCAAGCTATTACCCTTATTGAATCAAATCTACCCGAGCATCAGGATTTGGCTCAAGAACTCATAGAAAGATGTTTACCCTATGCTGGAAATAGCATTAGAATTGGCATTACTGGTCCCCCTGGTGCGGGTAAAAGCACATTCATTGAAGCATTTGGCACATTTTTAACAAGCAAAGGTCACTCGGTTGCGGTTTTAGCGATAGATCCGAGTTCTCAAAACTCTAAAGGTAGCATCCTAGGCGATAAGACGCGAATGGAAAAGCTGTCAATCAACCCAAAAGCCTTCATTCGACCTTCACCGTCGGCAGGAACGCTCGGCGGAGTTTCAAAAAAAACTAAGGAATCCATCATTATATGCGAGGCTGCAGGATTTGATATAATTATTGTAGAAACTGTTGGGGTCGGGCAAAGTGAGGTAGCAGCTCACTCGATGGTTGATTTTTTCACCTTGTTACATGTTCCTGGAACAGGCGACGAACTTCAAGGCATCAAACGCGGTATTATGGAACTTGTTCATGCCATCCTTATCAACAAAGCAGATGGTGACAATATCCTCAAGGCTGAAGAAGCAAAAACTCAATTACAAAACGCAATCCACTTCCTTCCGCCTCCTGCAAGTGGTGTACCTACCTATGTGGGACTGGTTTCAGCTCTTCAAGAAAAAGGAATTGAAGAATTCTGGAATCATATTCAATTTTTTGTCGCTAAAACCAAAGAAAATGGTACTTTCTATCAAAATCGAAAATGGCAGGAAGTTATTAGGTTCCAACAAGCACTTATCGAGTTATTTTTAGAACACATGCAAAAACACCCCGAGATGAATCGTTTCCAAAAAGAATTAGAAACACAAGTTTTCAATTTAAAGATTTCACCTTATGCTGCTGCTCAAAAATTGTTTAATAAATTTAAAATATAACAAAAATATATAATATATTTAAAATTTTTATTTTTGCAAACAAAAAGGGGAAAATGAAAACGAAAAAGGTTCAAAATGGTGGCAAAGAATTGACGATGAAGCTAAAATCTTTTGCTCATCCAATTCGTATTAAAATTTTAAGATTATTAAAAGATGAGCCCAATCTCAATGTAACGAGCATTTACAAAAAATTAAAACTGGAGCAAGCTATTGCTTCACATCATTTAATTTTACTAAATCGAAGTGGATTACTCATACGAAAAAGAGTTGGACGTGAAAATTATTACAGCATCAACACCCAAGCTTTCGAAGAAATGATTAATGAGATTAGGGATTGTGTTCTAAAAAATTAATTTGTTTTTTAAAAAAAGTGTAATTTTGCAAAAAATTTCATTATGTCTATCATGTGTGACTTGACAGGAAAAAGAAGATTGGTGGGGAACCATGTTTCCCATTCCAATAGAAAAACCAAAAGACGTTTTTATCCCAATTTGCAGTATAAGAGAATCTGGTTGCCAAATGAAAAAAAATGGATAAGGCTGCGTATTTCAACTTCAGCAATGAGAACCATTAATAAAAAAGGAATTGAAGCTGTCTTGAAAGAATATTTTGAAAATGGATACGTGAAATAAAAAGAAACCTCCAGCGGAAATAAAGCTGCCTTGGGCAGCTTTATTTGTTTATAAAATAAACTTTATCTTTGATCGTTTTTGTTACAATGAAAAAACTTTTTGGTGTATTTGTGATTTTTATGTTTTATATTCATAGCTATGCACAGGATGATCCCAATAGATACATTCAATTCAGCGGATTAATCTTGGACATAGATAGCCTAACTCCACTTTCTTTTGCTCATGTTTTCAACAAAACTAAGCGTATAGCCACATTTGCGGATATTCATGGTTTTTTTTCTTTCGTTGCAGAAAAAGGAGATCTCATTGAGTTCACCCATGTTGGCTACAAGAAAGCTCAATATAAAATCCCTACCAATTTGCATGAAACGAAATTCACCTTATTTCAACTCATGACCAAGGATACCATTTGGTTACCCGAAACAGTGATTTACCCATGGCCTTCACCTGATCAGTTTAAAAACGCGTTTCTTTACACCGTTCCACCCGAAGATGACTACGATAGAGCAATGAAAAACCTGGCCTTACAGGAACTCAAGGAACGTTTACCCAATCTATCTCCCGGTGCAGATGAAACCTATAAATACCGGGTGAACCAAATTACGCAAAAGTTATATTATGCTGGACAACTACCTCCTAATAATCTTATTAACCCATTAGCTTGGATGCAGTTTATTCAGGCATGGAAAAACGGAGCATTTAAAAAACAAAAAAATTCATCGAAAGAATATTTTTACAATGAACCGCTTTATTAAAGCTCTACTTATAGCTTTTTTCGCAATCTCGGTTTATTCACAAGTGGCTAAAATTAAAGGCATCGTATTATCAGATCACAATCATCCTCTAGAGGGTGTTAATATTTCCATTCTCAATTCAACGATTGGAACCTCTTCTTCAAAAGATGGAAGTTTTGAAATATACATCCCGGCTGATACAAATATAATCATTTCTTTTTCATCAATAGGTTATGAAACAGAATTTGACACCATTAAACTAAAACCTGGTGAACTAAAAACATTGACCATCAAGTTAAAAGAGAAAAAAATCTTACTTCCTACAACGGTTATATCAAGTAATGCGGATTTTGCCAGAGGAATAACGAGATTAAACCCTCGAAAACTTCAACTGATGCCTAATTTTAATAACATTGAGCAACTTATCAAACTTGCGGGTATGGGCATTAGCTCAAGTAATGAACTTTCGTCAAGTTATTCAGTTCGCGGAGGAAACTTCGATGAAAACTTGGTTTACATCAACGAATTTGAAGTTTATCGACCTTTCTTGATTTCCGAAGGGCAACAGGAAGGTCTCCCCGTTATTAACTCACAACTTATTCAATCCATAGACTTTTCCTCCGGTGGTTTTGAAGCTCAATACGGCGATAAAATGAGCTCTGTGCTGGATATACGTTACCGAAAACCACAAGAAAATCAATGTAAAATTGACGCTAGCTTAATAGGTTCAAATGTTGCTTTTGAAACAGTATCTCCGAGGGGCTTATTTACAACTCTTACGGGCATACGTTATAAAACAACTCAGTATTTGCTAAAAACTCTTGATACACAAGGTGACTATAAACCTTTTTTTGTCGATGCTCAAACTCAACTTACTTATCAATTAAATGAAAAATGGGATGTCTTGGCATTTGGTTATCTTTCTTTAAACAAATATCAATTTATTCCTCACACGCGTAAAACCTCTTTTGGCACTATTAACGAAGCATATCAATTAACCATTTATTTTGACGGACAAGAGAGAGATCTTTTTAAAACATGGCTTGCCGGTCTAAAATTTAACCAATTTGTTTCCAAGAATTTGTGGCTGAAATATATATTTACTCTTACTCAAACCCATGAAGAAGAAAATTATGATATCATGGGACAATACTGGTTAGGACAATTGGAAACCGATCCTGGTAGTGATCAATATGGTAATGTTGCTCAAAATCTAGGTATAGGAACACATTGGAAATATGCTAGAAATTCTATACGTTTTTGGGTTGCCAATGCGGAACACAAAGGAAAACTGAATTTAAACAATAATTACATTCTATTATGGGGAGTGAAATCTCAAATGGAATTGGTAAAAGACAAACTCTGGCAATGGTATTACATTGACTCTGCCGGATTTTCCTTACCACATCCAGCTGACTCTGTAGGCTACAGCCATCCAGAGCTACAACCTTATCAATATTTGAATTTATACGAGACGAACATATCTTCTGTTTTACTTCAAAGCACGCGGTATACATCATTTCTTCAACTTGAAAAGAAAATATCCTTACCATCGTATGAAATTTACATGATTGGTGGAATGCGAGAACATTATTGGACAGTTAATAAGCAACTTGTTTGGAGTCCTCGATTTTCTGCTAGCTTTCGACCAAAAAAACGGAAAGATGAGTCTTATCGTGTAGCTTTCGGCTGGTATCATCAGCCACCCATGTATCGAGAATTACGTGACCCACAAGGAAAATTATACCTTTCTACAAAAGCACAGCGAGCTATTCACATTGTTGCTGGTGTTGATAAAATTGATACTTTTTGGAATCGACCTTTTAAAATAATGAGCGAGGCTTATTACAAAAAATTAGATCACTTAATTCCTTTCTATCAGGATAATGTCAACATTCAATACTTGCCTGATCAATCCTCACATGGTTACGCGATTGGAGTGGATTTCAAAATGTTTGGGCAATTCGTCCCTGATGTAGATTCCTGGTTTAGTTTTAGCCTTATGCAAACTAAAGAAGATATCTTTGGAGATTATTACTATAAATATTACAACGCTGAAGGAGAAGAAATAATTCCAGGAATTACAGCCGATCAAATAGCCGTTGATAGCGTAAAAATTGAACCTGGATATATACCCCGTCCAACCGACCGGCGTGTCAGCGTAAATTTATTTTTTCAAGATTACATGCCAAATAATCCTAAATTCAAAATGCACATGAATCTTGTTTTTGCTACAGGTTTACCTTTTGGTCCGCCCAATTCACCTAAATATTTACACAAGCTTAGAATGCCCCCATACAGACGAGTTGATATTGGTTTTTCAAGAGAATTTAAATTTAAAAATGCTTCCGTTTGGTTTAGCCTTGAAGTATTCAATTTGCTAAACATAAACAATACCATTTCTTATTTATGGGTCATGGATGTTGAAGGACGAAAGTATGCTGTACCAAATTATTTAACAGCACGACAGCTAAATTTTAGAATGATTATAAATTTATAACCTTAAGTTTATTCGTTAATTTTTTATTTTTGTAAAAAATTTTTTTAAAAAATTTTTACTTCAAGCATTTTTTATATCATTTTTGTGGCTTTTTTTGTTTTTTTGCTTATCACAAGTTAAAAAAGAATATGAGTTCAAGCTTTTTACGGCAGAAAATACACTTGGTTGCATATTACCAGAACGTGTTATAGATGAAGCATATCAAAATAAAGTACAAAATCTTATTTTTTACGATTCTTTGATGAACAAAGCAAATTAAGTTGCACGAATTCATCAAGTAACCTACGTGTATGCTCTCATTTTAAAAATGATTCTTTGTTTTTTGTCATTTCAAGCTATACGGAAAATGATCTTAGAAAAGATCAGGTGACTTATTATTTGGATTATTATCCTGAAGGTCCTGAAATTTTTAAAAAAAGCATTTAAAGACAAAATAAAAACTCCCATATATACCAAAATTGCTGATTATTGGAAAGCTTTTAAAACCATAATTATCTATAAAAAAACAGCCCTCAATAATCCATATTTACTTTGCGCTGATTTATCGTACGAAGAAATTGATCACAAAAAATATAACATAATTTACATATCCCTTTTTATTTTCAGTATCATTGTAATCATTTCTCTCGCAACCATTGTCTATGAAGAAAAGAAAAAATTAAAACAATAAAATTCAAGCTATATTCGTTACTTTTGCAGAACTTTAGACTAATTTGAAATGATAAAATCAGTACTTCGAAATATTCTTATTTTCTTTTCTGTATCTTTTTTATTTTTTGCATGCCAAAAAGAAGCATTTATTTCGGATATCCACAAAATTACTTTTTCAACGGATACATTGCTTTTCGATACGGTCTTTGCAACTATTGGAAGTACAACCAAATGGATAAAAATTTACAACAACGGCAAACAACCATTACAATTCAAAGCTATTTATTTGCAAGGAGGTACGAATAGTCCTTTTCGAATTAGTTTGAATGGTCTTGCTGGAACTCACTTCTCTGATGTTCAGCTCAATGGTAAAGATAGTATGTATCTTTTTGTCGAAGTAACGATAGATCCTAACAACGAAAAGAATGCATTTATTGTTCAGGATAGCGTTATTTTTGAGACTACAAATGGGATCAAGAAACTTCAACTCGTAGCTTTTGGGAAAAATGCTTATTTTCACTATCCTACTCATCCTCAAACAGCGCATTTGCCAGCTTATTCATTGGTTTCTGGTACATGGAAAAACGATAAACCGCACGTCATATACGGATATGCTGTTGTTGACGAAGATTGCACGCTTATTATCCCTGCTGGGACACGTATTTACATGCATAACAACGCCGTGCTTTGGGTATACAAAGGGGGAACATTAAAAATTTTAGGAACGCATACTCAACCTGTGATAATTCGTGGAGATAGGTTAGATCCTTATTACAGAGACCTTCCTGGCATGTGGGGCAAAATTTGGCTTTCGGCTGGCAGCAAAAACAATGAAATTCATTTTGCAGACATACGAAATGGACGAATTGGTATCCAAGTGGATACGATCGGTAACTCCACCAATCCCACTCTTATTTTAAGTAATTCCATCATAACAAATTTTAGCACAGCAGCCTTAGTTGCCCAGGGCTCAAATGTCTATGCATACAATTGTGTTTTTGGCAATGCTGGTTACTTCTCAATTTTACTTAACATTGGAGGTAATTATGTTTTTAAACATTGCACTGTAGGTAATTACTGGAATGTTTCGACTCGATCAACCCCTGCTCTTGTGCTCAACAATTATTACAAAGATATTTACGGAAATTGGCAAATTCGAGACTTAACTCAAGCTTATTTTGGAAATTGTATTATTTACGGTAACAATGAAGAAGAAATTGGTCTTGATAAATTCCCTGGTGGAGGGGCATTTAATTATACCTTTGAAAATTGTCTAATTAAAACCAAAATGGATGTATCGCAGGGTAATTTTATTTCCTCTTGGAAAAATCAAGATCCACTTTTTTACAATACTGATAGCACAAAATTATGGTTGAAATCTAATTCTCCTGCTATCGATCGAGGAAATCCATCCATCACTGGTCCTATTGGTGCTGATATATTAGGTAATCCACGATGGGTTGGAAGCGCACCCGATTTAGGAGCTTATGAAAAACAATAGATAGAAAAATATTATCGCTTTTATTTGTTAACTTTCTTGGGCCTGCCGCGACGGCGAGGTGTAGCTTCAACTACAGTCCCAGCTTCCTTGCGCGGACGACCTCGACGACGAACAGTCACCTGCTCTACCGCGGGAGGTACTTCTGTCTTCTTAGGCCTACCACGGCGACGTGGGGCTAGCAATTCACTCTTATTTGAATCTTGCTGAACTGATGAAGGAACTTGTATTCGTTTAATAAATTGAAATTGTGCAACCCTCAGAGCAAAATCGCTCAAAACATTCATGTAATTGATGTAAGCTTCATAGGGCGTACCATACGGATTAAAATATTTATGTACATCACCATCTGCAAACCATTTGGTGCACATGTAATAAAAATGATCTGATGTTTGCAGCCTAAGCCAATCACGTATCAAAGCATAGTAATCTTCTTCAGCAAAAGGCAAAGAATTGTTTTCATCGGTTACCCCATTTTGAATAAACTCTTCAAAGGTCTGCTTAATCTTTCGTATTTCAGGAGCATAACTATACAATGTATTAAAAGCATCATCCTGGAGATCGTTTCCGAGCCAAGCTGTCAAATCCCTTTCTTCATCAGCCCAAGAGATTGGGTAAGGAACATGCACAGGAGCTACAGGTTGTAAACTATTAGCTACTTCTGTTGGTGTAGCAAAAACATAATCTGACTGTGAAAAGACAAAATGAGGAAGAGCCCTCATAAAATCAAAAATACCTGTTTCAGGCCACTGATGTTCGCCAAAAGTTTCATAATCCATGAAAAGATTTACCACTTCTTCTCGTCTGTCAATTTGGTTCAACCAGGACACATACTTTTCAGCAGTTAAAGGCCACTCGTTCCAATCACGATTTGAAAAACGGAAAGCTATATCATCGCTTAATCGAAAGTTTTTAAGTAAAAGCCTTAACCGTGGATTTATTGCATTGTAATAAAGATAATTAGGACTTCGCCATCCTAGAATATGCTTTGCACCTTCTGTAAGCATAATATCATAACCTAAGTTAAAAACAACCTCTCCAATATGATCTGAGTAAATAAGCTCAGTATTGCGAAAAGCTGTGCTTTTATAGCCAATGAGTTCTTGTAATAACTTTTGTTGTTTTTGAACTTGATAAGCAAATTCTTCTTCATCTTTTAACACAGCCAAAGAGTGACTGTATGTTTCAGCCAAAAATTCAACACACCCTGTTTCTGCTAGTTTTCTAAAACTATCAATCACTTCTGGAACATACTCACGAAATTGCTCAAGAGCAACTCCAGAGATAGAGAAACTCACTTTAAATCGTTCTCCATATTGATGAATTAAATCCAGAAGCAACTGATTCATTGGCAAATAGCACTTGTTTGCAACACGTTGCAATATGTATTTATTTTGAAAATCATCGTAATAATCGTGGCGGTGTGCAATGTCGAAAAATCTGTATTTTCTTAATCGGTAAGGTTGGTGAACTTGAAAATAAAAGCAAATATATCTCATATCAATTTTTTTTAATTTTTTAACCTTCGGTAAATTTCAATAACTTGAGATGCAGCTTTATCCCAACGCAATTGCTCAACTTCTTCCCGTCCATATTTTTCAAACATCGTGGGAATAGCTTTGTAATTAATAGTTCCATAAATAGCATCGGCTATAGCATCAATGTCCCAAAAATCCACCTTAATTGCATGTCGCAACACTTCAGCTACGCCAGATTGTTTAGAAATGATAACAGGCACTCCAATGCGTAATGCTTCCAGTGGTGAAATTCCAAAAGGCTCAGAAACACTTGGCATAACATACACATCAGAAAAAGCAAACATCAAGTCAACATCTTCACCTTTTAAAAAGCCAGTAAAATGAAACTTATGGCCAATGCGGTAACGAGCAACCATTTGTACAATTCGATTAAACATGTCGCCGTAACCAGCCATGACAAAACGAACATTTTGTTCTTTCTGTAGCACTTTTCTAGCAGCTTCTACAAAATAATCAGGTCCTTTTTGAAAAGTTATCCGACCAAGAAAAGTGACTACTTTCTCTGGAAAAGGTTTTTGAAGTCTTTTGACCAAAGAACGTTGAAATGCATCAGCTCCATTATAAACGGTAGTAATTTTATTCGGATCGATGTTGTACTTCTCAATGACAATGCGTTTTGTCCAGTTCGAAACGGTAATAATATGGTCAGCTTTTAACATTCCCTCTCGTTCGATCTCATATACAGCTTGATTAATATTTTCACCAGAACGGTCAAATTCAGTTGCATGCACATGTATGACCAAAGGTTTTCCAGAGGCCACCTTTGCAGCTATGCCTGCAGGATAGGTAAGCCAATCATGAGCATGTATTACATCAAAAGAATACTTGCTGGCAATAGCACTAGCAATAAGGGCATAACGTGATACTTCAAAAAACAAGTTATGGTCATAAGAGCCTGAAAAAACATAACGTTGAGAAAATATGCTGTTTGTTTGAAATTCGTGTTTTAATTGCTGAAGATCTAGCATAGAAAATTTCTCGGGAGACACATAGGGAATTATGTGAGATGCTATGCGCATAAACTTAACGTTCTGCCAATATTCCTTTAATTCACTTTGTTCTATGTCAATGACGACATCTGAAGCATTTATGAGTTCCCATTGAGATTTATCTTCATCACCATACAGTCGCGGAACGACGAACAACACTTTTACATTCTGCTTGGCCAAAGCTTTTGTTAAACCATAACAAGCCGTGCCAAGACCACCAGCGATATGAGGAGGAAATTCCCATCCAAACATAAGTACTCTCATAGCATCGATTTTAATTGGTCAATGATATACTTAATTCGCAAAACTTCAGCAACACTCCATGCTTGAGAAATTGCACCTCCAGGACGATGCGGTGGATCTCCGGAAAATACTTCACCGATTGTGCCAATTCCATGCTCAAACAAAGTAGGTTCCATGCCATAGTAAATTTGCTCTAGAACAGGTATTGCATTTTTTTTGTACAAACGAGCATAAGCATCCGCGTATGCTCCGAGTAACCACGGCCAAACAGTCCCCTGATGATAAGATAAGTCCCTGTGACGAATGGGACCCTCATAAATACCAATGTATTTAGGATCTTGAGGACTTAAGGTTCTTATTCCAAAAGGCGTGAGCAACTCATTTTTAACTTTTTCCACAATAAGTTGCTGAATTTTTTCACTCACTGGAGAAAAAGGCAAAGAAGCAGCAAAAAGCATATTGGGTCTTACACTCCAATCTTTATAATCGTTAAAAACATAATCCGCCAAATAGCCCTTGGACTTATCCCAGAAAGTTTCTTTAAAACTTGGAGAGATTTTTTGAAATACAGGTTCCCAATATTCTATTGTGGATGCGTCACCTACTTCTTTGGCTAAGCTTAGCAAGAAACCGATGGCATTGTACCACAAAGCATTTACTTCAACAGCCAAACCAGGACGTTGCGTTACAGGTTTCCCATCGACCACAGCATCCATCCAAGTTAATGCTTTCCCGGGAATATAGGCAAAAAGAAGCCCATTTTCAAGCATGTAAATACCGTTGGATTTTCCTTCACGCAGTCCAGATAAGATATTTTTCATCGTAACACTATACCTTCTCCAAATCTCTTTAGCATCCACATGAGCCATAGTTTGAAGTTGTTGAAGAGACCAAAAAAACCATAGAGGGGCGTCCACACTATTGTATGCAGCTTTTCCAGCCTTTCCAACATTAGGGAAAAGGGGACCACTAAGATCTTCGAGCATGGTTTCAATTACATCGTAAAATGTGTCAACTTTTCCTCGTGTTAAAGTTAAACCCGGGAGTGAAATAAAAGTGTCTCTTCCCCAGCGTCCAAACCAAGGATAACCAGCTATAATTTCCGATTTTCCATCACGTGATACAATGAACTGATCAGCGGCATTATAAAGACAATTCTCGTAATTATTTCGAGGTATGCGTTTTTTTACTTCTTTCCTAAAAAGTACAGAAATTTTATGAGGCTCAATGGGTGTTAGCCCAACAGATAAATACAACGGACTTTTTTTAATGAGATTTATTTCAAAATAGCCAGGTGTATACAAATCTTCATGACCTTCGTAACCTCTTTCAAGTTCTTTGATGTATTCAAAATTATACCACCAATCCGGTGCATGAATGTAATCTGCATCTCGAGAAAATTGAAAATGCAAATAACTATATCCTACATACATTCTGACTTTTATGCCACCTTGAATAGAAATGTATTTTTTATCTACAAAAGTATTTGCTTTGGTAAGGGTATGTCGTTGTCTGTAAGCTAAAAAGGGTCTTATACGAAGTTTTGTAGGGCTGTGAGCATCTAACAAAGTATATCTCACGAGAAGTCTATCATCAGATGCAAGAAGCATTTCCTTTTTAAGATGAACACCTCCCACACGGTAAAAAAGAGCAGGAACAGGGTCAGCCTGAAAATCGACAAGGTATTTATGTCCCCTTGGATACCATGTATTGTTAGCAAACTTATGTAAAGCCAAGTTAAATTCAGCATCATGCTGTATTATGGTTTCATCGATTGAAGACAACAACACATGAAGTTCATCATCTATGGCTGGCTGCGGACAAATTAATAATCCATGATATTTTCTCGTATTACAACCAATAATGGTGGTACATGCGAAAGATCCTGATCGGTTGGTACGTAAAAGCTCTCTACTAAGGGCATATTCAAGATTGGTAAGTTGGGATTTTTCAAATGTTAAATAACTCATAATTTGATTGATTTTTTTCCAAATTTTTTACAAAAATAAAAATTTTATTCTTATTTACTCTAATTTTGTAAAAAAAATTGATCACCAGTCAATTTATTATTATTTTATCTTTGTTAGTTGTCGCAAGCTATTTTTTTGATTTACTAAATATTCGCATTCCAACCGTAATGATCCAAATTTTTTTCGGGTGGATAGTTTATTTAATTTTAAATTTTACTAATTATAACTTGCCAGATTTGCAATTCTTTTTATCAGTACTAAGTACGATAGGATTATTTTCCATACTGTTTGAAGCTTCCATGGAACTTCAGTTTTCATCAAAAAAGCTCCCTTTTTACATTCACATAACATTTTATTCATTACTAACTATTTTGCTTTTTACCATCTTTTTTGCTTTTTTTCTTTATCATGTTGAAAACATCCCTTTTTTGCAAGGTATGATAAATGCACTACCATTGTCTATAATTGCAGGGTCAATTGCAATACCAAGTGTTTCAAAATATCCTCGAATTAAAGAATTTATAATTTTTGAAAGTGCATTTGCTGGGATATGGGGCATCATTTTGCTGAATTATTTAATGCGTTTTTTAAATTCTTCCCACATCGTGTTATTTTCAATTTTATATCTTTTTCAAATTTTTGTAGTCATATTTTTCTCCATCGTTTTTATTTTCTTATTTATTTATGTTCTTTCATTTTTCAAAAAATATAGAATCAAATTTATACCCCTTCTTATGATGATTTTATTAGTTTTTGAACTCATTCGACTTTTCGAGTTACCCCAATTGATTTTCATCATCATGCTAGGACTCGGAATTGCTAACATCCACTTACTCAATCAAAAATTTCCAGCCCTCAAAAAGAAATATGACCTGATAGAAGATGAATTAGTTTTTTTCAAAAAATTGGTTTCAGAATTTACCTTTTTAATTCGTTCCATGTTTTTCATCACTTTAGGTTATATTTTAGGTAAATTTTTTACATTTCAAACATTTTTAGAAAATATTACCATATTAACTATAATACTTGTTCTCATTTATTTTTCTAGATTTTTGATTTTACAATTTTTTCCAAATTGTCCCCAAAATGTCATATTTATAGCCCCTCGTGGATTAATTTCCATTGCTCTTTTTTACTCTATTCCAACTTTTATCCGTGTGGAAAACATTACTGATGGTACCATTGCTTTTGTAATTATTTTTACTGCTCTAATTATGTCTACTTATTTTTTGGCAAAAAATAAAGTTCTCACGGAATAAAATATATTTGCACAGAACACCTTGGTATGAAGAAATTAATTTTTCTATTTATTGTAAGTATTGAGGGGAATATATTCGCTCAAAATAACATTTTGTCTCTTAGTCAATGTATCGATTACGCTTATAAAAACAGCATTGAAATTAAACTTCAAGAAATATCTACAGATATACTTTTACTTCAAAAAAAACAAGCTTTGTTTTCATTTCTACCATCCTTTTCTGGGAGTTTTTCCCATGCTTACCAATATGGAAGATCTATTGATCCGTTTACCAATCAATTTGCTTTAGAAAAAGTACAGACAGACAATCTATATGCCTCGGGTGATGTATTGGTTTTCCAAGGGTTTTATCTTGTCAATCAATGGAAAAAGAAAAAACTTGAATATGAAAATGGGCAATTAAACATCGAAGTTAGCAAAAGAGACATCGCTCTTGCTATTGCTACTGCTTATTTACAAGTACTTTTTTATCGGGAAGAATATGAACGAGCCTTACGCGCGCTTGAAAACTCCATTGCTCAAGTCAACAAAACCAAACTTTCATACGAAATAGGACAATTAGCAAAGGATTATCTTTTACAAATGGAAGCTCAACAAGCAGCCGATGAAGCCCAAGTGCAAAATATGCTAAATCAGCTCCAACTTGCTAAATTGACTTTAAAACAATTAATGAATTATCAAGACACCACCTATTTTGACATTATTTCTCCAAACGAAAATTTGTTGCAGGACACATCATTTTTGCTTACGCAAACATCGGAAACAATTTATCAACAGGCTCTTCAAAATTATCCATTGCTCAAAGTAAGTGAAAACAATGTTACTCTGGCTAAATACGAATTACGAATGTCTCGTTCTCTCTTTTATCCATCTATTCGTTTATATTCAAATTTTGGGACTGGTTATTCATCGGCACGAAAACAAATTTCGAACATAACATTCGAAGGTTTTGATACGCTTGGCATAACATCAGAATCAATGAATGAATATGTTTTAAGTCCAGCCTATTCATACAACTATGAGATAATTCCATTTCGTAAACAATGGGAAGATAATTTTAACAAAACCGTGGGTATAACGCTTAACATTCCCTTGTTTAATAAGTTCAACGCTCACATCAACATTTCCTTGGCAAAACTTAAGATTCAAAACATGCAATTACAACTTGATCAACAACGTTGGGAGCTAAAGAAGAACATTGAAAAATCATACTATGATGCACTGGCAGCTTTATCGAACTACCGAGCTTTGAAAAAGCAAAAACAAGCTCAAGAAGAAGTTTTCAAAGCTATCCAATACAAATTTAATACTGGTAAAGTTTCACCTTTTGAATACAATGACGCTAAAAATAAACTACAACAAACTGAAGCAGACTTAAACAAAGTCAAGTACGAACTTATTTTCAGAATCAAAATTCTTGAATTTTACATGGGAAAAGAAATTAGTCTATGAAAACACGAAAAAAATGGTTCATTTGGGGAACTATTGCCATTGTTGTAATAGCTATTATTTTAAAGCGATTACACATTATCGGTTCTCCGCCTGGAACGAAAGTAGCAGTTGAGGAAGTTCAATTTCGTGATATTTACGAAACCGTTTCCTCATCAGGGAAAATTCAACCGGTAAAAGAAGTTAAAGTAAGTCCCGACATTTCAGGTGAAATTGTTGAAATTAATGTGAAAGAAGGACAACGAGTAAAAAAAGGAGATCCTTTGGTTAAGATAAAACCAGACCTGTATAAAGCAAGTTATGACCAAGTAGCTGCTAATGTACAAATGCAAAAAGCTAATTATCTTAATGCTCTTGCACGACTAAACCAAGCAAAATCAAAATTTGCTACGATTGAACAATCTTACAAACGAAGTAAAGAATTACATGAAAAAGGCGTTATAAGCCAAGCAGAATACGAAGATGCCTACATGCAATATCTTGTAGGCAGTGCTGAAATCCAAGCTGCTGAGCAAGCCGCCGAAGCTGCAAAATATTCCTATCAAGCCACACTTGCTTCGCTCAATGAAGCTTCAAACAACTTAAGTCGTACAACTGTTGTTGCACCTATTGATGGGATAGTCAGTAAATTGTCCGTTCAAAAGGGGGAACGTGTAGCTGGAGCTTCGCAGTTTAGTCCAGGAACGGAGATCGTAAGAATAGCAGATTTAAGTATCATGGAAGTAAAAGCACAGGTTAGCGAAAATGAAGTGGTTCGGATTCATGTAGGTGATACAGCTCATATTTATGTGGATGCCTATCCTCGCAGGGTATTCAAAGGCAAGGTTACGGATGTTAGTCTTTCTCCAAGCAATTCAAGCCAACTCACAACAACAGACCAGGTAGCAAATTTTGATGTCATAATTGAAATTGATACTACTGGTCTAAACATTTCATCGGAAACTCTTTTTAGACCTGGAATGAGTGCTACAGTAGACATTTTTACGCGTGTTGAGAAAAATGCTCTCACCATTCCCATTCAAGCAGTTACAACACGAAGTGATCTTGAAAGCGATGCAAACAAACAGCAAGCGCCCAACGAATATGTTTTTGTTGCAGAAGGAAACAAAGCAAAACTTCGTAAGGTGAAGAGCGGCATTCAAGATCAACGTTACATCGTGATCCACGAAGGACTTAAAAAAGGTGAAAAAGTAATCATAGCACCTTACTCTGCCATTTCAAAGACATTAAGAGATAATACATCCATTCGCATTGTTGACAAAAAAATGTTATTTGAATAAATATGTATATTTTACATCTTGAAACGGCAATCTCTCCTTCATCATTTGCTATTTGTACGCGAGAACAGTGCATTTTTGAAAAAATACTAGAAACTGAAAGATCTACCATCTCACAACTACTGCCGGCCATAGACGAAGCTTTTAAAACATTATCTCTAACAAAAAAGGATATAGTTGCTGTATCTTTATCTGCGGGACCAGGTTCCTACACGGGATTACGAATTGGAACAAGTACTGCTAAAGCACTATGCTATGCATGGGAAATTCCACTCATCGCTATCTCAACCTTAGCATTAACAGCCTCTGCTATGAAACAACTCTCAAAAGATGAGAATGATTTGCTCATCCCCATGATAGACTTTAAACGACTGGAAGTAGTGTACGCTATATATGATTTCAATTTAAACATTGTGGTGCCTGAGAAAAACACCATTCTTGAATCCAGCCTGTTTGATGCTTTTCGTGATAAAAAAATACTTTTCGGCGGCAATGGAAGTTTTAAAGCAAAAGAACTCTTTAGACATCTTTCAGCCTATTTTTTAGATGAAAATGTTCACCTATCCCGATTTTGTTTACCGCTAGTTTGGAATTATTTTGATAAAAAACAATTTGCCGATTTAGCTTATTTTGAACCAAACTACGGAAAGGAATATTTAGCAAAGAAAAGCCAGGTGAAAGGTCTACAACCCCAGTAAAGTTCGCTCGAAATTTCTAACTTTGCTAAAAAATACTAATGAAATTTGAAGCAAAAAAACTGAAGGAAATTATTCAAAAAATTTTTGTGCATGCTGGAGCCAGTGAAGAAAATGCCTCTATCATTGCTAATGCGCTGGTTTTAGCAGAATTAAGAGGTATCCCCTCTCATGGAGTTATACGTATTAAAGATTATCTCATGCTCGTCAGAAATAACCGCATGGTCTTAAATCCTAACATCACGATTGTTCATGAAACTCCTTCGACGGCTCTTGTGGATGGAGGTAATGGTCCTGGTATGGTGATTGGAACTTTTGCCATGAAAGTTGCAATGCAAAAAGCAAAAGAAGCTGGTAGTGGCTGGGTGAGTGTTCGTAATTCTAATCACTTTGGCATTGCTGCTTATTATACCCTTATGGCTGCTGAACAAGACATGATCGGCTTTGCCATGACCAATGGAAATCCTCTGGTGCCGCCAACATTTGGACTGGACAGACTGCTTGGAACTAATCCTATTGCAATGAGCATTCCTTCTAATAGCGAAGGCACTTTTACTGCGGATTTTGCAACAACTCCCATCCCCCGCGGAAAATTCGAAATCATGGAAAAAACAGGTAAAAAAGCTCCGTGGGGAGTTCTTCAAGACGCCGAAGGAAACATTACGGACGATCCCTCCATACTTCGTAGAGGTGGTGCCATTCTTCCGTTAGGTGGAGACTACGAACATGCCGGTTACAAAGGTTATGCATTAGCTGCCATGGTAGATATTCTTTCTGCTGTCCTAAGTGGAGCTAATTTTGGGCCTTACGTTCCACCGCAGGTTGCTTATTTACCCCTACGTAATGATTTGCCTGGTATGGGATTAGGACATTTCTTTGGTGCTTTGCGTTTAGATGCTTTCCGCCCTGCAGATGAAATAAAATCATACATGGACATGTGGATTCGAACTTTCAGAAATTCAAAAGCTATGAAAGATAAAAAGGTGCTTATTCCCGGCGATCCCGAAGTTGAAAAACAAGCAAAAAATGAGGTGGAAGGCATCATCATTCTTCCTGAAATATGGAATGAAATGTTTACTGAACTTCAAGCATGGGGTCTCACAGAAAAAGACCTTTTGTGACATTTTTTCAGTCATTTTATTGTGGCAAATTATTTGTTTTAATCACGCGTTCAGGAGGATAAGATTATGGTAAAAAAAGATAAAACCAAACAAGAAAACGAAAACACTTCTTTTCAAGATAACACACTTACTCAAGACGGTATGCCAGTTCAAGAAAACATAGAGCAAAATCAAAATACAGATGTAACTTCTCAAAACACTATAAGTTTAGAAGATAAACCAGAAGAAGAAAAAAACGAACAAGATCCTTTGACTCAAGCACAACAGGAGGCTCAGGAATGGAAAGATAAATACATTCGTTTGCTTGCGGAATTTGAAAATTACAAAAAAAGGATTCGACAAGAAAGACTGGAATGGCAAAAGGCAGGGATCGTAGAACTTATCAAAAAGCTGCTTCCTGTTCTAGATGATTTTGAACGTGGTCTAAAAAACATGCCATCAGCCGATGATAAACAATTGGAAGTCTTCAAAAACGGATATGAACTCATTTACAATAAGCTTCTCAACACACTGAAACAATATGGACTGGAAACTATTGACGAAGTTACTGATTTTAACACAGACTTGCACGAAGCTATTCAGATGATCGAAGATCCCGAAAGAAAAGGAAAAGTGGTTGAAATCATAGAAAAAGGATATAAACTTGAGGGTAAAGTCATTCGTTTTGCTAAAGTAATTGTAGCTAATTAAAGAAAGGAGGTTAAACTGTGGCAAAAAGAGATTACTACGAAATATTAGGTGTTCCTCGTAATGCTACACAAGAAGAGATCAAGAAGGCTTATCGTCAGATGGCCTTAAAATATCATCCTGATAGAAATCCTGGGAACAAGGAAGCTGAAGAAAAATTTAAGGAAGCTGCCGAAGCTTATGAAGTGCTTAGCGATCCTGAAAAACGTAAAAAGTACGATCAATTTGGACATGCAGGTATTGGTGAAACTCATTTCGGGGGTAGCGGATTTACGGTAGAAGATATATTTTCTCACTTTGGGGATATTTTTGGCGACTTGGGTGATTTGTTTGGAGGTGGTTTTGGAAGCTATAGAAGTTCTACCAGAAGCAGCTCAGCTGCGAAAGGTACAAATTTAAGAGTCAAAGTAAAATTAACCCTAGAAGAAATTGCAAAAGGAACGGAGAAAAAAATAAAAGTCAAAAAGAAAGTTCCGTGTCATGTATGTGGTGGTACGGGAGCTAAAGTTGGAAGTTCACCTACTACATGCCCAACCTGTAAAGGAACAGGGCGTGTTGTTCAAGTGACCAATACTTTTTTGGGACAAATGCAAACAGTGTCTACTTGCCCTCACTGCCATGGGGAAGGTAAAATCATAACAAGCAAATGCCCAGCTTGTGGCGGTACGGGTCTTGAAGACGGAGAAGAAATCATCACAATCAAAATACCTGCGGGAGTTCAAGAAGGTATGCAGATGACCATGGCAGGCAAAGGAAATGCTGCTCCTCGCGGGGGAATACCTGGTTCACTTATTGTAACTTTTGAAGAAGAACCTCATCCACTTTTCAAACGTGATGGCATAAATCTTCTTTATGAACACTTTGTTTCCTTCCCAGAAGCTGTCTTAGGTGGTACCATCGAAATCCCTACGCTCGATGGAAAAGCACGGATTAAAATTCCTGCAGGTACCTTCCCAGGAAAAATGTTTCGCTTAAAAGGCAAAGGTCTTCCAGATGTCAATGGCTATGGGAAAGGAGATTTGATCGTAACTATCAATGTCTGGGTTCCTCAAAAACTAACGAAAGAAGAAAAAGAACTTATTGAAAAAATGGCTGCATATCCAAATTTTAAACCAGAAAACACAGGCGAACATAAAACCATTTTCGAAAGAATAAAAGAACTTTTCCATTAATTTTTTAAAAATTTTTTGAACTCAGCAAAGGAACAACAATATATGTTCATGTCTACATTTCCCTTAATTCCATCTAGTGACATTTTGTCATGAAATTGCCAAAATTTCCAAGGAATATCATCAGGGGGAGTTTTTTTGTAATAATGAGCTATCCATAGAGGGTATTTTCTAAAATCTTCTCCCATAAAATATTGCTTATAAAAAGCATAATTTGTATAAAGGATTGGGGTTGTTCCTGTTTTTTTTTCAAGATATCGGAGAGCGGTTAATACATTTTTAACAAATTGTTTATGAGATACCAAAACGGGATCTTCTTCAACATCTAGTACGGGAGATAAATCCCCATTTTCAAAAAAAACTTGCTTGAGAAAATGGTTCATTTGCTTAACAGGATCAAGATTGGGTTTATAATAATGATAAGCTCCTCGTACGAATCCATGTGTTTTTGCATTTTTCCAGTGTTCATCCCACATTGGGTCGACATAATTCACTCCTTCAGTAGCTTTAATAAAAACAAAAGTAATGGTTATGTGTTTGTACTTAAATTGAGCTAATTTGTCCCAATTGATTTTCTTCTGATAATGGGAAATATCAATACCATAAATGGAAAAATTCTGTGGTACGGAATCCAAAAGAGCATTACTATTTTGTTTAAAAGGGAATATGCTTTTTTGTTCTGAAAAAATAACCATGAATATCAACCCTACTGAAAGGAAGATAATTAAAAGCCACGGAAAACGATTTTTTCTTCTTCGTTTAGGCATTTTTGCCGTGACAATGTTTATATTTTTTCCCACTTCCACACCAGCAAGGATCGTTTCTACCTATTTTCTTTTCAACGCGTACGGGCTCCTGCTGTGTAGGTTTTGATGGGTCATGATATGTAGGAGTTCCTGGAATATTATCTTCACGTCCTGTCTTTAAATTTTTCTTTTCATGCTTTTTGGGCTGATTATTAACTTCTTCTATGTTGTCTTCTTGGAGTGGAATGCGACCTTGCGTAAGAAAAGAAACAGTTTCCCTATTAATTCTAATAAGCAATTGGTTGAAAAGTTCACTAGCTTCAAATTTATAGATTAAAAGAGGATCTTTTTGCTCATAGACAGCATTTTGCACACTGGTTTTTAAGTCATCGAGTTCTCGCAAGTGTTCCATCCATGCCTCATCAATGATAGCAAGAGTAAGGCCACGTTCTATACTTGCCATGACCTCTTTTCCCTTGGTAAGATAAGCTTTTTCTACGTTCGTAATTGCTGTAAAAGTCTTAATACCATTGGTGTATGGAACAGCTACATTTTTATATTTGTGGCGATTGTAATCATAAATATCCTTAATGATTGGATAAGTTTTTTGTATCAGGATATCACATTTATTTAGGTAATTTGCATATGCAACCTCAAAAAGTTTTTCTGCTATTTCTTGCGGCGAATAATTAAAGAAAGTCTTTTTATCAAAAGGAGGCTCGATCGAAAATATGGTCAAGGCTTCTTCATAAAACATTTCGTAGTTTCTCTCATCATAGGCATTTTCAGTAACTAGGCGAGCTAAATCTTTGAACATGTTTCTCAAATCTATAGCTAACTTATCACCAAACAAAGCATTACGGCGTTTTGCATAGATAACTTCACGCTGAACATTCATCACATCGTCGTATTCAAGCAATCTTTTACGAATGCCAAAGTTGTTTTCTTCAACTTTGCGTTGAGCTCGCTCTATGGCGTTGGTGATCATGGGATGCTGGATGACCTCTCCTTCTTTAAAACCAAGACGATCCATGATTCGAGCAATACGGTCAGATCCAAAAAGTCGCATGAGATCATCTTCGAGAGAGACATAAAATTGAGAAGTTCCAGGATCACCCTGACGGCCTGCACGACCTCGAAGCTGTCTGTCAACTCGACGGGATTCATGCCGTTCGGTACCAATGATAGCTAACCCACCTGCTTTTGCTACCCCTGGTCCTAGTTTTATATCTGTACCACGCCCTGCCATGTTCGTAGCAATAGTTACCGTTCCTGCTAAACCTGCTTTTGCGACAATTTCGGCTTCTTTAGCATGGTGCTTAGCATTCAAAACATTATGGGGGATTTTTCGTATATTGAGCATGCGACTAAGCAATTCAGAAGTTTCCACAGAAGTAGTTCCAACAAGCACAGGTCGACCGGCATTACGCAAACGAATGATTTCTTCGATGACTGCATTAAACTTTTCACGTTTTGTTCTATAAACTAGATCAGGATAATCGATACGTATTACAGGTTTGTTAGTGGGGATCACCACCACATCCAGTTTGTATATGTTCCAAAACTCAGTTGCTTCAGTTTCAGCAGTACCCGTCATACCTGCAAGTTTTTTGTACATTCTAAAGTAGTTTTGCAGCGTTATCGTAGCATAGGTTTGAGTAGCAGCTTCCACTTTTACATTTTCTTTGGCTTCGATAGCTTGATGAATCCCATCGCTATATCGCCGCCCCTCCATGATACGACCCGTTTGTTCGTCGACAATCTTAACCTGCCCATCAATGACAACATATTCATTGTCTTTTTCAAAAAGCGTATATGCCTTTAGCAATGTTTGCATCGTATGAATTCGTTCAGCCTTGAGTGTATAATTTTGAATTATTTCTTGTTTTTTTGCTAAATATTCTTCTTTGCTTAAGTTTTGTTGTTCGAGTTCAGCCAACTGTGCTCCTAAATCTGGTAAGACAAAAAATTGAAGGTCTCCAGTTTTTTGAGCTAGGTATTCTAGTCCTTTATCTGTAAGATCGATGGTATTGTTCTTTTCATCAATAACAAAATAAAGCTCCTGATCGATAAAAGGCATGTTTTTCATGTTGTCTGCTAAGTAGTAATTTTCAGTTTTCTGACGCAAGACCTTAACTCCTGGTTCACTTTCAAGCTTAATAAAGGGCTTGTATTTCGGTAATGCTCGATAACAACGTAACAGGGCTATTCCTGCCTCTTTTTCTTCTTCGTCAGTTCTATTAGGTTTAGAAAGAATGGCTCTTGCATCAGATAAGAGCTTATTTACCAATTTTCGTTGAGCATCGACTATGTACTCAACATAAGGTTTTAAAGCATAAAATTTTTCATGATCATCTTTGCCTTTCTCTGTAGGACCCGAAATAATCAATGGAGTACGCGCATCATCGATAAGAACAGAGTCTACTTCGTCTACAATGGCATAATTATGACCACGTTGTACGATCTCTTCTACAGAACGAGCCATGTTATCTCTTAAATAGTCAAAGCCAAATTCGCTATTGGTTCCGTATGTTATATCACAGCGATATGCTTTCTTTCTTTCTTCACTATGGGGTTCATATTTATCGATGCAATCCACCGTCAAGAAAAGAAATTCATAAATGGGACCCATCCACTCCGCATCACGTTTTGCTAGATAATCATTCACAGTAACCACATGAACTCCTTTGCCAGGCAAAGCATTTAAGTAGACAGGCAAAGTTGCAACGAGGGTTTTCCCTTCCCCCGTAGCCATTTCAGCAATTTTACCCTGATGAAGAACAATCCCACCGATCAATTGAACATCATAATGGACCATGTCCCACGTAATCATGTTCCCACCAGCTCGCCAAGTGTTTTTCCAATAGGCCTTTTGACCTTCAATGAAGACATAAGGTTTTATTACTGCAAGTTCTCTATCAAAATCAGTAGCCGTAACTTCTAGGGTTTCATTATCTTTAAATCGACGAGCTGTCTCTTTTACAACAGCAAAAGCTGATGGCAATATTTCGTTTAAAACTTTTTGAGTCTTTTCATAAATTTCGTTTTCAAGCTTTTCAATTTGCTTAAAAATTTTTTCTTTTTCCTCAATGGGCATTTCAAGTTCTTTTTCGATGCGATCACGTAAAGTTTTTAGCTCAGCCTCTTCTTTTTCAATAGCTTTTTGTATCTGTTCCTTAAAAATCAGAGTTTGCTTACGTAAATCATCATTGGATAATTGCTTGATTCTTTCATATTCTGCATGTATTTTTTCGACAATCGGCCTGAGAGCTTTGATATCGCGTTCGTGCTTGGTTCCAAATATTTTTTCAATAAGTTTTAGCATTTTCTCATATTTTGGCAAAGTTAGTAAAAATAACCGTGCCATTCTAAAAATCGTTCTACTTTTGTATGAAAAACAAGAACAATGATTTCTCGAGCAAGAGCGCTAGAGATCTTACACCAGCACATCAAAAATCCTAAAATGATCATGCATTCTATTGCTGCCGAAACTGTTATGCGTGCACTAGCACGAAAACTTGGAGAAAATGAAGAAAAATGGGGACTAGCAGGACTTCTACACGACCTAGATGTTGAAGTGACTCATGCTGACCCGTACACCCATGGAACAGTTACCCGCAAACTCCTCAAAGGAGAAGATGTTCCCGAAGATGTATTGGATGCGATCGAACATCACAACGAAGTTTCAGCTCCTACACCACGGCACACGATCTTTCAACATGCTTTAGCCGCTGGAGAAACTATTACGGGACTTATTTTTGCAACAGCTTTAGTTTATCCAGATAAGAAAATAAGTAGTGTTAAAGCATCATCAGTTGTTAAACGAATGAAAGAAAAAAATTTTGCAGCCAGTGTGAAACGTGAAAATATTTTGGAATGTGAAAAAATTGGAATTCCATTACCAGAATTTGCTCAACTTGCTTTGGAAGCATTAAGCAAAGAAGAACATTATTTTGATCTAACTCAAAAATAGGAGAAAATAAATTTTTTTTTAAACTTTCTAAAAATTTATTAAAAAAATGTAATTTTGTCATGCTAAACTTAAAAAGTATGCTAAAAGGATGGAAAAAATTTGTCTTATTGTTCGTCGTGTTGATTAGTTTTCAAAGCTGCCATACTTACCGAAACACTGCAGAAAAAGACAGCTATGAGCTCATGAAGCAAGCTTATAAGCTTTTAGGAAAAAAGCAATATCAAAAAAGCATAATGGTTTTTACTCAGCTCATTGAAAAAAATCCATCGTTTGTTGAAGCATATGCATATCGTGGGTTGTGCAAATATTTCATAAAAGATTACGAAGGAGCTATGCAGGACTTCAACAAAGCTCTTGAGATGCAACCCAATTTCGCAGAAGTATATGACTTACGAGGTATTGTTAAAGGTGAATTAGGAGATTCAAAAGGTGCTTGTGAAGATTGGCGCAGGGCTTTTGAGTTAGGTTATAAAGGCGCATTTATGCTTATTAAAGAGTTCTGCTGGGATGAAGAAATGGAACGTATGAAACAAGGTTCAGAAAAGAAATAACATTTTTTGATTTTTTTAAAATCCACTCTAATTTATAAATTTACATTAAGTTTGTGCAAATCTTATACATGAAAAAAGAACGGCATATCGTTGTCATTATTTTTTTTGTATCAATTACACTATTTTCGTGCAAAGGGAATAAAAACTCTATCGTACAAGGGAAACTTGCCTGGGATACTCTCATCGAAAAAAACGATACCCTCTTAACCCCATATTATTTGCCTACCCATGTAAACCTACAGGAAAAACATAAAGCCATTTACCTCTTTGACCCTCAAGGGAAACCTGAAAATGTTCTTTCTCAATATGCTCCCCTAGCTGAAAAATATGGGGTTTTGCTATTTGGATTCAAAGCTTATCAAAACGGACAGGATGTTCAGAAACTCATAGCTAATTTTAAAAGTTGGAAAAAGCATATTTTATCGGATTTTCCTATCGATAGCTCAAAAGTTTTTTTAGCAGGCTTTTCAGGGGGAGCTCAATTTGCATCCATGCTTATTCAAGGAACTATTCGCCCAAAAGGTGTTCTCTTGACTGGACTTTTTGCCCCCACCATTCAATATTTTGACGGTCAGGTAATGCTTATTTGTGGAATTCGAGACTTTAACTATCAACATTTCTTACAATTTTTCCTTCAAAAAACACCAGCCAACATTCATTTTTTATTTTTCGATGGAAAACACGAGTGGCCTGATACAACCATGTTTGAGCATTACCTTGTAAATTCGGAAGGTGCTTATACTTCAACATTTCAAAAAAAAGTCACACAACTTGTGGACAAGTGGTTGAGCGAAAAAAAATATTTACTTCTTTTTTTGAATTTGCCATACCTTTCAATCTATCTTCCCAAAAATAAAACACAACAAGTTTTCAATGAAGTTTCTTCTGCTTTTGATTTCAACGCTTATCTCAAAGACTTTCAACAAGAACTCAACCAGCAGCAAGTTTTGTTAAACAAAATGGTTTCCGGTGATACGATATATTTCAAGAACTGGTTGGATTCGTTATCGCAAGTGAACACAAAAAGCCAAAATATCCTTGTCGATCAAAGAACAGAGAGATGTAAAGCTTATGCAGGAATTGTTTTGTATTCATTAACCAAAGACGCCTTTAATAAAAAATCAACTCTTTTGCCAGCGTATCTTAAAATGTATGAACTCGTTGAACCAAAAAATACTGAAATGCTTGTTTTCAAAGCTGCATTTTTAGCCGACCAAGGACAATGTGAAAAGGCAAAGATTATCCTAGATAAAGCTTACAAAACTGGTTTTAACGACAAAAAGCGTCTTTACAAAATGCCAGAATTTTCTCGATGTCGGTCAATCTTATGATAGCATGACAGGAACAAAAAAAATTTTTTATACGATCAAAGAAGTGAGTGAAAGATATCAAATCAAGCCTTCTACGCTACATTACTGGGAAGAAGTTTTTCCCATGCTAAAACCCAAAAGAAACAAAAAAGGAAATCGCCTTTACACCGAGCAAGATATTCTTTTGCTCGATATGATTTATTTTCTTGTAAAAATCAAAGGATATACGCTCAAAGGTGCTAAAGAAAAATTGATGAGCGAACGAGAAAAAATTGAACAAAAAGCTTTTATTTTTCAAACCCTTTTTCGAACAAAAATTTTTTTGCAAAACTTATTAAAATCAATGGAAAATTTTGATAAAGAAAATCAATGAAAGCTGAAAAAATTATTGAACTTGAAAATATAGTTAAAATCTATAAACTTGGGAAAATCGAAGTTGCAGCGCTTAAGGGGATTACTTTAACCATTTCTCGTGGAGAGTTCGTTGCAATCATGGGTCCATCAGGGTCAGGAAAATCCACTTTAATGAACATAATTGGGTGTCTTGATACGCCCACCTCTGGAAACTATTATTTACACGGCCAACTTGTCAGTGATCTATCGGATGATAAGTTAGCACATATTCGTAATCGTGAAATTGGTTTTGTTTTTCAAACGTTCAATCTTCTTCCTCGCTATACATCACTTGAAAATATAGCTTTACCTCTTGTGTATGCTGGCATACGAAAAAAAGAAAGAGAAGCTCGAGCTCTTGCCATGCTAGAGTTGGTAGATCTTTTGGAATGGAAAGATCATCGACCCAACGAACTTTCAGGAGGTCAGAGACAAAAAATCGCCATTGCCCGTGCTTTGATCAACTCTCCTTCCATAATCATTGCTGATGAACCCACAGGAAACTTAGATTCTGAAAGTGCTAAAGATGTGATGCAACTTTTTCAAAAAATTCACGCACAGGGTAATACCATCTTACTGGTTACCCACAATGAAGAAATAGCCTTGTATGCAAAACGATTGATTAGAATTAAAGATGGCCAAATATTAAGTGATCTATCTGTTGAAAAGACAAAACTCCACCAAGAATGAATAAGATTTACACTAAAAAAGGCGACAAAGGCAAAACAAAACTTATAGGTTCAACCGAAGAATGCAATAAAGCTATCCCACGAGTCGAAGCCTATGGAACACTTGATGAGCTTGTTTCGTTCATTGGCCTATTGCACGATAATGTTGAAGATCAAGCTACAAAAGATCAATTGGTCACCATCATAAAAAATCTATTTGTATTGGAAGCCCATGTGGCTCTAGACCCAAAAGCCAATTCCATTCCGCCGCTTCCTCGCATAGATCAAGCTATGGTAGATGAACTTGAGAACTGGATTGACACCATGCAAGCAATGCTTCCTCCTCTCACTCACTTCATTTTGCCCGTAGGTCATACAACAGTTTCGTTAGCCCATGTTTGCCGCACCATAACGCGACGAGCCGAACGCCGTATTGTTTCCGTTCACGAAAAAGAACCATTACATGAAATCATTCTTATTTACATGAATAGACTTAGCGATTATTTTTTCGTACTGGCTCGCTACCTGGCGAAAACAGGTCAAATTCCAGAAACTCCATGGATACCACGATTATAACATGGCGCATGGTGATAGATTCCAACATTTTTCATGTGGATAAATGTAAAATCCAAGTTCCCATGCATGCTTGTAAGGTGATTTAAAATCCATAAATTTCATGGGAAGATCGTAAGAAGCCACGAAATCCATAGCAACCGACTTTTTAGAACGTCCAAAAATTCGAACACCTGTAGTTAAGACAAGATGATTGGTTAATCTGTAATGAGCACCTATGCGAAAACGATCCCAATAATAATAATGCACATCAGGAAAAAGTAAAGCATATCCGCCTACCACCAAATCGGGTTGATTGGAATACCCCCCATAAACTTGTACAACAAGATGCAAATTCTTGTTATACTTAACAAGAGCACCGCCGTGAGCATGAATAGTCCTGCCGGGCACGTAGCTAGTATCTTTTCTCCACGGTTGAAAGATGTGATAAGCCGCAACTCCCCACTCGTACTTATAAACCTGATCTTCTTGCCAGCATAAAATAGTACTTTTTCCACCGACGATCCCTACATTTACATCAAAAATATTGCGACTTCCATCGCGCAAAAAACCTAACTGCATCCCCAACCCCAAAAGCCAATCGTGCTTTTCTTGCTTTTTCGGAACTTTTAAAAAGGAAACACTCAAATAATCACTGATATAATAAGCATGTTCAAAGTTACCACGGCGTCTGTCGTCCATAAATCCGTATCCTATCGTCCATCCAGTGGGCTCTTTGTCTTTAGCGTATTCGCCTACTTTTTTATAAAAAGACTTTTTAAATTCTACATAGGCTGTTGACCAATTACTTTTCATGGAATCGTCACGAAAAAAACGTTTATCGTAACCTAGTTTCCATGTTCCTGCCATGAGACCTGTCAAAGCTGGATTTAGACGGAGCTCACGCATCCAGAAGTGACTATAAGTGTATTGTCCCCAGATGCTAACGCTCACCACCATCATCAACGAAAAAATAAACAACAATTTACCCTTTCTTGTATGCATAACAAATGTTTTGATATGGGCAATAATCGCAGTTTTTTGGAGTAGCCTCCCAATTTTCTTCATGAATATAAGGAATTAAAACTTCTTCTTCAAATAAAATAGAAAATTTCTCATCAAACTCACGCGAATAAATGAAAAGGTTACCATCATCATACAACATTTTATTTAGCATGTTTTTGTTTTTTAAGAGCAACGCAAGCTCACAAGAAATTTGATCATAATCATTGTGATAAAGCAAATAGGCGTAAAACAACAATTGAAAAAAATACCTTTTCTTTGTTAAATCATTTTTGCTACTTGGCAATTCTAATTTTCCATGCTTATTTATAGTTAAATCAAGATTTTTAGAGGAAGTTTTAAAATCAAGAATGTGATAACCCTCATTATTTTTTTCTAAAATATCGATCACTCCTTCGAGAGTTAACTTTTCTCCTTCAATTTCTTTTACGAGTTGGATTTTTTCCTCAGATTTTATCACTTTACTGTTTCCTCTTTCTTTTACAATTTGTTCAAAAAAATTATCAATAGCAGTATGTAGCATTTCTTTTAAAAGATTGTTGTAAGCATACTCAAATTTCAAATATTCTTGAGTATTTTTTCCCATAAAAATTTCTTCTTCTGCAGCCTTGATGTATTCACCTTTTCCTGCAAAATACTTGTTGTAAAGATCCTGCCAACTAATTTGAAAATCTTTTTTTTCTTTTGCTTTTTTAGCAATTAAATTTTCAAAAATTTTGTGCACATACGATCCAAAGGTATTTCTTTCTATTTCAAGTTCATCTTTTTGAGGTTCTTTTAATTTAAGAATATATCTCAAAGCAAATTTATACGGGCATTCAATGTATTCGTACCAACTTGTAAAAGACAATGTTTTGGGTTTGTCTTCGCTTGGAATTTTTAATTTATCACTCTCGTCAAGATCGGCTATGTAAAAATTTGAAACTTCTACATTTTTTTCATTTAAAACACACTCGATACCGTTATTTTTGGCCCAAGGAATGAGCTCATATTTAAGTTGATGTATATAATGCGAAACTTCTTTGCCGTACAAATCGTCTTCAACATTGTTGTAAACGAGATGTACATTTTCAGCATGTTGAAGCAAACGATAGAAAAGATAAGCATATTCATAGTGTTTCAAATAATGCTTGTTCAACTTGTATTCATTACGTAATTCAAAAGGAATAAAGGTTTCGATAAACATGTTGGGAGGCCACGAACCTTCGTTAAATCCAACGATGTAAACATTTTTGAAGTCGAGAACAGCTGTTTCGAGAGGTCCTAGTACCTGAAAATCCTGAAGCGGACTTCCTGCCAAAGGCAATGTCGCATGTCTTAATTCTTCAAGTAATATATCATAAAAAATATTTTCTGTTTCACTTATTCCATGCCGTAATAATCTGGAATACAGTGTCTCCATGATGTTTAATAATTCCATGAAAGCTAATTTGTCAATTTCATCCATCGCAGTTTTTTTCTCGTCTGCATAAAAAATGTTCATTATTTTTTCTTTAAAAAATTGGATGAACTCAGCAGGTTTTACAAAAGAATAATTTGCGTTAAAAACTTTTTTCGAAAATTCTTCAAATTCGTGATAAGGAGGATAAATTAAATAAGGGATATTTTTTAAATTTTCTTCACTTGGGAATTCCATAAGCGAAGTGTTGATAAACAAAGGATGCAGAAAAACATTTTCTATCTGTTGTTTTGTAATTGCTCTTTCGCTTAGCATATTTTTAACCAAAAGAATAGATTGATATAAAAACGAAAACAAACGAGAATTTTGTAAAGGAAACCCCATGGAAATGTTTATACAATTTTGCAAATTTTCTGGCACAGCTTTTAAAAATGGTAAAACCAAATCATAATCTGCAATGACAACCACTGTATCTTTCAGTTCATCGCAATTTTTCTTTGAAATTTCATTTATTACATAATTTACCTGATTATAACCCAATGGAACGCCGACCAGTGAAATGTTTTTTGTTTTTTCAAAATCGGAATTTTCTTTTTTGTAAAAATTTTGAATATTCTTTGTTGCTAAAACGTAGTACTTACCAGCTTCGTGGTAATATTTTAAGTAATAAGAATCATAATCAATAAAGGGATAAATATTTATTCCTTTGCTTCTCAAAAAATCTAATGTTTTTACATACAACGAACTACTGTCAATAATGCCAACGAAGAAAATATGCTTGTAAGGGAAAGTGATTGTCCTATTATTTTCGATCATATCTCGTAAGGCTAACTCCGGATAGGCCAAATTATCTTGCAAAAGTCTTTCTCTGAAAAGTTGATATATCTGTCCAAGAGATTTACAAAAAAGCAAAAAATTATTTTCTTCCCTTCGCATTTCCTTGCCCCACAACGACAAGCGCCAGCTTTCGTAACTTTCGGAAAAAAATTTTTTCGTGTCCACGAGCTCGCTATCAACCAACCGAAAATCATTATAAATCTTTCGACCTGTGGGCCAAAAACTCTGAAGAGATGGAAAAACATAAGATGCTCCTTCATTCTTTTTAACCAGGTCATAAAGCATGAGAAGAGCTGATGTTTGCGACACGGAAACACGCCCCGTTATATGAAAAACAAAATCATCCCATGCCATTACAGCTGGTAAAAAGTAGGGGTTGTGATTGTTTGAAAATTTTTCCGTTAAGTATTTCTGAAAAAATAGTCCCCCGCGCGTGTTTGGAAAAACTACACAGGACCGAATATTAAATTCATTTGGATTTTTTTGAAATTCTTCTTGGCTTACATAAAATTGAATAAAATCTTTTAAAAACTTCATATCATTGTTTTTCTAGAAATTGCATGGCAAGCTTAAGATCAACTAATTTTCCTGCATCCATCCAGTCGTTCTGAATAGGAAAAGCTTTTATTTGGGCTCCCATCCGATACAAAAGATTTAACAAATGAATGAAAGAGAAGTACCCGCGTTCACTGATTTCATGTAAAAACTGGGTATTAAAAAGACTGATACCACAAAAACCAAAACTATCCACATGAGATGAAGATTTAACGATTAACTGCTCATTTTGTCCGCGCCACCCAAGCCATTCCATCGTATGAAGGTCAAAAAGTAGTTCACGCGAGGAATGCCTCTTTTTGACCACCAACAAAACATCGGCATTCGTGGTTGAATAAGCTTCAAATAGTCTTTTTAAATCCAAATCACTAAGTACATCTACATTATGTACCAAAACTGCATCAGATGACGACAAAAAAGAAGCTGCCTGTACAATTCCCCCACCCGTACCGAGTATTTCAAAAGGCTCTTCCGAAAACAAAATATTGTCCCTATCATAATGAAACAAAACATGTTGCTTGATCAGCCGACTAAATGTATGTAAGTTGATTACAATGGGACTAACACCTGCTGATAATAATTTACGCAAATTAACATCTAACAAAGTGGTCCTGTTTATTTTCACCAAAGCCTTTGGAACGACATGAGTGAGAGGAGCCAATCGAGTTCCCTTGCCAGCAGCTAGGATGATTCCTTGCATGTTTTTAAAAAAGTTTTTTCAAAAAAACGTATTTTTGGGCACAAAACAAAATAAAATGATCACTTTTTCAATCAACACGTATAAGCAACGCGTAAAACAGTTGTTTTCTTACATAAAAAATGGTATTGCGGTTTTTTTCTCAAACGACGAACTTCCGATGAATTACCCAGCCAATACTTTTTCTTTCAGACCTAACAGTAATTTTCTTTATTTTTTTGGTCTTCCTTTGCCTTCGCTAATTGCTGTCGTAGATTTTGATGAAAAGAAAACCATTTTGTTTGGAAATGATGTGGATATTGAAGATATCATCTGGATGGGGAACCAGCCCACGATGAAAGAGCTGACTATGCTTGCAGGAATAGACGAAGCACGACCACTTGCTCAGGCTGAAATTTTCTTAACCGAAGCACTTTCGAAAAAAAGAACTCTGCATTTTTTGCCACCTTATCAACTTTCTCAACAATTATTCCTTGCTAAATTACTGAATGTTCCCATTCAAGAAGTAAAAAAACAAGCAAGTGTAGCTTTAATAAAAGCTACGGTTGCTCTGCGTTCGAAGAAAAGCCCCGAAGAACTTAAAGAAATGGAAAGAGCAGCAGAAATTGGCTACCTGATGCACATGGAAGCTATGAAACGAGCAAAAGAGGGGGCATCCGAACAAGAAATTGCTGGTATCATGGAAGGTATTGCGTGGGCTTATGGCAAAGGACCTTCCTTCCCCATCATACTTTCACAACGAGGTGAAATCTTACACAACCACGATCACAGTTTAACTTTGCAGAAAGGCAAGTTATTGCTCATAGATGCAGGAGCCCAGAGCAATTCTTTCTACGCCTCCGATTACACGAGAACAATTCCTGTTGATTTAAAATTTAACGAACAACAAAAAGCTATTTATAAAATCGTTCTGGAAGCTAACGAAAAAGCAAAAGAACATACACTTCCAGGGGTGTATTATCGAGATGTTCATTTGCTAGCAAGCAAAATAATTGCAGAAAGACTCGTTGAACTAGGTCTTCTCAAAGGAAATGCGGATGAGCTTGTCCAATTAGGTGTCCATGCATTGTTTTTCCCACATGGACTAGGTCACATGTTAGGGTTAGATGTTCACGACATGGAAGATTTAGGCGAAAATTATGTGGGTTATGATGAAACCGTAGAAAGAAGTTCTCAATTTGGTTTGGCATATCTTCGGCTTGCTAAAAAACTTGAACCAGGCTATACGCTTACCATCGAGCCAGGAATTTATTTCATTCCAGCCCTAATCGAAAAATGGGAAAATGAAAAACGATTTACGGATTTTATCAATTACAACGAAATAAAAAAATGGATTGGCTTCGGCGGTATTCGTCTCGAAGATAATGTGGTCGTCACAGAGACAGGTAGCGAATTCATCGGCAAACGTTTGCCTATTCACATTGAAGAAATTGAAAATTTAGCATAAATCTTTGACATATGTTTAGTGGAATTGTTGAAACAACAGGCGAAGTCGTAAAAATTAAGCCAGAAGGTACGAACGTACATTTTTATATTAAAACCCCATTAGCAAAAAAACTAAAAGTTGATCAAAGTTTATCCCATGATGGAGTTTGCCTCACAGTTGTGAAAGTCAAGAAAAAGAAAGAAATTTACAAAGTCACAGCCATAGAAGAAACGCTTAAAAGAACCAATCTCAAGTATTGGGAAGTTGGATATTTAGTTAATCTGGAACGTAGTATTAAAGCCAATGCAAGGTTTGATGGGCACATCGTACAAGGCCATGTCGATCAAACTGCCATATGCACAAAAGTTGAAGAACTCGGTAGCAGCTGGAAATATTATTTCAAATATGAGCCATCCCCTGAACATTTTACTGTACCCAAAGGGTCGATTTGTGTAAATGGCGTAAGTCTGACCGTTGTCGATAGTGAACCAGGGATGTTTTCCGTAGCTATTATACCCTACACTCACGAAATAACGAACTTTAAAAACATCAAAGAAGGCACGGTCGTAAACCTTGAATTCGATATTCTTGGAAAATACATGCATCAATTGTTTAAACAATACTATTTACAAATAGACTCAAATTTTGAGAAACATGAAAATACAGATGCTCAAGAGTAAAATTCACTTAGCTACGGTTACTGAAGCCCAGCTGGATTATGTCGGAAGCATTACCATCGATGAAAATTTAATGAAGGCTGCTCATTTGCATGAGTATGAATGGGTGCATGTTTTTAACTTAAATAACGGTGAACGCATTGAAACTTATGTTATCAAAGGTGAAGCAGGAAGCGGTACCATCTGCCTGAACGGACCGGCAGCTCGCAAATTCATCCCAGGCGACAAAGTTATCATTATTTCTACCTGCTATCTTGAAAAGGATGAAGTAAGTCAACATAAACCCATTTTGGTTTTCCCCGATGAAAAAAATCAACCCAAAGAAATCAAGTGAGCACGAAGCGTAAAAACTTAAAAGCTGCTCAGGCTATATTATTCTTTGCGTTGGGTGTTTTTCTTATTTTTTACTTTTGGAACACGCTTACAAAAAAGGAACAACACGATATTATTCAAAATTTTTATTCAACCCATTTCATCGGTATTGTTTTGCCCCTCCTGGCTGGGATTCTCAGTCATATTTTTCGAGCTTTGCGATGGAACATGCTTATGGAAACCGTAGGAATTCAAACTCGACTAGGAGAAAGCTTTTGGGCAGTGATGGTGGGCTATTTATTTAACTTGGCCATACCTCGACTTGGGGAACTCATGCGTTGCGTGTTTCTCTCTCGCAAAAAAAAGCAACCGCTTGATAGCATCCTCGGAACTATGATTTCTGAACGCATGTTTGACCTTCTTTGGTATGTCCTGCTTTTTATCATTTCACTTTTCATTTTCATGGGCACTGTAAACGAATATGTGACGCAATATGGAACCATGTTCGTAAATTCGCTTACAACTAAATGGCAACATTGGCTCGCGGGGCTCATGCTGCTTCTATTGCTCGTATGGCTTACGATGTATATCCTGAGAAAAAGAAAACCCACTTCGTGGGAAAAAATCCGTTTTTTCTTTAAGAACATGCTAAACGGTATGCTTGCTATTTTTAAACTCAAACGCTGGTATCTTTTTCTCTTGTATACTATTTTCATTTGGATCATGTATTGGCTCATGATATATCTTGCCTATTTAAGCTTGAGAACAACAGCTGGATTAAGTCCTGAATCAGCTTTCGTTGTCCTTATTTTTGCTACACTTGGCATCATGGTCATTCAAGGAGGCATTGGAATTTATCCCATCATCGTTGCTGAAATATTACAACTTTACAATCTTCCCAGGGTTGATGGTTACGCCTTGGGGTGGATTACCTGGACAGTTCAAACACTTCTTGTCATCGTGTTAGGTCTTGTAGGCTTACTTTATTTTTCGTTGAATAAAAAATATGAAAAGCAAGGAAAAGATATTGCAAAAAATTAAGTCCCGAGGAGATTTTATCGATTTTGTTGAGAAGCAAAAAGCTGAAGGGAAAAAAATAGTTTTTACCAACGGATGTTTTGACATTGTTCATCCAGGGCATGTGCATTACCTCATGGATGCAGCTATGTTAGGCGATGTTTTGGTGATAGCCGTAAACACTGATCAGTCTGTGCAAAAACTCAAAGGCCTTACTCGTCCTATCATTCCCGAAGAAGAAAGATGCCTTCACCTAGCAAGCTTTGAATTTGTAGATGCTGTCACTTTGTTTGATGAAGAAACTCCTGAAAACCTTATTCGTTCCGTAAAACCTGATGTGCTTGTTAAAGGCAACGACTATACGATCGAGCAAATTGCAGGAGCAAATTTCGTCCTCGACGCGGGCGGCCAAGTCATCACTCTCCCACTTGTTGAAGGCTATAGCACTACCAAACTCATCGAGAAATTAAAAGAGAAGTGAGGGATTGTAATTTTTTTCACAGGGGTCTATTCCTTTCAACGTTAAAACTTTTGCTTTTAGCAAAATATTAATAATGAAAAGGGTATTATTTTCACTTTCTTCTTTTCTTGTCAAATTTTAAGCACGACAATTTAATTAAATTGATCCCCCCATCCCCCCTAAAAAGGGAGGAGATTAAAAGGGGAATTAAAGGTGGGATCAAAACTAAACCTTCTCTAATTTTTACTTACATTTTTACCTCAATGAATGATTGACCTTACTAAAAGTTAAAATGGATTTTTACAGTTACAATTTAATAAAAAAAAGAGATTACACATTCGAAATTTGGGTGGATATGTATGTTTTTTATGCGTAATCTGGGTTATTGATATTATTTGTTGACTTTCAAAGTAGAAATAATTTGTTGAATCAATTTTTGAGCTTGGTCAATCTTTTCAGGTGGAATTATGTTTTGCTGATTTCGATCTTTAACTACGCCAACAGCTACAATTGTATACTCTCCTTATTTTGTTGCATAAAAATTAAATAAATATCTTGGAATAAATTTAGCATAATCAGAAGAATAATCAAAGTTAGATTTATGATAATATCGTTTAAGATCAAAAGTTCTTTCGTTTAGAGTGACTTTTGTAAAATGAAAATTAGACTTATTTTTTGTTTGATTATTCTTTTTGAAAACATTTTTAATATTTATTTCAGTTTCATTTTTACACATCTATTCAATCTGTTTAGTATCAAGTTCAAATTTATAGGTCCATTGACAATCTGCTTGAATTGCATCGGAATAAGAACTAAAAAGCTTCAGGTAATCATTTTTAATGGTTTCTAAATCCTTTTTGTAAACTAAAAAATATACCGTTACAGGAAATCCTAGTGAATTATCAGAGATTCCGATATGAGTATAAGTATCTCTATAATTATTTAAATAAGTTTTCTTGGATTTATCAGGATTTATCATTTTAACCGTAATCATTTGTTCATCATCTTGAATTCCATCGATCTGTTTTTCTATAATTTTTAATTCATTTCCTGAAAATTCGTATGTAGTTCCTTTATCCCATACGGGAACTTTCTCAGTTACATAGACATTTTGTTTATCATCCCATTTAGTAACAGCTTTATAATCCACAATTTTATATCCTACTGACCAAACTTTTAGCGTAACATCTTTCATGCCCTTTTGACTCGGATAAAAACATAAATCTTTTATAGAAAGAGGAGTTTCGTCACCGAACCTGAAATCGCTTTTACTTTTTGCATCATACACAGTAAAAGTAATTTCTTTTTTGCCTACTAATTTAGAAGATATATCACTTTATGAAAAGTAAACTCTTGCTGTAACATCTGAACTACTCAATAAAATCTTGTACTGAAATTCATCATAATTTTTCACATCTGCTGGTACTGGTACTTTTACTGTGATACTTGAAAATTTGTCACACGTAACTTCTTTTACTGGAGTAGTTCCGCATCTTTATAAAAAAAACTCTGATTTTGAGTGTACCCTAAAAAGTACACGAAAATTGAAATGATAAACAATAAAACAAATCTTTTTATACTTTTACCCTCCTTAGTTTTAATTAAAACAATATTCAAATATATAACTTTTTCAAATTTCCAAATCATTTTTAAATTTTTCAAGAAAAATTATTCTTTAATGATACGAAGCTTTCACAAAAAATATATCGTATGCTTGATCTTTTTTAAGTGTTCTTTCCTAACTCATCCAAAGTATAAAGGAAAAACAACGCAAAATTTAAACATTTTTTCTTTTGGCAGTTCTAGAAAGTTTTTTTCAAGGGTAAAAATTCATTTGTGTTAAATTATTTAAACGCTGAAAATAATTTTACCCAAAAAATTCATTCGCTTGCAAGTATTTTCGCAAATCCTGGAGTGCTTTCTATTTGGAAACCGCCCGTGCTATCGACGGAAATGAAAAAAGCATCCACCCCTGGGAATTTTTCCGAAAGCAAAGCTCGAGCTTTTTCTTTTCCCATTACAAGAAAAGCAGTTGCGAGAGCATCTGCTTCCGTACAAGTAGGAGCAATAACCGTTACCATAAGCAAAGTATGTTGAACAGGATAACCCGTGAATGGATTAATGGCATGACTGTATTTTACGCCATTTTTGACATAAAATTTTCTAGTAGTTCCGGAAGTAGCAAGAGATTTGTTGGTCAACCGCACTTTTTTAAATACTTCTTTAGGAGCATCCGGTAAATTCGTTGGTTTTTCAATGCCAACCGTCCAAAGGGAACCATCAGGTTTTCTGCCAGCAGCACGAACTTCTCCTCCAACTTCTACGATATAATCATGCACGCCTTTCTTTTCAAAATAATTAGCCAAGAGATCTACACTATACCCCTGCGCTATGGCATTGAGATCAATTTCAACGCAAGGTTTATCAAACTTGACCCGATGTCCTTCCAAATGAATGTATTTGTATCCCACACAACGGAGCAAACTATCAATTTCAGCACTATCAGGCAAGGTATTTTGTTTGCGAATAAAGCCCCATTTTTTCACAAGTGGAGCCACCGTAATGTCAAAATAACCATTCGTAAGCTCAGCATAATCCAACGATTTTTTGAGTAAATCAGCTAGCATACTAGAAACAGTATCCACGTGTCGGGCATTTAATTGTACTAGCTCGGAATGTTTATTATACAATGAAGCAACCTGATCGAAAGCATTTAGTAAACTGTCAACCTCTTGCTGGCTTATCGTCGGGCGAGTAGCATACCAAACTATATGATAAGTCGTTCCCTGAGTTTCTCCATTTATTTCGTATCTTTTAATTTTTTGCTGGCAACTGAATAGCAACAAAAGAAATAAGCTACATAATGGCCGATATTTTTTCATTTTTTCGCAAAGGTAAAATAATCATTGAGATACATCATTTGTAAAAAGAAACTCATTGTAAATAAGTTTAAGTTATTTTTGCAAAAAAAATGTTACTCATCGAGGTCATCCGCGAAAATCCAAATTTTGTAAAGGAACGATTGCAAGTCAAGAACTTTAAACAAATCGAACTCATAGACGAAATTTTAGCATTAGACAAAAAAAGAAGAGAACTTCAAACTGAACATGACCAAAAACAAAAAGAACTCAACGAATTATCTCGTAAAATAGGACAAGCCTTGAAAGAAAAAAACAATACAGAAGCAGAAAAACTAAAAGAAATAAGTACACAACTTAAATCTCAAATCAAAGACCTCGAAGACCAACACGACAACACGGTTAAACTACTTCAAGAAAAATTACTTCTCCTACCCAATCTTCCATCGAAGCTAGTAAAGCCGGGCCAGAGCGCCAACGACAACGAAATAGTTTTCGAGCACGGAGATATGCCCCAATTACCAGAAGGGTCTCTTCCACATTGGGAACTAGCAAAAAAATATAAACTCATCGATTTTGAGCTAGGAGCCAAAATTACAGGAAGTGGATTTCCCGTTTACACTGGAACGGGAGCTTTGCTACAACGAGCTTTAATTCATTTCTTTATAAACGAATCAATCCAAGCAGGTTACTACGAAATTCAACCACCCTTGCTCGTAAACGAAGCTTCAGCTTACGGAACAGGACAACTACCTGATAAAGACGGGCAAATGTATTACATACCTGAAGATAATTTGTACCTTATCCCCACGGCTGAAGTACCTGTGACGAATTTATACCGAGACATGATCATCTATGAAAAAGATTTGCCCATCAAATTGGTAGCATACAGTGCATGTTTTCGACGCGAAGCTGGTTCGTATGGAAAAGATGTTCGAGGTCTTAACCGCTTACATCAATTCGACAAAGTCGAAATTGTCCAAATTGCTCATCCCGAAAAATCATATGAAGTTCTAGATGAAATGGTAGAGCATGTTAAAAAAATTTTGATGAAACTTCGATTACCATTCCGCATCGTACGTCTCTGCGGTGGAGATATGAGTTTTACATCTGCTCTCACATATGATTTTGAAGTTTACAGTGGTGCTCAAGGCAAATGGCTTGAAGTGAGCTCTGTTTCTAACTTCGAAACCTTTCAATCCGTTCGCATGAAACTTCGCTTCAAAACAAGCGATGGGAAAATATCCTATCCTCACACGCTGAATGGTAGTGCTCTTGCCTTGCCACGCATCGTTGCTGCTCTACTTGAAAACAATCAAACCCCAGATGGAATTCTCATCCCTGAAGTGCTTCAACCCTTTATGCAAATGTCCATTATCAAATAAAATATGAAAACAAGTAGAATTTTTATAGTCTTTTTAATTTTCATGTTTGCCTGTTCTCCTGCTTATGTTCGCAAAGGCAAAAAAAGCATCGAGCAAGAAGTTTCCCGACTTAAAGAAGCACAAACTTACTTTAGACAACTGGATACAACTCGTATTCGCGATATTTACTCATATTACTTAAGTACTCTGGACAGTTTGAAAAAGTATTTTAAGGAAAAAGAAAACGATGAGCAATGGCACATCATGACAAAATGGGGAGTGGTAAAAAAAGCTTTGAAAGTCTATTTAGAATCTTATCCTGCCGTTGAAAAAGATTTTCAATTTTCATACAAGCAGCTTGCCGATTTACAACATGATTTGCAATACAAGCTTATTTCAAAAGAAGCTTTCGAAACATATTTCTCTCAAGAAAAAGAAGCTAACGATAATCTCTGTATTCGTGCTAGAATGCTTGTAGACAACGCCAATTACAGTCTTTCCATTTACAACCAGTATAAACTAAAAGTTGACAGTTTAATTCAGGTGATGAGAGCACATCAAAAATGAAAAAAATTTTGTTTTTCGTTTTTTTTATACCTTGGTTTTTGTATTCTCAACAAAATGAAAACGAGCAGTTAGCACGCGAGTATTTTCAACAAGGCCAGTACGAAAAAGCTATTCCTTATTACGCAAAAATTATTCAAAACTCAACTTCTTTTATAATTTATCAAGAATATCTGACTTGCCTTATTAAAACCGAGCGATGGAAAGAAGCTGAAAAGCTTGTTCAAACACAAAAGAAAAAATCACCGCTCACCGTACGATTCTATGCAGACGAATTAGAGCTTTATTTTTTACAAAACAATTCATTTCAATTCAACAAAAAACTAAAACAAGATATTGACCAGTTCATGAAGTCAGAGACTATGCTTTCTGACTTTGTGTCCATACTGCTTGAAAAAAACTTAGCAGATGCAGCCCTCCTGGTAGCCCAAGAAGGAGCAAAAACATATCCCACCTCTATTTCTATTTTAACACAGCTTGCAAAACTTTATGAAATCAAAGGCGAAGCTGAAAAAGCCATTACGACCCTTTTTGATCTATTCGACCAAAATCCGCAATTTTCCGAATCAACGCTTAAAGAATATTTGCTGGATTTACTCATGAAAGATAGAGAAGCAAAAATTGCTAAAGCTATTCAATCGGTACTTCTGAGTAGAATTCAGAAAAAACCTTCGGAAGACTCTTATGTTTCCCTTCTTATTTGGTTTTATTTGCAACAAGAACAATATAAAGAAGCTCTAACGCAAGCCAAAGCCATCGATCGACGAACCAAAAACGATGGGAAATACAGTCTCGAGTGTGCTGAAACCTTTTATGCTTCAAAAAAATACGATCTTGCTAATGAAGCTTTGCAATATGTGTTGTCGCTTGGCGAGAAAGGAAACTACTATCAAGAAGCTTACGAACTTATGTTGCAAGTTACTTTTGATAAACTCTTGCAAGAAACCAATCCACCCAAAGAAGAAATAGAAAATTTAAGAAACAATATTTTTTCAGCTTTTCAGCAATCCTACAAGCCAAATAATCGCTTTGCTTTGCTCGAAAAACTTATCACTTTGGATGGATATTTTTTAAGAAAAACGTCCTCTCTTATTGAGCTCTTACAGAAAGAAATCGCAAATCCATTGTACACACCCCTACAGCGTGGAAAGTTAAAAATTCGACTTGCAGACATCGAAGCCATAGATGGAGATCCGTGGGAAGCAGCTCTCCTTTATTCGCAAGTAGAAAAAGATTTTAACAACGATAGCTTGGGTAGTTACGCCAAATTCTGCAAGGCTCGGCTGTTTTACTTTTTAGGAGAAATTGACTACGCCCAGGGGCAACTGGACATCCTGCGCGGTGCAACATCAAAAACCATTGCCAACGACGCTATGGAACTTTCTCTTCGAATACAATTAAGCATAGACTATGACAGTTCTTACATCCCTTTGCATAAATTAGCCAAAGCTGAATGGCTCTTGTTTGGTTGGAAGTACGACGAAGCCAAACTTGTCCTTGATACCATTATCAACAATTTTCCAGACCATCCTGTGCAAGAATATGCCATGCTGCTTCTAGCCCAACTCAATGAAAAAAACAAAAACTACGATCAAGCAATTGAATTATACCAAAAAATGAAAGAAAAAAGTTATTTGTATGCCGACGACGCCATCTATTATCTTGCCAAATTGTATGATGTAAAACTCAATAAGCCTGAAGAAGCAAAAAAATATTACGAAGAACTTATCTTTAACTATCCTTCCAGTTTCTATGTAAATGAAATTTTACCCAGGTATCGTGAACTTCGCGAAGATAAGATTCAACCATGAAACTTAAAAAAAATTTAGGACAACATTTACTCATACAACCTAAAATTGCCGAACGCATCGTATCCCTCCTTAATAGCGATATTAGACCACATGAAGCAGTGCTTGAAATCGGTCCTGGGAAAGGAGCTCTCACAAACTTTTTATTGCCTTACGAAGATCAACTATGGCTCGTAGAGAAAGACAATGAACTTGTAGTTTATTTACAAGAGAAATTTCCAACGCTCAGAGCTCGCATCTTAGCTCAAGATGTTCTCACGCTAAATTTATCGACTCTTCCTTTGCAGCCAGTACACATTATTGGAAACATGCCTTACAACATTTCAGGGCCATTGCTTTTCATGGCTTTAGAACAACGCAATTACATTGTAGAATGGATTGGCATGCTTCAGAAAGAAGTCGTTGAGCGTGTGGTTGCCCGCCCTGGAAATAAACCTTATGGCATGCTATCCGTTCTTATCCAAGCCTATTTCGATGCAAAAAAACATTTTGAAATCTCACGAGGAGCCTTTATCCCTCCCCCCGAAGTGACTTCATCAGTACTTAAACTTGTTCCCAAACAAAATAAAATTCCCTGCTCTTATGATACATTAAAGAAATTAATCAAAGCAGCTTTCCAACAACGAAGAAAAAAATTAAGCAATGCTTTAAGTAAATTCAGCTTTTCCAGTTTTCCTGGTAAATACGAAACTAAAAGAGCTGAAGAACTTTCGTGGGAAGATTTTGTAGAATTAGCTTTGCACTTAGAATCTTACAACTCCAAGGAATAATTTTCTAATTTTATCTTTATCGTAAGCAAAAATTCTCCTCCCAAAGCACTATCATAATACGATGGTCAAAAGAAAAAGAAAGTATCGTCATGGGAAATATGGCAAGGGTATTTCCTGGTTCACTTTCAACCAGAACAGCTTACTTTTTAATAGTTCCTATCGCCAAAATAGTCATTTTGGGTTGCGGGAAAATATATGTGGCTGGTAGCGTCAAGAATGTACCCAGGTTTAAAATAGAAAAAGTGTCATCTGTTATCTTGTCGGGCTTTAACTTATTCTTTCGAGTTTTCTCGACAAGACCATTTGCAGCTTTGGAAATTCCAACGAGATTTAAAGGATGGGCATTTTTTATCTAGGGCACCATGAGATCACCCGACAGCAAATCCGTAGCAAGACCAGGGTTTATGTTTTTTTCACAATAATTTTATCGCCATTCACCAAAGCATTGATCCACAGGAATTGAAACAACAACTGAGCAACGGCATGTAAGAAAAAGTGCTTGGAAGTAAGCTTCGTCCCATATTTTTTTAGGAAAAGGGACAGATGCTTTTTTTGCAAAACAACGAAAGACATATCCACATCGATAAAAGAAACCACATACGGAGAAGTTTGCTTCGAATGTACCATGGACTTTGTCATGAGTTTTCGCATGCAGCTTATGGGAACAATCTCTACATCATCGGATGAGATCGATGTGGAAGAAGTGATTTCTCGTTTTTAATAATTATTTTTTCTTCAATGAATGCTGAGAAGAACATTGCTTCAAATAACGTAAAACATCTTCTTTTGTAATACGACCACTAAGGCCTCTCCATATGATTTTTTTAATTCCTGGTTGCTTATGCCATGCTCTTTATTTATGGACTTCACGAAAGGAAAAACAAAAATTTTATCACTAGTTCAAAAGTATTGATTTTAACTTCCGCTATTTCCTTAGGTGAATAAGGTTTCACCGTAAAAGGTGCGGGATTTTGACTAATGACGTGCTATTTTTGCAAAATTCCTTTGGTGAGCAAAAGAATTTCACTGTCAACCTTATCGGTAGCTACTTCCGCTATGGATTCATCTTCTTCAACTTAATCACCTCCTTTTTACAACCATTTCGTTAAAACTGTTTTGAAAAGGAATTCTTTAAGCCTAGACGTGAATATATGTTGCATTGCCTTTTTTTGAAAAAACTACAGAGAATATAGCTAATCGACGCTTTTTTCTTCTAGCATATCTTTTCAATAAAAATAAAAATGACTTTTTACGGGTCGACCAGTTAAAAATAATATTTGATAAATATCATGAACGATCAAGCTTACGAAAAGCCTGTAAAATAATTTGTAGATCTGTCCAGATTGAATAATTTTTGGTATAAAATACATCTAATTGATCTCGCAATTTATCGTCCAAAACATCGCTTGGCAAAATATCAGAAGGAGATAATATGCCCGGTCGATGTGTTTTTAATTTCTTGGCTAACATTCCGTTCGGGTGAACATCAACCCATGTTTTTTTCCCAAATAAGACAAAAAGTATGTTTTTTAAAAATTGTTTTGGCTTTTTATAGAAAAAAAGAGCTATGGGAAACAATAACAAAAATATTATCGCAATCAAAACATCAATCCATCGCTTCCAGCGTTGAGCAAGCGGAGTAAGGTAATAAAGTGTATTCTGCAAAAAAGCATCTGCAAAAAGTTGTACATGCTTACTTCCAAGAATTACGGTCGCATCAGAGGGCAAAAAATAAAATTGCAAACGATATGGAGCAAGCTGACTCATGAGATCAAGCACATCCGACATGTTCATGTCGCTTGAAGAAAATATGATTTGATTTATCTTGAAGATTCGAATTTTTTCCTTGAGTTTTTCCATGTGTAGTGATGAAATTTTTTCATGCAGAATGAACTCATAAGTTGATGATAGCTGACGCAATTTATCTTCAATCTCAGGAAAATTATTTTCATCGGACAAAACAAGAGCTCTTTTTTTGCTTAGAGCAGCCAATTCTACATTAAATAACTTCAAAGCATGATAAACTAAGCGCGAAACTGAAAAATAAAGCATAACATACAAAAAACCCACAATAATCAATGCTCTGGAAAAACGAAAATGTTCAGGCAAGAGACTATAAATCACCAAAATAACAAGCGTTCCAACGACCAAACCTTTAAAGATGTTTCGCAAATGCAACGGCTTTTCGTACCCTCCAAACAAGTAAACAAATAGCATCCATACAAGAGAATAACCCGTTATACCAATCAAAAACAAGTGTAAAGGATAGCGAGCATTTTCAGAGGATAAAACAAACCATTCCCATGCTTTGCCAATCACAAATAAACCCATGAACATCATCGATATATCCGCACAAAAAAGAGCAATTTTCGAAAAGTAGTTCCAGATAAGTGCGGTAAAAGCTTTGAGAGCAATTGCAATTTGGATGAAAATCAAAAATATATTAATCTTTTTTGATGAAAAATGTTTTTTGGCAAAAATTCGCATGGCATTGTAAAAATGGTATACATAGTTCAGACTTCCTTTTTTCGTGCTTTCTCCCTTAAAGTGTACAATTTGCGTGTGCGGAAAATAATAATTTTTATAACCTGCCAGAATAATGCGATAGCTTAAATCAATGTCTTCGCCATAAATGAAAAAAGTTTCATCAAAATAGCCAATTTGATCTAAAACTGTCTTTCGCACGCACATGAAAGCCCCACTTAAAATTTCTACCTCATGTATCTCATCGTTGGAAAGATGTCCTAGATAATAGCGTGCAAAAAGTTTCGATCTGGGAAAAAGAGAAGTAAGACCGGAGATTTTACAAAAAGAAACCCATGGGGTTGGCAAACTTCGTTTTGATTCAGGTAAATAGCGTCCTTTTCCATCTACCATTTTTACTCCTAAAGCTCCAGCCTCAGGGTGAGCATCCATGAACTCAATCACTTTTGCAAAAGTTTTTTCTTCGACGATGGTATCAGGATTTAAAATAACTACGTATTGACCTGTTGCTTGTTTTAAAGCTATGTTATTGGCTTTCGAAAAACCCAGATTCTGATCTAATTCAACGAGCTTAACGGCAGGAAATTTTGATTTTACCATTTCGACCGATCCATCTACGCTGTTGTTATCCACCACCCACACTTCAGCATCAATATCTTTTATCCCCCTAAAAACGGATTCCAGGCATTGCTCTAAAAAATGCTTTACATTGTAATTAACTATGACTATCGACAATTTCATACAGCAAAAGTAAAAGAAAATGAAAAAAGCTTCTCACGACTAATGTTCTTAAAAAGTTTTTTAACAAAAAAAGCATTATTTTTGTAAAACAAAATAAAACCATCATGAAAAAGCATAATTTTAATCCAGGTCCTGCTATTTTACCTCAGGAGGTATTTGAAAAAACAGCTCAAGCTGTTTTAAATTTTAATAATTCAGGTTTGTCAATTCTTGAAATTTCTCACCGAAGCAAGGATTTTGAAAATATACTTGAACAAGCTATTTCAAACATTAGACAATTATTAAACTTACCGGAAAACTATAAGGTTATTTTCTTAGGTGGAGGGGCAAGTTTACAATTTTCTATGGTGCCTTTTAACTTTTTAAAATCTAAAGCAGCTTATCTCGAAACCGGTACATGGGCTGAAAAAGCAATTAAAGAAGCCAAAGGATTTGGTGAAGTTACGATTGTAGCATCTTCTGCTGATAAGAATTATTCTTACATTCCCAAAAACTTCACTATTCCAACAGATGCAGATTATTTCCACATTACCACGAATAATACCATATTTGGAACGGAAATTCGCTACGATATGGATTCCCCCGTTCCTCTGGTAGCGGACATGTCTTCTGATTTTATGTCTCGTCCTATAGATGTTTCTAAATATTCACTCATTTATGCTGGTGCTCAGAAAAATGCCGGTCCCGCTGGTGTTACCATCGTTATCGTGAAGGAAGAATTTTTACAAAATATTGTTACTCATCGCCACATACCTACCATGTTAGATTATCGCACGCATGTAAAAAACAATAGTCTGTATAATACCCCTCCTGTTTTTGCTATTTATGTAGTCATGGAAACGACGAAATGGTTACTTGAACTTGGTGGGCTTGCAGCGATTGAAAAAATTAACCGAGAAAAGGCTAGTTTACTTTATGATGCCATAGATAACAGTAAGATGTTTGTAGGCACCGTCGAAAAAGAAAGTCGCTCTCTCATGAATGTTTGCTTTGTCATGCGTGAAGAATATAAAGATAAAGAGGAGAAATTCCTTGAATTTACGAAAGAAAGAGGCATCGTTGGGATCAAAGGTCACCGATCGGTAGGTGGATTTAGAGCTTCTCTTTACAACGCCCTCTCCAAAGAAAGTGTACAAGTTCTTATAGATGCTATACACGACTTCGAAAAACAATACGCCTAAAGAAAAAGGTTTTAAATGATATTGCAAAAAGGCTGTCGCTTGGGCAGCCTTTTTAATTTCTTCAGGTTTTTGAAATTAAGCTTTCGAAAAATTTAATTAAAGAAAAATTAGTTTTTCATAAAATGTTTTTTAAATTTTTTCACAAAAAAAGAAAATGTAAAAACTACATTTGAAAGTTGGAAAAAACTCTGTAAAAAGTGAATAAATTTTTTTCCATTTGTTCACATTCTTTTGTAGGTGAAAGCTATTGCAGGTAGCATGCTATTATTGCTACATGCTCATTTTGTCAATCATAATTTAAACCCTAATTCCGCAACATGATAAGTAGTTTAATCTGATTTTTTAAAAAGATGTTTGCGTGTTGCTATTTCCGATAGATTTCATTTTTCCCGTATTTTTAGTTGATCCATTGATGTTAACCATTCGATGATGTCTTGGGGTGAATAGGTGGTTGGTAATTTTACCTGTTTCCATTGGCTATATAGTTTGTTATATACTTTTTCTTTTCCAGAAGTATTTTTTTAGGCAAAAGAGGTAACAAAGAAATGGAAAAATTGCAATTGAAAAATGGGAAAAGGCATGATTATAAATTGTTATAAAGTGAAAAAAATTCTTTACTCCTTTGAACATTCTTTTATAATCGAAAAAAGTTTTTGCAAACAATATATGCATAACATTTAAAAAATAAAATTCTATGTTTTATCTCGTATTAAAGCTTACTTTTCTAAAATTTCAATTTCAATTTACTACAAATCAATCGTTTTTCTGTTTTAAAATATGTAACCGAACAATTAAAATTTCATAATCACCAGGCTAATATGCCCAAAATTAAAAGCATGCCAATGATGAAATTAATAGGATTGATGGGTAATTTGAGTAATAACATTATCCTTACTGGAATTATTCCTGAAAAAAATAAAGCTAATATATTTAAATCTTTTCCAAAAAAACTATAAATTAGCATAGTGTATAAGCTTAGCAGGGTTGCAATAAATATTGATCTTATTAAGATGCCTACGGTTTTTAGAGTTTTCTCCCCCATTTTATTCTTTAATTTTTTAAAAAATGTTTTAAACTTTTTTTAAAATTCTCTATCTTGTCAGCTAAATAATCAATTAAAAATAAAAAAAAATAAAAAAGATGAAAGCTATTATTAAAAGAATACGATGTTAGAAACAGAAATTATCTTCACATACAAGTAACAAAAAAATAATTATAGCCGCTCCCATAACCTTAAGAGTAAACGCTAAAGCAGAATAAAAAATTACTAACAAGCTAAAAATAAAAATTAATGATGCATTTCCCAGAACAACAAAAAACAAAATATCCCATAGATAGTCTTCTAGTAAAGATTAATAAGCTGAAGAAAATGTAGTTTTTCCTAGTACTGGAAGCTTACCTGATAAAAAAAAAAACATTGCGAAAATAATTCTCGTTGTATTTAAAATTCTGTTATTTGTACTTATCCTGCCTTTTTCATCTACATTTAATAAAAGTTTATTTTTCCGTTTAGGTAAACTATTATCAATTGCATAAATCATTATAGTTAAGTCATTTAAAAACGTTGAAATTAAATAAGCAATTACAGTAACTATCAGTATTTTTAAAACAAATAGCAACATAGAATGATATCCTTCAATGCCATGAATAATTTTATCAAGTGGTAAAAACATAAGATATAAAGCAATAAACAAATCAAAAACAATTTCATCAAGGTTAATTTTAAAAGTGAAAAGGTTTCTAAATTTCCACATCCTTAGTAATTCTATGTCGATTTTTTATTCATTTGAATCCATTCTGTATTTTAAATCTCATCTGTTCAAAATTCATTTTCATTCATATGGTTTTATTTTAATATTCAAAATTCTAAAAATAACACCAATCATACAAAATTAAATGATTTCTTTTTTCAAAAAACATAAACATTTCATCCAAAATTCCGCCCTTTTTGAAAATATCAATTGTTACACAAATAAATTGCAATTCAAGCAAACAGAATGAAAACTTAAAAGATTGTAGCTTTGCTAAAAAAATGGCGTACTACACAGAGCATCCTATTTTGGAAGTTCCCGAACGCGAAAAATATTATTTTACCTATCAGGGTAAAACCATAGAAGCTTTTAAAGGTCAGACGATAGCAGCAGCCTTACACAACGCTGGGTATCCCGTTCACAGTCATTCCCTCAAGAACAGAAATCGTTCGTTAGAATGTGGTATTGGCAAATGCGGTGCTTGTGAGATGCTTGTTGATGGCAAAATCAGACGCATTTGCATTACGCCCGTGGATGGAGTCAAAGTGGTTGAAGAAATTCCCAAGAACTTTCTTCCCGACCCTTCTCCATTTGAAGCCGAAGATAGAAAATTATACATAACAGATGTGGCAATTGTTGGAGCTGGTCCCGCTGGTTTAGCTGTGCGTGAAGTTTTGCGAGAACATGGAATTCCTAATATCGTCATCGATAGCAATTCTTCCATTGGAGGCCAGTTCATCATGCAAACGCATCAATTCTTCTTTTTTGAACATGAGCATCGCTACGGTGGCATGCGTGGGTTCGAGATTGCTCAAAAACTTGCAGGAGACTCACATGAAGGTATTTTTTTAAATTCCACGGTGTGGGATATTCTTCAAGACAAAATACTAGCCGTAAAAAACATACGAACGGGTGAAATTTTTTATGTCAAAGCTGAATACCTCGTTGTGACGACAGGAGCTGTACCCTACATTCCTCCTTTCGAAAACGACGACTTGCCTGGAGTTTACACGGCAGCAGTTATCCAAAAAATGATGAATTTGGAATATACACTGCTTGGGAAACGAGTACTGACGGTTGGTGCTGGAAATATTGGATATTTAACAAGTTATCAGCTCACGCAAGCTGGAGCACAAGTTGTTGCCATTATAGAAGCTCAAGGAAAAGAAGGAGGATTTCCTGTTCAAGCCAATCGCGTCAAACGACTAGGAATTCCTATTTTGCTCAACCATATCCTCATTAAAGCTATTCCAAATGAGGATTACACAGGTATCGTTGGGGCTGTTATTGCAGAAGCAAAAGATTTCAAGCCTATTCCTGGCACAGAAAAAAAACTCATGGGGATTGATGCTATCAACATTTGCACGGGACTTGTACCAGACAATCAATTGTTAACCCTCGGATATGAAATATTTGGACGCAAATGTTTTGGTGGTGGAGATGCCGTTCGCATAGGAGAAGGTACATCGGCAGTACTTCGCGGAAAGCAAATAGGATTTGAAATTCTTGAAGCCATGGGCAAACGCTATAACTACGATGCATACCTTCGAATTTCTAAAGAATACCTTGACAGTCAGCAACATCCTATAAAAATCCTTGAAACCCCTCGTGTTCCAACTGAGGAACGAATGAAAAAGCCTTTTATCATTATGGATTGCACGTATGGCTTTGCTTGCAATCCATGTGTTTTTGCTTGCCCCTATGGAGCCATAAGCAAATCATCTACTAGCACAGTGCCTATGGTTGACTATGACAAATGTACGGGCTGCATGAGTTGCGTATATCAATGTCCTGGTCTTGCAATCTTTGGCTACAACACGCAAACCGATACCATCTTTTTCCCTACAGAACATTTTGTGGAAGAAAAAACAGAAGTCTTCCTGGTGGATAACACCGGTAAAATTGTCGGGGAAGGCATCCTTGAAAAAATTATCAAAAAACCTAATAAAACAAATCTTGCACGTGTAAAGGCAACCTCACTTCATGGTGAAAAAATCACTTTAGCGCGTGGATTTATACCCAAAGAAAAATATCCTGAACCACTTGTCTTAGAACCCGTTGAAGAAACTTCTCAAGAGACCACCTATCTCTGTCACTGTGAAGATGTAACCTATGATGAAATTAAAGCTGTGATTGGCCCTAGAAAATACATATCGATTGATGAAATTAAACATACTACAAGACTTGGCATGGGCGCATGCCGTGGAAAACGTTGCATCAAGCGTCTTAAATCCTTAGCTGCAGCAGATGGTATTACCATTGTTGGTGAGCCCACCCCTCGAGGTCCCCTTTCAAATCAAATTTTGTTAGGCGAACTTGAAAAATCACTTTCCATTAAAGCCATACCTTATCCAACGAGTGAAAACATTCCAACCTATGAAACGGAAGTGTTCATTGCAGGTGGGGGCATAGCAGGGAGTGCCTTATTTAGATATTTTGCCGAAGCTGGATATAAACCTGTTCTAATAAATTACGAGCACGGCTCATCTTGGCGCAACATTGCTGGAGGTCGTCCCGTATTTAGCATTCCCGAGCTTAGTGAAATAGCTCTTCACAATAAAGAAATATTCATGGAGCTACAACAAAAGAAAAACATCAATTATAAGCCCATCCGTTATGTAAACTTTGCTCATGATGAAGCAACACTAAAAGCTCTGGATGCTTCCCGTGCATGGAGCAATGCTTTTCTCATTGAACCCAAAGATTTCGTAAAATATATCTCACCATACTTTAACCCCAATCTAACAACATATGTAGGAGCATTGATTACTGAAGATTGTTGGCAAGCCAATCCTGGTAAAGTCATCGACTTATTACGAACGATAGGGGTAGAACACGGTGGGATGATGTTGGAAGATACTCGACTAATTCGCGTTGAAAGAGAAAACGATCATGTGGTAGCCCTGATACGCGACCACAACGGCCATTACATGAAATACAAAACACGACATTTTGTTAATGCGCTCGGTGCTTCTGCTCGTCATTTTGCTTTACAATTAGGCATTGATCCTGGAGTTTATCCTGTCCGACATCAAGCTTTTATTACACGTAGTCTTCCTATGTTAGGGCACAACGGCGATAGCCTGGACATGCTCATTGATCGCAGAACTTACAAAGGATTTTCCGCCATTTATGGTCAACAGTTAAAAGAAACTGGGCAAATCATAGGCTGTGCTTCTCCTGTACTCGATCCTGATGAAACCAACCAGAACTTAAAAATCAACACGCACGACTTTATTGAAGCTGTAAGCGAAGTATTTTCCCAATGGATACCATATCTCAGATCTGTTGGTTTTCAGGCCGTTTGGAGCGGCTATTATGTTGAGCCTCGTTATATCGTTGATCCTGAACTAGGACTTTTTATAGGTCTACGCGGGCATGGTTTCATGCTAAGCCAGTATCTTGCAAAATTGTATGTTGAGGCTTTCATGGGCAAAGAAGTCCCATCATACTTTAAGGAACTAAAGCTTAGTGGAAAAGGTTTACAAGAAAAATCTTTCAAGTAAAATGTAGCTACCTCTTTTACTACATCACTAACTCAGTTTATGATGAATGCTAACACAGCTCCCTTCATAGGGAGCAAATTTTTTAAAATTTATGCACACAACCTTTACTTTTGAAAATGAGCATTCCCAAAATACATAAAGACAAATAAGTATTTTTGCAAAAAACTTGTGGCTCAACTAAAAAAACTTTTTGGACAAACGGCTATTTATGGAATTAGCAGCATCCTTGCTCGCTTTTTGAATTACTTGCTTGTTCCTTTGTATGCCTACATTTTTCAACCAGAAGAAGCTGGAATATATGTTGAATATTACGCTTACATAGCTTTTTTCATTGTCATTCTAACCTTTGGCATGGAAACAGCTTTTTTTCGCTACTATCAGTTTCGCAGTGATAAGGAAACTGTTTATTCCACCTCTTTTTGGACCGTTTTTAGCGTAAATTTCTTCTTTTTACTTATCATTTTTTCAACGCGTAATGCCATTGCTACCACCATAGGATACCCACATCAATCCTATTATGTGACACTTTCTGCGATGATTGTCGCATTAGATGCTATTTCCAGTATACCTTTTGCTTATCTTCGAAGTCATCAAAAAGCTTGGCGATTTACTTTTATTAAAACCATGGGTATTCTCGTTAATATTCTTTTTAATCTCATTTTAATTCTTTTTTTACCTTGGCTTTATAAACATCATTATGCTTTTTGGGGATGGCTGCAAATCTTTGGTTTACATAAGCCTCAAATTGTTAGCATTTTTATTTCCAATCTCTTGTCCAGTCTTACCATATTGCTCATGCTTGTTCCCGAACTCAAAAAAGTTAAACTTATTTATTCATTTACACTTTTTAAGGAAATGATACTCTATGCCCTTCCCTTACTCATACTTGGAATAGCAGGTATTATCAATGAAAATGCAGACAGAATTTTGCTTAAAAATTTACTTCCTGCTCATGTAGCCATGTATCAGGTAGGCATATACGGCATGTGCTACAAGATGGTCATCATCGTTTCGGTCATCATCCAAGCTTTTCGCTATGCCGCTGAACCTTTTTTCTTTGAAATGTATAAACAGGAGGATGCAAAAAAAATTTACGCTGATCTCATGAATTATTTCATAAGCTTTATAAATTTCATCATTATTGGCACCATTGTTTACATGGATTTTTTTAAATATTTTGTAGGACCAAAATATTACGAAGGCTTGAAAGTCGTTCCATTGCTACTCTACAGCCATGTTTTTCTGGGAATAGTGTATAATTTAAGTATCTGGTATAAGCTTACTGGCAAGACAATTTATGGGGCCATAATTAGCATCACAGGTTCAAGCATTACCATCTTGCTCAACATCTTACTCATTCCTCATCTTGGTTATGTAGGAAGTGCCATTGCAAATTTTACCTGCTATGTTAGTATGGCTGTATTATCGTATGCGTTAGGCCAAAAATATTATCCCGTACCTTATGATTTAAAAAAACTTGGCTTTTACATCATACTTCCTGTGATATACACACTCCTTTCTATGGGACTACTTGGCAATTATATACAACATCTAGGGCTTCGGACTTTCTTTAATACCTTGTTGTTGCTCTCGTATATCCTTCTCATTTTGAAAAAAGAACCTGCATGGAAACAAATACTTCTCAGTCGTTTACAGGTAAAAATAAAATAACCATGAAAAACATTGGTATTCCAAAAGGAACAAGAGATTTTGCACCAGAAGAAGCGTTGAAGCGTCACTACATATTTAGTACACTACGCAGTGTATTTGAACAACATGGTTTTTTGCCTTTGGAAACACCCGCCATGGAAAATTTAAGTGTCTTGCTTGGAAAATATGGGGAAGAAGGCGATAAACTACTTTTCCGAATACTAAATTCGGGCGATTTTTTGGCAGGCGTGCCAGAAGAAGCTAAACAGGAAAGTCAAAGTTTGCTGCCATACCTTGCAGAAAAAGGACTTCGGTATGATCTTACCGTGCCCTTGGCTCGTTTCGTAGCCATGCATGCTCATGAGTTGGTTTTTCCGTTCCGCCGTTATCAAATTCAGCCCGTATGGCGTGCCGATAGACCTCAAAAAGGTCGTTATAGAGAATTTTATCAATGTGATATTGATGTCATAGGAACAAAAAGCTTGCTTGAAGAAGTTAACATTTTGCAGATCATAAACGATGTTTTTGAAAGACTTGGTATTGCTGTTACCATAAAAATCAACCACCGAAAAATTCTAGCTGGAATTGCCGAATATTTTAAAATCGAAGATCGCTTTTATTCATTTACTGTAATCATCGATAAACTTGATAAAATAGGCATGGAAAATGTAATTGCTGAACTACAAAAAAATGAATTCCCTACGGAACTTATAGACTTTTATAAACACTTTTCTACTGAAAAACCAACGATTGAAAATCTAGCTCGCTACTTTGAAAACAACTATACTATAAGGCAGGCTGTTTCTGAACTTAAATTTATTCTAGACCATGCCAAGGAACTCAATTTGATGTATCAACCTGTTTTTGATTATACTTTAGCACGAGGTCTAAACTACTACACAGGGGCAATTTTTGAAGTTGTAGCACAGAATGTTCAAATGGGTAGCATCTGCGGAGGTGGACGTTACGACGATTTAACAGGAATTTTTGGTCTCCCCGGCTATTCAGGTGTAGGTATTTCATTTGGAGCTGATAGAATTTATGATGTAATGGAAACACTTCAGCTTTTCCCATCTAATCTGGTCAAAGGAGGTGATATAATTATTTTACAGTTTGAAGATAGCGATTTATTGTCTTTGTTCCGTATAGCTCAAATGCTACGAAAAAATAATTTTAAAGTTATGATCTACCCAGAAGCTCATAAAATCAAAAAACAACTTAGTTACGCCGACAAACTACATTTTACCTACGCAATTATGCAGGGAAGTGACGAATTAAAAAATAATCAACTTGCAATAAAAAACCTAATCACAGGAAAACAAATTACCATTCCTGTTAATGAGCTTCATTTCTTGACAACAAATGATTTAAATGCATATTTCGAAACTTCATGAAAAAACAGCAGAGTTTTTTTCTGTTGATGATGGTAATGAGTTTCTCTTGTACCTTTGCTCAAGGTTCTTATTGGAAAAAAATAACCATATATAAGCCTTTTCCCGATTCAATATTGCTTGATACTTTGACCATTCCTCCATATGCTTGGAATGCTTACCAAAACGAACAAGAATTACCCAAAACATGTTTTTTTTTAAATATAAATACCCATGTACTTCATCTCGATACGGCATGTCTTTCCCATTATGATTCCATTACCATACGATGGATTCCGTTAGGAGTAAACTTATCAAAACCTTATTTTCACAAGGATACATCTATCATTCAACATCAAAAAAATACGCTGATTCTGCTTCCATCTGAAACACCATCAAAATCCAAAAGTTCATTGCTGGAGACTGGTTCTGTCGACAAAGCTGGAAGTTTTACGCGAGGCATAAGCATTGGGAATAGACAAGACATAAGCACCTCTTCAACACTAAACCTACAACTTCGTGGTAAAATCACCGAAGATGTAGAAATTGATGCTGCCATTAGTGATAATCAACTTCCACTTCAACCTGAGGGAACCACCCAACAAATACAACAAATTGATAAAATGTTTATTCAGCTAAAATCAAAACGGTTACTTTTAACTGCTGGAGATATTGAGCTTTCTTCACGTTCTTCTTATTTTCAAAAATACAACCGAAAAGTGCAAGGATTTGAATTTGAAGGAATTGCTAAGCATATTTTCAAAAAAAATGACTCACTACATTACAACATTGGAGCCTCTTATGCTCGTGGAAAATTTGCTATGATGACCCTACGTCCTATTGAAGGAAATCAGGGACCCTATGTGCTACGCGGGAATGACAATGAATTGTACATCATGGTACTAGCTGGAACAGAGCGTGTATACTTGGACGGCGAGCTACTCACAAGAGGGCAAGAAAATGATTACATAATCAATTATAATACTGCTGAAATTACTTTTACCAATCGGGTAACCATCCGATCTAACAGCCGCATAGTCGTTGAGTTTCAATACATGGATCGCTTTTATGGGCGTTACGTTATTGCAAGCCAAGCTTCCTATCTTTTGAACAAAAAGTGGAGTTTTAAGCTCTCTACCTTCGAAGAAAAAGATACTAAGAATATGCCCCTTGAACCCTTATCGGATGAAGCTAAAGCTGTTCTGTATGCAGCTGGTGATAGCATGAACAAAGCTATCATGTCAGGCGTGCGTGCAGTAGACTGGAGAAGTGATGTTATCCTTTATGCTATGAAAGACTCCATGGGATACGATAGCGTTTTTTATTATTCGACCAACCCAGATAGTGCAAAATACCTTCTATATTTTACTTATGTTGGAGAAAAAAAAGGAAATTACATCCCAGCTGCCACCTTAGCCAACGGTAAAGTTTATAAGTGGGTGGCTCCCAAAAATGGTGTACCTCAAGGTAGTTATGCCCCTATCATTAAACTAGTAGCCCCAACGAAAAAAAGCATGGTTAGTCTTCAGAGCAACTTCCAACTAAATTCTTCCATAAAGCTTACCATGGAATATGCTCGTAGTCGAAATGATAAAAATACCTTTTCACCTTTGGACGATAAAGACAATCAAGGCAATGCCATGGCTATTTTGCTACATCAAAAAATAAAAAAGCTTCGATTACGAGATACAACAGCTTTTGTGGAAAATCAAATACATGCAGAATGGGCAGACGCAAACTTTTCCCCTATTGAAAGATATTTCCCCATAGAATTTGAGCGTGATTGGGCAGTAAAAAAATTTTCTTTTCCTTATCAAAAAATCGATTTAATGTCTGGTTTAATCTCTAAAAAAATAAGTCTGCGCTTGCGTAGTTCGTTACTCAATGTTCCAACAGAATTTTTGGCTTCTCGGACAGAATTTTTTTCAGGATGGCAGTTTGTACATTGGAATTATTTTCTACACTCTGCCATTACATATCCGTTGCAAGGGAGTAATGTCCCATTTTTGCAATATCAACATAGATTTATCTGGTATTGGCAAAAAATAAAAGCCACCCTAGTTCATCGAGGCGAAATGCGATGGGATAAAAAAAACATTTGGCAAGATACTAATGCTTTTCGCTGGCAAGAGGTTCTTCTTTCTTTTCAACCTAAGGACACATCAAAATGGATGATCAAACCTTATTACAAAATGAGACTGGATGAAAAAAACATACAATCACAATTTGTAAAAGAAAGGCACGAACATGAATTGGGGTCAATATTTAGCCTCATGAATTTTCCAACCTTACAATGGCAAGGACAGGTTAGCTATCACATGATTCCAAGCCATACGGATAGCATAACTCTCCCCAAATACACCACCTTGACTTCATCCTACTATCAGTCATTTTGGAAAAATTTTCTTGTTCTCTCATCAAGATACGAAAACCAGATCGGACGAGAAAATAAAAAAGAATATTTTTTCGTGGAGGTTAGTCCTGGTCAGGGAACACATACATGGATAGATTACAACAACAATGGTATCAAAGAGCTGAATGAATTTGTTGTTGCTCAATTCAAAGACCAAGCAACCTACATTAAGATCCTAATGCCCACGAACACTTATATCAATGTTTTTTCATCCTCTATAGCTGGTGATGCAGTGCTAGATGCTCGTCAGCTCAATATAAAACAAGCATGGATCAAAGGTTTTCAAAATAAGATGGCCATCCAAACAAGCAATAAAACCATATCAACGGAACAATGGAAACATTACATCCCTTGGAGTACACTCGACAGTAATGTCCTCTATTATTCTTCTACCTTTCGTGAAATAGCCTCTTATAAAACCACCCATGGAAAATGGTATGTACAATATCAATACGTACAAGCAAAATCGCGTCAAAACTACACTTACGGTATCGAAGATCAACAAGCATGGCAGCACGATTTGAGTTTTACTTGGTTTTTTTTTAAAACTTTTATGCTAGAAAATACTTTAACCCTGAAAGAAAAAAATTATCAGTCTGAAGCTGCCCCAATGAACAATTATCAAACAACCACTCGTGGAATTTTCTCTCGCTTTTCTTATCAACAAAAATCTGTTTGGCGTACTTCTCTTGCATTTTCTTACGAACAAACGCAAAATGCCTTAGATAGTTTACAAATTTTTAAAAATGCTATCATATTTGAACATAGACACAGTCTAAAATCGAATGGAATGATTTCCTTCAAGTTTTCATACATAAATTATCGCTACAACAAAGACCTCCTCAACAGTTACCTGGAATATGTTCTCCTGGAAGGGTTAAAAAAAGGCCAGAATTTTATTTGGGAGCTCATGTTAACTCGTCGTTTGGAAAACAATATCGAAATAAGCTTCATGTATAATGGACGAGCTCTACCTCATGAAAGTGTAATCCACACAGGCAGCGCCCAAGTGCGAGTTCTGTTTTAATCACAAAGATAAACAAATTGAAATTTTTCCACATCGAAAAGTCCTCTATCTCCCAGCTTAAGTTCAGGTATTACAAGCAACGACAGGAAAGATAAAGTCATAAAGGGTGCTCGAAGTGGGATACCAAGCATTTTAGCTTTTTCGTTCAATCGATGGTATTGTATTCCGACTTCCTCGACCGATTTATCGCTCATAAGCCCTGCAATTGGCAAAGGCAAGTCTATGATTTCACGTCCATCATAAACGACCATCCCGCCCTTCAACTCTTGAAGATGAGTTACTACCTTGATGAGAGCTTCGTCCGTTGCACCCACAGCAATAATATTATGGCTATCATGAGCAACACTTGTAGCTATAGCCCCGACTTGTAAATTAAAACCGTATACATACCCAACAGCAGGTTTTGCCTTAGTGTAACGATTGAGTACGAGCATTTTATTTATTCCCTTGACATGAGGCATCTCATCCACAGAAACTAATTTTTTTCTCGTAAGCAATTGTCCATCGATGACCTCAATTACTTTAACTTTTGAGCAATTGTTGAGAGAAACTTTTAGGTCCTCTTCAGATATGGAATTAATGTAAAAAGAATTGATGGGATTTAAGACAGCAGAGCTTGAAAACAATGGCCTATTTTCCCAAACTTTTTCACCATCGAGGTAAACACTTCGTACTTCAAAGGTTTCAAGATTGTTTACCATCAAGAAATCTGCCGGATCCCCTTCTCGTAGCAACCCAACAGGTAACTTGTAATGTAACACAGGGTTAACAGAAGCAGCACGTATAACATCGAACAAATCATATCCTTTTGCAACAGCCGTGCGAACATGTTCGTTAATATGTTGATTCATGAGGTCGTCAGGGTGGCAATCGTCTGTGCAGAACATCACATCATGAGGGTTTGTTTTCAAAAGAGGCAAAAGATCGTCCAAGTTTCGAGCTGCACTACCTTGTCGAATGAGAATTTTCATTCCAAACTTTATCTTTTCACGAGCTTCTTCGAGTGTGGCACATTCGTGATCGGTTGTGATACCAGCAGATGCATATTTTCGCAAAGCTTCTCCCATAAGACCCGGAGCATGTCCATCAATAGGCTTTCCAACAGCTTTAGCAGCTTCAATTTTTTGAATAACATCAGGAACATCATTAATCACACCTGGGAAATTCATCATTTCTGCTAAAACATACATATCCTCACGCTGAATAAGTTCTCTAACTGCTGAAGCGTCGAGCTGAGCCCCACTCGTTTCAAAGGGAGTTGCCGGCACACACGAAGGCACACCAAAGAAAAACTTAAAAGGTACACTTTTGCCAGTATTAACCATAAATTCTATGCCCTCAACACCCATCACATTGGCTATTTCATGAGGATCAGCAACAACAGCTATGGTCCCATGTTTCAAAGCTGCTTCAGCAAAACGTGCTGGCACAACCATGGTGCTTTCAATGTGCATGTGAGCATCTACAAAACCTGGAATAATGTACACCTCCGGAGCAGCTTCAATTTCGCGAATAAATGCTATCTTCTTACCCTCAATTTCCAATTCCACTGGATAAATTCTTCTCGTCCAAACATCTACCAATTGTCCTTGAACTTTCATACCCTTTTCTTGAAAACTACACGAAGGTACGAAAAAATTTAATTTTACTATTATCCTTCACACCATCTGCCTACACACCTAGCTTTACATTCATAAAGCTTTTATCAAAAAATGGACTTACTATCAATTATAATATACTTGCCTCAATAAACAATTTCGTTTCATCAGATTGGGGTCGGGAAAACAATTCTTCAGTTTTTCCCTGTTCTAGGATTTTTCCTGCTTTTAAAATCATGACTTTTGAACAAAAGTACCTAACATAACTCATTTCATGTGAAATAAATAAATAAGTTAGATCGAATTCGGATTGAAGTTTTAAAAGAAGATCAAGGATTTGCTTTTTAAGATGGACATCAATGGCGCTAATGGCTTCATCCAAAATAAGCAACAAAGGTTTCAATGCCAGGGCGCGTACAATTTGAAGGCGTTGTCGCTGACCACCACTTGCCTGGAAAGGATAACTTTTTAACAGCGAAAGAGGTAATTCTGTTTTTTCAAATAAAAAATAAAGATACTCCAGCCGTTCCTTCTTATTATTAAAAATCCTGTGGATGTTCATGGGCTCAAGCAGTTGATCTTCAAAAGTTCGAGATGGATGAAAAGAAGAAAGAGCATCCTGAAAAATAATCTGTAGTTGAGGCCGTATGCGACGTAGCTCCTTTGAAGTTAGAGCTGTAAGATCTCGTCCGTTAAATAAAATCTGTCCTTCCTCAGGCTTTTGTAGCAACATAAGCACCCGTGCAAGTGTTGACTTCCCTTCACCAGAGCGACCAACGATTCCAAGAATTTCACCCTTATTTACATCAAAGGAAAGATTCTGTAAAACAAAAACCTTTTGTTTTCCCTTATTATAAGCCACCGACAGATTTCGAACAGATAACAAAGGCTGTTCTACCAACTTTTTTTCATTTTGAGAAATGACTGTTTCAGGCAAAGATTGGATTAACATTTTAGTATAACCGTGCCGGGGGCTGTAGAATACTTTTTGCATTTCTCCCGATTCTACGAGTTGCCCTTGTTGCAAAACAAAAACACGTTGGCAAAAATGTTTTACCAACAAAAGGTCATGCGAAATAAAAAGTATGGCAAGGTTTTCCTGTTCATGTATGTATTTTAATAAATCAATAATTTCTTTTTGCACGATAGGATCAAGAGCCGTTGTTGGTTCATCGGCAATGAGCAAGGACGGTCTTACGGATAATGCACTGGCCATCATAACTCGCTGCCGTTGGCCACCAGAGAGTTCGTGAGGATAAGCCCGATAAATACGCTCCGCAGGGACAAGGTGGAGTTTTTTAAACCATTCTAACAACAATTCTCGTGAAGTATGTTTTGGAAAATTATAATGTAAACGCACTTCTTCAATCGCTTGCTTACCTACTTTCAAGACAGGATTTAGAGAAGTTAGTGAATCTTGAAAAATCATGGTAATATCTCTCCCCCTCACTTTCGCCCCCGCAGAACTCAATGGAAGCAAAGAAATTAGATCACTATCTTTTCTAAAAAGAATCTGACCCGTTGCATGAAGTCCATGAGGCAACAATCCCAAAATAGCTAACGAAGTTAAACTTTTCCCAGATCCACTTTCCCCTACTAAACCAACTATCTCACCTCGGTATATATTAAAACTTATGCTTTTTAATAACTCTTTTTCTTTATGGTATACAGATAAATTTTCAACCCTTAAAAGTTCTTCAGACATGAAAAAAGGACTTACGTCCTTACCCGTTTTTAACCTTTATTTTGTTTCTGCTTGTAACCAAACCATTTTTGATAGAGACGCTTGTACCACGGTTCAGGTTTATGTTCTCGATTTCTCTTGGCTTCTTTCATAGCTTGTTTCATGGCTCTTCGAGTTTCCTTAGACTGGCGTTTCATATGTTCCTTCACAGCCTTTTGATAAAGAACAGTATCCTTTTTTTGTCTTCTTCTTTTCTCTTTTTGTATTTCTTTTTCTTTGTTATCAATATTACTGCGTTTAAAAACATCACATGATGTTTGAGTTATTGGGAGTAGGGATAAAATAAAAATAGCCAACACTAATTTTATTTTCATTATTTTTTCTTTTACCTTTGTTACGCAAAATTACAACAAATTTTCATAATGAAAAAAAATATTTTTTTACCCCTCGTCATCTTTTTACTGATCATCAGTTGCGAAAAAGATAATAACTACATTCCGGATGTTTCTGTTAATATTCAAATAGATTTAAATAATACAAGCTTTAATGGTTTAAATTCAATCGGTGGCTATGTCTACATAACCGGTGGATACAAAGGCATTATTGCTTACAGATTATCTCAAGACCAATTTGTAGCCTTTGAAAGAGCATGTCCTTATCATCCGACCACAGATTGTGGACGCTTACAAGTAGATACTTCAGGTTTGTACATCTACGATCCTGTTTGTGGATCACGTTTTGTTATTACTGACGGATCAAAAATTAGCGGGCCTGCTAAAAGACCCGCCAAAACTTATTCTACTTATTACGATGGATATTATCTCTATATTCGAAATCCTTAATGAAAACTATAAATTGAATTCTTTATGATTTCCGCGGCTTCATAAATCTGACCTTCAGTTATGATGAGTGGCGGAGCAAGCCGAATGATATGATCATGGGTAGGTTTTGCAAGTAATCCATTTTCAGCCATTTTAAGGCAAACATCCCAGGCTGTTTTACCATTATGAGGTTTAATCACGATGGCATTGAGAAGTCCCTTTCCGCGGACAAGTTCCAGCATGGGACTTTCGATTTTTCGAAGTTCATTTCTGAAAATTTCACCAAGGCGGGCAGCTCGTTCTGCCAAATTTTCTTCAAGCACAACTTGAAGAGAAGCAATAGCTACACGAGCAGCTAATGGATTTCCACCAAAAGTAGAACCATGTTCACCTGGTTTTATCGTAAGCATAATATCATCGTTGGCTAACACAGCAGAAACAGGATAAACGCCGCCACCAAGAGCTTTTCCCAGAATAAGGATATCCGGTTTTACATTTTCATGATCACAAGCCAGCATTTTTCCCGTGCGAGCAATACCCGTCTGTACTTCATCTGCTATAAAAAGAACATTATGTTTTTTACAAAGTTCATACGCACTTCTTAAGTAACCTTCGTCTGGAACAACGACTCCAGCTTCACCCTGGATAGGTTCAACCAAAAAACCAGCTACATTTGGATCTTGCAAAGCCTGTTCTAGCGCGGATAAATCATTATAAGGAATTTGGATAAAGCCAGGGGTGAATGGACCGTAATCTGTGTAAGCTGTAGGATCTGTTGAAAAGCTTACAATAGTTGTCGTACGACCGTGAAAGTTGTTATTGCAAACAATAATTTTAGCTTCATAACGGGGAATTCCTTTCTTTAGATAAGCCCACTTTCGTGCAAGTTTTATGGCCGTTTCAACGCCTTCAGCTCCCGTGTTCATAGGAAGCACCTTATCATAGCCAAAAAGCTCCGTAACAAACTTTTCGAACACGCCCAACGAATCGTTGTAAAAAGCACGAGAAGTTAACGACAATTTTCTTGCCTGATCTACCAAAGCACCTACGATTTTGGGATGACAATGGCCTTGATTTACAGCAGAATATGCTGATAAAAAGTCAAAATATTTTTTGCCTTCAACATCCCAAACGTAAACTCCTTCTCCTCTTTCTAATACCACAGGCAATGGGTGATAATTATGAGCTCCATACCTAAATTCCAATTCCATTAATTCTTGTGATCTTGTCATAACTACCTGATTTTTTGCAAACTTAATGTTTTTTAAATAACCATTAATTAATTTAATTTATTAATCGGTAAGAAAAAATTTGTGCAAACCTTCAATAGCATTTTTATCAATCCGTACTATTTTTCTATTGTTTGCATGAGCTAATGCAATCAGATGAGTTTCATTAATCTTTGCGATGGAACCAATGATCCCAATGGGTTCATTTTCAGGAAATGGCTTTACAAAAGTCTCGAAAAAAAACTGAGCAGCTTTCATTAAGATTTCATCTATAAAAGAATCTTCCTTGGTAATAAATTTTTCCGTTATGGAAGCTAAAAAAAGATTAGGAGCATTTCCCCCGTATACATTTTTCAAAATATAATCAACATCACCTGAAAAAAATTCCTCAAACATTTTCTTGCAAGAAGGAGGCATTGTTCCTCTGTAATAGGATAAAATCAATTGTTTTCCGATCCAAGTTGCACTACCTTCATCGCCCAAAATGTATCCAAGCGAAGGTATGGATTGAACAATTTTATTTCCATCCCACAAGGCTGAATTAGCACCTGTTCCAATAATGCAGGCCACCCCTCGCTCTTTACCGAAAAGACTAAGAGCGGCAGCTTCTAAATCACTTCCCACATATAAATACGAGTGAGGGAAATAAATACTGATTGCATCATAAACTTTTGTCTGCAGAGAACTTGTTGTACAGCCAGCCCCAAAAAAGTATACTTTGCTGATTTTTTCTGGATTTAAAAATGGAAGAACATTTTTTGAAATCTCTTCTTCAATTTCTTTGACCGACATAAACAGTGGATGGATACCACGAGTAGTAAAGTCCATGAGTATTTCCTCACCGACAAACAAACGCCACGCTGTTTTGGTAGAACCGGCATCTGCAATTAAATACATAGGACTTTATTTTTTTATGAGTTTCAGTTCAGTAGCCCTATAAGGATCCCACAATTTCAAAATGTAAACTCCGGACTTTTTAAGCTTTTTGAAATCGTCAAGAGGTATGTAGTAATAGTTATAGCCAACGATTGCACGAAATTTTCCACTAGCCATCAATTTGCCTTGCATATTGTAAATTTCAAAATCAAGATCTGTACGTTTATTTGAGTAAACAATTAAATTAATCTCATCATCAAAAGGATTTGGATAGACAAAAGCAGACAACTTATCTTCAGGATACGAAAATTCTTTTCCTCCAAGAATTAACGAAGAGATTGCAAGATTTGGGATACCATATCCATAATCATTATCTGGGCTGGTATATTTATGAGCTGATTTCTTAACCGCATCAATGATGCCTATGTTGTTAACCGAAGGGAAAGCTTGCCACAAGCAAGTGACAGCCCCAGCCAAAACAGGAGAAGCAAAGGAAGTTCCACTACCATATTCGACTTCATCTGTAGGCGTTATGACAGCATCCATGTGTCCCTGAGCACAAACTGTTGGTTTAATGCGACCATCGGAAGTTGGGCCTCTGGATGAAAAGTAAGCTACGATGCCATTAGGATCAACAGCTCCAACGGAAATAATGCTATCTGCATCGGCTGGAGCACCTATGTAATGCCACGAATCATTTCCACTGTTGCCTGCAGCATTCACTACGAGTATTCCCTTGCGAGCAGCCATGGTTGCAGCCCGAGAAACAATAGTAGTTTTTCCGTCCATGTCGGTATAGGAATGATCCTGTGTACTATCATCAAAGCGTGTGTAGCCTAGGGAAGAATTAATTACATCCGCCCCAACACTATCAGCAAATTCGGCAGCTGCTGCCCAATTGTACTCTTCAATAAGGTACTCAGAATTGGCATCTTCTGAACGTAATAGCCAATAGAATGCATGAGGAGCAGTTCCTACGAGCTTACCTTGGACATTTGCAGCCATAAGAGACAAAACAGCCATACCGTGCGTACTCCGCTCAAAAACATTGCCACCAGGTAATACAAAGTCTTTTGTACCAAGTAAACGTCCACTATTTCTAAGGCTATCAAAAACGCTTAAACTATCAACTTTGAAGAAACCAGCATCCAAGACAGCTATAACCATTCCTTTACCGGTAAATCCTAGACTATGCAAGTAATCCACAGCTATCATTGAATTTTGATTGTAGGCTTGGCCATAATCAAAAAATGTTCTTATTTTTTTATCTTCATTAGCAATAAGATTGGCTTCCAAAACTTGACTCCACCATTCATTTAATGGTATATCCTGCGTTCCTTTTCTCTTCTTGTTTTTTGATGGAATTTCAGGTTTTAAAAATTTCACTGATGCAACAAAAGGTTTGCTCAATATTTGTTGAACAAGTTGCGTATCTGGCAAGAAAACTACAGCTGCATTAAACCATTTCGTTGTATAATACACTTTGGCTCCAAGGCTCCGAAGTTCGTTAACATATTGAGGTGTTACTGGCAAATCTGTCTCATCCAAAGGTATGTTATATTTTTGCCTGCGTTCTATAGCACGCTGAGAAAGAAAACCTTCTGGATGATTTAGACTATAAGGATTATTTGCTTTGTCTTTAAAAGCAATAGCGTAAAAACCACCGTGTTGAGCTACTACCCCAAAAAACACAAACAAACTAACCAGAAAAAGAATGTTTCGTTTCATATTACATTTTATATTGAACAATTTTCCATCGATATATGATACCTCCGACGATGTTCCCTGAAACAAGATCTTTTTTAACATCTTTATAAAACTTTTCAATAAGTCCAACATGTCGAGCATAAACTTCATATTGATCTTTTTCCTCCAAAAGGTTAGTAACTTTTTGCTGAATTACAGTTGCCGTCGAGTCAAAATGAAGAGTATCTACAGAATAAGGATAATTTACGCGTGTATATTGATATTTTTGTTCTTCTAAGGTATTCATAGCATTACCATCCCATGTTGCATTTTCTTTAACAGGAAAAATTAATCGAACAAATCTTATATTTTCTTCAACTTTTTCAACTCGGAGAGAATTTACATGTACGTACCAAACATCACGCAAGTACCAATCGCTTGTATCACTCATTTTTACATATCGTTCTATGCGCATGTTAGGGCGGCCTTCATCGTCAACGAAAATACTTTCAAAGTATTCCTTTAATAAAAAATGATAATCGTATTGCGTGTGAGTGAAATCGTCATAATAAGTCGAATCTACCGAAAACACCACCCACGAACCCACAGAATAAGGATAAAACGAAAATCCCGCATCCACTACATCCTCGTTAGTTTCCTTTTGGCAAGAATACATAAATAGTGTAATAAAAGAAAGTAGCATCAATTTATTCATCTTCGGGTTGCTCATTATTATTGTTTTTATTTTGCTCTTCTCTTTGCTTACGAGCTTTCTGATCTAATTCAAATTCAATTTGCTGGATTTTTTCAGGATCTTTGTCTTCTTGATAAACTTTTTTCGAAAGCATTTGGCTGCGATGATACGTTGCTTCAAAAATAATTTTACCCTCTTTGTCATAAAATTTCCACAATCCTTCTCGCAAATCATCTTTGTAGGAACCTTCAGCAGAAAGTTGTCCATTCAGATAATAAAAGACAAAAGGTCCTTCCCTAACATTGTGTGAAAATGTGCCACCGTAATGCAAATTCCCATTCTCATAGTATTGTTTATATTCCCCATCAAGCGTATCGTTTTTAAAAAATTCTATAACTGCTATTTTCCCATCTGGAAAGTACGTGACGCAACGTCCATTTTTCTTATCGTTCTTGTATTCAGCTTCACGTTGAAGCTTTTTATCTCCAGCATAAAATTTCCATAACCCCTCTTTCTTCATGTGCACATACATACCTTCAGATAACAAATATCCATCGGGATGATAGAAGTAAGCATAAGCTTTTTTCCCACTATCAGAGTAAACAAGAATAGCTTTAATTTTTCCATTAGGAAAATAGTGTTTAAAAGTATCCACAGGAACACCATGAATAAAACGACCTTCATATTTTATTCTACCATCTATTTCTTTTTTCCAATAACCATGCTTTCGTCCTGCTTTATCATATCCATTCAAATTTTCTTTTTTTTGTGCTGAAGCGAACCATGCAAGTGCTATAAGTAAAAGAAAGAATGTTTTTCTCATTACGATTCCTATTTTTGAATTACCGATTTTACGTCGTCCATAAAATCCTTCAAAGATGGATAAAAAACATCGTATAACTGGCGAGGCAATTCAATTTCCAAAGGGTTACCGATGAACACAGCTTTCATCTTTGCATTTCTTGCAAAAATCATATCTTTCTCTGTGTCTCCAACCATAATAGATTTAGAAAGTACAATGTCTGGAAAATCTTTTTTTGCTTGAAAAGCCATACCTGGATTTGGTTTACGCATAGGATTATTTTCTGCTTCTAGATGAGTTGAAACATAAATTTTATCAATCCTCCCACCAGCTTCTTTTATCTTTTCTAACATAAAGTCATGAACTTCCTGTAGTTGTTTTTCTGTCATTAGACCTTTACCCACTCCCTGTTGATTGGTAACAACAATGATTCGATTAAAAAGTTTTGCTGCAGTTTTCAAGGCTGTAAACACTCCTGGCAAAAATTCAAATTCATCAGGAATAATTACATAGCCACCCATGATTCTTCGATTAATCACCCCATCTCTATCCAAAAATAATGCCCATGAACGATCAATATTCCAAGAAAGCAAAATTTCAAATTGTGAAGCCATGAACTGTAGTTATTGAAACATTCCTTTTTTAATTTTTTTCTCCGAAGAAGGTGATTTGGATTCGCTTTTTGCACAATCAAGTTCCACACTTAGATGAGCTGGTTTTTCAAAGTCGCTTGTTGGAATATTCAATGATGGGTCATTATAGACTTTTTTCATAAAAAGAGCCCATATAGGCAAAGCCATGTTTGCCCCTTGCCCAAGTGAAGTACTAAGAAAGTGGATTTGCATATCTTCACCGCCCACCCAGGCACCTGCAACGAGACGCGGTGTTATCCCCATAAACCAGCCATCGCTGTTGTTGTCTGTCGTACCAGTTTTTCCAGCAACAGGATATTTAATACCATAAACACTTCGAATACGAGCCCCTGTTCCATACTCTACCACCCCTTTCATCAATTCAATCATTAAATAAGCAGTTTCAGCATTCATGGCCTCTTGTTGTCGTGGTTTAAATTCTGCTAAAATATTTCCAAATCTATCTTCTATTCGAGTCACAAAAATAGGTTCGGTATAGATCCCACGGTTTGCATAAGTTGTTTGTGCTCCAACCATTTCGTATAAGGTTAATTCAGGAACACCTAAAGCTATAGCATAAACTGAAGGAATGTAGCTTTTTATTCCCATTTTCCTTGCTAGACGAATTACTGCTTTTGGTGAAACATTTTTTATAAGAAAAGCTGAAACCCAGTTAATCGACAATGCCAGAGCATAACGAAGATCTACTATTTCGCCTTCTTTGAAATTTCCAGAGTTTTTAGGTGTCCAGGTTTCTCCATTTCCAAGATCTATAGTCACTGGCAAAAGTGGAACTTTACTGCACGGAGTAAACTGTCCATCGGCTAAGACTGTGGCATACACAAATGGCTTGAAAGTAGACCCAACCTGTCTTTTACTTCGTGTTACATGGTCGTATTTGAAATACTTATAATTCAAACCACCTACATATGCTTTTACATGACCCGTGACTGGATCGACAGCCATAAAACCTGCACGCAAAAACCATTTGTAGTATTTGATAGAGTCAAATGGAGACATGGTCGTATCCTTCTCTCCATTCCAACTGAAGACACGCATTCGTATAGGTGTCCGAAAAGCTGAATCTATCTGCTCGTCAGTATACCCATCACGCTTCATGTTCAAATATCTATCTGAACGCTTTATGGATAAAGTAAGAAGTTTTTCGACCTCTTTTTTACTACTTGCACCCGTAAAAGGAGCTAAAGGATGTCTTTTAATTTCTTTGAAAAACTGTTTTTGAAGTGTTTTCCCTAGATGCTCCGCCACAGCTTCTTCGGCGTATTTTTGCATTCGGCTATCTATGGTAGTATAAATTTTAAGTCCGTCGGTATATAAGTTGTAAGGTGAACCATCGGGCTTTTTATTTTTGTTGCACCAGCCATATAAAGGATTTTCTTCCCATTCTTTGACGGCAACTTGGTAATCATACTCCGAGTTAAAATCTTCACGTCGTGGTTCTGAAGCAGTCATGAGCCAACGCAAATACTCCCTAAAATATGGAGCAATACCTGCACGATGATCTTGAATTTGGAATTTTTTTTCAGAAAGTAAGGGCAATTTATTGAGAGAATCAAGTTGTTGAGCCGTTATAAAACCATATTTACTCATTTGAGATAATACCACTGCACGCCTTTTTTTGGCATTCTCAGGATTGAGAATGGGATTGTATCTTGAAGGTGCTTGCAGCATTCCAACAAGCAAGGCACTTTCTTCAATGGTTAGCTCTTTAGGGGTTTTGTTAAAATAGGTTTTTGCAGCAGATTTTATTCCAAAACTTTGATTTCCAAAATCTACTATACTCAAATACATAGCGATGATTTCCTCCTTGGTATAGTTGCGTTCAAGTTTAATAGCTGTCATCCATTCTCTTAATTTAATACTTATTAATTGAAGCGTGGATAGGGTCTGAGGTCGCTTAAAAAGATTTTTGGCCAATTGTTGCGTAATGGTGCTTCCTCCCCCACTGCTTCGTTGCCCACCTAAAATGGTTTTGAAAAAAACACGCATCACCCCACGAACATCAACACCTGCATGCTTGTAAAAACGAATGTCTTCTGTCGCTATAAGAGCTTGTACTAAGTATGGGCTTAACTCGTTATATTCACATAAGGAACGATTTTCCACATAATATTTACCCATCAAAACCCCATCGCTGCTAAAAATTTCTGTGGCTATATTTGTTTTTGGATTTTCTAGTGTTCTAAATGATGGAATAGGTCCTAAAAGGCCAAAATAAACTCCAATAAAAAAAATTATCAAAAAAATCACCAGCCCAGCATAAATCTTCCACAATTTAATCAAAATTTTTTTGTCATTTTCTGTTGCACCTTTCCATAAAAAATCTTTTAACTTCATGGCAGATTTTATTTATATGGAACAAGTTTTATTCCAAAAGAATGAATTCCTTTGAGTAATGTATCGCGCATGGCCTGAACAAATTCAAATGAATACATGCCAGGTTTCTCAAAACGAACTTTTCTTGCTACTAAAATTTCGTTGTCATAGAATTTACCATGCTTTTTACCTAGCCAACTTCCCTGTTCGTTTGCAAGAATAAAATTCACCGTATCACAGCGGATACTATCTCCAGGATAAATACTGGTAACAAAACAATACAAATTCATGTAAGGATAATTATTTGTATGGGATATAAGTACATAAAAATCATATAGTTGCAGCGTATCTTCAATGGGCATATTAAATTTGACTATATTGTTCATATGCCAGGTCAAATCAGGAAAAGATTTCATTTCCTGATAAGCTATCTTCTTGCACTGAACAACAAATAGCAATACCCATATCAGTATAAAAACATAAAACAACTTTTTTTTCATTCGTCTTCCATTTTTGAAATATCTTCTTCTTTGGTGTCTACGACTATTTCATTGTAAGTACTTTCGACTGCTACAGAGAAGTGTTCAAGAGATTCGACGATCTTATTTTGTTTGTTCATTTCTTGAATTAAGGCTACTTGGTCAACTGGAATAGCTAGTAAATTGCTAGGCTCGTTTTCATAAGCATAATACATGGTCTTTTTAAAAATGTTACTCTTTACATAAAAAGCTCTGCCTTTTTCAGTACGTAGAGGAATTGAAGTATCTGGAAATTCAGCAAGCAAAGCTCGATAAACTTCCACTTCATAATTCATGCAACATTTTAATTTCCCACAAAGTCCAGCCAATTTGGAAGGATTTAACGATAAATTTTGTTCTCGTAATACTTGTGTAGTCACCGATTTAAAATTACTCATAAACGTAGTGCAACAAAGCTCTCTTCCACAGGCTCCAAGGGAACCCAAGCGTGCAGATTCTTGACGAACTCCAATTTGCCTCATTTCAACACGAATTCTAAACTCCTCAGCTAAGATTTTAATAAGCTCTCGAAAGTCGACTCGACCATCGGCCGTATAATAAAAAGTAGCTTTAGTTCCATCACCCTGAAATTCCACATCATTTAGTTTCATCACAAGTCCCAGTTGATTGATGATTTCACGGGTTCGGAAATATGTTGGACGCTCTCGATGAATGGCTTGAAACCATTTATCTATATCAAGCTTTTTGGCTTTACGATAAACCTTTTTAATTTCTCTGGTTTCAGCCAGATAATTCTTTTTTTGCATTTGACGAAGGACAAGGGGTCCTGTGAGCGTTACAAAGCCAATATCATGGCCTGGATTTCCTTCAACAGCTACTATGTCTCCTTCCTTCAAATCTAAATCAGAACAGAGTTGAAAAAAATCTTTATGCGAATTTTTAAAGCGTACTTCAACATACGACACCCTATGAGCTGCACCAACATCGGGTAAAGAAGAAAAAATATTTGTTACATGTAGTTTAGCTGTTTTAGAAAGGCAAGGAATGGCCTCGTACTCTCCATTTATTTTTCTCACACAAAAACCACGCGCTACAAAGTCATCTATAGCATATTCTTCAACTCTCATCTTAATCATTTAGCATGCAAATTTACATTAAATAGAAACATGAGTTTAGTAATTTTTTTCAAATACTTACTTTTGCAAATAAATGCTAAAAAAAATGAAAAAATTACCTTTATTTTCATTCATCCATTTTCTCTGCTCACTTCATTTTTTATTTTCCCAAGGTATTTTCCCCGATAAAAATACTTTTAAAGCTGATCTTGTGCTGTATGATTTAAAAGAAAAGCAAAAATACGGAGCTCTTCGACATTCCACAGAAATCAGAACAAGCAAAACTTTACCCCTTTTATCCCAGCAAAAAAATTTATTCTTAAGAGCATTGGCAGCATATGAACTTCTTAATAACGATGCTCTCTTTCTTTTAAAAGAATTTACACGATTATTTTCAGAAAGCATGTATTACAACGAAGCCATTTATTTTACTGGAAATGTTTTTTATCGTGAAAAAAAATGGAAAAATGCCATCGAGAAATATGAAAAAGTGGATGTTAAAAATTTAGATGACGAACAACAAATTGCTTATCATTTCAAACTGGGCTATGCCTATTTTAATCTCAAAAATTATGATCAAGCTCGACCCCATTTTCTTGCTATTAAAGACAAGCCTTCTCTATATCAAAATCATGCTACTTACTACTACAGCCACATTCACTATGAAGAAAACAAATATGAAACTGCTTTAAAGGGGCTTATGACTTTAACCAACGACTCTTTTTACGCTCCCATTGTTCCCTTTTATATAGCTCAAATTTATTTTAACCAAAAAAAATACGACGAACTTATCAACCTTTCCTCATCCTTATTTAATAAATCCCAGCCTAAGAGAAAAGAAGAAATTGCTAAAATGTTACTTTTTGCTTACTCTGAAAAAAAGGACTATGCGAATGCAATAAATTATGCTAATTTTCTCGACCAACAAAAAAGTAATCTTACCCGTGAAGAAAATTATTTGATAGCTTACGCATACTACGCTAATAAGCAATACGACAAAGCCATTGAATATTTCACGAAAGTTCAAAAAAAGGAAGATTCACTTTCTCAATATGCAGCTTATCACCTGGGATATTGTTATGTGATGACAGGACAAAAAAAATATGCATTGAATAGTTTCTACGAAGCCTATCAAATCGATAAAGATCCTACGGTGCAAGAAGATGCCATGTTTCATTTTGTAAAACTTTCTTATGAACTTGATTATTATCCTTTTAATTCTGCAACTAAAGCTCTGCAAAATTACATCGAAAAATATCCCAACTCTCCAAGGGCAGAAGAAGCCAAAGAATGGTTAGCTCGCATTTTGGTTTCAACAGGTAATTACGCTGAAGCAATTGAAGTGATAAAAAAAATAAAATTACGTTCTCCTGAAATAAACATTGCTTATCAGAAAGCTAATCTAAACATGGGCTTTCAACAATATAATCAACAAAATTATTCAGCAGCGTTAGCATGTTTTACAGAGGTTTTAAAAAACAATTTTGACCGAACCTATTATGCCAAAGCTTTGTATTGGTCTGGAGAAGCTCTTTTCATACTTCAAAAATACGATTCTGCATACGATTATTTTCAGCGTTTTGTTCAATACCAAGCTTCAGAACGCATAGAAGAATATGCTCATGGCTATTACAGCTTGGGATACACCCAAATTAAACTTCAAAAGTACGACGATGCTATTCGTTCGTTTAAAATCTTTCTTAACCTTGCCAAAAATGAAACAAATTCTCTCTTAACAGATGCACAGTTAAGACTTGCAGATTGTTATTATAAACAAAAAAATATAGATGAAGCCTTAAAAAATTACGAATCCGTTTACAAGAAAAAATCGGAGCAAGCTGATTACGCCCTCTATCAAATGGCCATCATTCAAGGCGTTCAAGGAAATTTGATTGGTAAAATAAATTCATTGCAGCTATTGATTGATAATTTTAAAAATTCTCCTCTACGACCTTTAGCCATGTACGAACAAGCCTTAGCATACGAACTCTCAAATCAGTCAGAAAAAGCCATTCAGGCGCATCAATTGCTTATTTCTCAATATCCTACTCATGGAATTAAATTGTCTTCACTTATAAAAATAGGTTTTTTGTATAGAAATTCTAATCAAAACGATAAGGCCATTGAAGTACTCAAAAAAATTATTGAAGAATATCCTTCGACCGATGAATCACGACAAGCTTGGGTTATGCTGAAAAATATTTACACGGAAATGGATCAGTTAAATGCTTTCTTCGACTATGTTGCCCAAAAAGGAGCCACACTAAGTGATCAAGAAAAAGATAGTCTTCTCTATCAATCTGCAGAAAATAAGTTCATGGAAGGAGATTGCGACGGTGCCATTCGTGGTTTTACGACCTATTTAAATCAATTTCCTGCAGGCAACTATTCAACGAGCGCCCATTTCTATCGAGCCGAATGTCTATATGGTCAAAAGAAATTTCAGGAAGCCCTGTCAGATTATGAAGCAGTGATTAAAGTTCCTATTTCGTCCTTTAAAGAAAAAGCTTTGTTAAAAGCAGCTCACATATCCTACAATTTGACCAACTACGAAAAAGCGGTTGATTACTATTCAACGCTTGAAAAAATAGGAACAACGCCACAGGTTATTTTTGAAGCTCAAAAAAATATGCTCAACGCACTATTTACTATGGGTAAATATGCAGAATCCATTGAATATGCCGAAAAAATTAAACAGTCCCCCCAAGCATCAAAAGCTGATATCAATACAGCTATCATTATGGCTGCTCGAGCTAACATTGAACTCAACAATTACGATAAAGCAAAAGAACTATTAGCACCACTCACAAAAGAAAAAGGGTCTGAAACAGGAGCTATCGCAACTTACTACATGGCTTTTATTCAATACAAACAAAATGCGTTCACAGATGCAGAAAATACGGTATTTGATCTCATCAACAAATATCCTTCTTATGAAGAATGGGTCGCACGTGGTTTCATATTGCTTGGAGACATTTACACTGCAACAGGAAACTACTACCAAGCTAAATTTGCCTATCAGAGTGTCATCGATAATTATGAAGGAGAAGAACTCGTAAAAGAAGCTCAACAAAAATTAAACAACGTGATAGAATTAGAAAAAAATCAGCTATAATTATGAAAACAAAATTTTTTAATATCCTCATTCTAATAAGTTGCTGGGGTGCTCTATTTGCCCAAAAAACAAAAAAAGATACCATAACCTATAATGTAGTTGTTGTGGGTTCTTATGAACCAAAGTTGTTAGATTTTCCCAAAAAATTATTTTCTCCTCAATTACTCATTGATTCAGTGAAAAAACCCTCTTTCGATTATCCAATTTTTTCCAAATACCTTCCTCTCAACATTGAGCTAACTCCCATTAAACCTGCTCAAATAAAAGGTGATTTTTTTACAGAACTTAAAAACAATTATATAAGAGCTGGTCTTGGCTCTCGAAATCAATACAGCATGGACTTGTATGTTGTAACAGGGCGTGACAAAAACAAAACAGCGGGCATTTATTCTCATCACCATTCGATAAACGGAAAACTTAAAAATTACGGTTATCCTGGCCGAGCTTTTTCAGGAATAAATGCATTTTACAACAAATATTGGCCAAAGTTTGTGTTGCAAACCATGGCTTCGTATGATTATTACCGTCTTCATTGGTATGGATACAATACAACAATTTTTGGAGACAGCTTAAACAAGACCAACACGCTTCAGTATTACCACAAACCCCGCATTCAGCTTCACCTGTATACCAGTGATGTTGATTCGATGGCTTGGTTATGGGATGGAACTTTGTCTTATCAAGGTTTTATGGATAAATTTCATTTCGATGAACAATCTCTATCAACTACACAAGTAATTCAAAAGAAATTTCATCTCATGAAGGGAATAAAACATCAAGAATTTCAAGTAAATGCAAATGGTTTTGTATGGTTTACTCATTTTGACACTTTAAATACAAGCAATGGTTTAGTTGAAATCGTTCCTGCCTACACAATTGACCTTGGACCTTTAACCATTAAAGCTCATTTCAATACATCTCTTCAATTGGATTCCATAGGTGATGTGTATTTCTTTCCAGGTGTTAAGATGCAAGTAAATCTTTTCCCCAATGTGATTTCAATGTATGGCGGTTATGATGGAAATCTTTCTTATGCTTCTAAGTATTTTCTATTTGATCAAAATCCTTTTGTAGACTATCGGACAAAACATAGGTACATGAAAACTTCAACTCATCTTTATGGAGGCGTTGAGGGTAACATTTTTTCTAAATGGAATTATAACGTGCTGGTTCAAAACAAAAAAATTGAAAATCATCCTTTCTTTGTTCAGTCCAAAGTTACCAATGCAAACAACACATTTGCTGTACGTTATGATACCTTAAACTGGTTGCAAGTACTCGTAGAGCAACAAATTGAATTTTTACCCCGTTTTAAAGCAGGCATTACAGCTACTTTCAACGAAGCACAACCCGTGCATGAAACAAAAGCTTGGTATATTCCTCGCTGGCAAATTGATGGTTTTATTCAATACAACCTTCAGAACAAAATACTCTTTACTCCGCAGGTTAGCTATCTTTCCAAACGTTATGCATTATTTTACGAAAGCAGTCACGTCGTAAAACAACTAAAGGATGTGATTATCGTAAATTTGTCGTTAGAATACATTTACTCAAAAACCTTTTCTTTTTATCTTGATTTTTACAACCTCCTCAATCAAAAATATTCCCTCTGGTACAATTATCCTATGTATGGATTTAGTTTGATGGGTGGGGTGAAATATGCTTTTTAAAACCAACCTAAAGTTTTGTCTAAACGAATTTTTAAAGCATTAGCCAATATTTCTTGGGATCTTGTTTGAAGCCCATACAGTTTGAAAATTACTTCCTAATCAAGAAGTTATCATTGATGATATGAGTGGAAGACCTGTTAATTATTAATTTGCCATAGGTTTGGGATCAAAGATTCCTACTCTTTAGAAGAAAGATTGACCGTAATGGTCCCTAGTATGTTTACGAGACAAGACGACCTGTAAGTCTTACGATGTAATTAAATGTCCCAGTTTCAGTTGGGGTGCCACTTATGGTGATTTTTCCATCTTGGTAAATTCCCGTAAATCCTGGAGGTAAGGCGCTATAATTAGTCCACATTACACCGGAAATTATGGGTAATGGGTGTAATTGGATTATTAAAGATTACCGTCTGATGATCTGTAGCAGCTGCTGAGGATAAAGCAATACATGAAAGACATAGCTTGGTTACAAAAACAGAGATTATTTTTTCACGCGAGTTTGTTAGATTAAACAATATTCCATAAAATTACTGTTCGCTCTTATGTAGTAGTTACTGTTTTTTAATGCTTACTTTAAAGGTGTAAATGCCATGGTTACTTTTTACTTGCAATAAATACAAACCCGTGGAGAGATCTGTAATATTTATCAGAGACTTATCAGCATATAAGGTTTTAACCAATTTTCCATCCATGCTATAAAAGTTCAATTGAGCAGGATACAAATGCTCACTAAGCATAATATGTTGTGAAGCAGGATTAGGGAAAATATTTTCAATGGACTCATTTTGTGAAGCTGAAATATTCGTGACTATATGCAAAGGAGGGAAAATAACATCATCTATAAAAGCAGCATCCATGCCGTTAGAAACAGCATAATCTTTCTCATAACTCCACACAAGAGTATGTTGCCCTGTTGGGATATAGAATTTTTCAGGACTCCAATCTATTTCTCCACTCCATTCATTTAAAGGCTGATTGTCGAGATAAAAGACCAGAAAATCATATGACTCTTCTGATGATACTTTTTTGTAAAAATATAATGTATCTCCTGATAACACATCCAATGTTATTTGGAGTTGCGTCTTCTGATCATGTGTTATGTTTCCCGATCTTGCAGCACAAGTACCTTCATATACAACAGCGTTTGTAATAGTCCAAGGAACAGAATTAAAAGCCCAATCGAATTTTGAAAAATCATGCGTTTCAAAGTCTTCCATCAACACTCCAATCCAAGTCTTAAATATAAGCGAATCTTTATAGCCTGAAGATTGAGCTTTAAATAATACATTAGCTAATGTATAAAGCGGTGTTTGAGTATTAGCAGTTACTGGATAGGAAACACTTTTTAGCTGCCCAGGTAAAAGGCTGTCAATCAACGAAGATGTTGATGAAAACGTTAAATCCGACGACATGTTTTGAGCTACCACATCTATATTACGAATTGTAGAATTCCCTATGTTTTTGACGAATGTTCGCAAGGTTACCGTTTCACCCGGATCAATACGATGATTATTAGCATCTTCGATTTGAACACCCATGATCTTAAGTTTTGGAGCTTTTAGCGTCAAATTAGTGACATAACTCCATGAGTTGTTAAAAGTATCCTTGATAGTTAAGGTACAAGGTACGTTAACCAAAGGAGGAATTACTGGTTGAATCGAATAACGAAAAGCCACGGGTATGTTCACAGAATCACCACTAACAATAATGCCACATGAAAATATTGAATCTAATGCTTGAATGTATGGCGAAGCAATGTGGCATTGAACAAATACACCTGTATCGTTTTTCTGACCATAATTTTTTAAAATCATTGAAAAACCAAAATCTTCACCATATTCCAAGAAGTTGTTCACATGACCAGAAAGCTCAACTGATTGAACCTGCTTGAAATACACATAAGGTCCGTTAGGGTTACCAATGTAAAATTGCCCAATGTAAGGTTTTCGAAATTGTTTAGTGCCAACAATATCAACATATCCCGAATCTGGCGTAGTTTCAAAAGTGAGCGTTAAATTTCCGTTGGCATCAGCAAAACCTGCAGCCAAAAATTGCCCATTTTGCGTACAACCAATATATGCATAAGGTTCTGTAGAAATGGTTATTTGTGTTAACCCATAAGGATAAAAAGGTTGATGATTTACTACAAGAGGAACAGGTCGTCCGATGTAGGGCATCAAAGAAGGATCTCCCATCACATGGTAAATTTCACTATAATAGTTAATCATGTTACTTCCTTGTAAAACCGCAAGATTACCTGCAAGAATCATTTGAGAAACAGACATAAACCATTCACTATAAGGTAAAGAAAAATGCCAAAGACGATCATACATCCCAAGTGCTGTAGAGTCATATGTAGGATTAGCCGTAATGGTGGAACGATAACCAACACTCCAATAATAGTCTTCATCCCAATAGGTTGTATTAGATCCACCGATGTATGCAACTGCTCCTTTGTTAGCTGCTCTTATAAGGGCTTCACCAAAGCATTCGTTTTCATCGAATTTGTTCGTTAAGCACGCATTACCAATCATCACAGGGTATTTGTGAGCATTATTCATAGAAGGGATATCAGAGACTGAAAAACTGGGAGAAGCCCACCCTGAAGGACTTCCATGGGCTGTATAATTGGCAAAGGAGCAACCCTTACCAATTTCAGCTCGAATAGTTGTATCGCTCACCGTTTGAGGATATAGATGGACATACGGATATAAACCTTGTGATGAATTAAAATACACGTTGTGAGCATAATTGATTTGCCCATTGCCATGAATAGGACCATAAGTATCATCATTCCCTGCAATGAGAACAACCGTATCCAGCCAAGTATCCGTGGGGAATAAATATTGCTCGTATTCCAACGTTTTATTTAAAATGTTCTTTAATTGCGTTGTATCTTGGGCACTAAAACGACCAACATAAGCATCAGGGAGAATATCCCCGGTGTACTCAACATAATACAAATCAGTTACATGGCTACCCGTAGTGCCAGTAAAGGGAGGCATTTGAGCCACATCTCCAACAAGTAAAACATAAGAAGGAGCAGGATCTTGAGCTGTAGCACTATCATAAAGGGATTTTAAATAGGCTTTTATGCTGGTAGCAGATGACCCAACATTGGGAGTACCACGATATGCTTCAATCACTTTATACCCTTCTTTTCTTTTCCACTGAATAAAGGCTTGTAAAGTAGCTTTGAACATAGAATCCGCAACAATAACCATTTTTATAGGTGAACGTGTCAGCTCATCTTTTATAGAACAAGAAGACGGATTTATCAAAAGATTATTCACCCAATCAAACAAAGGTTCTTTCATTGAATGATCTATGGCCTGATCAAACACGACCTTAATTTGCAAAGAATGGAAAATGCGCAAAATATTTTTGGATGGCAAATAATCAAAAGGATAAATAAACAATTTACCTAATGCAAAAGAACGCATTTTGCCAATATATTGGATTTCAGAAACTTTATTGAAAATAAAAGATTTTTTTTGGTAAGCATCCTTTTTATAATAAAAAGGTACTTTGCCTGTCTTGGGAACGGAAGGTTGATAGGGATACAAAGGAGATGAAATTCCTAACGAAGAAAGAACGTAATCCTTATAGGAACTTTGAATGACCTCAACTCGATAAGAACCCTTTTCGGGTAGTTGTAGAAGCCTAGTAATAGCTGGCAGAGCAGGTTCCCCCGTATCTCCAACCAAAACATACGCTAAGTCTTTCAGTTCAAAAGCAGTAAATGTCCCGTAAGGAGTTTTCTTTTCTTTAAAAGAAGGCAAATTGACTCGTACATCAACAACAAATTCTTTAGGATTATCTTTAGTTGCTTGAAAAAATAGCCCCGACTGAGAAAAGGCTGTTATAGAAAAACCATAAATCCATATCGCTACCCATTTTTTCATGACAGGGTGTTTTTAATTTTTATCAAAAATAAAAATTTTTTAAAAAACTTACATCTTATTATTTTATTAATTTATTAACAATAAATCGTTAAAAACGAATAGGTGCAAATTAAATCATTAATTTTGTAAAAATTTCTCATATGAAAAAGAAAGTTATGTTTTTTCTGACAAGCATGCTAGTACTGATATTAAGCCATGCTCAACAGCAAGTACTAGCAAGCTGGTATTTTGATTCATTACAAGCGGCGCCCAACACACCAAAGGTAATTCCCGCAGAAGGAGGAGCACAGGTTGGAAATGCTACCATCTATCTCAATGGAACCAACGGCTCTAGTGATTGGGTATGTGTAAATAGCAATACTGAATTAACTGCATACTCAGGGTCAACTGCAAATGACAATAGACCTAGCCCAAATGCAGGGAAAGCTCTAGTTCTTGCAAACAGCTCTGCCAATGGAAAAAGTTTTGTCTATACCTTTTCAACCACCAACATAAAAGACATCAAAATATCTTTTGCTTATCGAGCTACGACAACAGGATTTTCGACTCATTATATAGCTTACAGCTTAGATGGAATCAGTTTTACCTCTGTAGATTCGTTTACCATCACACGCGATGCATATTGGCATGTAGATTCGATTGATCTTTCAAGCATAACTGCTATCAATAACCAACCTCTAGTATACCTACGCATTACGGTTTCAGGAGCAACCAATACCACCGGAAATAATAGACTAGACAACATATTGATTAAGGGAACCTCGACCCTTGTCCCTGTTGATACTTTTGCTCCCATTGCTTTAAATGCTTGGATAGTTAACCCTTCTACTGTAAAAGTTTCATTTAATGAAGCTCTTTCAGACACAAGCGCAACAAATGCTACTCATTATCAAGGCATCGGTACAATAAATGCTATAACCCTATCCACAAACAAGGACACAGTTACCTTAGCTTTAGCTACTCCTATCCCCAATGCCACACATGACACCCTTTATGTATCCAATATTCGAGACACTTCTGGTAATGTAATGACAACTACGTATTGGTTTGATCTATACTTTGATACCATTTCCATTGATACCGTCCCCCCTGTTGCTCTTAATGCATGGCTTGTCAATCCATCAACTGTAAAAGTTTCATTTAATGAAGCTCTCTCTGATACAAGTGCAGTAAATCCGATACACTATCAAGGTTTAGGTTCTATCAATTCCATCGTCCTTTCTCCCACAAAGGATACTACAACACTTTCGCTAGCAATGCCCATTCCCGATGGAACTCTTGACACGCTTTTTGTATCAGGAATTTACGATCAAAATCTTGTGCAAATGACTAGTACTTATTCTTTCGTGCTTTACTATGATACCTTGCCCGCGCAGGTTGTAATCACCGAAATTATGTATAACCCCCCTGAAAGCGGTGTAGATAGCCTTGAGTTTATCGAATTTTACAACAATGGTCCTCAAACCGTCAACATGAAAGGATTTAATTTACGTTATGGTTCTACCAATTATACTTTTCCCAATGATTTATACGTAGCAAGCGGAGGATTTTTACTTGTAGCACCTAAAGCTAATAATGCTTCCCATTTTTATGGAAAACCTTTTTATCAGGGACCAACGGGAGGTATAAGCAACAGTGGAACGACCATTAAGCTTTACGATGCTCACGGCAACTTCGTTGACTCTGTAAAATTTACAAGTACGTCTCCCTGGCCAACACAAGCCTATGGTCAAGGCTATAGCTTGTCACTTTGCAACCCCAATGTTGATAATAATAATCCAGCCAATTGGGGACTTGGCACCCGTCCCTTTGGCACGATAAATGGACGTACCGTTTATGCTGATCCTGGTGAACTCTGCTCTATTGTTGATACCACTCCTCCCATACCTATACATGCATGGGCTCAAAATTTATCAATTGTTAAAGTTGTTTACAATGAACCCGTAGACCCAACTACAGCTACCGATACAAGCAATTATACAGGGCTTGGGACCATTCAGAACATTACCTTAAATGCTTCAAAAGACACGGCAACAGTATCATTAGCTGCCCCACTTCAAAATGCTACCCCGTATACGCTTACCATCAATCACATCAAAGACCTCAATAACAATCAAATGACTCACCCTGCTGTCTTTACTATTTATTTAGATACCAATAATACTGTTCCTGCCATTGTTATCACTGAAATTATGTACAATTCTCCAGAAAGTGGAACTGACTCACTAGAATTTATTGAACTCTATAACAATGGTGGTGGAATTGTAAATCTGCGAAATTTCGTAATTAAATATGGAACCACATTGCATACTATCTCTCAAGACTATTTTTTGCAACCAGGACAATTTTTCTTATATGCTCCAAAAGCTGCAGCAGCAAGTCATTTTTATGGAATGACTTTCTATCAAGGAGCCACAACAGGCATAAGCAACAGCGGCACAACTATAAAAATATTTGACGCTCAAGGCAATCTTCTTGATTCGGTAAAATATCTTCCTTCAAGTCCGTGGCCAACTCAAGCCAATGGCGGTGGTTATAGCTTGTCGTTGTGTAATCCAAACGTAGATAACAATGATCCTGCTAATTGGGGACTAGGAACGATTGCTTACGGAATTGTTAATAATAAAACTGTTTATGCAGATCCAGGTCAATTCTGTGTTCCTCCGGCTGATACTATTCCTCCTGTTCCTACATCCGCTCAAATCGTCAATGCAACAACCATCCAAGTGACTTTTAACGAAGCTGTTGAAGCCACCTCTGCTACCACAACAGCTAACTACACGGGTGTAGGATCTATTAGCAACATCACATTAGATGCTTCTCAAACCGTAGTTACGCTTAGTCTTGTTGCTCCACTCACTCCTGGAGTACTCTACAACTTGACTGTAGCTAATGTAGCTGATATAGCTTCAAATGTGATGACTCAACCCGTTACTTTCCCACTTATCTATGATACATCAACCACAACAAGAAAACTTGTTATTACCGAAATCATGTACAATACACCTGAAAGTGGTACCGATAGTCTCGAATTTATTGAAATCTACAACAACGACAACGTAAGTGTGGATCTTCTGAATTATACTGTAAAATATGGTAGTGCTCAATACACATTTACTACTTCCTATAGCATTGCACCTCAAAATTTCGTTATTTTAGCTCCTAATAAGTCTGCTGTTGATCATTTCTATAATGTCAATTCAATCCAAATTTCTACTTCTGGCTTAAGCAATAGCGGTACATTCATTGTACTAAAAGATGCCCAAAACAGACTGGTTGACTCAGTTTACTATATGCCCACCTCTCCATGGCCAACGCAAGCCAACGGACAAGGGTACGCTCTCACGCTCTGTGATCCTAACAGCGACAACACATTACCGTCCAATTGGTATGTTTCTGGTCATTGGGTAGGAAGTGTAAATGGATACGCTGTTTTTGCTGATCCTAATAGTCTTTGCATCTTAACTTCAATGGAAGAAAATCAACAACCACTCTTACTCTATCCTAATCCTACCTCTGAATTCGTAACCATTGTCTCACCTACAGAATTTTCAACAGTTCAACTTTACAACATAATGGGCAAACGAATTTATCAAGAACAACTTTCAGCTCCACAAAAACAATACACTTTGTCATTACATACCTTACCTGCTGGAATGTACTTCTTAACCGTCCAAACACAACAATCTTCGATAAAAACTCCACTCATAGTGAAATAAAGCGTTAAAATTCTCAATTAAAGGCTGCTGTAATGGCAGCCTTTTTTGTTTTATGTGAGAATATTTTAAAAAAAAAATTTAAATTTTTATTCATTCTAAATAAGTTTTGTAATTTTACAACACAAAAGGTTAGCCATGCCTCAACATTCATGTGATGAAGTAATCATTGAAGTTACAGAAAACTTAAAAAATTATCTCATCGAAAAGGGATATAGAAAAACTCCAGAAAGATTTACCATTTTAAAAGAAATTTACGAATACAGGGAACATTTTGATGTTGATACGTTTTATACTCATTTAAAAAATAAAAAAATTCATATTAGCAAAGCTACCCTCTACAATACATTGGATATTTTAGTAGAAGCAGGTCTTGTGGTAAAACATCAGTTTGGTGATAGCTGTGCTCAATATGAACCTAGCTACCGCCTCCGCAAACATAGCCATGCTATCTGCATCAAATGTAAGAAAATTTTTGAATTTTCAAGCGAAGAGTTACAAAAAATTATTCACAAATTTGAGGAAGAAAACGATTTTGAAGTTACGAACCATACTTTTGTTTTATATGGCATTTGCCGTGATTGCAAGATGAAGATGTAATTAAAATGATCTAGAAAAAATATTATTTTTGCTCATAATCTCAAGCGATGAAGGTAGACGTTGTTTTAGGTCTCCAATGGGGCGACGAAGGTAAAGGCAAAGTGGTTGATGCACTGGCTCCAGAATATGACATTATAGCACGTTTTCAGGGAGGTCCCAATGCAGGACACACTATACATTTTAATGGCAATAAGTACATACTTCATATCATCCCCAGCGGAATTTTTCATGAGGATATCATCAATGTAATTGGCAACGGAACAGTTATTGATCCAGCTCTGTTTTTAGAAGAATTTTCCATGATTGAGCATGCAGGACTTTCACCAGCAAATAATCTCCTTATTAGCAAGAGAGCTCACCTTATCTTACCTTCACACAAAGTAATGGATATTTACCAAGAAAACAAAAGAGGAAACAAAGTTATCGGTAGTACCCTTAAAGGTATTGGCCCTGCCTATGGAGATAAATACTTACGAAAAGGAATTCGCATAGAAGATATTTTTGCACGAGATTTTTTTAATAAATATAAAGAACTTAAAGATCAACATTTTCAATCATTAGATCCTATTTTTTTGAAAGAAATCCGTTTAGAGGGGTATACTTTTGACGAATATGAAACTAAATGGTTTCAAGGAATTGAGCTATTGAAAAAATGTAATATTATTACTACCGAAATATTTCTCAATAAAGCCTTGCAAGAAAACAAAAGAATTCTAGCAGAGGGTGCACAGGGCAGTTTACTGGACATTGACTTTGGATCTTATCCCTATGTAACTTCTTCGCATACTACAACAGGTGGAGCTATTGTTGGACTAGGAATACCTCCTCAGCGAATAGGTCGAGTATATGGAGTTTTTAAAGCATACTGCACTCGCGTAGGAAATGGACCTTTCCCAACTGAAATTACAAGTTCTGAGGCCACTAAACTTAGAGACTTAGGTCATGAATATGGCTCTACAACAGGAAGGCCTAGACGAGTGGGTTGGTTAGACTTACCTGCCTTACGCTATGCCATTATGATTAACGGAGTTACCGACCTTGTAATGACAAAAGCTGATATTCTTTCTGATTTAGAAACAATTAAAGTATGTTTTGCGTATAAATCTGGTGAAAAAGAATATACTTTGCCCGTATCATCTTCGTTTGAAGATTTTATGCCACAATACAAAAGTTTTCCCTCGTGGAAAAACATTGAAAACATTCGACAGTTTTCGCAATTGCCTTCAACTTTATTCGAATTCATTCATTTTATTGAATCCCAAATTGAAGTAAAAATTTCAGGCATTTCAACTGGTCCAGATCGCGAACAAATTATAAAGAAAAACATATGAAAAGAGTAATTTTATTTATAGTTGTAGGAATATTTTTGAGAGTGGAAGCAAAATCCCAGGATCTAAAGCCTGTTCAACAAGTTCCGGTAGTAGTTAGTAGTAGACTGGATAACCTGTACCCTCAACATCAAGATGTAAAATGGTTTACAGATGGAACTAATTACATGGCCAAATTTATCATGAATGGTTTAAATACAAGAGTCACAATAGCCGAATCAGGACGGTGGGTAGAAACTCAGCAAGATTATTACCTTGAAAATTGTCCACGCAACATGCAAAAACACCTTACTCAAACATTCAATGGCTATAAGATCGATGTTATTATCCGCAGTGATAAACCCGATAAAAATGAATACTTGGTGCAACTTTCTAAAGACAATGAACAATTAACTGTACATTACGATCTTTCTGGAAAATATCTAGAAGATCAAACCGAAAAAAAGACCAACAATGCACCCAACGAAATCACCAGTATTTCTCAGGAACAAAATACCAACAAAAAACCTGAAATGCTCCCCATACACCCAAAAGAATTACCTAGCAATGTCATATCTTTCATCATGAAAAATTATTCAGGTTTTACTTTAAAAGAAAGTTATATTGTTAATAACGAAACCTACCGCAATGCTTATCATGTAGTGCTTATGAACCCCGCTGGCGATGTTCAAAAACTTTGGTTTGACTTTCAAGGTATTTTAATCAACCAGGAATCCAAAGAGGTACTCAGTTCACAAAACAACAAGCAAGAAAGTAAAAAAGAAGCTTCAAATCCTCAAAAAAAATCAAGCAAAAAAAGCAAACCAGCTCATATCCCAGAAAGTAAAGTTCCATCCGCAGCTTTAGCATATTTTACAAAAAAGGTCAAAAAAGCTGAAAATGTTTATTGGGATACTATCAAAAAAGAATATGTTGTTACTTACACCGATCCCACGAAAAACGCAGAAAAAAGGATGCATTTCAATGAAAAAGGAAATTTCTTAAAAGAAGTTACCCTATTAAAAAATTTACCACCTCAAGTACAGACTTATATTGAAAAAAATTATCCCCGTTTGGAAATTTACGAAGCACAAAATGTTGTTACAGCTGACAAGAAAAAATATATTCTAGTTTATATATTCAGTCCTTACTGGGCTAACGACCCTATGGTTTATCATGAATTATACTTCACAACGAGTGGTAGTTTGATAAAAGAAGTATTAGCGGATTACAAAGATCAAGACGAAGAAGAATACGAAAAGTATCAGGAAGAAAAAGAAAAAAGTTTCATAGAATATGCTGATCAAGACGATGTAAACATTGGGGATGTTAACCTCGTAGATGGACAACCAGTTTCCATAAAAGATTTGCCCACGCCTGTGATAAAGCATCTCAAAGCCAATTATCCCAATTATGTTTTTAAAGGAGGAAATGTAGTTACAGAAAATAACCAATTGCTTTACAGTTTACTTATCAAGAAAGAAGGATTTAAAGAAAAGAAAAGAGTTTATTACGATATGAAAGGAAACTTTGTCCGTGAAGAAAATGCTTATTAAAAATTACTTCTCGCTACTTTTGATCCTATTTTTATTCCCACTTTTCGGACAAGAATCAAAAAAAATTAGCTTACAAAATGCTAATGTACTCAAGTACAACAAAGAAATAAATCCAGACATACAAATTGTTAGCGGTAACGTTATATTTGAACATAACTCCTCACTTCTATTTTGCGATAGTGCTTTGTTTTACATAAATGACAATGCTGTTAAAGCAATGGGGAATATCTTGTTAAAAATCAACGATTCTGTAAGCGCCAAGGGAGATGAGCTTTTTTATGACGGAAAAACAAAAATTGCGACCCTAAAAGGCAAGGAGGTTGAGCTTCGCGACAACAACATTCGTTTGTTAACAAAAGAACTAGTTTACGACATTAATAATCAAAAAGCGTATTATTTAAGTGGTGGAACCATACAAGATCCACAAAACACACTAAAAAGCAAACATGGTTTTTATTTCACAGATCGAAAAGAATTCTTTTTTAGATACAGCGTACAAGCTCAAGGCGACAAGTACATTTTAACTTCTGATAGCATGCTGTATAACACAACAACGGAGATGCTAAGTTTCTTTGGGAAAACTCACATTATCTACGACTCAACACATTTGTGGTTTAAACATGGCTGGTACAAAACAAAGCAACATGTAGCTAAAGCTTGGGATAGTGCAGTACTCATGCGATCTACCTCTATTTTAAAAGCTGATACCATCGTTTACAACGACTCCACCAAGATCGGAATAGGTATTAGATACGTATATTTTCAGGATACATTAGAAAGGGCTGCTTTTACAGCTCATTTCATGCGTTTCCGCGAACAAGACAGCTCCCTTCTTCTGAGCGATAGTGCTCTTTTTTATACGTGGGAAAAAAGCAAGGATACCTTGTTTTTGCACGGAGATACCCTTTTTGCGTTTAAAGATACTTCCCGAACAAGGCACGTAATAGCATATTATAAAGTTCGCTTCTTTCATCCATCTTTGCAGGGAATATGTGATTCACTTCATTATTCGACAGCCGACTCCACTTTAAAACTGTATCATTTTCCCATAGTTTGGTACGAAAATGTTCAATCCTCTGCAGATACCATCCATGCCCTTGTTAGCCAAAATAAACTCAGGCAAGTTAAATTATTGCATAAGGCTTTTATCCATTATCCCTATAAGAAAAACGATTTTAATCAGCTTAAAGGTAGGCATGCATTTTTATTTTTTAAAAATAACGAATTGCAATCCATCATCATGCAAGATAACGCCGAAATCATTTATTTCATAGAGGATTCAACCAAAGGCACAGCCATCAATTACAGTCAAGCTCATAAAATAAAAATTTTACTATCTCCCGAGCAAAGAGAACTAGACAAGGTAATATTTTACAAGCAAATTGAAGGAACTCTGTATCCTTATAATGAGCTTAGCGAAGAGAGAAAGAAACTTCAAGGTTTTCAAAACAACGAAGCTTTGCGACCCAAGTCTGTTCAAGATCTTTTCAAGTAACATTGTTAAGAATCATTCGTATTATAGTCTTTTTACCTGGAACGGAAGAATAAACAAATATTTTTCCACCATGATCATCCTCTATAATTCTACGAGCCAGAGCTAATCCCATGCCCCATCCTCTTGGTTTAGTGCTAAAACCAGGCTCAAAGATCTTTTTGAAAAGCGAACGCGGAATTCCTTTACCATTGTCTATCACATCAATAACTGTTTTTCTCTGATTTTGAGAAACTTCAACAATCACAGTACCCTGATCTTCAATGGCATCAACAGCATTTTTGATCAAATTCTCCATGACCCAACTAAACAATTCTTTATTAAGAGGAACTAGAATGTGGCTTCCTTCTTCACAATGAACATAAAAATTGATTTTTGAAGAACACCTTTTCTGCACATACGAAACAACTTCGTGAATAATAGGACAGAGGGGTTGGAGCACTAAATGCGGTCTTGTCCCAATTTTGCTGAAACGCTCGGCAACTGTTTTCAGCCTATCCAAATCATTTTTCATTTCTCGTAGATAAGTAGGATTAACCTGTTCTGTTTCAAGTAATTCTACCCATCCATACAAAGATGATAAAGGAGTTCCGAGTTGATGAGCAGTTTCTTTTGCCATCCCTACCCAAACAAGATGCTGCTCCTTGTTCTTATAGGTACGAAAATAAAACCAGAAGAAAACCCCAAATAAAAGAAGAATGAACAATAACGAATACTTCAACCATCGAATTTGATTAATCCAAGGAGAAGTTTGGTAATATACATGCAACACTTTGCCATTTGAAAGTTTAATCTCTGCCGAAGAATTTTCTTTTCTAAGCTCATTTACGAACATCCAAAGTTTTACGGAATCTGAACTTATTTTTTGGGGGATATTTCCTGCACTTATTATTTTCGTTTGAGAAGAATCAAGTATAACAACTGGTACACTTAGGGTGTTGCGGACAATATCATTAAAAAAATTATCGGTCAAATCTGCTAGCATTTTTTTCAGCTCAGAAAATAGAATGGACTCTTTGTAATAGAGGTAATTTTTTATTTGTCCGTAACGAATTTCAATGGGAGGATTTTGAGAAAATTCATCCAGCAATTTGCCTTGCAAATAACGAATGGAATCAGGTTTAAAATCTACATTTTTAACAGCTATTATTTTTAAATTTTCATCTGTCAACACTACAGGAATGGTTGTATTCTGTGAAATAATTTGCACATAAAAACTGATATCTTCTTGTCCTGAAGAATAAATCAAACGTCGTGTAGCTTCAGCCCATATTTCCATGCGTTTTTTTTCTTCCACCTCAATCTTTTTAAAAAAATCTTGAGCATAATTTACAATCTCAGCTTTTTTCTGGATGGTTTTAGCCCATAATTCAACTTTTTTTCTTTCGTCTTGAACCAAAGAATAAATGCCAAGATTAATAGTAAATATAAGCAAAATAAGGAAAATTCCACCCATGGAAATGAAAACAACCTGCCAGTATTGCCGTGATTTAAAATGCTTCATGTTGCACTTTCAACAAAAATAACATATTTTGCAGGTGATTATTCTGTCATTTTGCCTTAACAACAAGAATATCTTCCCATCGAGTGGTGTAGCATGGTGAGAGTTTTTGCTGTAAAACATGATGCCTCAAAGATCCTTCTTGAGCTGCAATGCGTAAAGTTCCCGATCCATATTTATCATTGAGCTTGTCCAAGGTTTCCATCAATTTGTTATGCTTTTCTTGATGAGGGTGAAAAAAAGATAATTCTTCCACATCGCTTGAAATGAGATCAAGTAAAACTATTCCTGCTTTCTTTACTGGGAAAGGCTCGTAAATTTTATGCAAAATTAATTTGGCATATTTAACTAGTTCGATGGTAGAACTGGTTCGATGAGCCAGTTTTGCCACGCCTTGTTTAAAAAACGGTCTTTCCTTCTCACGGAAAGGATTAGAACGAATGTAAACAAGCACCATGCCAGCTACGGATTTTTGTTTCCTTAGCTTTTCTGCTCCAAGAGAGATGAATGTAACAACACGCTCATAGACTTCATCAAAAGTATGCAATTCGTCGTGAAACGAGCGACTTACGGATATACTTTGTTTATGCTCAATTTCTTCTAGTGTAAGACAGGATTCTCCAAGCAATTCTTTTTTTAATCTCAAACCAACAATGGTCATGTGCTTTCGCACCCAATCGTCAGGTAGCTCTGTAAAATCAAAAGCTGTTTTTATTCCTTTTTTTTGAAGGCGTTCGCTCCAACGCTGTCCAATTCCCCAAACATCTTCTATGGGAAGCCACTTCAAAGCTTTTACTCGTTTACGCTCATCATCAATTACATGTACGCCGTTTGTTTGAGCAGGAAACTTCTTGGCTACTTTATTAGCCACTTTAGCCAAAGCTTTTGTAGGTGCAATGCCAATACTAATAGGAATTCCCGAGCTTCGAAAAATGGTTTGCTTCATCTCAAGTGCATACTCGCGCAGTGACGGCAAAGGATGAAATCCATGAAAGTCAAGAAAAGCTTCATCGACACTATAAATTTCAATGGCAGGAGCCCATTCCTGAAGTAACGTCATCACACGCCTACTCATATCGCCATACAAAGCAAAATTCGCCGAAAAATAAGTTCCATCGTGTAAATCAAGTAAATGTTTGATTTCAAAGAAAGGTGCTCCCATTGGGATACCAATGGCTTTGGCTTCATCACTACGTGAAATCACGCAACCATCATTGTTGGATAACACGACTACAGGCTTCCCACGCAAATCGGGTCGAAAAACAAGTTCGCAAGAAACATAAAAATTATTAGCATCCACTAGGGCAAACATGCTATAACAAAGATTTTATAACATAGGTAACAATCCCCCAAATGATAAAATTGTTTTCTTCAGTTACTTTGATGGGCTTATAACGCGGATTGGCAGGCACGAGATAACATACATCATTTTCAAAATGAAGGCGTTTTACCGTAAATTCCCCATCTACATAACAGACGGCTATTCTGCCTTCTGCTGGCAGTAGACTTTTGTCAATGACTAGAATATCACCATCCCCGATTCCTACATCTTCCATCGAATTGCCAGCCACGCGAGCAAAAAAAGTAGACGAAGGATTTCGAATAAGTAAACGCGAAATGTCCAAGGGCGTTTCCATAAAATCGTCCGCCGGGGAAGGAAAACCAGCAGGAATTGTTTCCACATACGGAAATTCCATCCTAGCCTTTTCATCCAAGGCATAAAAGGTTAACCGATAATCCGACCAAATCTTCTGGGCTTTCATATAATTTCTTTAGCAAATGTAAGAAAAAAACTTAAAACCCAATTTTGTCGAGAAGCAAAGTTTTAATGGTTTTCTAAAAAACTTTCCTCTTCATTCAAAAGTAAAAAAATTCAACAATAAGATTATCATTTCATCAGAAAAAATCGTATAATTTTTAAAGGAAGTTTATCTGGTTTTTTGAACTATCATGTTGACTTGAATTGACCCATTATCTGAATATACCTCTAACATGTATTGCCCTACGGCTAACTTCGCTAACTCAGATAAACGTACCTTCTCTGCGTGCTCAACCCGTCTGCTTATTACTTCCCTGCCCACCTCATCCAGCAACTTAACATGACCACTAAATGGCTCTCCAAAGCTTATATTTAACTCTTCTACAAATGGCTGAGGATATACCCTCATCCCTCCCCTCAACTCCTCCATTCCTGTACAAGTCCTTACCGTAACCGCATTCACCACTTCAAATGTATCCGCCGGTAACGGTGGATCCTTCGCTATAAGCCGCACCGTATAACTACCCACCACTTCATACACATGTATCGGATTTTCATCTGTCGATGTCGTACCATCCCCAAAATCCCATTCATACATCGTCGCATGCTCGCTCTCATTCACAAACGAAGCTTCCTCAGGCAAACACAACGTATCCTTCTCAACATGAAACTTGGCTACAGGCACATTCATCGTCCAGTATACAAAACCATCCGACGAACTCATCGACATAAGTCCAGCATTGTTCTTCGCCCGTATGCTTACATAATACCGCTGCCCATAAGTCAATGGCGGCAAAGGAAACGAAACTTGTGTATTTGTCCCCACCGACGTCCACCCAATGACATCACTATCTCCCGCACTCGTCCCCAACGCAAACCAATACTCAGCTACCCCTGAATTCGGATCAACAGCAGACCAACGAGCTGAAAGTACTTGATCATCATATAACGTATCTGCATCTGAAGAAAAACCATCCCACACATAATTAAACTGAGGAGCAGAACGATCAATATTCACAGAACGTTCAGCCACAATAGAAAGATTATGAGCACTATCCGCTACGATTGAAGCGATTTTAGCTGCAGGAGTCCCTGGGTCTGGATTATCATACAACACGTAGGCATCAGATCCTTGCGTTTTAATGGTCACTTGAGGATAACGCGTGCGATATACTCGCACATTATTGATGCTTAAAATGCTATTACCACTTCTAAAAGAAATATACTTCCCTGTCGAAAATGGAGAATCATCCTTCCATTCCCCAATTAACTTATTATTGAGATATACAAATTGCTCACCCGAAATACGATCATAAACGACTTTAACGTTGTACCATGTGCCTAGCTGAATTTGGATTGGAATAACTGACATTTGCTCGAAAGAATCATTATACACCTTGTAAAATTCTAGAAAATATTGATTTAATGTGGGCTTGAGCCGAAACCAAATGAAATAAGAATTTCTTCTATTAGGTAACGTTGCAGAATCACTCATAAAATGAAAACCTGCCCGTACATCCGTTCCGCTACCTTCAATTTTCATATCAAATTCATATAAATAGCGATTACTTAAAGTTTGATTAATGGAAGTCCATATATTGGTATTGCTTAAAGATTGATCCGTTTGCATCAATACGCCATTGTTCATCACCCATGTTCCTGTTTGAGTAGTCCAATGTGTTGGGGTTGAACCTTCTAAATCATCATAGAAAAATCCTGCTTGAGGGTTTGCCACCCATTCCTGGCCATTCCAACAACGAACCTGATAAAAACGTCTAGAAATACCACTACCATTCGTATTGTCAGTATCTTGAAAATTGACCATAAAATCACCCGTTTGCCAACCGAATGAAGGAATTTGAGTTGTTGGAGCAGTCCAATCAATCCAAACATTCTGATTTGCTACACTTGACCAATTACCAGCTTTATCAAGTACCACGGATTTTATGCGGCAAGCTTCTTGTTGCTTATTAGGACTTTCATGTTTAATCATTTTAGAAGCTTGAGTACCCACAGTAACCTGCTCTGTATTGGTGCGAGAACGGTAAACCTTGAAATCATCATAAACTCCAATGCATCCTCCTGTTCGCAGTGAGATGTACCCTCCGGACGTTAGAGGTGTTGGATCCGTCCAAGAAACCACAAATGTGTTGTTCACATAAACTTTGATAACGCCCGTGTTAGGATTATAAATAACTTTGAAATCGTACCAGGTGTTGGGACTAAAAGTATAGGACCCCTGTGCTAAAATACCACTGATGCTATTGTTCGTACTTTTATAAATTTCAACCGTACTCCCATCAATTCTAAAATACACCATATATGCATTACCTCGATAAGTTTGTGTGGGATCGGAAACAAAGAAAAAGAAACCAAATCTTCTATTTGTTCCCGTACCTTGCATCATGCCTTGATAATGATATAAATAAATGTAATTATTGGTTTGTGTTAGCGGGGTATAAATATTAGGATTAGTGAGACTTTCATTGGTCTGATAAAGATGCCCATTGCTTACTGACCAGTTTCCTGAAACTATTGTCCAATAATTACTTAAAGATGTGCTAGAATTAAAATTGTCATTAAAAAAAACCAATTCTGGATTACAACGCCATTCCGCACCATCATAATCCGTAACTTGCCAGAACATGGTATCAATGCCACTACCACCACTATTGTCATAATCAGAAAAGTCTACCCAAAAATTAGTTCCTCGCCAGTTGTCTAATACATTGCCATCCACTTGTATAGCTGTAGTGGGAGGAGTATTATCAGGCGATGTTGAGCAAGCAAGAATCTTATTTTTCGTCTCCGTACGAATAGTAGGTAATTTACTATACAATGTATCCCCAGGGCAAGTTGTACCCCCAATGTTCACATCACGGTGGCCACATATACGTTTGACGGTACCCGTTCCGCCACTTTGTAAAACAATAGAAGCTGAACTTGTTGGATCAAAGCCATAATGATTGTACCACCATGCTAATAGTTGCTCACATTTGTCAAGCTGAACGGCTGTTGGTGTGGTTACATCAGCATTACCTAAAAAGTTTACCCCAATGGAATATGAATTCGAAGCTCCAGCATGAGCACCCAAAACATCTTTGTAATTCGATGGATTTAAATAGTTTGGATTATGTCGTCCTTGATACATGTTCCCGTACTTGTCCAATAAATAATTATACCCAATATCATTCCATCCAAGGGTGTTTACATGGTAATTCCAGTAGCTATACACCACTGCAGCCCCATCGGTATACGTATTTGGAGAAGCACCATGATGTATGACTGTGTGAGTAGGGTTGATATAGGTAATGGTATAAGTTGGATTGAGGCAAGCACTATTACTTCCACACCAGCCACTTCGTGAAATGTAAGAAGGGAAAGCTGGACAATCCTTCGGAGATGTTTCGGGTAACACCTCGTTGGTTTTTCCACTTGAATCTTCCTTGACAAAATAAAGAGAAACTCTCATTTCCTCAAGAAAAACATTATGGGGTAAATATATTTTACATTCTATGCTATCATGAGGCAAAAGATCTTCACCGAAAAGTACATCAGTCCAGTATAGTCCCGTAGGTGTTTCTTCCGGTGAAACAAACGCATCAGTTTCTTTCCATTCGCTCCATTTATCAGTCTGCTGATTATGAACCCTGTAATATATTAAAAAATCACCTCTGTTGGCAATAGAGTTTTCTACCTTCCACCCGAACCCGAAAGAATTAAATTTTATTGGTGCAGCAAATTTAAGTTCATACCACTCTTCCGAATGCTTTTTTAAATTAGTAAAAGATAGTTCAACCATCAATGAACGTTCATCTTGATATGTTTTAACAACGCCGACGTTTTGGGAAAAAAGCAAAAAACCAAACAAAAAAACTGTAAAAGCAACAAAAGCTTTTTTCATATTTTTCCCTTTTTGCAAACATACTTATTTTAGATTTGAAATAAAAACCGCTCTCATACTTATTATAACAAAAAAGGCTGTCGTTGACAGCCTTTGAACATTAATGCTGTTGACTATCAGATGGGCCTGGTTTTGCGATAGATTCTCGCATGTAAGTATCAGCCTGGATATTCTTTATGCGATAATAATCTAAAACTCCTAAGTTTCCACTACGAAACGCTTCTGCAATAGCCTTAGGAATTTCTGCTTCGGCTTCAATAACTTTAGCTCGAGCTTCTTGGGCTTTAGCTTTCATTTCTTGTTCGAGGGCTACGGCCATTGCTCTTCTTTCTTCTGCTTTTGCCTGAGCTATGTTTTTGTCAGCTTGAGCCTGATCCATTTGCAAAATAGCACCAATATTTTTTCCTACATTGACATCTGCAATATCAATGGAGAGAATTTCGAAAGCAGTACCAGCATCAAGACCACGAGCCAAAACAACTTTAGAAATTTTATCAGGATTTTCCATGACTTCTTTGTGCGTTTCGCTACTACCGATAGCTGTTACGATACCTTCTCCTACCCGAGCAATTATGGTTTCTTCACCTGCACCACCTACGAGCTGACGAATATTAGCTCTAACTGTAATTCTTGCATACACTATTAGCTGTATACCGTCTTTTGCGACAGCTGTAACTGGAGGTGTGCTAATAACTTTGGGATTAACACTCATTTGAACAGCCTCAAACACATCACGACCTGCAAGATCAATAGCTGCAGCAGCTTTAAAATCTAGGGGTATGTTAGCCTTATCAGCAGAAATAAGTGCTTTTACCACATTCATAACTCGCCCCCCTGCCAGGTAATGAGCCTCCAATTCGTTACGATTAAGCGGAATCCCAGCTTTGCTTGAGGTTATCATAGCATTAACGATAACACTAGGAGGGACTTTTCTCCACCTCATGAGAATAAGTTGTAGTAACGAAATTCTAACACCAGAAATCAAAGCATTAAACCAAAGTCCAATAGGTACAAGATAGAAAAACAACCAAAGTAAGACAAGAACACCAATAATTAACAAAACAATTGAACCCTCACTGGTTTGTTCGGAAAAAAACAATAATACTTTCATATTTTATTCTTCTTTTACAGGTTCTACATATACTTTATATCCTTCAATCTTTACCACTTTTACTTTTACATTTTTCTCAATTAATTCCCCAGTAGAATGAATTTCAAGCACCTCCCCCTGAATTAAACCCTTTCCAGCAGGAGCAAGTTTCGATATTGTAATACCTATATCCCCCACCTCAATGGTCTTTTTAATTTCATTGATACGAGAATCGATAGCATCGTTTAAGGCAATTTTTTTCCATGTCTTTGATTTCAAGAAAAAATACATAAGACCTACAAAAGAAAAAAAAGTAGCACCCAATGTAATATGTCCTGCTTGAACTCCGTATACCTTATAAGCTTGATAAATCCCAGCAATGACAGATATTCCCCCAAGTATACCAGCCACAAATCCTGGTAAAACAAAGAATTCAAGAAATAATAACAAAAATCCAAACAAGATTAAAAATATAATCACATACCACATAGACTATACAATTTTAGATTGAATCGAACATGCAGCTAATTCTTGCTGAAAATAACTAAGAACATTGTAATCAGCTTTTTTAAGTAAACAAGACCCTTTCAAATGAGTAATGAGGGTAACCTGCAACGCTTGTTCTTCTGTAAATTCAAAAATACGGATCAAACAATCTACCACATAGTCAAAAGTATTCACTTCGTCATTCATCAAATACAACCTAAAGGCTTTATCTTTTTTTAAGGTTCTATTTTTCTGGGTCTTTTTCTTTTCAATAACCATGCTACGATTCAATTCTTCACAAAGATAAAAATTTTTTATTTTCTCACTACAAATACGTAACGAATGGTTCCTTTTTGGACCTCAGGAGCATTGTCGTCTGGATTAAATTGAGCCTGTAAAGCTGCATTTTTTGCTTTTTCCCATAATGTCTTATTAGAGGTTGTTGTACCGATGGCTCCAGGCTCTGCACGAGTGACTTTTCCTGTTTGATCTACCCAAATGGTAACTACAACAATCCCTTCTTCGGGAACTTCAGAAGGGGTTGGAATTTTTTGAGCTGTACGGCCTTTTAAAGAATAAGATGGACCTGTCCCATAGCCCATACCTGTGCCTGATCCTTCTCCTATACCACCCCCTGTTCCTCCTCCACTTCCTGTACCACTTCCCCCAGTCCCCTTATTTTTCCCTTTCCCTAACATGGAAGCTGCATTTAGTAAACGATTATCTATCTGAGGCTGTGTGGGCTGTGTAGGTTGATTAGCTGAAGTAGCTTTTTCATCATGTGTAGGTTTTTGCTGCTTGACCTCTGGAACTGTATATCCAGTTTCCTCATTTTCTTGTGTAATGAGTTTTTCAGCAGCATTTGAAGATTGTGGCGGTAATTTATATTCTTCCAAATTTTCACCTAAAGTCGATAAATCTCCACCTCCGCCAACTTCAATTACAACACCTTTTTCTTCTGGCAGTGGTAATGGTGTACGAAAACCAAATAAAAACAGTATTAAGACAATTAAAAGTGAAACGACTATGGTCAACAAAAGAGAGTGAGATTGTTCACGTGTCAGATGTATGTTCATGGCTTATCGGGTCTAGTGGCTAAAACAACTTTATGGGTTGTATTATTTGCTTTGTTGATATTGTTTACAATATCAATGACATTGACAACAAATTGGATAGGCACAGATGCGTCTGTGCGTAATACTACTGAAGCATCTGTTTGGCCAGCTAAGGCTTTGATAATTCCATCTTTTAAACCCTTTTCATCCACAGGTTTTCCCTCAATGTAATATTCGAATTTATCATCGATATATACATTAACAGCCCTCTTTGGAGCCATTACTCTTTCGCTTTTGCTTTTAGGTAAGAGCAGTTTAATGGCATTAGGACTTATTAAGGTGGATGTCAACATGAAAAATATTAGGAGCAAAAACACAAGGTCGCTCATGGAAGCGTTGTTTACATCAATAGTTCTTTTATTTCTTGTTTGCAAATTCATAGCATCCCCTCCTATGAAACAGGTTCATTGAGTAAATCAAGGAATTCGGTTGCACGAGCCTCAAGTATATAAACAATTTTTTCAATTTTTCCTACAATGATATTGAAAGCTAAACTAGCTAAAATTCCCACAATAAGACCTCCTACAGTAGTCACCATAGCTTCGTAGATTCCGCTGGATAACATGGAAATATCTATATTATTCCCCGATTTTGATAAATTATAAAAAGCTTTGATCATACCTGTTACTGTTCCCAAAAAGCCTAGTGATGGAGAAATGCTGGCTATGGTCGAAAGGTACCCAACACTTTTTTCGAGTTTTGCTATTTCAAGTTTTCCCACATTTTCAACAGCTGCAGCAATGTCTTCGAGAGGTCTGCCAATTCGAGATATCCCCTTCTCAAGCATTCGAGCTAATGGAGTATTGTTGCTTTTGCACATTGCTAAGGCTGAATCTATTTTTCCTTCCTTTATAAAATTTTTAATATTTATCATGAAGTTTTGATCTTCTTTCGAAGCTTTGATAGTTACCAGATACCGTTCAAAAAAGATGTAGAGTGTTATAATCAAAAGAACACCAAGCACGACCATGATTGGACCACCTTTAACAGTTAAATCCCACAACGATAATGTGTCATATTCCTGAACACCTGTGGTTGAACTTGTTGTGTCAGCCACTGTTTGAGCTGCTTTGTTAACTATTACATCAAGAATAATTGTCATATTCATCGTTCGAAAAATTTACACAAAAATACTTCATTACGTGAAAAAACGAAAAATTTTAAAAAAAATTTGAAAAATGTTGTTGGATTTTAAAAAAAGTTTGTAATTTTGCACCGGGAAAGTGGTCCGGTAGTTCAGTTGGTTAGAATGCATGCCTGTCACGCATGAGGTCGCGGGTTCGAGCCCCGTCCGGACCGCTTAATTTTTTTACATAACATAAATCCCCAAATTTCAGTAAAAAATCAGATCGTAACTTTTGAATCAGGTGGTACATCTGTGGTTACCCAGGTATTTGCACCAATAATGGAATTTTTCCCTATGGTCACACGTCCAAGAATGGTAGCATTCGCATAGATAACAACATTGTCTTCAACTATGGGATGACGAGGGATACCTTTTACTGGGTTGCCATGTTCGTCCAAAGGAAAACTTTTTGCACCAAGTGTTACACCTTGATATATTTTTACATTTTCACCAATGATAGTAGTTTTTCTGATGACAATGCCTATACCGTGATCCATGGCAAAAAAACGACCAATAGTTGCCCCTGGATGTATGTCTATTCCTGTTTTTGAATGTGCTAATTCTGTGATCATTCGTGGCAAAATAGGCACATTTAACTGATAGAACCCATGAGCAATACGACAATGTATCATAGTTTGAATGCCTGGATAACACAGAAGTACTTCCTCGCGGCTTTTGGCTGCTGGGTTACCTAGGTAAGTAGCTTCAATATTTGTTATCAAAAGTTATTTTACACGAGAAATGGCATGTAAAAAATTGATATATGGTTTCATCAGTACTTTATGTTGAATGAACATGGCAATCATTAGAGTCATCAAAACATTCTAAATAAAAAGTCTTAAGTAATATCTTTAAAGATGGGTTTTCAATTGAAGCAATTTATGCGATAAAAAATCATCCTCAAATAAAGGATTAAAAAGATGAACAGAAAGAAAATTAATTTTCCAACTTCATTACCTTGAGGATACCTGTATCACGCTTCCTCTTTGGATAAAAGGACGATGCATGGTCTAGTTCTTTAATTTTCTGTATCAGCTGAAGCAAAGAGTTCATTGATTTTTACTTTCTCGGCGATATAATCGTCCACCAAAATCCGTCCGCAATATTCACAAATCAATATTTTCTTATGCATTTTAATTTCAAGTTGTTGTTGAGGTGGGATTTTGCTAAAACAACCTCCACAAGCATCACGCTCAATTTTTACAATGGCAAGTCCATTCTTAACACTAGAGCGAATACGCTGATATGCTTTTTTATAGCGGTCATCGATATTATTCCATGCTTCTTCACGAAGTTGGAGTAAATATTTCTCTTCTTTTTCTGTTTCTTTCACAATTTCTTGAAGTTCTGCTTCCTTTTCTTTTAATATTTCTTCTTTGCTTGCAATTTCTTTTTTCAGCTTTTCGATGTCATTTTTTAATTGCTCTATTTTAGCTTTTGCTTCTCGGATCTTTTTTTCGTACAGTTCAATTTCTAGTTCTTGATATTCGATTTCTTTCAATATAGATTCATATTCTCGATTATTCCTAATTTTGTTTAAATTCTCTTTGTATTTTTCAATTAAAAGTCTAGACTGTTCAATTCCATGCTTATAAGAAGCAATGCTTTTCTCTTTTTCTCCAATTTCATCAATATAGTTGTTTAAACGGGTTTTTAAACCTTCAATTTCGTCCTGCAAGTCTTGTACTTCTAAAGGAAGTTCTCCACGGATTATTCTAATTTTATCAATTTGACTATCAATAGACTGCAATGTATAAAGATTGACCAATTTTGAAATTACACTTTTTTCAACAGGATCAAGTGGTTCTTCACTTTCTTTTACCAATAATTTACTTTCCTTTTCATTGCTCTGATTTTGCTTTTTGGTGATGGTGGATTTTTTTTCTTTCTTTTCTTTGGTGTTAGCTTTTGACGTTTTTGCCATAATTGCTTTGTTTAACAATATTGAACAATATTTTGGTTTCTGTACAATTTAACTTTTGCAAAATTATGCAATAATTTAAAAATATACTCGTAAATTTTTTTCATTCCAAGCATTTCCATTTCATAATGCCCCACATCTATTAAATGAATTTTACCGTGTGCTTGTTGAAAATCATGATACTTAATATCACTGGTAATGAAAACATCTGCTCCAGAAGCTACAGCTCGAGAAAGTAAAGATATGCCCGTTCCGCCACAAACAGCCACACGCTTTATCTCTGTTTGAAAACCTTTACTATACTTTACAAAAGGTACATCAAAGATGCGTTTGACTTCCCTCAAAAAAACATCGAGAGGCATGGGCTGAAAAAGATATCCAACAGCCCCTAATCCAACTTGCGGCCATATATTATCAAGTGAGTAAATATCATAAGCTACTTCCTCATAAGGATGAGACGTTAGAAGAGCTTCAATTACTTTGGCTTCTTTTTCTGCTGGAAATATTGTTTCTATGCGTGTTTCAGGTTCTTTGTGCAATTTCCCTTTTTCACCAACAAAGGGATTGGTCTGTTCATTTCCTTTAAATGTCCCGTACCCCTCGACATTATAACTGCAAGAATCATAATTTCCGATCACACCTGCTCCAGCTTGAAAAATCGCATCTCTAACCTTATCCGCAAACTCGTGTGGGCAAAAAGTCACCAACTTTTTTAAATACCCTTTTTCTGGAGCTAAAGTTTCTATGTTTTTTAATCCTAGCTCTTCTGCGATGGAGTAATTAATTCCCAAAGTACTTTTGTCAAGATTGGTATGTATCGAATAAATATTTAACTTTTTTTCAATGCAATATGCCACAAGCTTTCCCTTTTCGTTATCTAGCAAAATATTTTTCAAAGGATGGAAAAAGATAGGATGATGCGATATTATTAAATTAGCCCCTTCTTGAACAGCAAAGTTGAGTACATCAAAAGTTACATCTAAGCTAACCACCACGCCCGTTAGTTCATCAGCCGGATTTCCTATTTGAAAACCTGCGTTATCGTAATGTTCTTGCCAACTTGGATAAATAATTTCTTCAATTTTTTTTAACAATTCTGAAACACTATATTTCATTTTTTTTCTAATTTTGACAGACAAAATTAAAATCTTATGAAAAAAATTGTATTATTAGCAGTTACACTAGGCTTCAACTTGTTGATGGGCCAAGGTGTTTTCTATTCAGGATTTGAATCTTGGACAAGTGGTATCCCAAATCAGTGGAATGGATCTCAAACCAATATTGGTAGCACCAACATTATTCAAGTTACCTCAGGAGCTTTTGAAGGAAATTATGCAGTCTTGCTTGTTAACACATCAACATCATCTCACAAAAGATTTAGCACTCAACCACTCACCATTTCGCAAGGACAGGTTTTCAAAATTTCATTTTACGCCCGTGGAAGCGGAAAAATACGGGTAGGATTATACGATGGTAACGCTGCCTCCATACAATATGCATCTTATACTATTCTGACAGATTCTATTAACTGGCAAAAAATTACAGCTACTCTCACTGCAGATACAAATTCAAGTGTAGCTGAATTTATTATTTCCGTACGTAACGTCGCAGGTTCAACAGGGAGGATTCAAATAGATTCATTCTACGTACAATTGGGTTCAACGATCAATGCGACTATCCACGACATTCAATACACTACCGATCCCTCTGGGGATAGCCCATATAAAGGTCAAGCTGTAAAAACTCACGGAGTTGTTACTGCTGTATATCCTAATAAGGCCTATTGGATTCAGGACGGAACAGGTCCTTTTTCAGGGCTTTATGTATATGATAATGCTCACCACCCAAATATTGGTGATAGCATTGAACTTGTGGGAACGGTTGACGAATACTATAATTTAACTGAACTCAAAAGTATTTCTAATTACAATGTGCTTGCTTCAAATAGACCTATTTATTACAATGCCATTTCTTTAGCTAATGCACAGACAGAAGCATATGAATCTGTACTGGTTCAATTCACCAATGTAGTGTGCACTAATACAAATGCAGGCTATGGCATGTGGACCATTGGAGATGGGATGGATACTTTACTCGTTGACACTTTATTATACAATTATACACCAACATTGAACAAACACTACAACATACAAGGAGTTATGTATTATAGCTATTCAAAAAGAAAAATTTTGCCACGATTTGCAAGTGATATCGTTGTAAATACAACAGGGCTCACAGATGATCAATCCTCACCTATTATTTATCCTAATCCTTTTACTGATTTAATTTTCTTTGAAAATGTCAAAGGGTTAATTTCTGTTTATAACAGTATAGGTAAAAAGCTGTATGAAGTAAATCTAGCTCAAGATCATGCTTGCCTTAATCTTGGTTATTTGCCAGCTGGAACATATTTTTTGAAGATAGAAACGAACAACAATACATATTACAAAACAATCATAAAACAATAGAATGTCGTTTTGGAATTTAATAGCCAAACGAATTTTCTGGCGACATATGCTTGTCATGGGTGTGGTTAGTTTCTTGCTAATCACACTCATGCAAGTTTTTTTATATTTGTTCACCTTCCACTGGCAAAAAATAGAACTTCCTGATTTTCGCGGGCAAAATATTCAAGAGGTCCGATCGAATTCGAAATATAGTCATTTTGTTTTTGAAATAACTGATTCTATTTATAATAATGATAAGAAACCTGGAACCATAGTAAGTCAAATCCCTTCTCCTGGCTCTAGTGTCAAAAAAGGACGCAAAATATATGTCATCGTAATTTCAAGTACCCCCGAAATGGTTAAACTTCCCAATTTACAAGATTTAACATTACGTGAAACTCAGTCCATTTTTCAAACATATGGATTAAAAATTGGTCATATAAAGTATGTACCTGACATCGGGCGTACTGTTTTAAAAGCCATATACAATGGAAAAGAAGTGGAATGGGGTGCTTCCGTTCCAAAAGGTGCGAAAATAGATCTTGTGGTAGGCAATGGTTATGAAAGCTCTTCACAAGCTGAAGTAATCGTTGTTCCTAAATTAATAGGGCTAACTAGAGAAAAAGCCTTGGAAAAAATAAACTCACTAGGTTTAAACATCGGGAAAGAAGTATATTTGTCAAATAAAGAAAATAAAGACGAAAATAGGTTCCGAGTAGTTAAACAAGACCCTCCGGTATCAGAAAAAGTCGAATACGGAACAGAAATTAACCTTTGGTATGAATAAGTCTTTTAAAAATAGCCGCATCTTTTTTCTTCTTCTTTTTACTCCTCTATTCTTATTTGCTCAAGAAGGTGAAATACTTACCCCATGTAATATCTTTCCTACAACAAAAATGCCCTCCTTAAAACCAAAAAGTTCTCTCACTGCCCTAAAACTTCCTTTCTACGAAGATTTCTCTTCTACATTTGGCCAAGTAGACTCAACAAAATTTATGGCAAGTACTGCTTTTGTCAACAGAAGTTTCGCCTGCAACCCGAGAACCATTGGTTCATTGCTCATGGATGCTTTGGATGAGCATGGAAACTTATACAGCCATGGCAACTCCTACCATTTTTTAGCCGATACAATTTTATCTGCTCCTATTCGATTGGATTCTATCTTTTCTGGGGTTCCTCATAAGACAACACCAGCAGATAGCATATATTTTAGTTTTTTTTATCAGCCTCAGGGCTTAGGGGAAGCTCCCAACGAAAACGATTCGCTTGTGCTAGAATTTTATAGCCCCAAAAAAGGTAAATGGGTTCGTGTATGGTCAGACCGTGGTTACACATATCAACAATTTACACAGCAAAATCCTAGCGGATGGAAATATGTGGTTATTCCCATTACTGATACTCTTTTTTACGACTCCCTTTTTCAATTTAAATTCAAAAACTTTGCTAGCTATGCCAATACACAGCTTCCCACCTGGGCGAGCAATGGTGATTTTTGGCTCATAGACTGCATTTATCTCAACTCTCATCGTACCATGCAGGATTCTGTTCCCACTGATCTTGCTTTTAAGTCGGACATCGTTAGTTTACTTTCTGATTACACAGCTATGCCCTGGCAGCACTTTTTAGCGGCGTCCAATGCAACACTTACTGGAGTTTCAATTCCGTACAAAAATTATTCACCTAGCACTATCAACCTCTCTGAGAATCTTATAGCAAAAGAACTTAAAGGAACAGGTACAAATTACTCATCACCTTTGTTGGCTAATAATTTACTTGCTTTTCATGATACCACCTTTTACCGCTCACCTTTGCCGTTTTCTTTCACGTCTAGTCAAACGGGAAATGTAGATTTTAAAATTCAATTTTGCATAAATACAAACACAATTACCGATCCAGTCAAAAGTAATGACACGGTAACGGTTTATCAACGCTTTTATAATTACTTTGCGATGGACGATGGTACAGCAGAAGCAGGCTACGGTTTATCTTTTGCCAACAGCGAATTTACCTTACAATTTACATTATACAAACCCGATACCTTACGTTCTGTACTTCTTTTCTTTAACCCAACTTTTTATCAACCCAGCGAAACACCATATTTTGATATTGTAATACGTAACGACAACAACGGTTTCCCTGGTGAAATTATCTTTGAACAAAAATACTTACTACCCCAGTACGACGGTTATGCTTTTATAAACTATGTTTTGAATAACCCCATTCCAGTTCAAGGAAAAATTTACATTGGCATTCGGCAACATTTATCAGACCCCATAAACATTGGTTTTGATCAAAACATGTCCAACAAAGGACGTTTGTTTTACAATACAACTGGAACATGGTATGCATCTCTTTACACAGGAGTTCCGATGATTAGAGCTGTCGTAGGTCATAGCAGCGAGCCTTTTGCAAGCATTGAAGAGAAGAAGAAAATATGCTCTCTCTACCCTAACCCCGTCTCAAAAGGGCAACCCGTTTACATCAAGAACCAAACACCAACTCAAGTTGACATTTTCGATTTTAGGGGAAAATTAATTTTGACCATTTTTCCTGTTAATAATCAATTTTTATTGCCTGAAAATATTCAACAAGGAATCTATTTTATCCGCATCAACTCCAAACATGAATTTTTCTACGAACGCTTGATTGTACAATGAACGAACTATCTTACCTGCAAGAAGAAGAGAATAGGTTAGAATGGTATGAACATCATCGCATAAGAATAGATGCTGGGCAAGAGCCCATGCGTATAGATAAGTTTTTAACTCAACGCCTTCCCCACGTTAGCAGAAGCAAAATTCAAAATGCAATTAAAGCGGGTAGTATCCTCGTTAATGATAAAACCACAAAAAACAACTATCTTGTCAAACCCAACGATGTAATAAGGGTACTGCTTCCAAAACCTCTTGTTGAAATACACATTTTTCCTCAAAATATCCCAATCAATATTATATACGAAGATGAATTTCTAATCGTTATTAATAAAGAAGCAGGAATGGTTGTTCATCCAGGATATAACAATTACGATAAAACGCTTCTTCATGCTCTGCTCTACCATTTTGAAAAAACCAATCAGCAAGTTCAACCTTATTTGGTTCATCGTATTGATAAAGACACATCGGGAGTAATCGTAGTTGCAAAAGACGAATTTGCACAAATTCATTTAGCAAAGCAATTTTTTGAACATAGTATTCATCGCAAATACATCGCCCTTATTTGGGGTAATCTAGATGAGGAAGAAGGTATTATTGAGGGATACATCGGACGAAGTCCTAAAGACAGACGTCAATTCATATTGTATGACGATGAATCTCGAGGCAAATATTCAAAAACATTTTACCGAGTCATCGAACGTTATGGTTTTGCAACCCTTGTAGAATGCACATTAGCCACTGGACGAACACATCAGATTCGAACACATTTTACGCATATTGGTCATCCTCTTTTTGGCGATCCCCTCTATGGAGGCCAAGAGATCAAGGTCCATAGCACTTCGCCAAAATTTCGTCAATTTATCCAAAATCTTTTGAAAGATTTTCATCGACAAGCATTACACGCCCAAGAACTTGGTTTTATTCACCCACAACAACAATCATGGATATTTTTTTCTACTCCATTACCAGCGGATATGGAAAAAATTCTTTTAAAAATTAGAATGTACGTTCAGAATTAAACATCTCAATTTTTTTTGTAAAAAAAATCATGCTTTTTTTAAAAAAAATTCTAAATAGTCTCTAGCAAAATTTTAGTTTTGCAAAAAAGGTTCTTATGAAAATTTCACATATTGAACACATTGGAATTGCCGTTAAAAACTTGGAATCAAGTATTCGTTTTTACGAAGAAATTTTGGGGTTAAAGTGTTATGGTATCGAAGAGGTGAAAGATCAGAAAGTTCGCACGGCTTTTTTTCAGGTTGGACAAACAAAAATAGAATTGTTGGAAAGCACTGATCCAGAGGGACCTATTGCAAAATTCATAGAGAAAAAAGGTGAAGGAATTCACCACATCGCTTTTGCAACGGAAATTATAGAAAAACAGCTCGAAGAACTCAAAGAAAAAGGCATTCAACTAATTGATAAAAAGCCACGTAAAGGCGCCGAAGGATTAGATATAGCTTTTTTGCATCCAAAATCAACTCTAGGTGTTTTAATCGAGCTTTGTGAAAACAAAAACAAGGAAAGTTATATGTCCGTATAAGATAAGATAAAAGAATTGCTCGAGAAAAGGGAGCTAGCAAGATTGGGCGGAGGTAAAGAAAAAATCGAAGTCCAACATGCTAAAGGTAAGCTTACAGCTCGTGAACGCATACAGTTACTTTTGGATGAGGGATTGTTCGAAGTATTTGACATGTTTGTCTCCCATCGCTGTCATGACTTCGGTATGGAAAAACAACGTATACTTTCAGATGGGGTTGTCACAGGATATGGCACGGTTGATGGCAGGTTAATTTACTTATTTAGTCAAGATTTTACGGTCTTTGGTGGTTCTCTATCAGAAACTTATGCAAACAAAATCTGTAAGATCATGGACCACGACCTGCGTGTGGGAGCTCCTATCATTGGGTTTAACGACTCAGGCGGAGCTCGAATTCAAGAAGGCGTAAGAAGTTTGGGATGATACGATGAAATCTTCGAAAGAAATATTCTTGCGTCTGGAGTTGTGCCTCAAATTTCACTTATTTTTGGTCCTTGTGCTGGTGGAGCAGTTTACTCTCCTGCCCCAACTGATTTTATCATTATGAGCAAGCGACATAGCTTTATGTTCGAGACAGGACCAAAGGTAGTTAAAGTAGTTACTGGTGAAGTCGTCACAGAAGAAGAGCTTGGAGGGCCGATGGTTCATGCTGCTAAATGTGGGGTAGCTCATTTCGTCACCGAAACAGAAGATGAAGGAATAATGCTTGTTCGAAAACTTTTGAGTTATTTACCATCTAACAACCTTGAAGACCCACCTTTTGTTGTTACCGACGATCCCATCGATCGCATGGATGATGAACTCAATTACATTATTCCAGAAAATCCCAATAAGCCGTACGATGTCAAGAAAATCATATATTCCAACGTTGACAGTCACGAATTTTTAGAAGTACATCAATTGTATGCACCTAATATTGTCGTTGGTTTTGCTCGCATGGGAGGCATGAGCGTGGGCATTGTAGCAAATCAGCCCAACTACTTAGCAGGTGTGCTCGATTGTGATGCTAGCAGAAAAGCAGCTCGCTTTGTCCGCTTTTGTGATGCTTTTAACATTCCCATCATTACTTTAGTAGATGTACCAGGCTTTATGCCAGGAACACAACAAGAATACAATGGGATTATTCTTCATGGAACAAAATAGCTTTACGCTTATGGAGAGGCTACGGTACCCAAAATTACAATCACACTCCGTAAATCCTATGGAGGAGCCCACGATGTGATGGGATCCAAACAACTAAGAACCGATATCAACTATGCCTGGCCAACTGCTGAAATCGCTGTTATGGGAGCAAGAGGTGCTGTAGAAATCATCGAAGCCAAGCGTTTAGCTCAAATTACCGACGAAGAAGAGCGAAAAAAATTCATTGAAGAAAAGGAAAAAGAATATCGTGAAAAATTCGCTTCTCCTTATCAGGCAGCTCGTTATGGCTACATTGATGATATCATTGAACCTAGAAACACTCGATTCCGTATAATTCGTGCTCTTCAGGCTCTAGCAACTAAAAAACAAACCCTTCCACCCAAGAAACATAGCAACTTGCCACTTTAATGCTAACAACCATGAAAAAAGTATGTTTTTTAGCACTGCTACTGTTTAACCTAAAGATTTTATTTGCTCAAAGACAAGAAGACATTCGCATTAACGAACTAATGGGTATTAATGAAAATAGTATCATAGATGAATTTGGTCACCATCAGCCCTGGTGCGAACTTATGAATACTAGCTACGGAACTGTAAACATCGGAGGTATGTACCTTTCTTGTGATAAAAACCATTTAAAGCAATATCAAATACCCGTAACATCTGACATGTCATACCACCACAAAGTTTTCTGGTCTTTTACCTTGATAGCAACAACAATTATGGAGTTTTCCATAGCAATTTTAAACTCAAACCGAAAGGAACTTTGTACTTAGTTGCAAGCAACGGAAAAAATATTATTGACTCTATTACTTACTCCTTTGAAAAACCAAATGAAGTCTACGCAAGATTTCCTGATGGAATCGGGCAATGGGAAAAAACTGCCACTTTTACTCCTCGCCAAAAAAATCAATTTGAAAATTCAAACACCGCAAATGAAATTTTTTCAAAATATGACCCTGTCGGTATTGCCGTTACCTTGATAAGCATTTCGATAGTATTTATTGCTCTTTTTGTTCTAACCCTTTTGTTCACATATATTGGGAAGTATTTTTCAAAATCATTGCATATCAAAATCCCTCTAAAAAAATTTCACAAAGATGAACATGAAATTTAAGAAGAATCAATTGTTTTAAGTGGAGAGGTTACGGCGGCTATAGCAACAGCCCTTTATTTATACCAGCTTGAACTTCACGATGAAGAAGCAGCAGTTTTAACCATCAAAAGAACCAGCAAGCCTTATTCACCTTGGAGCTCAAAAATTTACATGTTAAGACAATATCCAACAAGGCCAATAAAATCACCCTTTATTTCAACATCAAACAGTCAAAAGCGATGAAAAAATATTCATTTGTCATTAACGGCAACAAATAAGAAGTAGAAATTGGGGACACGGAAAATAACATGGTAGAAGTAAGTGTAAACGGTATTCCTTACAAAGTGGAAATAGATCGAACGGTTTCTTTACCTAAAACTCCTAAGCTGGTACAGTCACCTTCTATTCCTTCTACGGATATCACTCCTCAAACGAAAAAAACAGTACCTCCGAGGCAAGGAGGAGTTATTAAATCTCCTTTACCAGGAATTATACTTGACATTCACGTGAAAGAAAACGAACAAATAAGTCACGGTCAAAAACTTGTTACAATCGAAGCAATGAAGATGGAAAATGTCATCTTTGCTGACAAAGAGGGAACTGTTAAAAGCATAAAAGTAAAAAAAGGAGATAATATCCTTGAAGGAGATGTTTTAATTGAACTCACGTAAAAAATTAAAGCCATGAATTTCTTTGAATTCATCTTAGAAAAAATTGAACAGTTTAGTCATTACACTGGTTTTGCAAATGTCACGTGTGGACATATTATCATGATCATGGTGGGGCTATTCTTCATTTACATTGCTATAAAAAAAGAATATGAGCCCCTTCTACTTGTGCCCATTGGTTTTGGCATTATCATCGGAAATATTCCTTTTTACCCAGGTTTAAAGATTGGGATTTACGAAACAGGAAGTGTTTTGAATTACCTTTACTTTGGAGTAATCCAAGGAGTTTATCCACCACTTATCTTTTTAGGGATTGGAGCCATGACAGATTTTTCTGCCCTTATATCGAACCCAAAGCTTTTCTTAATAGGAGCTGCAGCACAATTAGGAATATTCGGAGCCTATATGATTGCTTTAGCTATCGGATTTACACCTAAGGAAGCTGGTGCTATAGGAATTATAGGTGGTGCTGATGGACCAACTGCCATTTTTCTTTCATCGAAACTTGCCCCAGACCTCTTGGGAGCTATTGCTATTTCTGCTTATTCTTACATGGCACTTGTGCCTGTTATTCAACCGCCCATTATGCGACTACTAACAACAAAAAAAGAACGACTTGTTAGAATGAAACCTCCACGAGCAGTTTCCCAAACGGAAAAATATTATTTCCTATTGTTGGCTTACTTATCACTGCATTCGTTATTCCCTCTGGTTTACCCCTGTTAGGGATGCTCTTTTTTGGTAACTTGCTTAAAGAAAGTGGTGTTACAAGAAGGCTCGCAGAAACAGCCCGAGGTCCATTGATTGACATTGTAACCATTTTAATTGGGCTCACTGTAGGTGCTTCAACGCTAGCAACAAATTTTTTAACTGCAAAATCTATCGGAATTTTTATACTTGGCGCCTTGTCTTTTTTGATTGCTACATTTGGTGGTGTCATGTTTTGTAAAATTATGAACCTCTTTCTTAAAGATGAAAATAAAATAAATCCTCTCATCGGTAACGCTGGGGTTTCAGCAGTTCCTGATAGTGCTCGTGTATCTGAGATTATAGGACTTCAATATGATCCGACAAATCATTTACTGATGCACGCTATGGGACCTAATGTGGCAGGAGTCATTGGCAGTGCTGTAGCTGCAGGTATACTTCTTTCGTTTCTGTACTAAGAATTCTTCTTAACTACTGACACCATCAATGCTTCAATAGCTACCAAAAAAACAAAATTAAGTAAAGTTTGTAATACAATATCTCTAAGAAGATATCCTGCAATGTTGGTAGAAAAATACTGCAAAGTAAAAATTATAAAAGCATCCATAAATACAACAAACAAAACGTATAAACCCCATTTATTCCATCCAAGGTATGTTGAATCAATTAATACCATGTCGATTTCTTGTTTATTTTTCAAAAATAACCTCACTAGGGATGGACGAACAAGCGCAATGAAAGTAAACGATGCTGCATGCAAACCTTGAACAGTCGTAAAAATATCTTCCAAAAGCCCCATTAAAAAAGCTAATGTTAAACCAGCATACCAAGGCAACGGGATCGGTAAAATAACCAAGGCATATAGAACTAGACAAACTAAGTAACTTCCTAACCATTCATAGTAATTAAAAACAAAAATTTGTAAAAAAAAGACAATAAATAGCCTAATCAAGAACGAAATCCAAATATTACGATTCATTGGTTTTCAATTTGAAATTGCTGTATTTCTTCTTGCTCATCTTTTAGCAAATTGGTAACCACATACACGGTGGATAGATTACTAAAATCAGCAGCTAATCTAAATTCTATTCGATAAAATGAATTCGTTTCGTCGATTTCCATTTTTTTTATAAATCCCACGAAAATTCCCGCTGGAAATATGTCTGAATATGGACTGGTAATAATGGTATCGCCATCCGCAGGTTTAATGTGTAAAGGTATATCATGCAAGTATCCAGTATAAAAATCTTTTCCACTCCAGGTTACATTTCCGACCGATGGTTTTCCCTTGATTTGAGCACTAATAATAAATTTACTATGTAAAAAAGAACGAACTACCGCATAATTCTCCGTAACATGATCAACGATCCCGACTACCCCTTCTGGGGAAAAAACCCCAAAACCTTCCTTTACTCCTTGAGCTTTACCTTTATCAATGATAATATAATTGTCTTTGTATTGTGTTGTATTTTTTATCACCGTAGCTGGCATATATGCGTACCGTTGGCGATAAAGGGTATCATTAACAACAAATGTAGCCTGATAAGAGATAACATAAGATGTTTTGAGTAATGAATGCAAATAAGCATTTTCTTTTCTTAGCAATTCGTTTTCTTTTTTCAAATGAAAATAACCTACAATTCCCTTGCGAATCGAAGAAACTTTTGCATCAACACCCACAAAAACATTATAAAACAAGGTTTGTTGAAATAATGAGTTTTGATAAAGCATGAACAATGCAATAGCTTCCAATAATAGGAATAAAAAAATATGCTTAAGACGCCATAAAATAAGCCATAAATTTCTCATCCTTATTTAAGCAAAAATGGATAATTATCGAAGTTTTTCAAAGCTATAGCTGCTCCCCTTGCAACTGCATGCAAAGGATCTTCTACACGTTGTACTTTTAGTTTAGTTTTATCAGAAATTCTTTTATCTAACCCACGTAATAAAGATCCTCCCCCAGTGAGATAAATCCCGTTTTTCAAAATATCAGCAGAAAGTTCTGGAGGAGTATTTTCTAAGGCACCCAAAATGGCAGCTTCAATTTTACTGATAGTTTTATCAAGAGCCTCAGCAATTTCCTCATGTGTAACAATTTCTTCTACAGGTATTCCCGTCACCACATGGCGCCCCTGTACTGGAAAAGGTTTCGGCGGATTTTCAATATCTTTTATGGCTGCACCAACCTCAATTTTAACAAGTTCTGCTGTACGTTCTCCAATACTTAAATTATGTGCCTTACGCATGTATTCTTCAATGTCTGCATTAAAATCATCGCCAGCTATACGTATACTTTTGTTGCTTACTATCCCGCCTAAGGCAATCACAGCAATTTCACTTGTTCCACCACCTATATCTATAATCATATGACCCGTAGGTTCCATGACGTTTAAACCCACCCCTATCGCTGCAGCCATAGGTTCATAAATAAGACGAATTTCACGGGCTCCAGCTTGTTCTGCTGAATCGCGCACTGCTCTCATTTCTACTTCAGTGATACCACTTGGGATACCAATCACAATTTTTAAGGCAGGAGGGAAAATGGGTTTTCTCTTGTATATTTTATTGATCATTTCGCGCATCATGTACTCAGCTACTTTAAAGTCAGCAATGACCCCATCACGCAAAGGCCGAATAGTCTTAATGTTTTCATGGGTTTTCCCGTGCATCATCATGGCCTGCTTACCAACAGCAATCACCTTATCCGTAGTTCTGTCAATAGCTACTATAGAAGGTTCATCTACAACCACTTTGTCGTTGTACATAATGATAGTATTGGCAGTACCCAAATCCATCGCAATTTCTCGCATGAAAAAATTAAATAGTCCCATAACTTTTCCTCTGTTTTTTAATGTTTAAAATACCTTTGGTGTGTAAAAATAAGAGAAATTTTTTTCTCTTGACAAAATTGAATGATTTCTTTATCGCGAAGACTTCCCCCAGGTTCAACAACGTGCCTTATACCCTGTTCTAAAGCTAACTCTAAGCTATCCGTGAAAGGGAAAAAACCATCGCTTACCAAAATACTTCCATCTAATGAAAAGCCAAAACGATGAGCTTTTTCAATAGCATGTCGAACAGCATCTACACGATTAGGCTGCCCCATCCCAGCTCCGATTAACTGCTTATCTTTGACTATGACTATGGCATTTGAAAGTAAATGTTTTACTACTTTCACTCCAAACAAAGCATCCTCCAGCTCATGGTCTGAAAAAGCATCGCCTGCAACCAACTCCCAATTATGAGCAGAAATTCTCTGAGATGTTTGCAAAAGATATCCAAAAAGAACTTCCCTTAATTGCCAATCTTTTTCAGGCGACGATTTTAGACGCAAGAGGATTCTTTTCTCATTTTTTCTAAAAACTGCTAAAGCCTCATGTGTAAAATCAGGTGCTATAAGGATTTCAAAAAACATTTTACTTAACTCCTCGGCATCCTGTAAGGTAACTGTTCTATTTTTTGCAATAATTCCTCCAAAAGCCGAAAGAGGATCGCTTGCTAAAGCCAATTTCAAAACAAGATCTTCGTCTTTATGAGAAGCAACTCCACAGGCATTTCCATGCTTAATCACCACAGCAGCTGGTTCGTTAAACTCCTTCAACAAAGTAAGAGCAGCCGAAACATCTAATATGTTGTTATAAGACAATGTTTTTCCTTGCAATATGTCAACATAAAATGATAAATCCCCAACGAAAAAGCCCTCCTGATCTGGGTTTTCACCGTATCGAAGAGGCATCATATCCCCTGATAACACAATGGAATCTATGGGAGGCCATTCAGAAAACCATTTATAAATGGTAGCATCGTAAGTCATTGTGCGGGAAAAAGCCTCTTTAGCAAATTTTTTTCTCTCCGGCAAAGTTGTGTAGCCTCTTAGTAAAATCTCTTTAAAAGAAAACAGTTGTTCTGGTCTTGAAATAACCAAAACATGATGATAATTTTTTGCTGCTGCCCGAATGAGACTAACTCCCCCAATATCAATTTTTTCAATCATTTCGTTTTCCTCAGCACCTGTACGTAAAGTTTTCTCAAAAGGATATAGCTCAACTAAAACAGCATCAAAAGGTTTTAATGAATAATGGGTAACATCGAGTTGATCTATTTCATGATCGTCTCTAGCAAGAATACTAGCAAAAACCAGGGGGTGTAAAGTTTTAACCCTCCCTTCTAAAAGAGGCGGGAATCCAATCCATTCCGATACACTTAAACAGGATATACCTTTTTTTCGTAAAAATTCAGCCGTACCATCAGAAGCTACAACTTCAACCTGCCTTTCCTTAAGAACATCCAAAATGCCTTCCAAAGAAGTTTTGTCATACCAAGAAATAAATAATCTTTTTAATTTTTTATCCATACCTATGTTCAAAGTGCAAAATTAGAGTAAAAAACAACGTCGTAAAATTACTTTGTGTTGTTTTTAAAAAGTATTTTCTTCTGTACACATTTTCCCTGACTTGGTGATTATACTCACTGATTGCTTTCCATCTAAAAATATTTTCAAGGGCTATGAAAATTTCACCCATCTAACAAACTGATGTTCAAACACGACTCGCTGTTTTTCTAGTAATTTCCGATGAATAAAACCCTGATTATACACAGGATTCATAGAGAGATAACCAACGTTCAACAATGTAACTTTATGGAAAAAGGCCTTCCCATGCTCACATATAAGGGAAAATCATCAAGACCCATTTCTAAAATAACTTTTGCTTTTATTAAGTCGGTCCACTGAACAGGTATACCAATATTATCGCGTGTTCCCCAACTTTTCAGACCTATTAATATATGTTGTTTTTTTAATTCTTTCATGTGCTCATCAATACTCTATGCTTCTTTCGCTATAAGTTCAGTCTTGGTTTTATCAAACCTATCTAACATCACATAAACTACTTGTGAAACGTTTGTAGAGAACGCATGATCCATACTTTTTCCGATTTAATCAATCAAGCACTTTTCTTCAGGAACATCTCAGATATCGATATTTATACTGATGTTTGGCCAATCATTGGTTAAACCAGCAAAACATTAAAGTCAACAAATGGATGAGACATGCTTTTGAGCTGCACAGCATATTCAAGTTCAATGGGTCTCCCCATAGTTTCATGCATAGTTTCCAACAACTCGGTAATTAGTTGAAGTAGAGCAACATAGTTGTATTTGAGTATGTCAGCAAAATTCAAAACCCTAGGTCTAGGAAAGTGAATACCCGCTTAAGTGAAGCACTGTTTGCATCGTAGGGGCTTGCAAGGTACTTCCATGTTCCATGCTTCTCAGATTCATTTAAGCTCAAACTTTCCAGAGTTGCTACTTCTCTTCTGAGCAAATGAAAATCCTTCTTTCGCAAAGCGATGGCTAAAAATTCGGTTTGCGTACTTCTAAGCTCCTCTTCTGGAGAAATTATATTGACAGTTGGAAATTTGGGACAAAATTGATACGTTCTTTCACCCTCAACAACATATTGCCCTCGTCAAAGAGTTAGTACTGCAACTTCAACTTCAGACGCCATAATTTTCAAAAAATAATAGCTGTACGATTGAGCCATAGCTGAACATGTGAATCCCAATAGACGTTGTCAAACAACACCTACTACAACTACTCTAAAAGCTTTGTTCATAGCATTTAGTTCTTTAAGACGCTTCTTAGGATCAACAATATCTTGCCAATGTCTTGAAAAGAACCACTTATCTACACAAATTTTAGAATAAATTTAATCCATTTTTTGATAAAAAAAACTGCCCATAGGGCAGTTTAAAAGACTAACTCATTGAACTATTTAATTCCCAGTTTTTCTTTTACATAAGGCATTATATCATCAGAATCTTGATAATACAACAAACTTCCAGCACTTACATCAAAAATATAGGTATACCCACGCTCTCTGGCTACATCTGAAATTGCTTTTTTTGCTTTATCTATCAATGGTTGTATTAACTCTTGTTCTTTCTTTGAGAGTAATTCTTGAGATTGATTCTTAAATTCTTCTATGCGATTTTGCAAATCACTCAATTCTTTTTCCTTAGCTTTTTTAACTGGTTCGAGGTATTTTTCCGAATTATCTAAGTATTCTTGATATTTTGTTTGAAATTCATTCATCATAGCATTTAATTGATCTTGCAAATTTTTTGCATAATCGTTTAAAACTTTTTCGGCTGAATCCCTTCCAGGCATGACTGCCATCAAATCATTGGAATTCAAGTGGCCCAATTTAATTTTTTGCTGACCAAACGCAACAGTTGAAAGTGCAACTAAAGCCAAAAGAAATAGCTTTTTCATACAATTTGTTTTTGCAAATTTACACAACTATTTTTTATATCCTAAACGTTGAAGCACTTCATCACTTTTATCAAATTTCTCGTTTGCATAAATAACTGTTGTCGAACCAGCTCTATCAAAGATAATGGCATAGTTACCTTCTGTAGCTAATTTTTCTATAGCATCATACACTTTATCTTGAATGGGTTTTATAAGTTCCTGCCGTTTCTTAAAAAGTTCACCTTCCGCACCGAAATATTTCTTTTGAAGCTCTTTGGTTTCTTTTTCCTTATTGATAATTTCATCCTGACGTTTTTTCTTCATTTCATCAGTTAGTAAAAATGCTTCATTTTGATAAGCCTTGTAAAGCTTGTCAATCTCCGCATATTTCTGCTCTAATTCCTTTTGCCACTGCAAGCTAAGTTCATCTAGTGAATTTAAAGCCTGCTGATATTCAGGAATATTTTCCAAAATATACTTCGTGTCTACATACGCAAATTTCTGTGCATGCAACGATATTGAACCTAGCATACACATTATTAAAAAAACTAACCACTTTTTCATACTATACTATTTTAGTCAATAGACGAATTGATTGAAAAATGAAACTGCCCCTGATAGGGTTTTTGTACACCTGGAATCTCATCAAATCCTATGCCATAATCAAGGCCCAATAGTCCAAACATTGGCAAATAAACTCGAATTCCCAGGCCAGCTGAACGTTTAACTTCAAAGGGAGTAAAATCTTTTAAGTGCAACCAAGTATCACCACCTTCAAGAAAAGTGAGTAGGTAAACAGTTGCCATTGGATTGGTAGAAACAGGGTAGCGAAATTCTAAAGTGTATTTACTAAATATCGTTGCACCAACCTGCCTTCCTTGAGCATCACGAGTAGTTAAAACTTGGTTGCCATACCCTCTTAACCCAATGATTTCACGACCATCCAATGCAAAACCTGAAAGACCATCACCTCCCAGATAAAAACGTTCAAATGGAGATAAACCGACCGCGGGATTATACATACCCAAAAATCCATATTTTACACGGAACATCATAATTAAATTCTGATAAATCCTAGAGTAAAATACAGCGGTAATTTTCGTCTTATGATATTCTAACCATTTATACCTTTCTTGATCGGACAAATTTGAGTAATCCTTTTTCGAAAACAAAGAATAAGGAGGAGTGAAAGTTGTAGAAACTGATATTTCAGAACCATTTTTGGGGAATATGGGATCAAAAATTGAACTTCGTGATAAGGTCAAATTTAGATTAACATTGTTGGAGTGCCCCTTCGTAAAAGAATAAACTTCAAAGAATTCATCCAAATAATAGTGCTGGTAATTAACTGAATAATAAATATTGAAATAATCATCTGGCCACTTAAGCCTCTTCCCCAAACCTAAACTTACACCTGTAATACGAATTTCCTGCCTTTTTAACTTTACTCCAAGTTCGTTTACTTTACCATCATCCTTCCGTGAAACCCCATTGGTTTGCAATGAATAATATAAAGTAAGAGAAAACATGTTTGGCTTGTGACCACCAAACCATGGATCTACAAAACTAAAATTATAGCTCTGATAATAAATCCCGTTCGATTGAGCTCGTAGCATAAGTTTTTGTCCATCTCCTGATGGCATGGGACGATAGCTTTTAAGATCAAAGAGTTTTCGTGCCGAAAAATTATTAAAGGAAAGCCCTAGTGTACCAACAAGTCTACCCATTCCCCAACCCCCGGAAAGCTCAAGTTGGTCATTAGATGTCTCTTCAACAGAATATTCTAGATCTACAGTTCCATTTATTGGATCAGGCTTAGGATTTACTGAAATTTTTTCATTATTGAAGTACCTCAGCTGCATGAGCTCTCTTTGAGATCGAATCACGTCAGAACGACTAAACAAAGATCCAGGCCTTGTTTTAAGTTCTCTCAAAATAACATAATCGTTGGTTTTAGTATTGCCCGAAATGGTTACTTCGTTGATAACAGCTTGCTTTCCTTCGTAGATTTGCAATTCAAGATCAATGGTATCATTGTAAATTTTTTTCTCTACCGGTGTGACAGAAAAGAAAAGATAGCCTTCATCCATGTAAAGCGAAGATATGTCCTGTCCATTTGGATTCATGTATAGTCTAGTCTCCAAGAGCTTTTGATTGTACGGTTCACCTTTTTTTATGGCAAGGACCCGTTGTAGTTGTTCATCACTGTATTTTTGATTTCCCACAAATGATATATTTCCGAAATAATACCTATGCCCTTCTTCAACAAATACGTATAGTTTTAAATTCTTTTTCTCACGAACAATGGAATCTTTGTAAATGTTTGCATCACGAAAACCTTCTTCACGGTATTTTTCTAAAACAGCATATTTATCTTTTTCAAAATTGGAGGTAATAAATTTTGAAGACTTAAAAATGTGGTATAACCGTTTTTCTTTGGTGTTTTTCATAGCTCGTTTAAGCTTACCTTCAGGGAAAAACGTAGCACCTACGAAATGAATAGCATCAATTTTTACACGTTGTCCTTTGTTTACTTCGAAGTTTAAGACTTTATATGACGAAGAAGATGAATCCTGAGTAATCCGATACTTTACTTCTACATTATAAAAACCTTTTTCTAAAAAGTGTTTTTCAATGATTCGCTGAGCGTTGAGTATTGCATATTCAGAGAGCACATCCCCCTTTTTAAGCTTTATTTTATCTTTTAACGTATTGGCTTCGCCCCGCCTTATGCCACGTATGCCAATTGCTGCAAGGCGAGGTCTATCCTGAACATGAATATTTAAATATACAAAATACCCTTCGACATGAGTAATGGAAATAACCACATTTTCAAAAAGACCGTTTTTATATATCCGCTGAATAGCATCTGTAAAAACATCACTTGGAATTTTAACTTTTTGTCCTACACTAAGTCCCGATAAAGAGATGATAAGATCAGGGTTAGAAATATATTCTCCCGAAACAGTAATGCCCGCTATTTCGTACTCTTTCGGTAGACGATAATCAAAATTTATTAAAGTGGTATCGGTTTGAGCTTTTAAGATAAAGTGAAAAGCAAAAGCAATCAGTATAAAAAAATGTTTCCTATTCATTATTATTATTTAATTGTTCTGAAATTTTACCAAATCTTCTTTCACGAGAATAATACTCCAAAATTGCTTTTTCGAATTCTTTTTCGTCAAAATCAGGCCAACACACAGGAGTAAAATAAAGTTCGGTATAAGCCAGTTGCCAAAGCAGAAAATTAGAAATTCTCATTTCGCCGGAAGTTCTAATCAGCAAATCTGGGTCAGGTATGCCATGTGTCATCAGATAAGATGAAAAAATATTTTCATCGATACGGTCAATGGATAATTTATTTGCCTGAATATCTTTACATAATTCTTTGACAGCATGTAAAATTTCCGCACGGGCACCGTAATTCAATGCAATATTAAGGAATAATCGATTTCCCTGCCTTGTTTTCTGTTCGAGATCCTGAATTAGTTCTTTTATATGGGAAGGGAAAGCCGTAATATCACCGATAGACCGAAAACGAACACCATTTTGAATGAGTTCCTGTCTTTCGCGATGAACAGTTTCCACAAGCAAATTCATCAATCCTTCAACTTCATCTTCAGGTCTATTCCAATTTTCCGTAGAGAATGCAAAAAGAGTTAAATAAGGAATGTTATGCTTAATGCAAGCTTTGACGATAGTTTTAACGGTCTCAGCCCCTTTTGCATGACCGTACAGACGAGGTTGGGTATGTTTTTTTGCCCACCTCCCATTGCCATCCATAATTATTGCAATATGTTTTAAAGTTTTATTAGCCATTTTTTAGCGATTAAAAATGAAGTTGTTTTCATCTTTTAATTTGTTAAACCAAGTCTTAATATAGGTTTTCTTGGATGTGCCATGGCAAGTTGATGATTTATCTTTAATTTTAAGCGTTAAAACAAGACCTGCCCATCCATACCAATCTTTTGTTTGCTGATTGCCTCGATCAAAACCTTCTTTACTCCCACTAATAGCATATGTAGGATCAGATAAGTTAACCACACTATTACCATTTTGAGTTGCAATGACTAAAGGATCGGGATAAGTTTTGCTACAATCATCAAGATAATCCGTAAAAGTCATTCGCATGCCCCATTCCAGCCCAAACAGTAGAGAACCTGTAACATTCCACTTCACTCCCATACCAAATGGCATTGAAAAAGTGATAAGAGAATAAGGCTTTCTATCAGGATAAGCGGTTGTGCCCTGCCCTTCTGTTCCAAGCTGATGCAAATAATAAGTCGTATCCCCTAACTTTACACGAGGATTATAGCGTGTTAACATTGTACCAATGAACAAGAAAGGAGTAAATTTGTACTTTTCCGAACCAATAATGAATTTTTTATATGTCAGTTCATAAATTCCTCCCATTTCAATGATGGATGAGGAAAAGGAAAGTTTTCTATCAGGATAAAATTTACTTTTGTTATCATCGCCTTTGATAGCACCCAGAAGCCCCTGAATACGCACACTCATACGTGAATTTACATTATACCTATAAAAACCTCCCACTGAAGGTTGAGTCTGCAAAAAAGGATAAATGGGGTTCAAGTCACCCATGTAATACATACCACCCAACATCAAGCCTAACTCATGTTGCTGTGCATGAATGAACGAGACACTTATGAACAAAAAGTAAGCAACTTTCTTCATCTATAGCAATAACGTTTTAACAATGTAGTTATTTTAAAAAAACACCCATTCTTTCGAATGGGTAGCAAAGTTATACATTTTGCTTTAATATACTTAAAATTTAGGAACAGAAAAACCCCCTTTACGTAATTTGTAATAAATGGTTATTTCAGCAAACAAATAAGCATCTTTATAGCGCGGGTCACCACGCTGTTGTCCAGGTAACGTTTGAGTCTCAAAAATTCCTTCCTTTGATAAGGATGGATCAGCCATATAAGCTGCTATATCTCCAAAATTTGCTCGAATTTCTTCGTTGTCATAATATGTTGTACTGCAATCATCAATATAATCCGTAAAGGTTTTTCGAACACTATATTCTAACCCAACAGACACGTCCTTATTAACAGCATAACGAAAGCCAATACCACCAGGAATACCAATTTGAAAGCGATGATAAGGCTTTCTTGTATCAACAAGACCCTGCCCTTCAGTATGGAGTGGTTTGAGATTAACCCATGTTCCGTCTTTATAACGACCTTGGGGATTAAACCAGAAAAAATTCACACCTGTAAAAACATAGGTTTCAAAATTTATTTGCCTCCACCCTCGAATGCGACGCCATCGACTACTTTTAAGTTTATAACGATGTCCTTCTCGTTGAATCTGAGTTAGTAGAAATTCAAATTGACCACTTGCATCAATAATTGGCGCCCTAAAATTTAGATTTCTGTTATGACGAATGGGCTCCTTAGTAAATTTATCATCACCGTACAAGTAACCAAAATGTAAAGCTCCACGTACGAAATAATATTTTCCTAGCCTAAATCGATACCCAACGGCCATGAGTGGGCGTGTAGATTGCCAATCCAAATCTCTAAGACTATGTGATCCTACTTTGTTTGCTCCACCCAAATCACCAAGAAAATTGGTAGCTCCTATCCCAGCATAGAAAAACCTTCTATCCTTTCTCCACATTTCATAAAATTGACTATTGATAGTTGTTACCGTAAAAAAAGACATTAACAATAACAAATAAAGATTTTTCATATCCACTATTTTACTTTGCAAAAATAACTTTTTTTAAAAAACAAACAAAATTTAATTTTTTTGCATTTCATTACGCAAATCATCGCCCCATTTCATTTTCTCTCTTAAAATGGAAAAAAAATTATCTTCAGGCATTTGCAAAAAAGGAATGGTGAAAGGTGCTTTTTTTACTAGAATTTCTGCTTCTTTTTCAAGAAAAAAGTGCTTAGAATCAGCTGAAACAGCAAAACGTTTCGTTCTACCTTCAGGGAGAAAAGAAACGACGCTTGAATCAGGAATTACGATGGGTCGTGCAGACAAGTTATGCGGAGAAATTGGCGTTATGATAAAATTCTGTGTCTCAGGAGCTAATATTGCTCCACCACAACTTAAGTTGTAAGCTGTTGATCCAGTTGGTGTTGAAATAATAATACCATCGCTCCAATAGGCATTTAAATAAGTGCCATTAATAAAAGTTTTAACAAAAATCATGTTCCCTGTATCTATCTTATGAATAGATACATCATTAAGTGCGTAAAAAGTTTTCCCTACTAACTCTTTTGAATTTATTATCTCTAAGACAGTTCTATGTGACAGAGTATAATTCTTTTCTATAAAATTTTCAAGAACCAATACCAAATCTTCTTTTGAAGTGTAAGACAAAAAACCCAATCGCCCAAAATTGATACCTATAACTGGAATATTAGCATCCAAAATAAGATCAACCGTCGCTAACAAAGTGCCATCCCCTCCCAGACTAATTACTAAATCTACATCTTTCCCTAAAGGTTTTTCTGTATCCCAGAAGACTAGCTGAGGAATAAATTGAAAAGCTTTTAAAATGTCAGATTCAACCAACTTTGGGAAAAAAACTTTGCCTTGGGTTTCTAAAACCTTATTAATGATTTGCTGTATAGCAACATAATACTCAGAATTATAAGCCCGCATGAAAACAAAAACATTCATAATGCTAAATATTTAAAAATTTTATTAATAAATTGTACCTTTCTTCCAAAATATCTTGATTGAGGTCCTCGCCAATATAAGCGACAACTTTATAATGATAGCGTTCGAAGTTGTTCAGAATAAAACTTACATCTTGTCGATCAATCTTAATAATTACATGCATGAGGGTTGAGTCGGGAAAAGTATTAACCATAACACTAAGGACATGTGCATTGTTTTCTTCTATGATAGAAGATATATGAGCCAACGAATAAGAGCGAATAGGAACTTCCAGAACTAAAATAGCACCAGGATATTGAACAGATAAAAGCTCAGACAAAGCCTTAACGAGTGTATTAACCGTACAATATTTTATAAAATGTTTTTTTTCATCCACAATAGGAAGGATAGATAATTTATGTGTAACAGACAAGAAAAGGAGATCCAGAATATGATCTGAAAGTTTTCCAGATACGGTTATTACATGCAAAGGCAAAGCACCAATGGGTTGCTTACTTTTTTTATAAAGCAAAACTTCATTTTCTTCAATCAAGCCCAAATATTCTTCATTATTTACAACAGCAAGATGACTAACCTTGTAATCTCTAAAAAGATTCAATACTTCCTCAATGGTTGTGCTTGTTCTCACCGTTGGAAAAGCTTCAGGTTCTAAATCTTTTACAAAAAAGTAACTCATGCAGCAAATATAAAATCTTTCCATTATTTGTTAGATTTTTGTTTTTTTTGCAAAAAAATGACAAAACTCAGCGTAAACATCAATAAAGTAGCAACTTTACGCAATGCTCGTGGGGGAAATATTCCTAATGTTCAACAAGTAGCCATAGACGCTCAGCGTTTTGGTGCGGACGGAATAACAGTTCATCCACGCCCCGATGAACGACACATACGCTATGCTGACGTCTATGCTTTAAAACCTCTTATTACAACTGAATTTAACATTGAAGGCTATCCATCTGAACGCTTCATAGAGCTTGTATTAGACGTTGTCCCAACTCAAGTTACCCTTGTCCCTGATCCGCCCGATGTACTTACAAGCAACGCTGGCTGGAAAATAAAAGAAAATTTGCACTTCCTCCGGGAAGTTATTGAAACTTTTAAGAAAAAAAATATTCGAGTATCCATATTCGTAGAAACGGACGTTGAAAATTTAAAATATGCTCCCGAGACAGGAACCGATAGAGTAGAATTGTACACAGAACCTTACGCTCGCATGTACCCGCTTAATCGTGAAGAGGCTATCCGCCCTTTCATTTTAGCAGCAGAAGAAGCAAAAAGACTGGGTTTAGCAGTTAACGCCGGACATGATCTCAACTTACAAAATTTAAACTACCTCATAAGAAACATTCCATGGATTGCTGAAGTCTCCATAGGGCATGCTCTCATTTCTGATGCATTGTATTTCGGTTTAGAGAATACCATTCAGATGTACAAAAAACAACTCTACGTATGAAACCAGAAGTCACAGCAAGAATTATTCTAAAAAAAAGCAAAATTGAATCTATCGAGCGGTTTCATCCTTGGATTTTTTCAGGAGCCATAAAAAACATTGAAGGAAAACCTGAAGACGGTGATTTGGTTGAAGTGTATGACCATCATGATAAATTTTTAGGTATTGGATTTTACGCTCCTCAAACCATAGCTGTTCGTTTGCTCTCCTTGACCCCTGTAGACGATGTAGAAAAACTTATTGAAGAAAAGATATTTAACGCTTTTCTTTTACGAAAGCGACTGAACTTGTTTTCACCACAAAACAATGCTTTTAGACTTGTTTATGCTGAAGGAGACCTGCTCCCAGGACTAATTGCAGATTATTACAATGGTTTGCTCATGATAGAGTACCACGCCCGAGGCATGGAAAAACTTGAAAAAATATTAATAAACGCTTTTTTAAAACTTCGGGATAATTTACCCATGCATCACATGGTAACTTATATCAAAAGCCACCCAGCTGAAAAGTTAAACAAACAAGTTGTTTGGGGAAATGGTCATCTCGACCCAGTGATAAACTTTCAAGAAAATGGATACACCTTTCTTTTACCCTGGCATGATGGACAAAAAACAGGTTTTTTTCTTGATCAACGTGAAAATAGAAAACTCCTCGAGCGAATCAGTCATGGTCGTGATGTGTTAAACATGTTTTGCTATACGGGTAGTTTTTCCATCTACGCACTTAAAGGAGGAGCACGTAGTGTTGTATCGGTCGATAGCTCTGACAAAGCTTTACATCTTTACAAACAAACCCTCGAAATAAATGGCTTACCTGAACAACCTGCCGTTGAAGCCGATGCGATGGACTACCTTACAGAATTAGAAAAAAACACCTTTGATCTAATCATTCTTGATCCACCAGCTTTTGCCAAACACATACAAAACAGACATCATGCCTTAATTGGGTATAAACGAATCAATGCTGCAGCTTTAAGTAAAATTCGTAAAGGAGGATACCTTCTCACCTTTAGCTGCTCTCAAGCTATTTCATTCACTCAATTTCAGGGAGCTGTAACATCTGCAGCTATTCAAGCAAAACGTCATGTACGAGTCCTTGCTCACCTCTCGCAAGCGCATTGCCATGCTTATTCTATTTTTCATCCAGAAGGTTCTTATTTAAAAGGATTATGGCTTTATGTGGAATAAAAAAAAACTTTAATTTTGCTAATAAAAAAAAATCTTATGAAAAGAATGCTTTTTTACTTAACATTATTTTTAATAAGCCTAGCAAGTTTCGGACAGCAAAAAATTGTGGATGAAATATCATTTGATATAAACTTAAAAGAAAAAAAGTTAATTATCAAGATCACAGATCCGAAGCTAACATCCACGTATGATCTAGTTATCTACCATGATTTTGAAAAGGTAATCATGGATGAATTTAACATAAAAGACAATCCTCTTACCATCGATATTTCAAATTGGCAACCAGGACGTTATTATTTTAAGTTTGATTATAATCACATTACTCAATTCCGCCATTTCGAATACATTCCGCTGGATTAAGTTTACATGATATTTATCATTTTCAACGTAATCCTTGATAATCAAGGATTTATTTTTTCTTTTGAAAATTTTGTAAAATATATTTTTTCCATTTTAAAAAAATATTTAATTTTGTAAAAATTTTAAACATGATTGATGTTGCTAAAAAATTGCTAAAAGAGCACAATCTAAAAACTACTCCACAAAGGCTTTATGTACTCACTTATTTTTTACATCACAAGTCCCACCCTACAATTGAAGAACTTTATCAAGAAATGATAAAATCTATTCCCTCTATTTCAAAAACAACCATCTATAATGTTTTAGAAGACCTTGCTCAAGTTCACTTATTGGAAAGATTACCTTCTCCCGACGGAAAAATGAGGTATGACCTTCGACTTAAACAACATCATCATCTCATTGACCTCGATCATAACACTGTTATAGACTACGAGGATGATGAGTTATCAAACTTTTTACAAGAATATTTTGACAAGAAAAAAATTCAAGGTTTTGAGGTAAAGTCTTGCCACGTAGAAATTTTTGTCCAGGCAAAAAATGTTAAACCCTAAAATATACAATTATGGAAAACACAGGAAGATTTCCTTTAATTGGCGAACCAATGCCAGAAATGAGTGTACAAACGACCCACGGTGTTAAGAACATCCCTGCAGATTACAAAGGGAAATGGGTAGTACTTTTTAGTCACCCCGCAGATTTTACACCTGTTTGTACAACAGAATTTGTAGCTTTTGCTAAAAGGTACGAAGAGTTTAAAAAACTTAACACTGAACTTATCGGACTGAGTATCGATCAAGTATTCAGTCACATCAAGTGGGTACAATGGATCAAAGAAAAATTAAATGTAGACATTCCCTTCCCCATTATTGCAGATTCTCTGGGACAAGTTGCTCAATCTCTGGGAATGATTCATCCAAAAAAAGGTAGTGAAACTACCCGTGCTGTGTTCATCATTGATCCTAACGGTATCATTCGCATCATTTTATTCTATCCTCAAGAAATTGGACGCAACATTGACGAAATCATTCGTGCTGTGCGAGCACTGCAAATGCATGAAAAAGAAAAAGTAGCTCTTCCGGCTAACTGGCCTAACAATGAACTTATTGGAAATAAAGGCATTATTCCTCCTGCCAAAAGTATTACAGAAGCTGATCAAAGACTTAAAGAATACCAAGGTTACGACTGGTGGTTTGTCTACAAAGAAGTTAAAGAATAAAAATACTCAAGCAAAGGTAAGCCTCCCCCCAAGGGAGGCTTTTTTTATTTTTTCCCTTTAACGCGACCCATGGCATAGAAACGAGTTTTATAATAATTTTCATCTAGTGAACTAATAATAACTCCCTTGCTTGTACTGGCATGGATAAATTTTTTGTCGCCAATGTACAATCCTACATGTGAAACTTTGTTTTGATGAATTTTAAAAAAAACAATATCGCCAAGTTTAGCTTTTTCAAGAGATGTAAGCTCTACATCTTTTTGCATGTCGAAAGCACTTCGATGCAATTGAATTCCATAGACATTTTTGTAAATTTGTTGAATCATACCACTGCAATCGGTCCCATTTTTACTATTTCCACCGTATTTATAGGGAACTCCAAGCCAGCTATCCATTTCTAGGACTAACTTTTCATCCGTGTTAGGGGGGAATTTGACTCCCCATTTTTTTTCAATGCTAGCTAAAGTTGACGAGTAAGTAACATGGCCATGTGTTGACTGCTGGCGTTCTTTGATATAGTCTATAAGACCACGACATGATGAAAGATAAACCGAAATGAATGTGAAAATTAAATACCTTGAAATGAGATTGATTATGCGTTTCAGTTTCATTTTGAACGCTTTTTCACAGAAAAACCAAATTTACCTAAATGTTTGTTAACCGTATAATAACCCCCATGCATGTAAGCCACCAAAGAGACCTTTTCAATATGAAAATGATGCGTTTTTCGATTAAACAAGCTTTCTTCAGCAATAACCTGCACAATATCAGCTAAAAACATGTCATGCGACCCAAGAGGAATAACATCAAAAACTTTGCATTCCATAGCCAGCGGGCTTTCGACGATGTAGGGACATTTGTTTTTAATTCCTTCGCCAGGAGTTAAGTTTAAATATTCAAATTTATTTATTCTTCTTCCACTCTGAACGCCACAAAAGTCAGCATGGTACACGAGGCTTTCTGAGACCAGGTTAATGGTAAATTCTTTGTTTTCGAGAATAATGTCGTGAGAAAATCGCTCACGACGAATAGAAATGTAAGTTCGAGCAGGTGAAGTGTTGATAATTCCTGTCCAAGCTATCGTAATAATATTTGGCTTTTCCATGGTGCCGCAAGTGACCATCACAACTGGCAATGGATAAAGCAATGTCCCTGAATCCCAAGTAATTTTACTCATATTTTTTCTATTGAACTTTTTTTCCATTGATTATTTTAATGATAAAGGCATCGGGAAACGATGATTTGACCTTTTCAGTAAGATACTTCTGAGCAGCATCATAAGAGTCAAAACGCCCTACCGTATAGCAGGTAATATCTCCTTGAAGTATCTTATTGACTTGCATGTTTGTGCTAACTTCAAGCATTTTGTCCACGACACTTTTAGGTACTTCATTCCTATAGGCTCCAATCTGAATACGATATTCGACGGGCCCTACTTCTTTTGTTGTTTTACTAGAAGAAACAGAGTCAGGGAATTTAAAAGAAGTTGTAGGTAAAACTCCTTTGTTTTGAAGTTCAAGAGCTGCAGCTAAAGAAATTTTCTTTCCCTGGTAAATAGCTACCACAAAAGCATCAGGTATGAGTTTTCGGATTTTATCTCGATAGCGAATGGCTTCATGTAGATCTGTATAGATACCTGAAAAATAGCGATAGTAGCCATTTTCTAGACGATCGTATAAAAGAAAATCTAATCCATACAATTTGCTTAAATTTCTAGGCATGGCAAACACACCAACCTGAACGGAAAAAACTAGTCCATCTACTGAAGAAATTGAAGGAATCGTGTAAGAAGAAAAGTCTCTTGGCATTTCTTCCTGGACCTTTTGTGAAACGCAATTGTCTTTTTTTCTAGCTTCTAACAAAGAGATGCGTTTGCCCTCTTCGTAGGCTACTAAAAATGCATCTTTATATTTACCCTTTCTTATCTGTAATAGTTCATCACGTGCGTCGTTGTAACACGTGAAATATTCAGTCATATAGCAAAACCAACCATTGACAGAATCTATCGTTACATCAGAAACATTAAAATATTTTGATGGATCTACTTTTCTTTTGCTTGCTGCAATTTGTATGCGATAATGTAAAGTTTTTTCAATACTTGTGGAATTAACATTAGGTTTTGTATTGGAGGTTAACTGAGGTTGATTTCCTGAACTGAGATCAAGTGTTTTGCGAGAGATTGGATTTTCTGTTGCTTTTTGAACTATTGGCTTGTTTTGTGGCAAGTTGTTTTGAGCAAACTGTTCTTCATTCTTCCTTTCAACTTGCTGAGACTGCTCATGAGTTTCAATTCTGGTGAAAGACCTTTTAACGTTTTTTGCCAAATCAGCAACAAAAAGTGCATTATCATCTTGCTTTTGTTGATAGTTTCTAAAAACTTCTTGAACTGAGCTTTTCTTGTTGGTTTCAACAGTTGATGTAATCGTGTTCATTAGTTGCAAAACTGAATCTTCTGGAGCAATCTCACGCGTTGCTTCCAATACTGCTATTTCTTTAGTTAAAGCTTCGCTGAACAAAGCTTGTTGTTTTTTAAAATCTTTCTCCTGAAACGCTTGTGAACGCAATTTACGAGCTTCAATCATATCTTTTCTTAGTTGACTAGGCAGATTAGCATAAGCATCTTTCCATTCGAATTGTACGTTGTTCCAAATACCATACACATCTTGCGATAAATAAAAATGTCTACGAGCAATCTCATCCTGCTCTTTGAGTTGTTTTTCTAGCTCGTTTCGACGATTTAGATCTTGCGTTTGCAAAAGTAGTTTTTGGATGCTATCTCGACGAGCTATGGCCTTCAAATATTGTTCTTGATGATATTGAGCAATAAGTTGCGGTGGCATTTGAGTGAGCTTATTTTCAAACTGAATCATAGCGTTATAATCCATTTTCCCTTCGACTTCTTTTCTGTAAGCTTGGGCAGCTTGATAGTAGCCCAAAGCAAGATTTTTTAAAGTAATTAAATAAGACATGTTTTCTTGATTTTTATTGGATGCCGAATCATTTACAAGCATCGTATATTTAAGCATAATGGCATCACCTGCCTGTTCGTATAAAACAGCTTGAGCTAAATTTTCTTGCGCTTCATTTTGCAATGCACTACGCACGTCCTTAATAGACATGCCAATTACACTAGCGGACATCCAATTTTTCCAAGTATTTGTAGAGACATTTCCTTTTGGTACTTGTTCGCTGGCTGCTAAAATCTTTTGACTTAATGCTTGACGTTCATTTTCATTCGTGATGGCCGTAATTGGTATTATTTCTTCATAATTTATTTGCACATTTCTTGGTTGCTTATGCGCTATTTCGGTGGACAATTCTTTATTTATCAGCTTATAAGCCCTATCAACATTTTCATAAAAGCCAAGTTGTTTTTCTAAAATTTCTTTTTTTGCTTGCAGGGGTTCCATTTCACCCTTCAATTCTTCATTAGATATATTTAAAAGATTCAATTCATTATTAATTTTTTCGCGCTTTTTTTTGCTACGTGTCTTGGCTGCCAGTGTTTGTAAACTATCTCGTTGTCGTTCCAATTGGTTTTGACGTTTAAATAAGGGTTGTAATTCATCATGAACTTGCTGTAATTTCCTGGCAACTGAATCTTTTTGCGTAATGTACGATGGATGAATTTCAGGTTCTTTACTTGCGGATATCTCTCCTAAAAATTTTTCCACGCTTTTTAATTGATTTGTATCGACTAAAAGTTGTCTGTGTAGCTTTTCACTTAAATTTTGACAATCTCTTTCTTTAGCCTTATAATAATCTGCGTAAGACTTGGCGACAACAAATGCATCATAAGCAGCCTGAACTTCTGCTCCCAGCTGATTTATTTGTTCTACATTCACCTGCGAACTATTAATTACTGCCTGATCATATGCTTGTTTGTGAGTTAAGTATGCCTCAGCTGTAACTTGCTGTAGAGTTTTCCAAAACGCTACTTGCTTGGAAAAATTATTTTGAAGTTGTTTTAAGGATTGTTCTAAAGAATCCTGCTTGTTTTTTTGAGCTTTTTTGGATTGATCATTTGCTATAGCAGAAGCAGAAACATTGTTGGCAACTAAATTTTGTTCTTTAGATTGTTGATTTTTTTCATTCTTCACCTTATTATTTGCTTGTTGCGAAGAGATAGGAGAATGTGCAATTTGTTGTGTTTGCTGTCCTCCCTGTTTTGGCGGTATTTGTGCTGTATTTTTGTTATTTGCAGCTGACTTATTCATATCTGATGAAACAGGTTTCTGCTGATTTTGGGTATTTTTCTTATTTACGCCATCTGAAATTGCTACACCTTCGGATGGTTGCAAGTTTTTTGGGGAAGTATCACGATTTTTATCAGATAGTTGATCTCTTTGACTATTGCTTTGTGAAATAATGTTGCTTGCAAGAAGTGAGTCTTGAGAAAGGTTTTTAGAAGCATACGCATATTCTTCATGCAATTTTTGTCGAATGGCCATTTCTTGTCGAAGTTGAAGCAAAGAATTATTGGTTATTTCTAATTGTTTTTGAGCATCTCGTAAAGAATTTTCTGAGACGTTCTTTTTTTCAAGCAATTTTTCTTTCTCCTTTTCTAGCTGTGATTTTTTTTCTGGATTGGTTGTACTTTGTAGTTGCGATTCTATTTTAGCAATTGAATCATCAATTTGTCTGAGTTTTGATTGATACAGACCAATGTCGGCACTTAATTTTTCGAGAGATTTTTCTTTTTCAACGAGGAACTGCGGATCACCAATTATTTTTTTCTCAGCATCAACCAGTTCAATTTTAAATTTTTCAACTTTCTCAATCAGGCGAATAAGTAGCGTAACAGACGAGTGAATTTTTCTTGCTAAGGCTGTTTGTTGAACTCGACCTGCTTCTTGTAATAGCTCATCTAATTTCTTTTCCTGGAAGCTATATGCCTCGTTATACTGTTCATACATTTTTTTAGCCACATCAGATTCTGCAAGTCTTTCGTTGCTTAATTTAAGCACATCTGTTGCTTGTTTTGTAAGCTGTTTTTGTTTCTCTGGATCTTTTTCGTTTAAAGCTTTTTCATACAATTGCTCACCTTGTTTGTTTAGTAATACGGCTTCGTTTTTTTTGCCCACAAACAATCGGTTGTAATAGGCTCTTTTTTGACTAAATTCAAATAACGATTTTTCCGCTTCGCGAGTATAAGAAAAAGCTCTATTCACAAGTTGAGTATCCACCGGGTTGGGAGGAATATTGTATCGTTGCCACAACGCATACTTAGAAGTATCAGTTTCATCATAAATTTTTTCATTTGTGTTAACCTCCATTGATGCAATTTGCTGTATTTTTTGGATAGTATTCAAATACTCATTACTTGTAACCTGAAGGTAATCGGGCGTTAGCACGATGGGGGAAAATTCTGTAAACTGCAATAGAGGCTTATCAATCCTTACAAGAAACACATTTACTTTCCTGTTAGGAGACATTCGATTCGAAGCAAACCAAGCATAACGCATAGAAGGGTGCGGAACAAAAAGCAAATCATCAAAAGGCGTATTGATGGCAAAATCTAGATTCTCTGGTTTTGACCACTCTTTTTTTGTGCTATCGTAAACCGATTTAAAAATATCATAACCTCCCATGGAATTGTGCCCTTTCGAGCAGAAAAAAAGCGTTTTTCCATCTTCAGCTAAGACTGGATAATCTTCATCCAAAGGAGTATTAATGACCTGACTTAATAATTCTGGCTTTCCCCACCTGCCATCTGGTAACCTCTGCACTCGATAGATATCTTTTCCATGGGCGCCATCCTTACCGTAACTGCTATAATAAAGGGTATTGCCTTTTGAATAATAGTAGGCAAGGCCTGGTTCTTTTTCGTGTTTTTTATCGTATTTTGTTTTCAGAAAATCAGGTTTTGGACCCAAACTACCTCCTATGTGCGATAAATCATATGAACGATAAAAATTAGCATAATCAGATGTAAATTTTTGCAAAACTGCAAGTTCATTTAACTGGCGCATGAGCCCAATAGCATTTTTGCACATCTGCAAACGCAACCGAGCATCTTGCTGAAGATCAAAAGGAACGTATTTTTGGTTTAGAAAGGTGGTAAAAGCTCGAATCGCTTCACCAAACCTAAAAGCCTGATGACAAGCCACACCGTAGTAATAATTGAAATAGATTGAATCGGATGGTGGCAGTTTTCCTCGAGCTTGACCAATGAATTTTACAGGTTTTTCAACATCTCGCTTATCGCAAAACAGCAGACACACCCCAAACCGAAAAGAATAAGTAGGATTGGTTTTATCTAAGCTAAGGAGCTGACTGTATAAAGGAAGAGCTTCACAATACATTTTCTTTTCGTATAATACATGAGCTTTTTTTTCGACTTCTTCATTCTTTTGAGCATATACCATCTCTTCCCTTCCTCCTAGGAACAGCAACATGAAGTAGATGAGTATGTCTAACTTTTTGGTTGCTATGGTTATCGAATTTTTTTCAAATTTAGCTTTTTTCGGAAAAAACTTTCTAGTTAACAACAAGTATTTTTAAATTTTTTTTAATTTAGCCGAAAAATATCTTAAAATGGAAGCAAGGTGGAAAAAATGGCTTACCAACAAATACATCGTCGTTTTTTCAATTTTTTTAATCTGGATGCTTTTTTTCGATAAAAATAATTTGATTGTTCAATGGAAACTTCATCATCAGCTCAAAAAATTACATCAAGAAGAAACGTTTTATAAAAACGAAATTGAAAAAAACAATGCTCTTTATTATGAACTTCAAAAATACCCTGAGCGCTATATCAAATTCATCCGTGAAAAATATATGGTTAAAAAAGACAATGAAGATATTTTTCTGCTGATTTATGAAAAATCTCCTACCCTTCAAAAGTAATTTCAATGGCCCCCACGCCATATTTCAGTAAGCTTGCTTCTCCAAAAAGAATACCGTCTTCTTTTCTTAGCAAATTATAAAGTTCGTTTTTCAGTGCACCACTACCCACACCATGGATAAGCACCAATCGCTTAAGTCTCTTTTGCCGTGCACTATCAATGCATTGCTTGGCAAAAAGAATTTGTTTTCTTAAAATATCCTCGGGTAACATTTTTTTGTAATCAGGGAATAGTTTCTCAGCATGCAAATCAACTTCAGCTGTTTCATCATCAATTTGATAACGATCTATGAGGTAAGTGGCATTTGCTGTATCAGGCTGTAAAAATGGCTTTTCGTGTTTTTTCTCATAAAGCAAGTTGCTTTCACCAATGGTTTTAAGTGATTGACCAAAATCCACTATCTTCACTACATAAGCTTCTTCATCGAAAAAAGGATTAGGTTGAAAAACTTCTCTGGTAAGTAATTTATTCCATTTAATATCAAAAGAAATAACGGGGGCTTTATAAAAAAGATGCTCATCCACATCAATAATCATGAACTGGATTTTCAGCGATTGATGCTTAGTCAAGGTCTCGTAAGCGTCGTCAAATACTAACATGGCATCCCCTGCAGGTAAAATTTCGAAAAGTACTGAGTGAGTTTCTTTCCCTTGCGAACTTACCAAATGAAAAGCTACATTATATTTAGAAAAATTAATTAAATAGCCTTCAAAAAAATTTTTTTCTTCCTCGTTTTGAATAAAAGCTAGATAAATACCCCTAGCTAAATTAACTCGTGATGAACGTTTCAAAGTAGACGATTGAACTTCATTTGATTTTTCTTCTTCAACTACAATTTCACTACTCAAGGCAATTAAATCATTTTTATAGGCTGGTATTTCAAAACCATCTTCTAATTTGACATAAATGATATCACCTATAATTTTCGTAATTGTTCCTTTTTCCGTCGAAGAAATAAAAGCAACTTTTTGACCTGGTTTAAAATTTTTCATCTTAAGGGAAATTGTAATGTTTTTTAACTTTACTTTTAATATCCCACACACAAGTTAAACCAGCAGGAAAACGAACAAAATCTCCAGCTTTAATAGTATAATTTCCATCTTTTGTTTCCACAACTACCTCTCCTTCAAGAAAATAACATTCTTCTGTTTCATCATAAGTCCATTCAAACCTTGAAACACCTTTTTCCCATACAGGCCATTTGGTAATTCCCCGCTCTATGGCCTCACCCATCGACATTTTGCGAATTTCGATTGACATATTTTTTTTACAAAAATACAATTTCTCATTTAAAAAACAAAAACCCTTCTTTCGAAGGGTTTTCATGAACGGAAGATAATTAATTTAGAATTGCACTTTTGGAGCTACTTCAGCACCAGGTGAGCTTTTAAAATATCCTTTTTCTTTAAATCCAAACCAGGAAGCAAAAAGGTTACGAGGGAAAGTACGAATATATTGATTATAATTCATTACCACTTCATTATACTGATTGCGTTGGCCAAGAATTTCATTTTCAATTTCACGCAACTGACTCATTAAATCTTTAAATCCTGAAACCGATTGTAGTTCAGGATAACGCTCAATGACCACTAGTAACCTACTCAAAGCAGAACCAAATTGATTTTGAGCCTCTTCGAACTTAGCAAAAGTTTGGGGATCTAAATGATCAGCATTAATTTGAACCTGTGTGGCTTTTGCTCGCGCTTCAATGACTGCAGTAAGCGTTGATTTTTCAAAATTTGCCATCCCTTTTAGCGTTGATACAAGATTATCAACCAAATCAAATCTCTTTTGATACACGGTTTCTACTTGAGCCCACTGCTTTTTGACCATTTCTTCTTTTTTAACCATTTTATTATAAGCAATCCATATCCAAAAAATTATGGGCAAAAGTAGAACAACTAAAATTATAATTAAAAGACTTGGACCAAGACACCCCGTTTTTGGCTTTGCATCAGGTGGCAAAGCTCCCCTAGGCAATAAATTTTCTTGCATAAACTGGATATTTCAGGCGTAAATTTACAAAATATTTATTTTAAGATTTCAAAATTTCGTTGTATAAATTTCGCCAATTTTTCACCTTTAAGAAGCCCTTGCTCTAGCATGGCTAAATCAACCAGATGTTCAATTTGTAATTTACGTTTTACTTCGTCCACGGTATCAACAAGATTTGTAATGACAGGATGATTGGCGTTCACAATAAGCGTATAAGTTTTATCCATGCCAGGATCAAGCAAACCACCAGCCACCTTGCTCATGTCATGCAAGCGACGCATAAATTCAGGTTGAATAAGTTTTATAACATCTTCTGTTTCCTTTAATGATTCTATCCGTACTGTTATGTTCTTATCAGCAATTGCAGATTTAAACCATTCCTCAAGGTTCTTCTTTTCTTCTTTCGTTAATTTTTCTGGAACATTTTCTTCCTCTTTTTCAATTAACCTATCGACAATATCAGCATCCACTCGTTTAAAAGCTATGTTTTCTAGTTTTCTTTCAAGAAAATCTAAAAAATGAAGGTCAACCACTGAATCCATGACTAGTACGCTATACCCTTTACGGGTTGCTTGTTCAATGAAACTATGTTGTTCTTCAGGATTTGTTGTATACAGTACAATCAATTGCTTATGTTTATCTTTATGCTTTTCTTCTATGATTTTTTGATATTCATTCCACGTGTAGTACTTTCCTTGAATGTCTTTATAAAGTGCGAAATGCTGGGCACGTTCGTAAAAATTTTCGTGCGACATCATGCCATAGCGAATAAAAATCTCAATATCTTCCCATTTTTTCTCGTATTCTTCGCGTTTTTTATGAAAAAGCTCTTCGAGCTTGTCTGCAACTTTTTTCGTAATATGGTTGCTTATCTTTTTTACATTCGAATCACTTTGTAAATAGCTACGGCTGACATTCAATGGAATATCCGGAGAATCTATCACTCCATGCAAAAGCATCAAAAAATCAGGTACTATACCTTCTACGTTATCCGTCACAAAAACTTGATTGTAATACAATTGAATCTTGTTTTTGCTGAGCTCAAAAAATTTTTTCAGTTTTGGAAAATAAAGTATCCCATTTAATGTAAATGGATAATCCACATGCAAATGAATGTAAAAAACAGGTTTATCATAGGTGTATGGATAGAGCTCGTAGTAAAATTTTTCATATTCTTCGTCGGTTAGTTCTTGAGGAGATTTTTTCCAAAGTGGTTCAACTGCATTGATGATTCTTGGTTTTTCGACAGTTCGATAAGTTGGTTTTCCCTCTTTGTCAGTTACTCCTTCAACTTTTTCCGTAACTTTTTCGTAGCCAAACTGTATGGGGTAAGGTAGAAAACGAGCATATTTTTTTAAAATATTTAGGATGCGTATTTCATTGTTGAACTCATCTGCATCATCATCCAAATATAAGATAACCTCTGTGCCTCTATCGTTTTTTTCTGCGGATTCAATCGTAAACTCAGGCGTACCATTGCATGACCATTTTACGGCAGGTGCTTCAGCTAAATAACTTTTGGTAATGAGTTCAACACGTTTAGCCACCATAAAAGAGCTGTAGAAGCCCAACCCAAAATGTCCAATGATTCCAGTATCTTTTTTGTCGCCACTTTGCAAGTATTTTTTTATAAAGTCTTCAACCCCACTGAAAGCGATCTCATTAATATATTTCTCGACTTCTTCTTCTGTCATGCCTATGCCACGATCCATCACTTTGATGACTTTATTTTTAGGATCATGTTCAACTTTGATGGTAAGATCTCCCAATTCTACATCAGCTTTACCCAGTGATACAAGCTTCGTGAGTTTTGTAGTAGCATCCACTGCATTACTAATAAGTTCTCGTAAAAAAATTTCATGTTCGCTATACAAAAACTTTTTAATAATCGGGAAAATGTTTTCAGTTTGTACGTTTATAGTACCTTTTTTCATAGTCAAAATTTTTTAATGTGTAAAAACAAAATAAATACCAGGACAGGAACTGCCAATATGGCATAATTATTCTAGAAAATCGGATAAATCATCTCGGTGACCAAAAACCACGAGCACATAATCTTTCGTTATTCGGTCATTTAATTTTTGTTCTGGCAAAGCATCAAAAAAATGATATGTTTTTGAATAAGAAAGGAAAATATTTTCTGTACTTTTTACTTCTTGTGGATTAATCTTGCGAACAAGTAGCAATTGGACATTGTACTTTTGAAATGGAATGTCTTTCAGTTTCAAATCTAAATACTTATTGGGTAGTGAAATTTGGGCAACCAAATAATCTTCTCCTATAGCATATGCGGACAGAACATTTTTATAAGCCAAATGATAAGAGATATCAAGGGATGAGTCAATTTCCGGGGTGAGTATATTCTTTATCCCCATCGCCTGTAAGATCTTTCTATGCACATCATTGATAGCCCTACAATACATGATAATAGGTTGATTTTCTATCTCTTCTAAAATGTGAGTTGTAGTTATAATACTATCTCCTACATTTTCACCAATCGCAATAATTATTCTATCCATATCTAGGATAGGAAGGGAATGAATAGTAGCCTTTTCCGTTAAATCAGCAATATACACTTCATTCACGATATCCTTTACACCTTCAACTCGATGCCTATTTTTATCGATCCCCACAATTTCAACTTTTTTTTGAGCTAATTGACGTACTAATTCTGTCCCAAAATTTCCCAAACCAATAACCATGCATTTCATATACTGTTAAATTAAAATTTCTTCTTCTGGTAATTCATAAAGATTTTCCCGCCTATATCGGAAAAAAACAGATAAAAAGGTAATAAACCCAACACGGCCAATAAACATTAAAAATATTAAAACAAGTTTAGACGATACAGAAAGTTGTGGAGTTAAATTACAAGAAAGTCCTACTGTGCTATAGGCAGAAAAGCATTCAAATAATATATATAAAAATGGTTTATCCCCATCAAAGATACTCAGTAAGAAAGCTGCTACAAAAATCAAGAAAAATGAAAAAAAGATTACAACAAGAGCTTTTCGAATGGAAAGCGAAGATATCTTACGGTTAAACATGTAAACATCTTTTTGATTTAACCCAAAAGCAAAAGCTGTTTTAAAGGCTATGGCAACGGTGGATGTTTTAATCCCACCACCTGTCGAAACTGGTGAAGCACCTATCCACATCAAAAGAATTATTAAAATAAGAGTAGCCATTTTTAAGTGCGTCAGATCGACAACAGAAAAACCAGCAGTTCGAGGCACTACAATCATAAAAAAGGATGTGACTATTTTTGATAACCAATTTTCTGTGATTAAACTGTTATTTTCTTCTAGTAAAAGATAAATTACAAAAGATGTTATAATTAAAATAATCGTTACTTCTATAACCAACCGTGATGTCAACCCTAAATGTGTATAATTTGCCAAAGAAAAAGATTTTTTCTTTTTTCTCAAAAATAAACCGAAAATAATTTCTTTAGATCTCAAATAAATTTGATATAAGGTAAAAAAACCTAATCCACCAAAAATAATTAAAAAAGAAATAGTTAATAAAAATCCATAAGAATGATTAAAAGAGGGATGAGCAAGCCCGCCAGAAACATTGGAAAAACCAGCATTACAAAATGCCGACACGCTATGAAAAATAGAAATAAATATTTTTTCTTTTTGAGAAGTTATGTAATATGAGTCAGGGAATGTCAAATAAAGAATTAACGCCCCAAGGAATTCAAAAATAAAAGTAACTATAATTACAATTACAAACGAATTCAGAAACAATCTGCTTTGGGATTTTGCAATGCCAAGCGATGACGAAGTTATTTTGCCTTGATAGAAACTTACATTGGTTTTACCAGAATAAGCCATAAAAGACAAAAAAGTTATAATACCAATTCCTCCCAGTTGAATTAAAACAAGTAATACCATTTGCCCAAAATTCGTCAAAACAGCGGAAATTTCAAAAGGTGTCAATCCTGTAACACACACGGCTGATGTACTTACAAATAAAGCATCAATAAATGAAATATGTTGCGTCCTTGCACCAGGTAATGCATAAATGAAAACCGCACCCAAAAAAATAATTAATAAAAATGATAAAATAAAAAGATATTCTATTTTATTGAAAAAGCTATATATATTCTGTACAATTGGAGTCCATAACCTTAAAAAAATAATCCCAATAATTAGTGTAAAAGTAATAAGACTTAACTCTTCAGAAAAGAAATTATCTAAAATTCCTAGAGTAAACAAGAACACGCCAAGTAATAATAAAGATTTCATGAACAACCTAAAAAAATTTGTATAATCATAAAATACAAAATATAAAAAACGATAAGCATAAAAAATAAAAAGAAAAAATCCAAATTCCTTAAACACATGATAAGGTAAGTTTATAATCTGCCCCCAATAAAGTATTAGCAAAAGAAATAAACCTGTGGTTACAGCTATCGCAAGATAATTCACAATATTCCAAATAAAAACAAAAACTCTCCTAGCAACTATTAGTGACTTTTTATAAGATTTAAACAGAAAATATAAAAATTTATTATACGAAAAAGTTTTCATGGCAGATCTTAATTATCCAACAAATTCCATTCAACATAAGAAGTTGCTGTTTCGTAAAGGCGTAAAGAAAGAAGTGTTATATTATCTGCTAATTTAGGCCTTAACAAGCTCACAAAATATTCGAGTAATTTTTCGCTGGTTGGCTGAAAAGGCAATAGAATTATACGTTCAAATTGTTGCTTAAAATCTTCTGATACGAATTGATTTTGTTTTTCATTTAAAAGTAAAGCATGGTCAAAATGATCGACAATAGTTTCTTTTACAAGCTTGGAAAGGTCTCCAAAATCCATCACCATTCCTAATTTGGGATGATTTTCATCTTCAATAGGTTCTCCCAGGACTGTCACCTCTAATGTGTACGAATGACCATGTATGTTTTTACATTTGCCATCGTAGCCATACAAAGCATGTGCCGACTCAAAGAAAAATCGCTTAGTAACTCTAATTTTCACCATAAAATCATGAACATTAGAAAAAGGCCTGCAAAAATATAAAATGTGGAACTTACAAGATAACTCATTTTAAAAAAATTTTCCCATCGTTCTGTTGCTTTGATTAAATGAAATTCTCGAATAAAAAGAACAATCAAGAAAATACACAAAAAAAGACCCACAAAAAAGAAAAAATGTAAATTCAAAAAAATGGATAAGGCAATACCTACAATAAACCAATCAAAAGACATAGCAAGTCCTGCCCAAATAACTTCTTCAAGCGTTTGAACTTGTATGACTGTCCATATTGCTTTGCTTCTGTAGTAATTGTAATAAGATTTAAAACTCAATATCCCCAGAATAACAGTAGATAAAATACCTTTGTAAGAAAGCCCTCCCATGAGAGCTAAACCTATTTTTGAGCCCAAAAAAAACATAAAAGGAAAAAGTATTGCGTAAGATAAAAGTTTTCCCACTTTTTGTCCTACATTTTCATCACCTTTCGGCTGAAGGACTAATATGACAACCAAAGGAATTATAAGAGCAAGAAAAGAAAAAATATATACAAAATACATCATGTTTTTATTCTAGGGAAACAGACTTTTTTTCAAACAAATAAATGGTCACCACAAAAAGAATGGACATAAAAATTAAAAGCAATGGTTGACTAGTAAAAAAGGTCAGGTCGTCAGGATTGAGAGTAGTTTTTCCAAGTTCATAAAGTCTTTTAAGAATAAATGCTACTCCATTGTTAATGAAGTGAAAAAACATTGTTGCCCAGAGAGATTTGGTTCGATAATACAAGTAACCTAATAAGAAACCTAAAGCAAATCGAGCAAAGAATCCATAAAATTGAAAATGAATAAAGCTAAAAACGAAGCTAGCAATAAAAATAGCAAGCCATGGGTTCATGAATCTTTGGAGCCACCTTTGCAAAGTTCCTCTGAAAAATAATTCCTCGCTAAAAGCAGGCAAAATGGCTATTATAATAAAAGAAAAAACCCAACCCTCCCAGCCAGGATAACCAGCTAGAAAATTAAAAAGAGATTCTGCTGATTTTTCCATGCTTTTTAACTTTTCTTCTAAAGAAGCTAATGAGGAAGGCAGAACTATATGTTGATTTAGGTCGTAAACCCATGCTAGGGGATACTGAACAAAAATGTACAAAAAAAACATTAACACCCATTGCCAAAATAAAGGTCTTTTTTTCAATTGAAAAAAATCTGCCCAAGACTCATGAAAACCATACACAAAGAGAAACGCAGGTAAAATAAAAAAACCTAGATGCTGAAAAAAAATGCTAAATAATTTTGCATAATAAGAAATGGATCCTTGTTTTTCTCCCATCAAAGCAAGCATAAATTCTTTAGCCCAAATTGTGGTTCCGAGCGAAATGGATAACAATGAAGCGATAATGCCCGAAACAAAAAACCACAATAGCAACACTAAAAACTGTTCACCAGAATGTTTGCCTTCAAGGTAACCTTTTTTCATGGAGAGCTTTGTTTAACTTTGCCAAAATTATGAAAAACTTCTTGCTTGATTTTCTAAAAAATAAACCGCTGATTTTGGCTCCCATGGAAGGGATCAATGATATTGTTTTTCGGGAACTGTGCTTACAGTTTGGTGCTGATGCTACCGTAACAGAATTTATATCCTCAGAAGCTCTTGTTCGTGATGTAGAAAAAAGCTTTAATAAAATTCAAAAATCACCTTTGGACCCCTTTCTTTGGGTACAAATTTTTGGACACGATGTGTTGAGCATGCAAAAAGCTGCAGAAAAAGTTATCGAACACGGCGGTGAAGTCATTGATTTAAATTTTGGTTGCCCAGTAAAAAAAATTGTCTCTAAGGGAGCTGGAGCCTCACTTTTAAAAGAACTCAACAAACTTGAAGAAATGGCCAAAAACGTCGTTAAAATCTCACCTGTACCTGTTACTGCCAAAATTAGACTTGGATGGGACGAAGGTTCTATAAATGTCGAAGAAACTGTAATGCGGCTACAAAATGCTGGAATCACGGCAGTGACTGTTCATGCTCGCACTCGATCGCAAATGTATAGCGGCACGGCACGATGGGAATTCATTGAACAACTCACTTCCAACCCAAACATTCAGATTCCCATCATAGGAAATGGGGACATTACCGATGGACCATCAGCTGAAAAAGCTTTTCAGAGAACTCAGGTTGCTGGCCTTATGATTGGACGTGCAGCCATTGGAAATCCTTTCATTTTCTACCAGATCAAACATTTTCTCAAACATCACGAAGAAAAAAAATTTACTTTTGAAGAAAGAAAAAACGTTTTTTTATATCACCTACAAAAAATTACAGCCATCAAAGGAGAACGTAAAGGAATCATTGAGCTACGGCAGCACATAGCTCAATATTTCAAAGCTTTTCCTCATTTTAAGGAAACCAAAATCAAACTTTTACAAGCTGAGAGCGTATCTGAAATTGAGCAAATTTTAGCCACATATGAACCAACCATTTAATGTTATTCGAGCTTTTGATGATGAAGATGTTAGCCCTGTAATTGCAAGATTATTAAATGATCAGCAATTCACTGAGGTAATTTCATCTCTTTCTGCACCTTTTCAAAAGCTTTTTCAAAAGTTATCAACTATAAAAACCATTTCAGCATTTCAAGCTGAAATCTCCTATCCTTTTGCCGAATGGATCATACAAAACACTATAAAAATACTTAGTTTTTCGGGGCTAGAAAAACTAAACAAAAATCAACCATATCTTTTCATCTCAAATCATCGTGACATTGTCATGGATCCCCTGCTCATTAACTATCTTTTATACAAAAATGGTTTTCGAACTACTCAAATTGGAATTGGCAATAATTTACTTATTTTCCCGTGGATAGAAAACATTGTGAGACTTAATAAATCATTTGTCGTCAAACGAAACATTAAAGGTAAGGAGCTGAAAGCTGAGTTGGTTCGACTTTCTGATTATATTGCTCATGTTTTGTTAGAACTGGGGGAATGTGTTTGGATAGCTCAACGAGAAGGACGAGCTAAAGATGGAATCGATGAAACACAAATTTCTCTTTTAAAAATGCTTTTTTTAGCCACGCCTTCTTTTGATGCAGAAATAAAAATCAAAAATTATTCTTTGGTTCCCGTTTCCATTAATTACGAATTCGATCCCTGCGATGCCCTGAAAGCTATAGAATTACATCAAAAAGCTCAAGGTTTGTGTATGGAAAAAACACCAGAAAAAGATCTGCTACACATGAAAAAAGGACTTCTTGAAAACAAAGGTCATGTTCACATACATTTTTCGGAACCTATCACTTTACTTTCGCTGAAAAATAAACACGATTTTAAACAATTAAAATCTGCCATTGATAAAGAAATTCATGCGAATTATAAGCTTTTTTCAACTCATCTTTTTGCTTATAAAAAACTTTATTCCCCTACTTTCAAGCTTACACCGAATGAAGAATATATAGCCGATAATTATTTTAAAAGGCAGAAGGAGAAGTATCAGCTTAACGAAGAGCAATTTACCTATCTCCTTCTGCCTTATGCTAACCAAGCCAAGCTTTATTTTTTACAACATACTTAAAATTTTAAATTGAGAACACCAAAGACATGAAATGGAGCTTGAGGGAAATAGCCATTTTCTTCCTTTTCAACTCCACCTTCTTTGTATCGATATACCCAAGCATTGGTTTCATACTTTTCAGAAAAAATGTTTCTCATGGAAATCATCATATCCACCGAGCGAATTAGTTTTGTGTTAAACGTCATCCCTACATTAAAATTAAAGACCTCATACGGATCAAGTGATCTTTCCTTGTTGGAAGAAAGATCAATGTACTGGCGACTAACATATTTGGTTTCCAAAATGGTATAAAATTTCCGTAGAAAATCATATCTAAGTTGTGAATTTAGTATTACGTTGGGAGAAAAGCTAATGTTTGTCTTTTTGAAATAATAACTATCTTGCAACCCGGTATCCCAGTTATCCACGTAAAGTGTAATGTCTTTAATGATGTTGCTAGAATAGGTTGCGTTAAAATCCCATTTTACATTTTGATTGATTTGCCATTGGAAAATCGCTTCAACGCCAGCTCGATAGCTGTTGGGCACGTTGACAAAAATGGGTGCTCCGACACTATTAATTTCTCCGGTTTGGACGAATTGATCTTTATAAATCATGTAGTAAGGATTTAGTTGGATTATGTAAGATGGTCCCTTTTTCTGGACGGCAAATTCGTAATCGTAAAGGCGCTCTGGAACTGGAATTTTGCCAGAATCAGCTTCCACAAACATGTATCGAGTAGGCTCTCTGTGAGCAATACCAGCATACCCGAAAAATTTCCAATCGTTCACATCATAAGACAAACCAAACTTGGGATTCCAAAATAAATAAGACCTTTCTAAATTTACATTACCCGCTTCGTCGTCCAGTCCCCATATGCCATAATTAATTACTCTTCCTTGCAAATCTAAAAAGAGCTTAAGCCTATCCATGGGGGTAAAAGTTAATTTTGCAAACATGCTTCCATCATTCTTCAAGCCCCATGCGCGGTAATATTCATAATCAAAAGGAATAGAGTCAGCATATTGCATCCAAATAAGTCTTCCAAAATGTCGGCCATAATATTGAGAGATATTTCCTCCCAGATTTAACATCCATTTTCTGTGAGAATTGTAGTCTGCTGAAAACACTAAACCATAAAAATCGTTGTCGAGGAATTTTCTACGAATAACATCACTCTTCAAAATGGTATCGTTACCGATAATTAAAGGATTTAAACCATAATTACTAAGTTTACTTTGCTTTTTAAATTGTTCGTAATAACCATAGCCTGTGGTAAGGAAGAAAGTTGCCGAAGAGGTCCAAAACTCGTTAAACTTATGAGAATAAAGCAAGTGGTAATGGCCTTGCTGATAAAAGTCAATTTCATTTTTGTAGGTGTAAGGATTAAATGTTCTATTTTTTTCTAATGAATCTTTTGGAACACCATACCACGCCTGATAAGTTTTTTCTTGACCTCGCATAATCATAAAGCGGAAGATGTCACGACTTCCGTACCACCCCGTATTGAGCTGAAAGGATTGCAGTTGAGCAAAAGCTCTGTCAATGTAACCATCGCTATAAAGATAAGATCCACGCCCGTCAATGGTCCAATGATTATTTAGTAGCCCAGTTCCAAAGCGCAAAGTAGACCCTCGGGTATTATAATAACCACCTTTTAAAGAAAGTTGAGCATAAGGTTCTGAATTAAATTCAAATGTATTGATGTTGATAGAAGCACCAAAAGATGGAGCTCCGTTGGTAGACGTACCGACTCCACGCTGAACTTGCACATCATTTGCTGATGAAATAATATCTGGAATGTCAACCCACCATACACCATGTGATTCTGGGTCGTTGTACGGCACACCATTTAGAGTTACATTGATACGTGAGATATCTGTTCCTCGAATCCATAAACTTGTGTATCCAATACCCGTTCCTGCATCAGTATTTACGGTTACAGATGGTAATAAATTAAGCACGGTAGGCACATCCGTCCCGACATTTTTTTGTTCTATTTCATGTTTTTCAAGTTTAGTAAAAGTAGGAATTTCATGTCCTGTAAGGCGAATGCCTTGAATAACCACTTCCTGCGTAAGATACGACTTGGGTTTTAGAGCAATCACCACAGGTTGAGAAGGGATTTTTTCAATGTGAATGGTGTCTGTAGTATAACCAAGATAACTAACCATGAGAGTGTACGGGGGTTCTTTTCGTACTTTAAGTACAAATTTCCCATCATGCATGGAATAGGTTCCAATAAAGGTTCCTTGAACTACGATTTGCGCCCCTGCAAGAGGAGACTGTGTTTCGGCATCGAGGACTTTGCCCTCTACGACATGCTGGCTAAACAACTGCAGCCAGCTAAAAAACACTCCTAGATAAAAAAACTTTCCTTTCATTTTTGCATTTTTTTAAAATGCAAAAATGGCAAGGGGCGGAATCCATTTTTGCTACTTGGAATTTTCACTCCCTTCGCCGGTATTACCCGGATCAGGTTCAAAGGGTGTAATCTCAGCCCGAAGCATAGCCGGCATAGCTTCGAGCACCCCTGTGTTGAGAATTACGTTACAAAATTAAATTTTTTTTAAAAAAAATTTTCCATTATGATTAATATCATTATCCTTTACTCAAAACAAGCTATTTCCCTGTTCTCCTTTTATAGTGCAAAGAATCTCCCCATTCGCTTAGACCAGGTTTCAAGCCAGCTTTATGAATATCGCTAATAATTTTAGATCTTGCAACCTCATAATCATCAAGTACACCAGCTTTGTTTTCATAAAGCAAATAATTTTCTCGATATGCAAGTGGCGTTATGTTGGGCATCACCACATTTGCACCCGCTTTAAAAGCCAAGGCTCTTCCTTCTGGGTGTAAAGTTTCCATAGCTGTCGTTGCCGCAATATTCACATCAGGCATAAGCAAACGAAGAATAGCCACCATTTTTATGGATAGGAAAAATCTTTCTAAAGGAGGTAGAAGTAGATGTCGTTGAGCGTACATAGGAGTTTCCTTATGTTCTATGTAAGGACCCATCCCACACATGTCTATATCAAACTCTTTCATAAAAAGTAAATCTCGAGCTAAAGATTCCAAGCTCTGGCCTGGTAAACCGATCATAACTCCTGTTCCTACCTGATAGCCAATTTTACGTAGCAAATAAAGTGCTTCCAATCGGCGTTCAAACGTATGGTTACCATCCGCTGGGTGAATTTTAGCAAATAAATCACGATCGGTAGTTTCAATTCTCAATAAATACCTATGGGCGCCAGCTTCATACCAACGACGGTAGGTCTCTTCATCTTGCTCTCCAAGCGAAAGAGTTATTCCTAGGGAACTATCTCCAATTTTCTTAATTTCACGAATGATCTTTTCGATTCTCTCAGTCCAAGCTGGTGATGAGAGTTCCCCTCCCTGAATAACAACAGAACCATATTGATGTTCATAAGCATAACGAGCGCTTTCAAGGACTTCTTCATCCGTGACAATGTACCGTTTCACATTATTGTTGCTTTTTCGAATTCCGCAGTAATAGCAATCTTTTGAACAAAAATTGCTTATTTCAATTAACCCACGCAAATACACTTTATCCCCTCTTTCACGGCACATCGTCTCGTAAGCTTTGTTGAAAAGTAATTGAGCTTCCTCCTTTGAAGAAGCAAGCATTCGAACAATATCATCAAAACTTAACTCTCGCTTTTGTAAAATCAATTCAATTTTTTGCATGTTTACTATTTTTGGGGAACTTATTTTAATGCTGCTTTCAGTTCTTCAAGGTCTTTGGGTTTAGCAATGATTTTTCCTTCCTCGTTAATTACATAAAACAAAGGTGTTCCAAACACAGCCCATCTAATAGCATTTTCTCCATCGTAACCCTTGAAATCAGTAATTGAAGGCCAAGGTAATTTGAGAGATTGAATTCCTTCAAACCAATCGTCCTTATTTTTATCCAGTGAAAATGTAAGAAATACAATATTGGGGTAACTTCTCATGGTTTCAACCACATAAGGTAAAATCTGATGGCAATGTTCACATTTGGAATACCAAAACACAAGAAGAATTTTTTTCCCACGTAATTGGGCCAAAGTAACTTTATTGTCTTTTTGATCATAACCTTCGAGTGCTGGAGCATCTGTTCCAATCTTTAAAGAAGTCAAATAAATTGCTCTTCGCTCGTATTCATCAGGTATCCCACCATCACAACTACTATGGTGAGAATACAGATCAAATAAGTGTAAAAATACTCCTTCGTATGGGCTATCTTCGAAAGTATTCATAAGAAGACGCAAAACATAATTAAATTGCTCATCGTTCCAAGAAAAAGAACTCAAAATAAAATCACATGCTTTGATGTACTCTTTTTCTGTCGTTGTATCCAACAAATTGTTTAGATAAAACTCAATAGCTCTCGAAATAACACGTGTCCGAATTAGTCGAGGATCGTTTTTGTCAATTCTATCAAAAAGATGTCGTTTTAAGAAAGAATATTCATCCTTATATGACTGATCCGGGTGTTCTTTCTTGTAGAGATCAAAAATAGGTGGCACAGAAGAATACTGTACTTTAACAGCAAATGAAGAAGGATACAGTTTCATGAGGGAATCAGTGGCTTTGTGATATTCCCATATATTTTTCTTAATATTTAATCTAACCTCTGCAAGCTTATCATAACGCTTCGTTTGATAATAATAATCACCCCGAGCATACAAACTATCCAATTGTGTCTCGTAACGATTTAAAAAAAAGTACAATCTGTTCTCCTCTGAAGATTTACTTTCAATGATATTCCGCCGATTGATATGCAAATGTATATATGGCTCTTGATTGATGATAAAATACCACCCATCTTCGTAATCCAATTTGGTGCTGATTCGATATTCACCTGTTTCAGGAATTGAATCTAGCTTCCAAATTGCTTTTTTATCTAATAAAGAAATACTATCCATGACATCCTCTTCAACACCCCTAACATTCCATATGTAAATTGTTTTATATGTCTTGGGAATATCGAATGTTATCTCAAGAACAAAACCCTTTTCTTGGCTGCAAAGCTTGAGAGCAAATAAGTTAATCTGTAAAAACACAAAAAACAGTATTTTTTTCATAAGTTTATTTTTTACGTGAAACCACTATGGCGTCTTTATAACCCTTGCTAACGACAAAATTTTTATGTTTTACAGCCTCTTCTTTAGAGGTAAATTCTCCTGAAAAGTAAACATAGTATTTACCCTGTTTCTCGTATGAGATGGGTGCAAGAGACTTAAATTTTTTGGAATTTGTATCAAAAGGTTTTGTTGAGCTCGCAAATTGAACCTTATAAAGAACAGAAGACTTTGTATTTTTTGCTTGATCGGTACGAGTTGGCGTAATTTCTTCCTTTTCTATTTCTTTTCTATAATCCACTAAAGCTTTGTAGATGGCTAAAGCTATCTCATTTTGAAAACTATCCGATGTAAGAAGTTTTTCATCTTCTTTGTTTGAAATATACCCTATTTCAACAAGAACAGAAGGCATGGTGGTTTTCCAAAGCACAAAAAAAGGAGCCTGATGCACTCCCCTATCTTTAAAATGGAGTTGATCCACTAAACTTCTATTGATTCTTGAAGCCAATTGTAAACTTTTTTTCAAATATAAATTCTGCAAATGGCTAAAAATGATATAAGCCTCAGTTGAATTGGGATCTATTCCTCCGTAAGTTGTTTCATAGTTATCTTCAAGAGTTACCACCGAATTTTCTTTTATGGCTACTTCCAAATTTTCATCCATTTTACTCATTCCCATTACATAAACTTCTACTCCTTTTACTTGCTTGTTTTTACTGGCATTACAATGAAGCGATACAAAAAGATTTGCATGATGCTTATTTGCATAGTTAGCTCTTTCAGCCAGGGGAACAGAAATGTCCTTTTCGCGTGTAAGCAAAACAGTTGTATTCGGCATGGTTTGTAAGTACTTTTTTAATTTCAAAGCTATCGATAAAACAACCTCTTTTTCTTTGAGCACTGTGCCCAAGGCACCAGGATCTTTTCCTCCATGCCCTGGATCAAGTACAATGACCCACGATCTGGCCGTATCTTGTGCAAATGAAGAAAACACCAAAAAAGTATAAATAAAAATGACGTACCATTTCATTATAATGATATATTTTTGCTCGTATCTTTTACAAAATTAACTGTTTTATAGAACGTGAAAAACATAGCTTTCACTGGCTTCATGCTCTTCTCAGTGTTGTTTTATGCCCAAAACAACAAAAGCGATACCATTGTTATCAAAAATTTAATATCCTCCCAGCTTAAATATTCATGTAAAGATTCACTTGTATATAATTTTTCAAAAAAACAAGTTTGTTTATATGGTCAAGCCAAAGTCCAATATGAACAGACCACTTTAACAGCAGGTATTATCTGCATCAACTTTGAAAAGGAACTCATGTTTGCTCGAGGTATCAAAGATAGTCTTGGTCATTATGTGCAAAAGCCCACATTAAAGGAAAAAGAAAGTGAAATAAAAAGTGATAGTTTGCTATTTCAGTTTAAAACCAAAAAAGGTATTGTGTATAACATTTTTACTGAGGAAAACGGGGGTTATGTCCATGGTCAAATAGTAAAACAAATGAATGACTCAATTTATCTCATAAAAAACGGTTCGTTTACCACCTGTGATTTGGAGCATCCTCATTACAGCATACGTTTCGACAAAGCAGAAGTGGTAAAAAATCATAAAATCCTTACAGGCACTGTTTGGCTCGAAGTTGAAGACATTCCAACGCCCATTGCCTTACCGTTTGGCTATTTTCCGAATCAGAAAAAACGCACCTCTGGTATTTTGATTCCCTCCTACGGAGAAAGTGCTAATCGAGGTTTTTTTCTCGAAAATGGTGGATATTATTTTGGTATAAGCGATTATATAGATCTAGCTTTGAGAGGAGATATTTATTCAAGAGGGAGTTGGGCTCTAAAAGTCACTTCAAACTACAAAAAACGATACAAGTATCAGGGGACTTTGAACTTTAATTATGCATATAACGTATTTGGTGAAAAATTTACCCCCCAATATGAAAAACACAAAGATCTTTTCATTCGCTGGCAACACCAACAAGACCCTAAAGCCCGTCCTAAAAGTCGATTTTCAGCTTATGTTCAAATAGGTACTTCCAACTATACCACCTACAACCCCGCAAATGCTAACGATTATTTAAGTTCTACCTATTCATCATCCATAGCATATGTTACCCAACTATCCCCCTCTTTTAACTTATCTATCAATGCCAATCACTCACAAAATAAGCAAACACACCAATTTTCGATGTCGCTACCAGATATAGTTTTAGCAAGCAATCGATGGTACCCTTTTCGTTCTCCTAGAAAACCCAACAGAAAATTCAAAATACTTGATAACATCAATTTTTCCTACACATCTCAATTAAAAAACAACTACGTTACGTTTGATTCTCTTTTCGTGCAACACTTTAAATATCCATACTTCAATTATGGCATAAGGCATTCTGTGCCTATTTTCATCCCGATGCAACTTTTCAAGGTAGTTACCTGGAATACAAGCATTAACCTTAATGAAAAATGGTACTTCCAAACCATTCGTAAGCGTTATGACAATATTACTAATCAAGTATACATCGATACGTCGTATAATTTTAAGCCCGTTCACGAAATATCTTTAAATTCAAATTTTTCCACTCAACTTTTTACTTTTTTTACTTACAAAAAAGGTCCTATTCGAGCTATTCGTCATGTGCTCACACCCACCATGGGGTTTTCGTGGAATCCTGATTACGGCAAAGCATTTTGGGGTTATTATCGATACTTCGTGCCTCCAGGAAATACAAAACCTGTACCCTACTCCATTTTTAATAATCCCATCTTCGGAGCTCCTTCTCTCGGTAAAAACAGTTTAATCATATTCAACCTTAACAACAATCTCGAAATGAAAGTTCGTTCCAAAAAAGATACTATTTCCGGTTTTAAAAAAATCGTACTCATTGACAATTTCAATCTAGGTTGTTCGTATAACTTGGCTGCAGACAGTTTAAATTGGTCTAAAATCAACATGTCAGGACGAACAGCCCTTTTTAAAGGGTTGGATCTTCGTTATTCCGCAGTATTCGACCCATATATTATAGATAGCACAGGAAAAAATGTAAACACGCTTGAATGGAATGCTCATGGTAGACTTTTTCGAAAAAATTCCTCACTGACTCAACTAAGCCTTAATTATACGCTATCATCAGCTCAATTATCGAAACACAAAAATGGCGACTCAACACTTTTCCTACCAACATGGTCATTGCAAATTGCTTATTCTTTTCAATACAACGAAAACTTACTCCCGGGAGTACTTCATCCATTTCAACGAATACAAACGCTATCCCTCCTGGGCGAATTTAAACCCACCAAAAATTGGCGTGTAAGTTTCATGACGGGATATGATTTTACCCACAAGGGCTTAAGTTATACAAGCATAAATATATATCGAGACCTCCATTGTTGGGAAATTATCTTTAATTGGATACCTACTGGCTTTAGGAAAAGCTACAATTTTACCTTGCGTATTAAATCCCCTATGTTGCAAGATCTTAAGCTTACAAAGAAAACTGATTTTCGTGACTACTATTAAACTTTACCAATAAAAAATCGCCTCCGAAGAGGCGACTTCCAATTTCAATTTTATTTTATTATCGTTATCGTTCCATGATAGACAATTATCCCTTTTTTCGGATGATTCAAATATAAAACGTAATAATACGTTCCAGGAGCTAAATCCTCACCATCAAAATCATTTTTATAATTCTCACTTTCATAAACTTTTTTACCCCAGCGATTATAGACCCAAAGATGACTATTGGGATAATATTCTAAATTGGTTATTTTGAAGTAATCATTGTATCCATCTTTGTTCTCGGGTGTAATTACATTGGGAATGTTGATGCCACAGTCTATTACTGAAACATTTGCAGAAGCATGAGTAGTGTCGCATCCAACCACGCGAACACTGTAAGAATAAAGACCAGGATCAAGATTAGAAATAGTTAGTTCAGCTGTAGTATCCCCTGTGGACCATAGATAATGATACCACGGATACTGCTGCTCAACACTATACGTGGTATCTTCAAACGAACAAAGAATAGCATCGGCCAGCGTTACTTGGGGCGTAGGAATAATATTTACTCGAATGGTATCGCTATCACCACACATGTGATTAGATGTATAATCAACCGTTACCGAATAAATACCTACGCTTGGAGTATTTAGCTGAATAATTTGCGTTGTATCTCCTGTGGACCATACATAGTTAGCACCCGGGTTACCTGCATTAAGCGTAACTGGACCAGTTGGAACACAGATATCAGGCCCTAAATCTACATGAGCATTTGGAATAAAATCAACCTGTATATCATCCGAGCCATAACAAGTTACTTCTGAAGTTTGATTTACAGCAGTAACTGAATAATAACCACTTTGCGTTACTTGAATAGATTGTGTTAAAGCCCCAGTATTCCACAAATAATGTTCAGCTGTTGGGGATGTAAGCATTAAAGTTTGCCCTTCACATAACATAGTATCATTTCCAAGGTTTACCTCAGGAACATCCACAACAGTTAAAGTTACAGCACTATCCCACGTGCATCCGTACTCATCGTAAACATTAACCACATAAGTATAGGTTCCAGGAGCTTGAGGCACAAATCTAGCTGTAGTATCATTCACTTGCTGAATAAAGGGTCCATTATAAATTACAGAGTCAATCCCTACTACATAGCTCCACCCTCCAGCTGCAGAAGTGCTGCTTAATGTGAGCCCCCACCAGAAAACATAACCATTATCCACCCCCCAGTTATCACAAATTTCAATACTCCAGGTACCATTTAAAGGACAACCCACCAACCCAGAGAAGGGATTTTCAGAAGTAATATAATTTGTATGATTTATGGTATCCGTAGCTGTAATAGGTGAAGATCCGGAACCATCCAATGTATTCATGGTTCCCTGTTGAGGATATATTTCACTCCAGCAATATAACCATCCCGTTCCCGGAGGATTTAGAGCTGGATTACAAGGATCCACATCATTATCATTAGCATTTGCAATACCTAAATCATTTCCTCCAGAATTATCATAACTATCAAGCACAACACTCTGACCTGAAGGACAAATAATCCTAAAGGAAAGGTCACCTGCGAAAGTATGCTCCATATTAATACAAATCGAAAGGATGTCGCTTGCACTTTGAATGGTTGCATCAGGAGGAAATGTGGTAAAAGTTACTGGTGTTTGATAACAAGTTTGACTACAATTGGGACCATCCGGAATAAAAGTTGTACTGTCGTGAGAGGCACTTGCCGTAATAGAAGAACTTGATGGATTTATAATAATCTCATTTCCAGGGTCTACTCCACTATGCACATAAAGTGTATCTCCTTCGCAGATATCATGCAAGTGATTGATATGTGAAATAGGATTATTTGCTATGCGAACCCGCAAATACAATGGTTGGGTGGTTGAACATCCTCTAGCATCTGTTATGGTAAGATAAACATTGTATCCCGAAGCAGCAGTGTAGGTATGCCACGCAACACGAGTATCAGCGGTTGTCCCATCTCCAAAATCCCAATGATAGGTGCTCGTTGTACTATCCTGATGATAAAGAATATCATTTTGAGGGAATGCTCCAGGTCCAGCCCCTAAGGCCGCAAACTTAATAGGAGTGCCATAACAAATATTTACATATCCGCTATCATCAGGCAAGGGGTTCATTTCAAGTGTGTCGACTGCAGCAATAATTTGTTGACATTGAGTTACACAAGCAATGGCTGCATCCCACCCTACTCTAACATTCGAACCATTGGTTTTAAAACGAAATGTTAAACTCCCACTTGTGTTATAGATAGAAGCTTGAACAATATTATTAGGTATGGTAAGTGGATGGGAATTATTGTACCACCCGATCAAAGGTGACGATGTATTAGGTCCATCATAAATAAATAAGGTATCATCATTTTCAACATCAAACGAAACAAACTCAGCCCTTATATGGGTATTAGTTGCATTTGAGCTTGTAAAAGTTATCCATCTGTCTTGGTTATTTGAATAAACACCACTATCACCTCCGTCATCATAAAACCAGAAAGAACAGCCTGTTTGTGTCGTGTTATGTGTTGAAGAATCCAAATTTACAACAGTTTGAGCGGAAACATAACTTGCAATTAACATAAAAGCAAGATTAAAATACTTTCTCATGACTGAATTTTTTTTACAAATTTATTTTTTTTGATACATTTTTGATTTAAAAGTTTATTCTCTAATCAATTTTCTTATTTTTTCCCACGTTTCTTCAGTTAATTTAGCACCAATTACTTGGATTACTTCTGAAGCCAGGAAATTTCCAACGGTTAAACATTTTTGTAAAGGCCACCCATGACTTAGTCCATACATAAAACCGGCGGCAAACAAATCACCAGCACCTGTGGTGTCTACTACTTGCACATCATATGCAGGAACATGTATCACTTCTTCTCCTCTAACAACCATGGCCCCATCTTTGCCCATTTTTAATACAGCTAAAATAGGCAATTTCTGCCAATAATTTACACTATTAATAGGAGTCGCATGGCAATAAGCAACACATTCTTCGTTGTTAGCAAAGATAATATTAATGTATGATTCAATTAAATGTTGTAAATATGCTTTTTTAGCTTCAACGACGGCAAAGTTTGCTAAGTCTATAGCTATTTGAATGTTCTTTTTAACGGCACTGTGGACAATTTTAGTTAAAAATTCTTCATTATTAACCAAATACCCTTCCACATATAGGCAATCAAAATTTTCATTATGAATGGATTGCAAAAAAATATTCTCTGATAAAGATAAAGCAGCACCTAAATAAGTCGCAAAGGTTCTTTCACCATCTGGAGAAACCAATACGATGGAGACACCTGTAGGCGTTGGATATGATTCGAAAAGAGTTTTAACCCCTTGTTTTTCCATATCATTCTTAAAAAACTGGCCAAGATCGTCAAGTCCTATTGCTCCAACGTAAGTAACATCCATCCCTAACCTCCCCATGCCAACTGCAGTATTTGCTGCGGATCCACCACTGACTAGTTTTTGAGGATATGCTTTTACTTCCTGTAAAATCTTAGCTCGTTGATGCTCATCAATTAGTTGCATACTGCCTTTGAGTAAGTTTAGTTTTTTGAGTACATCATCCGAAGGCAACATCACCAAAAGGTCAACCAACGCATTTCCAATAGTCATTATTTTCATGAAGAAAAATTTTCAGCAAAATTCAATTTTTTTTGTTTGGAAAAAAAATTTTTTTTTAACTTTGCAACCCAATTCCTCCATAGCTCAGTTGGTTAGAGCATCTGACTGTTAATCAGAGGGTCGCAGGTTCAAGTCCTGCTGGAGGAGCAAACCACCTGAGTAAGGTGGTTTTTTTAATTTTGTGGCTTATCAAAGCCAATGAAAAAAGTTAAAGCAGAAGAAACTTTTTTAAAAAAAGAAAGTATGTAATGATGAAGTAAGTTTTTTTAGGGTGGGTTTTTCAAATTGAGAAAAGAAGCTAAGTTGTAAATATACATTTCATGCCTAAAAGATAAACCAAGTTTATTAAGGGATGTATGCTGTCTTCTATCTTTTAAAAAAATTTGAAGTTCAAATACTTTACGGACCACTCTTAAATTGTATAAGTGAATTTCTAGAATACCCGTTTATTTTCCCATTTTTCTATTTCAGAGTAAGGTTTACGCTTTAACTCTCGTGTATCGTAAAAATTCATATTTCTCAAAATGATTTTCTGCCGTCGATATAAAATTGGAGACTTCGTGAAAGGATTCCATTTTCTGGGACTAGGTAAAGTTCCTATGAGCAAAGCAGCTTCCTTTGGGGTAAGGTAATAAGGATGTTTGTGAAAATAAACTTTAGATGCGGCCTTAACACCATAAATACCTGGACCCATCTCAACTACATTAAGATACATTTCCATGATACGCTTCTTTCCCCAAAGAAGCTCAATCAAAATGGTAAAATATGCTTCTATTCCTTTGCGAACCCAAGTTCTATCAGGCCAAAGGAAAACATTTTTTGCAGTTTGCTGTGAAATGGTGCTCCCTCCAATTTTTCTAGTATGTGTTTTGTTATACTCCAAGGCATGACGAATCGCACCCCAATCAAAACCCCAATGATGCAAAAAGAAACCATCTTCTCCGCCAATGGCAGCCTTCCATACATAAGGACTAATGGAATCTATCGATACCCAACTATAATGAAATTCTACTTTTTCCCCCTGTGACCATTGTACCCATGATCGCTGCAACATTAAAATTGTAAAAGGAGGATTAAACCACCTATAAAGCAAGGTTAAAAAAATGGAAAACAAGAACACAACCACTAATAGGTTTCTACCTACACAAAGTATTTTTTTAAAAAAAGGTAGGGATGATGTCGGGTTAACCATTTATTTTCATTAAAAGATGATCAAGCAGACGACTTGCTCCTATGCGGAAAAGTGATGGCGTTAACCATTCCTCACCGAGAACGTGCTTAACAAGCATGTAATACTGAATGGCCACATCTGGTTCAGAAATACCACCTGCTGCTTTAAAACCAACTTTTCTTCCCGTTTCTTGATAATAATCTTTAATGGCATGTAACATGATCCAAGATGCATCTAGAGTTGCTGCAGGTTGAATTTTACCGGTTGATGTCTTAATAAAATCACCACCTGCTTTCATCGAAATCATGGATGCCTCATAAATTAAATCAAAATCTTTTAACTCACCTGTTTCTAAAATCACTTTCAAGTGAGCAGATTTGCAAGCTTTCTTGTGCTCGAGAACTTCGTGATAAACAAAATCCTTATCCCCCGAGAGAAGTTTTCCACGAGATATAACCATATCAATTTCAGTTGCTCCTTCCCTTACAGCGTAAGTAACTTCCTCCAGTCTCAAAAAAAGAGGACTTTGGCCCGAAGGGAACGCCCCTGCTACAGAAGCTATACCAATAGAACGATTGTGTTGTAACTCCCGAACAACTTGACTTACAAAAATTGGATAAACACAAACTGCTGCAACTCCAGCTATTCCTTCCTCTGGTTTAACAGTACTCAGAGCCTTTTCACACAGCTTATGGATCTTTTCTTCATTATCAGTCCCTTCCAGCGTTGTTAGATCAATAAAACTTATTATTTCCTTGTAAAGTCGAACTTTTTCTTCGCTACTTAATTGAATATTTTCAACCACTTGTTTCCAACCGTCCAAAACAATGTCCTTTTTCATACGATTTCGCCTTTTAAAACAAAATTCGAAATTAAACCAAATGAGTACCCTTCTTGTTTTAAAAAATCAATGTAAGCAGGCAAAACTTCTTGAAGTTTTTCTTTAGTCTTTATGTTATCGTGAAAGACTACGATAGACCCTGGTTTCGTAAAACGAATGGTTCGACGTAAACAAACAGACGCAGGCTCATTGGTTAAGTAATCCATGCTCAAGGTATCCCACATGACCACTTTATATCGCTTGCTTACTTCTTTAAACTGAAAATGTGTAATGCGACCGTAAGGTGGCCTAAAGAAAGGAGTTTGAAAATAGTTTTCACACGCGAGAACATCGTCTACATAAGTTTTTAAAGGTGATTTCCACCCATTTAAATGGTGAAAAGTATGGTTACCAAACTCATGACCTAAATCAACCAATTCTTCAAAAAATCGCGGAAATTTTTTCACATTATTTCCAACGCAAAAAAAAGTTGCCTTTACCTCTTTTTTTTCAAGAATTTCAAGAATGTAAGGTGTAGTAAAAGGCGTAGGGCCATCATCAAACGTTAAGTATATAGTACGATCGCTTCGCTCTCCATGCCAGATCATGAAGGATTTAAAAAGATCCATCACTATATAAGGTCTAGCAAACATAATTATAATGTTGCAAAAAACTTCTGGACATATTCATCAAATTTAGGTTTAGCCATATTAAGCAATTTATTGACCTTATCTTTAGTAGAAGCATTAAGCGTTGTGTCTTTGCTAAGTGTTTCGAGCGTTGAAATAAGTTCTTGTATAACGAACAAGTTTTGTTGCTTATCAATCGTAGTATAAGCCTGTAAACTGGGTTTAAGAGAAAAGAAATAATTGAGTTTTTCAAGTGTAAGATTCAAAAGGTCTTCAACTACAGCTAACCCCTTGTCATAAGCTTTTGCTTCCAAATAAGCTTGAGCGAGAGGAACAACAAAATAGTTGTATGGAACCTTATCTTTGGGGAAAATTTCAAAGGCTTTGTCTAACACTTTAAGTGCACTGTCTCGTTTATTTTCTCTAATTAGTGCTTTTGCAAGACGTGCAAAATTCTGTCGGAAATTCATACAAAAACGCAAGTTGTTTTCATCCAAATAAACCCCATTTCCATTCACATTGCCCCATACGAATTTATTCATAACATTATCGTACATAGCTGAAGTATTCACCCAACCATAGGAACCATCTTCTGTCATTTCACGTGTATAAATGGGAACCAAGCGATAAACCATGCCTTCCAATGCAAAATAATTTTGCAACCCAAAATATACATCAGAACCAGTCGTAACAGCAAAACAAATAGGACGTTTCCAATCAAAGTGAGCTAAAATATCAAGCAAGAACAACCCGTTTTTCTGTAAAGCCCGGCGAGGGATCTCAAACTTTACACTATCCACAATCTTATCAGCCATGTTAGGTGGAACAACACCGTTGGCTAACACAGCTTTTTTATCAACGGGAATATAAAATTTCTTCGTTGGGAAATAGTCAATAGCCATGCCTTGAATGTACATTTTGAGTTTTTCAGGAGATTTATGAATAATATCAAATAAGTCTTTCAGATTGACATAGCCCATATCTCCCAATCCAAGCTCTTTTCCGTCAAATAAATAAACTATATCTCTTGTCCCCTGTCGATACTGTTCATGAGACAAAGAAATAGGAACTGGATCTGAATCATAAGCTTTCTTCTTCACCTGATCAGCATACCAATCTGTGTTGAAAAGAGACATGTTGACTACTCGAACATCCGTACGATAACCTTCCACTTCTTGAACATACCACAGTGGGAATGTGTCGTTGTCGCCGTTTGTAAACAAAATAGCATTAGGTGGACACGATGCTAAATAATTTTTCGCAAAATCACGCGATGTATAACGATTACTCCTATCATGGTCATCCCATCCTTCTTTAGCCATAATGTAAGGAACCGCAAAGAAAGTTATCAAAGTAACAAAAACAGGTGATAGATAGTTATCCAAGAAACTTATTTTTCGCAGCCAGTTTACCAAAGCAACAACTCCTATTCCAATCCACATGGCAAAAGCATAAAAACTTCCAACATATGCATAATCACGTTCACGAGGTTGATATGGGTATTGATTCAAATAAACGACTATAGCTATACCTGTCATAAAGAAAAATAGCAAAATGACAAATGAATCTCGAGGATGCTTATTGATATGATAAAAGAAACCAATCAAGCCTAAAAGAAGGGGCAGTAAATAGAATTTATTTCTAGCTTTATTGTTTCTCAGATCAGATGGTAAGGTGTCCTGATCACCATATAAAGCATTATCAATAAAAGAAATACCAGTAATCCAATTTCCTTCATGAGGTGAACCATGGCCTTGAACATCATTTTGTCGTCCCGAAAAATTCCACAAGAAATAACGGAAATACATGTGCCCGAGTTGATATTTAAAGAAAAACAATAAGTTTTTAACAAATGTGGGTGGATTTTTGGGTTTATTCCTGTCAAAAAGTGGTTTCCCATCGCGTCCTACAACGGGATTGCCATTTGCATCAACCTGAGGATAATATAAATCACTTTCTTTCATGCCAGTCCATGAAATGTACGCGTTGATATGAGACTCTTCTTGGTTACTCCACATGCGTGGGAAAATCGTGCGAAATCTTTTGTCATAGGTTGGAATGGATTTCTTTCTTGCATCGATAAGCTCATATTTCCCTAGTTTATCGTTTCGCTCATATTTAGGAGTTCCATCCTTCCATTGAGAACCATCTAAATAGGGTGCATTAAAATATTGACCGTATATCAAAGGAACGGTTCCATATTGTTCTCGATTTAAGTAACTAAGCAACGAAGGTGCATTCTTGGGAGCATTTTCGTTAATAGGAGTACCAGCATTACTACGAATAACCAAAGTTAAAAAGGTAGAATAGCCTATTAGCATAAAAGCAAAAGACAAAGCAATCGTATTCCACATTAATTTTCCTTTACGATGGGTGTAAGTAATTGCCCATATTAAGAAACCAATGATAAAAGCAAAATAAAATATAGTACCACTGTTAAAGGGCAAGTGCAACTGATTGACAAAGAAAATTTCAGTTTTCCCAGCCCAATTGATTAAACCAGGAATAAGAATATAAAAAAGAAAACCAAGTAAAACAATAGAAATAAGAAGCGATAAAAGTATACCTTTCCTAGTAATTTTATATTTCCTATAATAATAAATCATCACCAGTGCAGGAACAGTTAATAAATTGAGCAAGTGTACCCCAATGGATAAACCCACCATAAAACTAATAAAAATTAACCAACGATACGAAAATGGATCGTCAGCTTGTTCTTCCCACTTCAACATAGACCAAAAAACAAGTGCAGTAAAAAATGATGAGGTTGCGTAAACTTCACCTTCCACAGCATTAAACCAGAAAGAATCAGTGAACATGTAAGCAAGAGAACCAATAAGACCTGCTCCAAAGATGGTTAAAATTTTAGTGTTCGTTAGCTCATCTCGAAAGAAAAGTCTTCGAGCAAAATAAGTAATGATCCAGAAAAGGAACATCACTGTAAACGCACTCATAAGAGCAGACATGACATTTACAGCAAAAGGAACTTTTTCGGTAGATGGTGCAAAAAGAGTAAATATGCGAGCTAAGAGCTGAAAAGTGGGTGCTCCCGGAGGGTGACCAACCTGCAATTTATACGATGTCGCAATATATTCTCCACAATCCCAGAAACTGGCAGTTGGCTCGGCTGTGGATATGTAAACATATGCGCCAATTAAAAAAACCAACCAACCGAGTGCTGTGTTGATTTTTCTGTAATACTTAATCATTTTTCCTCTTATTTTGGCAAAAATACATTTTTTAACTTGAACGAAATGAGATTTTGTTTTTTCAATAATTCATTTAAAACTAGAAGTATCATCAATTTACTTTCACAAAAAAAGGAAAATTTAGACTCCACGAACTTTAACTTAATAAGTTTTGGTCATACTTGTTGGAATGAGAAGGTAAAACGAAGCTTTAGGAAACTCATTTACATCTGGTTGATTAACATCATCAACTTCTATGGATGTTATTACCTGTATTTTTAAATCAGGCTTTGCTTTGCGTAAATACCACCCTATGCCTTCAAAATTATCGGAATGATAGGCTCCGTTGAAATGTAAAAATAATATCCCTGGTTTCCAATTTTTCATAATAAAATATGCCATGGTAGCGTCTTTGATAGCTTGAGCTTGAGCAAAAGTTATGCTAGCCTTATGTCCACTCATGTTTAGCATGTTTTTATAACAGGCAAGCGTAGAATCAAAAACAATGGGAAGAGGTGCTATGTATTTTTTTGCATCTTCACTAAGCTTTTGCAAGGCATCAAGACCTTTTGCATGAACATAAGCAGCATATCGACGAGGAACATTTGTTGCCACAAAACGAATATTTTTTTCTTTTGCAAATTCAACTAATGGCTTATAATCAGTCGAATAATTATTCCACAACCGCATTTCTTCTTCAAAATTCTTTTGTTTTATTAAATCTCCTAAATATTCGTCCATAATTAATTGATTGTCAGCTTCAAACATTTCAGCCCCTAACACAAGACGACCACCTACTTTTTTTTGTAAATCTTTGGTTAGTTCGTATTCCAGCCAGTGAACAATAGGATTGTTATGTAACTCTCCAAAAAGGATGACATCCGCCTTTTGAACAACGTTTACAAAATCATTCCATTTTACTTCCTTTTTTGCTTCGTCAAGAATTCGATATGCTTTTTTGTCACTCTGTGCGTATATAGCACCAAAAAAAAGACTTAAAATGAAAATAAAAATATATTTTTTCATACATATATTATTTTAACGGTGAATCAGGTTCTTTTTTCATGTGATGGTAAACCATTTTATCTACAAAACCAGGGAAAAATTTTCCTAATAATACAGTAAGTCTACCCTGTGTGGTCATGATAACTTCTCGTTTTCTACGCGCGATTCCTTTGGCTATCTTCCAGGCAACCTGTTCAGGGGTCATGAGATTTTCTTCTTTTAAAGGTGTATCACCCTGTGGAGTTCCATCAGCAGTTAAAGCAGTATAACGAATATTTGAAGCCGTAAAGCCAGGGCAAGCTATCATCACATGGAGGCCTTGCTTTAGCATCTCAATACGAAGCGTATTCAAGAAACCATGCATAGCAAATTTAGAAGCTGAATAACCCGTTCTTCCAGGTAAACCCTGATACCCAGCAATGGATGAAACACCAACAATACTTCCACGAGAACTTAACAAATATGGCAAGGCAAATTTTGTGCAATACACCGTTCCCCAGAAATTAACATCCATGAGCTTTTTAAGCACAGATAAATCGACATCCACAAAAAGAGCTCGCATAGAAATTCCTGCATTGTTAATTAACACATCGATCTTCCCAAACTTTTGCACTGTTGCCTCAATAAGCATTTTGCAATCTTCTTCCTTTGTTACGTCTCCACCAACAATAAGCCACCGATCTTGAGGATAGCCTTTTACAACCTCACCCATTTTATCAACACTACGAGCAAACAAAGCCACTCGAGCATTTTTTTCCAAAAATAACTGAGCTAAAGCTTTGCCAATCCCAGACGAAGCACCAGTAACAATTACTACTTTATTCGTAAAATCCATTTTTTATGCAAAAGTACATCATAATCATAAGTCATATGCATTTTTGTATTTTTGAAAAAAATTTCAACATGAAAACTCTCGTATTATTAAGACACGGCGAAAGCATTTATAATAAGGAAAATCGTTTTACAGGATGGACAGATGTTGAACTAAGCGAAAAAGGTATTCAAGAAGCCATTGAAGCTGGACAAAGCCTCAAAAAAGAAGGGGTCGAATTTGACATAGCTTATACCTCTGTTTTAAAAAGAGCGATAAAAACTTGCTGGCTAGCTCTTGAAACAATGGATAGAATGTGGGTACCTGTCATTCCAACTTGGCGTTTAAATGAAAAACATTATGGCAAACTTCAAGGCCTCAATAAATCGGAAATGGCAGCAAAATATGGTGAAGAGCAAGTTCTCTTGTGGCGTCGTGCTTACGACGTCCGCCCACCTCTCCTAGACGAAGAGGAAATAAAACCGCTTTTACAAGAAAAACGATACCAAGATGTTGATAATCTAATTTACATGCGAGGTGAGTCTCTGAAAGATACTATATCTCGCGTAATACCCCTCTGGGAAAACGAAATAATACCTAAACTCCAAAAAGGGTTGACTGTTTTTATAGTTGCTCACGGAAACAGCCTTCGAGGAATAGTAAAATATCTTGAAAACATTTCAGACGAGGAAATTTTACATGTCAATATTCCCACGGGAATACCTTTGGTTTATACACTGGATGACAATTTAAAACCCATCTCATCGCGTTATCTTGCTGACGAAGAAAAAGTAAAAGAAGCCATTGCAAAAGTTGCAAGTCAAGGAAAAGCAAAATAATTAGTATGAGCCTCATTAAGTCCATCAGCGGCATACGTGGCACTTTGGGCGGATCTCCTGAAAATAGCATGCATCCAGAAACCATCGTCCGTTTTACATTAGCATATGCCAAATTCATTCGACAACAATTTCCCGATATCCAACATCCCCACATTTTAATTGGAAGAGACGGAAGAATCTCAGGGAAATTCATCCAACAACTCGTAGAAGGAGCATTATTATCCTATGGAATGAATATATCTGAACTTGATTACACAACAACGCCAACCATGGAAGTTGCTATAGCTTCCTACCGAGCCCAAGGAGGCATCATGATCACAGCTAGCCACAATCCACCGAACTGGAATGCATTAAAATTTTTTAATCATTTAGGAGAATTTCTTGCTCCTTCCGATGTAAAACAAATAATTTTTTTAAGTGAATCAACGACGGAGATTCCCTTTCAAGAAAATCAATTAGGTCAGCTAAACACGGCAAGTTCTTTCATTCCAGAACACATTAACAAAATTTTATCCTTGCCTTTTGTTGATGTTGAAGCTATTCGAAAAAGACGTTTTAAGGTTGTAGCCGATGCCATCAACTCTACTGGAGCGATAGCTTTACCGTTGCTTTTTGATGCTTTAGGAGTTGAAGCTGTAATCATCAATGACCAGCCATTGGGAGCCTTTGCTCATGAACCTGAACCCATTCCCGAAAACCTTTTGTCTTTATCACAGCATGTTCGAGACAAAGGAGCAGATATGGGCGTAGCTGTAGATCCTGATGTGGATAGACTTGTGCTTATTTTACCAGATGGCACTCCCATGGGAGAAGAATACACAGTAGTCGCAGCGGCTGATTATGTTTTATCTCACAAACGAGGAAATACTGTTTCAAATTACAGCACCACAAAAGCACTACAAGACATAACGATTAAGCATGGTGGGAAGCATTTTCAGTCTCCTGTTGGTGAAATACATGTTGTACAAAAGATGAAAGAAGTACAAGCTATCATAGGAGGCGAAGGTAACGGCGGAGTGATTTTTCCAGAACTACATTACGGACGCGATGCTCTTGTTGGAATTGCCCTTATTTTATCTAGCCTTGCACAACGAAAAATTTCACTTTTGGATTGGAAAAATGAATTACCATATTACTACATGCAAAAAGTAAAAATTCCCCTCTCAAAAAGTACTGAAATAAAAAATCTTCTCATTCAAATTGAAAACAATTTTTCACATGAAATTTTTGAAACATTTAAAGATGATGGCTTAAAACTGGTATTTAAAGATAGCTGGATTCATGTTCGAAGCTCAAACACTGAACCCATACTTCGAATTATTGCTGAATCACCATCTGACGAAAAAACGCACGAACTCATAGAAAAGGTAAAAAGAATGTTATAAAAAAGCCCTCGTTTGAGGGCTTTTCTTTTTTTATGCCGGGTGGATTGCTTCTACAGGACAAACATCTGCACAAGCTCCGCAATCCGTACAGATTTCTGGATCAATTTTGTAAACAGTTCCCGGACTAATTGCCCCAACTGGGCATTCGTCGATGCACGTTCCACATGCCGTGCAATCTTCTTCACTGATTTTGTATGCCATCGTTGTAAGTTTTGGTGTCCAAATTTATACTTTTTTTAAAAATTAAACTTTATCACCATCATAAGCCCATTTCAAATAAATGGATCCCCAAGTAAATCCAGCGCCAAAAGTCGCAAGAATTAAATCATCACCTTTTCTCAATTGTTTTTCGTAATCCATCAAACACAAGGGTAAGGTAGCTGCAGTTGTATTGCCATATCGCTGAATGTTAATCATTACTTTGCTTTTATCCAGCCCCATGCGTTCAGCGGTAGCTTCTATGATACGCTTGTTTGCTTGATGAGGTACCAGCCAATCTACATCTTCATGAGTCAAATTATTTCTTTTCATGATCTCAACAGCAACATCTGCCATTTTAGTTACTGCCCATTTAAATACGGCTTGGCCTTCTTGATATATGAAATGCTCCTTATTTTTTACTGTTTCAAACGAAGCTGGATAGCAACTTCCACCTGCCTTCTGATAAAGATGATGTCGTCCCACCCCATCGCTCTGTAAAATCATATCAATAACGCCGTACGGAGAGTCTTCTTCTGCTACAACTAGCACAGCCCCTGCTCCATCTCCAAAAATAGGACATGTGGTTCTGTCTTCGTAATTAACAATGCTAGACATTTTTTCTGCGCCTACCAAGATAGCTTTCTTCACTCGACCAGCTTCAATGAAAGATGTAACAATTGCTAAACCATACAAAAAACCACTGCATCCAGCGTTGATATCAAAATGAAAAGCATTTTTTATTCCTACCTTATCTGCAATAATGTTTGCTGTAGCAGGAAATGGGTGATCAGGCGTAACAGTAGCACAAAGCAACAAGTCAATTTCGTCGGGAGATGTATTGGTTTTTTCTAACAACTTTTGGACTGCTGGTGCACCTAAATCACTTGAACCCTTCCCGACCTCTTTCAAAATATGCCGCGTTTTAATTCCAATGCGAGTCATAATCCACTCATCGGATGTATCTACCATCCGACTTAATTCTTCGTTGGTCAATATATAATCGGGAAGAACACCAGCCACTCCCCTAATGACTGCTCGATATGCCATGATGAAAGCTTTTAGGAACGGTTAACCTCAATAACCTGCCTTCCCCTATAATACCCACATTCCATGCAGACATGATGCAACTTGACTGCTGCTCCACAATTTGGACAAAAATAAATAGCTGGAGCTACCTTCTTAAACTGTGATCTTCTTTTTCTTGTTCTACTTTTTGAAAAACGATACTTTAAATTAGCCATTTTTCCTAAATATTTGATTAAACAACAATTGCTCTCCTTTTGGGGCAAGTGATTCTAAAATTTTTTCCATCTCCGGATCACATTGACCCTCAGGATGAACAATTCGCATCGGCAAAGATAGAAATATTATTTCTCTTAAAAAGGAAGAAAAATCCAAGAAATGTGTTTTTTTGTCGTAAAAAATAATATTCTCATCATTAGAAAATTCAGGTTTATCTACTTCCTTGGCTAATATCAACTCTTTTCTATCTATTTCTATTTCAACAGGTTGCAAACATCTGTCGCAAGGATGGAATACCTTCCCCACAAAACTAAAAGTAAATTCCATCGAAGTTTCTTTTTTTAGCATCTCAACAGTTACCTTTACATCAACATCTTGTATGGTGTCATATTCATCATTTTCAAAAAAAGCTGTACCCACCTTCCACAAAAAAACATGTTTCCCATCTCTTAACCCTCGAAAATAAATAAGATAATCGTCCACTTTATTATTTTTTTGAACCAACTTGTTGAGTTTGAGACTGTTGTTGTGACTGTAAAAATTTTGCTAATATCTTGTCTTGAGCAGGTGAAATTTGATCTCCCACAGGATACTTTTTGTTTGAAACAGGATGAATGAGCTCAAAGTTAATCACTTCTTTTTGTTGATTGTTCATTCTTTCAATACCTCGGAAAATGGCATTTTTTTCATTAGCTTTAAGAGATTTTGCTTCATCAGGGGTCATACGCACAGTGAATGTTTTACCGTTAAATTGAATGGTCAATTCTTTTTTGTCTGCGTTGTAATTACCGATGGTTACCGGAAAGGTTACGTATTTATAAGAGGCCAACAATTCCTGTTCTTCTTTTTCTTTTTGTGCTTTAAGCATAAGTTGATATTCAGCTTCACAATCTTTAAGTTTCAGCGTTTTCTTTCGGTTGTATTCACGAATTCTTTTGTTATATTGGTCACTGGTTTCAAATTCAGCTTTTGGCTTTTTTAAATCAGCAAATGAATCCATTTTTTCAGTTAAACAATCGAAAAATTTATATTCCTTTATATTAAATAATTGAGAAACTCCATCTTCCCTGGCGCTCATTAAATATGTTTTTTCATCTGATAAAGCAATTTTTTTAACTGTAGCTTTTGCAAGTGAATTTACATCCACTTCTCTTCCGGCGTTCAAATCAAATACATGTAGTTTTGTATTTTTTTCAACAACAAACAAAAATCTACCATTGAGAAAAAATTTCGCATCCATGATAGGGGAAGAAAAAGTTGAAAAAGAAAATTTTCTAGCATTTTTTTCAACATCCCATACAAAAACTTGATTATCCTCCCCTCCGGAAACCAGGTACTTTGAATCTGGAGAAAAAGAAACAACGGTCACGACCCCATAATGACCCGTAAGCGTACTGACTAAATTTCCTTTTTCAAGAGAATAAAGGTAAACCCTTTTATCCCAACTTCCTGCAGCTAGCCATTTATCATTAGGGGAAATATCAACACTTGTTATTCCGTTTCTGGCATCGCGGAAAGTATAAAGCTTGTTTCCACTTGCCACCTCCCATACAATGGTAGTAAAATCTTCGCTTCCAGATGCTATCTTTTTTCCATCGCTTGAAAAAGCTAGAGCGTTAATTTTATCTAATTGAGCTGGAATTTCTTTTTCCAGAGTAAAATTTTGTGCATTCCAAAGTTTAATTTTTTTATCCCAGCCAGCTGTTGCTAGTAAATTTACAGCAGGACAATAACTCATAGCTAAAATAAATGTCTGATGTGCTTCGATAGAATTCTCCACAGCACCTTTGATTAAATCGATCACATAAAGTTTACCATCATACCCTGACACAATACTTTTTGTCCCGTTTTTAAGTATACATACGTTCGATAATGCCTGCTGAGTAACCGGTATTTCTTTTAGTTGAATCTGAGCAAAAAACATCAAGGTATAAAAAATAAGTATGAAGATGTACCCTAATCTGCTCATGTTATTTTTTGCTTTAAAATTACAACTTTTAGACAATCCATTTTAAAAAAAGTTTATTTTATATCAACAAAAAAACTAACTTCATTTGAGTTCATTTAAATGAATTTCACCTTTGGGATGTAAAATGACATATTTTTCAAAGCGTTCATCGCTCTCAAAACCATCACCCCAAATGATTTTATCGGGTGTTACAATACGAACAAATAAGTTCGAAAAAATCTTATGTTGATTTTCATCCCATATAAGTTCTTCTGTAGTTAATTTCTTCTTATCAGCCGTTTCAATAATAACCTCATAACGCAATATGGTTTTCTTTTCGTTAAGTAAACGCTCTGCATATCGAGCAGTTAATTTAGCATACTCCTCTCCCAGCGAATCATAAAAGAGCAAGGCAATACCCTCTGGCATGATAAGCTTTTCACTTTGACGAGTTGCATAGCGCTTGGCTAATGGAGATGACAACTTAATTTTTGGCTGTCCGGATTCCGTGTACAGCACATCCAATTTTTTAACTATTTCTCTAGGAAAAGTATCTAGTGTTGGAAGTAAAATTTGCTTCTCGCCCTTGTGGCAAGAAACAGCAAACAACAAAATAACGATTATCTGAAATGGTTGCTGATATTTCATCGAGCTCGAACCACCGTTGTTTCTGAATACCAGCAATTAATGGTATAACTCATACCAGGCTGTAAATTATAGAAAAAGAGCTTTTCATTGTCTGGAAAATTGCTAGCTGCTATACTTAACCGTTGGTTAATGTTATTCAACAACTTTTCATCTTGAGTCAGAGATTTAGCTTTTAAAAATTTATCGTAAGCTGCCCAATATCCAGCACGCTTAGCCACTTCATTATCTCCGCAGCCAGCAGCTGTAGCCATATATAAATCCCCAATCACAATATAAGGCTTAGGATCATTGGGCTTCAAATTGCTAGCTGCCAGAGCTACAGAACGAGCATTGCTATATTGATTTACATTTTGATAAGCATCAGCTAAAGTGAGGTAGGCATTGAATTTTTCATCCACGTCGCTGAGCTGAGAAATAGCATCGTTCAAATATTTTATAGCTTCGTTATATTTTTTTACTTTAATATATGATTTAGCCAGCATTATTGCAGAAGACGGGTTTGGGTTAATTTTATACCAGGCTTCGGCAGCTTTAAAATACAAGTCATTGTCGGTACACTCTTTTTTTCCCATTAAAGTAACTACCCTCTGCAACCATTCTGCATTGTTTAGGTTTTCATTCAATTTGGGTTGATATATCTTAGTTAACATTACGCAACTAGCCCAAGGTTCAAAAAGATTATTAATGTTGGATTCTGCAATCTTCATGGACTCTAACTTTTTATTTAACTTGACAGTGTCAGCATTAGGTTTTGCTTTTTCTTCTTTCAATTGATTAATTTTCTTGCTAACAAGACTACTTACCCAATCGTAATTAGAATAGATATTTGCTGTATCCAACTTTCGAGCTTTAACCATTTCAATGGTAAGCTTATAAAAAATGGATAACACAGCTGCTTCTTCGTTTTGGAGCTCTATTGCTCTTTTTAGAAGAGCATATACCTTTTCAATTTCTTTAGGCCTATATTCATATAAATCTAAAGCTTTTCGTCCAAGAATGTAGCCTTCCCCATAAGGTTTCTTGCACCCAAAAGCTTCGATGTTTTTGTCATGAATCATGAGCAATGTATCAATATATTTTTGTTTTTTTATGGAATCTTTTTCATTTTTAATAAAATACTCATAAATCTTTAGTCCATCAAAATATACATTTTGGCTAATTAGAGGAGCATTGTTAAAGCAATACTTCCAGGGTTCAATAACATAATTTATAGCGTTACTGGTGAAATTGCTGTTCTTCCAATCCTTAAAATTTTCTCGATAGACAGCATAATTTTTTACGGCAGTAGCGCTGTCGTTACCATATTTGGGCATTTTAATGCTACAAGGTTTTGGAAAATTAACACCTTGTGCACTTAAAAAACTAAGGCTTAACAAAACTAATGAGGTTAAAAAAACTCTTGTTTTCATGGCTCGTATTTTTTATTTGTATAACTTTTTCTCAAACCATTTTTCTGTAAAAATCATGCCAAATTTCCATAGAATGTAGTCTTGACGCAAATTCTCTTTGGAACCTAAAGTACCCATTTCCACGCCAAATGTAAGCCAAGATTTTTGCAATTTTTGATAGATAGGTGCTAGAGGCATGACACAACCGAGAGATAACGAAATTTGATTAACATGTTGCTGATTTAAAGTAAATGGAGATTGTTGATAACGAAACCCGTAGTTCCACTTGATTTGATTACGAAGTTTAGCCGTATTCTTAGAAGAAGCCAGGAAGCCCCCAATGCTAACAGTAAAAGCCTTCGTGAGAAGGTCCATATTAGAAAGCGACTTAAACTTTTCCCAGTGGGAATAAGAAAATTGAAAACCCATTCCGAAAGTATTTCCATTATTTACAAAAATTCCACCTTCCCACTCATCAGGCAAAGTGCTAAAACCTTTAATGGAATCGTTGGTTATGACCGTATCTTTAATGTAATCAAAGCCACCTGAATTAATAAAACGATAGGCTTGAAAAGCTATGTTTTCCTTAAATTTTTGAGTTGGACGATAATGCAAACCCATTCGAATCTCCCACCCTCTTTTTAAAGGAATAATCCCAATCGCACCTACATCCACAATGGGCAAATACAAAGGAGTATGATAAAAATCTTGATTGGTAATTTTCGCATGTAAAAAATTTGGGGTATTAAACATAATTTTCTTTTCATTAAGAATCGAACCAAACAAGTAGTTTGCTTTAATCCCCACAGAAATATATTTATTCACAGACCAACCCATGCCCAACCATATATTATTAAGCCCACCTTTACCTGAATAAAAGTTTGTTGTAGCAAGGCTATCTAGACTATCGGTAAACTTTATTTTGTAATCAACCTGTGAAAAGGGGGTAAAACCTATGGAAGCGTTAATTTTTTTGTACAACTTAAAGCCACCACCAAAAGAATTCAAACTGATGTTGAATGGATAAGCTACTTTCCCATCGCCTTCAATACGAGCAAATTGACCAGCAATATTCCCAACAAACAAAAATGGCATGGAATCCAGCGATTGTCCAAGATATGCAATTCCAGCAGGATTGCCATAAGCAAGCGACGTATTGGAAAAATAAGAAACATTCAATCCTCCCATAGCAAAAGACTCCATGTCGCCACCATCTTTCTGAAGAAATCCAAGTCCAAATCTAGAATATGGAGAATAAGCAAATGACTGCCCCCTAACATTCACGGCAAGCATCCACAAAAACAAAAAGAAGAAAGTGTATTTCATTGCATGTGCATTAATGTAGCATAATAAAGTCCCCATAATACCAAGTTTGAGTTTGCAAAGATCCGTTTTTCATCGGACATAGAAAAAATTTTTATGTCCCCTCCTGTCAAATAAACTTTACCCAAAGGGAACTGTGCAAAAAAAGATTGAATCCTATGCTCGAGTTCAGCTTTTGTCCCTATGAGCACTCCACTTAAAATTGCTTCTCTCGTACTGTGAGCAATCATTTCATTATAACTTTCAACTTTTACTAACGGTAATAAATCTGTATAATTGTGTAAAGCAGCAAAACGAATACGTAAGCCAGGACTGATAGCCCCTCCCTCTATAACTTTTGGTTCCAACATGTAGTCGTAAGTAATAGCTGTACCCAATTGAATGGCAAGCAAAGGAGCAGAAAAATTTGACAAATAGTAGGCACCCAACATACAAGCAAGACGATCTTCCCCCATATTTTGAAAAGAATCATAACGAACTATAAAATCTGAAGGCCAAATAGATTTTAAAGAATGAAATGTATATCTTCGAAGATATTTTAAATCTTCAGTGCTCAACTTTTTTACAGAAGAATATACACAAAAATCAACATCACTGGAATCAATTTTTGAGAATATATGTTTTAATTGCCCATTCTCTGAAGAATTACGATCTACAAAATGTAGCGTACCATCAGAAAAAAGAGCAACTTTAGTAAACGTGTTTCCAATGTCCAAAACAAGAATTTTCATAAATTTAAAAAAAATTTTTTGTAAAATTAAAAAAGTTATTAATTTTGCAATCGCAATGGTTGGCGTCGTAGCTCAGGTGGTAGAGCAGAGGACTGAAAATCCTTGTGTCGGTGGTTCGACTCCACCCGATGCCACAAAAAAAGGCTGGTTTTTCTGCCAGCCTTTTTTTATCACATACCCCTTTAGTTCTTTTACCTTAACAAATGTATATTTCCAAAATATTCTCGAGTAATTCCGTCACTCATGCGAACACGCAGGTAGAAGGTGTAAACACCGGGTTCAACCAATTTGCCTTTATACTTGCCATCCCATCCTTCTTCAGGGTTCGTTGATTTGAAAACATTATTTCCCCATCTGTTGTAAATCACAAAAAAGTAAGAATTGGGTTCCGTAGATATACCTCGAACAATAGGTCGAAAGACATCATTTAGTCCATCCTCATTATATGGTGTAAAGGAAGAAGGAATATAACAAGAATAGTCAACGTATACATCAACTCTAGCATAGCTTGTATCTTTACATCCTTTGTCAGTCGTAACAATTTGATAAACAATGTACGTACCCTGTGAACTAAATGTGTGATAAGGATTTGGGTCTGTAGAAAATGGATTGGACGAACGCGGATCATTGAAATTATAGTAATATTCACTTGCACCAATACTTTGATCAATAAAATGAACCGTTGGATCCTCCATGGTGACCGTAGGTGGATCAGGATAAAATCCTGCCTGAGGCAATGGATAAACATCAATGTAATTGCTTTTTTCTAAAAACGATTTACATCCATTGTTAGAAACGACATCAAGTCGTACGGTATACTTACCTGGATTATCATAAACCTTTATCGGCGAAGCAAGGGTTGAGGTAGTACCATCCCCAAAACTCCAAAAATAAGAAGTGATAGGCTCTGAACTAGTAGGAACAAAACTTACATTTAAATCTTCGCAACCAGAAGGACTAGGTTGTGCTGAAAAGTCTACTTGCGGAACAGGATATAAGTTAATGGTTAATGAATCCTTAGCTGAACAACCTGTGACTGTATCAACCCCCGTGACAACATACGTTGTAGGCGAATTGGGTGAAACCTTTATACTTGAAGTTTGAGCACCTGTTGACCAAGCATACACATGAGCTCCATTAGCAGTTAATAAAGCCGAATCTCCCATACAAATGAAAGGGGTACTCGTGGATGCTGTGACCGATGGGGTAGGCTTAACTACAATGTCAATGGATGCGGTTCTCGTACATCCTACCTGATTTGTTGCCGTAACTGTGTAAGTAGTTGTTGCAGTTGGAGAAACCACAATAGAGCTTCCTGTTTGACCTGTTGACCAAACATAAGACGCAAATCCTTGGGCTGTTAAAGTTGTTGTTTCACCCTGACAAATCGTACTATCGGAAGCAAAAAGGGAGAGCGTACTATTATTATTATCCACATGAACTCTAAATGTATCTCTGGCTATAATTTGGTTAAAAGTGCAACTTTCGTAAGTAATAACAGCAATATAATCAGTTGATTGTGTGGGTGTTACATCGATAGTTGGACCGTAACCAAGTAAGTTACCGTTGGCATACCATGCTATAGTGTAGTTAGGAGTTCCTGAAGGTGTGAATCGCCATGCTTCATTGGATGCTGACCAAGCTCCTGTGTTTCGTCCCGGTGGGGTATATCCTACAGTACCCGTAGCATTTTGTATACCTATAACAGCATTCCCATTATTCCACGAAGAACAAGTTGGTTTGTTGTAAACATATACTTCAATCACATTGGTTCCTTCATAAATAACCATTTGACTTGTGGTCTTTAAATAGGTACAGCTAAAATGGGGTACATTATCATAGTTGAAAACGAACGTCCGACATGGATAATTTCCTAATACTGCATACTTAATTGAACCACCCACCCTAGGATTTATATCATGATAAATTCCAAAAATGGCATTTTTAATAAGACTAGTACTGGGAACACTAGCAGTAAATTCCCATGGACAATAGGTTGACCCTGGATCAGTAAAAGTTAAAACTCCATTTGACCCTACCCAAACTCTATTGTAGGAATTTCCAAAAAAACAAAATTCAAAAGGTAAACTTATGGCCGAACTCCAGATATCATCAACCCCGATAGAAAAAGGAGTTCCGGCAGTTACAGGATAAGGTGGGTTAAATGGAATAGAACTTACCGTATAAGAAGTAGTGGAACCAGTTGCTAAATAATCAGCACGCAAAGTCAAAGTAGCAGGTGCGCATAAAACAGTATCATCAAGTCTTACAGCACCATTGAGAACATAAGCGTCTATATGTGGACACCCTGGAGCTTGGGCTTGTAATTTCCACATCAGATTTAATGTTACTATAATAAAAAACACTTGTCTTTTCATTACATCATCTTTTTTTAATTTTGACTGCAAAAATATAAAAAAGTTTAATTAAATAAAAAATATGTCAAGACTAAGAACAAATCTAACGTTGGAGGAAATGGAAACCATTATTAAGGAAAGTAAAATATGTTTTCTTTCCATGGTAGATGAAGAAAGCAAGCCCTATGTCGTTCCAATGAATTTTGGGTATGCTGATAAAATTATTTATTTTCATGGCTATAATACAGGAAAAAAAATCAGCATTTTAAAGAAAAACCCCCGTGTTTGCATAGCTTTTAGTACGGGTGAGAAGCTAGATTGGCAAAACGAAAACGTAGCCTGCAGCTATTTTATGCGATACAAAAGTGTACTTGTTGAAGGTGAAGTAAGATTCGTAGAAGATATGGAAGAAAAAAGAAAAATACTCAATATTATCATGAAACATTACACAGGAAGGGATGATTTTAACTATAGCATACCTGCACTAAAAAATGTAAATGTATTTTATGTTCCTGTTGAAAAAATTACCGGAAGAGCATTAAAATACTAGCAATTCATTATTTGTAAAGTAACCACAAAGCATCATTGTTAAGCAATTTCTTATATCGTGATAATGCTTGAAGAGCTTCATCCTTGTTTTCAAAGGAATCAATGCTAACTCTAAAAGTTCCAGCAGAAGATAAGTTTATAACATCTACATTTTTAAAACCTTTAGCTCGCAATTCATCGCGCAGTTTTTCAGCATTTTTCAAGAATACAAAACTTCCTATAATAACATGCCACTTGGGCTTATACGTAATAAGAACATCGGAAGAACCATTATTGTTTTCTGCCAATTGAGCTGTTGGGATTACCCCTATAATTTTAAATTCAACGCGACGATTAAGCTGCCTGCCTTCATCCGTTTCATTAGAAGCTATGGGTTGTGAAAAGCCATAGCCTTTATAAGTTAAACGAGTTGGATCAATCCCTGCAGCTACGAGGTAATCTACCACGGCTTTTGCACGATCTTCAGACAACTTGAGGTTGTATTCTTCCGAACCTTTATTATCTGTATGACCCGAAATCTCTACTTTCAAGGAAGGTATTTTTTTCAACAATGCTAAAAGTTTATCCAGTTCAGGTTTTGACTCAGGTCGTAAAGTAGCCTTATCATAATCAAAATAAATGTTTTTTAAGACAAAACGATCTCCTACGCGCTCCCCAACATTAATTCGATCAATTAACGAATCTGGTTTCGCAACAATAATAGCTTGACCAAAATAATAGGGTTTTTGGAAATTTAAATTTTCTTGGGCATCTGCAGGTATTTCAAATTCGTCGATTACCGTAAGACCAAAATTTGTTGTTATTTCTAACTTGTATTTTTTACCAACAGATAGGCTCATCAAATAATCGCCCGTGTTTTCGTCGGATGCGGTTTGTGCTACCAATTCATTTGTTTGTGCATCATAGGCCTTTAAGGTTGCAAGTATAGGTTTATGATTGATGGTATCCATGATCTGTCCGTGTAAACTAGCAATGCGATGAGCCTCCTGAACAATTTCCATGGCATAAATATCCATGTTGCCTTTGCCTTCAGGAAGATTAGAAGCATACAAAGCCAATTTTCCATCTAGAGTAGGAACTAAGAAAACATCGTCTCCCGTAGTGTTGATAGGATATCCAACATTGGTAGGAGGTGACCATTCTCCGGTGTTTTTATTAAGAATGCTATAAAAAATATCATAGCCACCCATCGTTTCATGTCCTTTTGAGCTAAAATAGAGCGTAACCCCATCATTTAAAATAACGGGAGCATCTTCATCGTATTCAGTATTAATTGTCGGACCCAAGTTAACTGGTTTTGACCAGCTGTTGTGACCAAGGCGTTTGGCCATCCATATATCTTTACCTCCAAAGCCCCCCGGCCGATTAGACACAAAATACAAGGTTTGGCCATCAGGACTCAAACATGCATGATTTTCGTAATATTTACTGTTTACAGGAGCAGCGAGTTTTTCTGGAGCAGACCACTTGTTGTCGCTCCAAGTACTCATGTAAATATTACCATCACTTTTTTCGCTTTTATAAATGAAAAGGTACTTACCATCCCAAGAAATGCTAATAGAAGCTTCATGATCAGCAGTATTAACATCTCCAGGCAAAGGACGAACATTGGTTGCTTTTAATTGCTTTGCGTCGAAACTTGCTATGTATATATCCTCATAATATTGGCCGGACAAATCTTTTTTCCCTCCAGCCGATTCAGGACGTCGAGAAGTGAAAATAATATAAGAAAGATCCGGAGAAAGAACAGGTGCATATTCTGAATACTCAGTATTAAGACCTGCAATGTTTGTAATTCGTACTTTAACTGGATTAGCCATAAATTTTTTTGCGTTTAAAACTGTTTGGATGAGATAATCGGTTTCTTTCATCCAATCTTTATCTTCATTGGTTAAATAGTATCGAAAGCGCTTCAAAAATTCAATAGCTTTGTCAAAATTGTTTTTCGCTAAGTATGATTTTCCCAAAAAATAAAAAGTAAAAACGGATGCTGTTTTTTCCTTAAAATCCCCGTAATAATCGGCTGAAACATTTTGTGCTGCTTTTTCAAGATACGCAATAGCCTGATCTTTATTATTATCTGCAAAATAATGACACATCCCCAGTAAAAACTGAATATTAGAATTCAAAGGAGCCATGCTGTCCAATTTTTGCAAAATTGGAATAGCAGCTTTATAATTTTCAAAATAAATATATTCATCAGCTTGCTCATAAAGCTTTTTGAAGCGAGCGTTGAATTGAGCAAACGAATAGATACTTATAAAAAAAGCAAAAACTATCGTAATTTTTCTCATAAAATTTTTTGCAAATTTATACACTTTCTTGAACATTTTCGACCCTCAAACACGCAGAGATTTTTTCAAAACCACAAAATATTTTTTTGTTGATTTAAAAAAGTAACGTAATTTTGTAGCGTCGCTACGGGGCATAGCGTAGCCTGGCTAGCGCGCCTGCTTTGGGAGCAGGAGGTCGCAGGTTCAAATCCTGCTGCCCCGACCATCTCGAAGTGGTCTCGTAGCTCAGCTGGATAGAGCAGCAGCCTTCTAAGCTGCGGGTCGCAGGTTCGAATCCTGCCGGGATCGCCACGGTTCAAGATTTTTCTTTGCTTTCTTTTATCGGAAATACTCCCTTAGTTTTTGAAAAAATTTTACGAGCAAACAAAAGTTCAAATTTTTGTCAAGCTTAAGTATTTTAATCCAGGTAAAAGCATTAGTGATCGACCTGCTTATTTCATGATCGAAGAAGATCGGCAAAAAGGGCTTATAACACCTCATACACAACTTATTGAGCCGACCAGTGGAAATACAGGAATTGGTTTAGCATGGATTTGTACTCAAAAAAATATTTCTCTCACACTAGTTATGCCTGAAAGTGTTAGTGAAGAGCGAAAAAAATTACTGCTTCATCTTGGTGCAAAGCTTATTTTAACTCCGAAAGAAGATGGTATGACGGGAGCTGTTCAAAAGGTCAAAAAAATTTTCGAGGAAATTGAAAATGCTCTTTTTTGGGGCCAATTTTCCAATCCAGCAAATCCTAAGGCTCATTATGAGAGCACTGCTCCAGAAATTTGGGAAACTTTAGATGGGAAATTTGATGTATTTGTTGCAGGGGTTGGGAACGGAGGTACTTTATCGGGGTGTGGTCAAATTTTTAAGGAACGAAAACCTATCTCGATCATTCCGGTTTAGCCTATTGAAAGTTTTTTTTTGGCTGGAGGTAAACCCAAATTACATGGCATTCAGGGCATAGGAACGGGTTTTGTTACGAAAAATTATAATGCCACTGTAGTAGATGAAATTATTCATGTATCAACGCAGGTGCTATCGAAACTGCCAAAGCTCTTGCACGCGAAGAAGGCATTTTGTGGGGGATTTCCGGTGGAGCTAATGTTTTTGCTGCACTTCAGCTTGGGCTACGAAATGAATCTCAAAACAAAATCATAGTAACCGTAATTCCATATCTTACTGAGCGTTACATGTCAACACCTTTATTTTTTAATTGTCAGGAAGTATTATTTTTGAAAAAAAACTTCTTGTATGTCAAAATGTAATTTGTCCATCATAGCCCTTGGTTTTGCATTACTTTGTTTTGCCCAAGGCAATTTCAATTACATTGAACAAGAAAGCCAATTTAAGGCACAACTTCTCAAAATAATAAGATCAAATCAACACAAGTCTATCTCAGGGACTTATGATATCACTTACGCACGTTTTAATTGGACCATTGATCCATCGATTCAATACATTAAAGGAAAGGTCTATTTTGAATTCGAGGCTTTAGAAGCTCTCCCCCAACTTTTATTGCTTTTGCATTCGCAGCTTACCGTTGATAGCATACGTTATCACGGTACTTATCTCACCTTTCACCATACCCATGATACCCTTCAAATTATTTTACCCTCTACTTTACCCATTCACATGAGAGATAGCATAACTATTTTTTATCAAGGTGTCCCACCCTCATCTGGCTTTGGTTCTTTTGTCGCAACCACTCATGGTAACAATGTTCCTGTCCTTTGGACGCTTTCTGAACCCTATGGAGCATATACATGGTGGCCTACCAAAAACGACCTACAAGATAAAATCGACTCTATCGATGTCATTGTTAGTACGCCCCCTGCTTATGTTGCCGCAAGTAATGGCGTGTTGGTCAAAGATACTATCCTGCAATCGCAACGAATTATGCACTGGAAGCATCACTATCCTATCGTATCGTATCTCGTAGCTATTGCTGTAACCAATTATGATATTCTTTCCTACCAGATTCCACTTTCGACAGGAGCTCTTCCTTTCGTGGATTATGTTTATCCAGAGAATTCCCAGGTAGCTATGGATGCTTTTCCAGCTTTGAAAAGCGTTATGCAATTTTATGATTCCCTGATTGGTCCTTATCCTTTTATGCGTGAAAAGTACGGACAAGCTGAATTTGGTTGGGGTGGCGGCATGGAACATCAAACCATGAGCTTTATTGGAGACATGGGAAACTATGAGCTTACCGCTCACGAACTTTCGCATATGTGGTTTGGAGATGCCATCACTTGTGGAAGTTGGCAAGATATCTGGTTGAACGAAGGTTTTGCTACCTATTTTACAGCTCTTAATTACGAGCATTTTTTCCCAACTGTTTATTGGATGCCCTGGAAGACATATACCATAAATAATATCACCTCTAAGCCTGATGGAAGTGTTTATGTTTACGACACAACGGATGTATACCGCATCTTCGACGGACGCCTTAGCTACAGGAAAGGGGCCTATGTCCTTCACATGCTGCGATGGGTGCTTGGTGATAGCGTTTTTTTCTCTGCTATTCGTAACTATTATGAAAACCCCATCTTTCGTTATGGTTTTGCAAAAACCAGCGACTTTAAGCAATTTCTGGAAAATTTTTCAGGCAAAGATCTCACTGAATTTTTTAATGATTGGGTTTACCACGAAGGATATCCCATATATTCATGGAAAGCAGAATATTACTCAGAAGATACCACAGCGTTTACCATCTATCAAACCCAAAGTCATCCTTCCGTTAGCTATTTTGAAATGCCTGTACCTATTGTTTGCTGGAAAAATGGTTCATCCCAATCTTTTGTTCTCAACAACACTTACGATGGTCAAACTTTTCTCCTCCCTTTCCCTTTTCCTGACTCTATCCAGCTTGATCCTAATTTGTGGATTTTAAAGCAACTTCCCGTGCAGGGAACTCTCTCTATGAATTCATGCGATGTTTCTCCCATTAAAATTTATCCTAATCCTGCTCCTCAGGGTGAGAATATCTTTATTAACTTGCCTGAGGTAAGCGATGTATACCTTTTTTCTTCTGATGGGAAACGGGTTTATGTGCAACTTCAAGTTCAAACTTTGATTCTAAATTCTAACCTTATGGACAAAGGGTTGTATTTCATAAAAGTGTTATCTCCTCAATGTAAAATTTCTACGCAGAGACTTATCGTTTTTTAAAACAGTTTGAAATAGAAAACAGATTAACTAAAATTTTTCAACAAAACATAAATTTTTTTGATAAAAGTTTTTTAATAAACTTTTATAATTTTTCATAGTCATTATAACAAAAATCATATCTCCATGAATAAATATTTATTGCAATTATCAGTTTTCTTGTTTCTTGGCCTTCACAGCATGCAAGGGCAAGAGCAAAAGGACATGTCTTATCCCCTATTAGCTCATGCACTCTATCATGATTACGAATTAAAACCTGTCTTAATAGGTGCTGTTCCCTCGAAAAGTGAAGAATTTTTCAAGGTGGTGTCTTTTTTTGATAAACAAGAAGGAATTTTTGTTCATCATTATTGTAGCACAGAGTATCTTATCGAGATGGTGTACGACGAAAAAATCCATGGTGATTTAAAAACCTACTTAAATAAGGTTAACAAGCAGTTTCCGCATGTAAGCTTTTACATCAAAAATTATCAACCTTTAGAAAAGATAAGCAATTGTTCGGAGGTAATAAAAAACAATTTTTAAAAAGAAAAATCTATAGCCATGATAAAAAAGGGTATTTTTTTAACTATGTTTTTGTGGGTAGGGATAGCGTCCTATGCCCAGATGAATTATTCATTTACAGCAACATCTGAACCTTATAATTCCGTTGCAGGAGGGACTACCATCTTTGCAAGTAATGTGGATGAACAAATTTCAGGATGGATTCCTATTGGATTTACTTTCTACTACAACTGCAATCCTTACACACAGGTAAAAGTTTCTTCCAATGGATGGTTAACTTTTAACGATCTGACTAGTGCTTACTTAACAAACAATTTAGATAACACAGTGGGAAATATTATTGCTCCGCTTTGGGATGATTTAAAAACCGATTCAACTGGGTCAGTTGTATATCGAACGATAGGAACTGCTCCCAATCGTATTTTTATAGTAGAATGGTCTAAAATGAAATGGAACTATAATGCTAGTGGAGCTGTAATTAGTTTTGAAGTAAAGTTGTACGAAACAAACAATCGTATTGAATTTCACTATAAGCAGGAGGCAACAGCAGTAAATAGTGGAAGCGCATCCATTGGTTTAAATGGAGGGGCAGCAGGTGTATTTTTATCGCTAGATGGAACAGGACCAAGCCCTAATGTCTCCAGCACAACAGAATACGATAATTTAAACACGAAGCCAGCAACCAATCGGTTATATCGCTGGGATCCTATTAGTTGCTCAGGCACGCCCACCGCAGGTACTTTAAACATAACTCCACTTAATCTTTCCAATTGTAATACCCCTTTAACTTTAAATGCTACGGGCTATTCTATTGGGTGCGGCATGACCTATCAATGGCAATATAGCTCCGACAACGCTACATGGTCTGATATTTCGGGAGCTACTACTATTCCGTATACTTATAATCCTGGAGTTATTGGATATTATCGATTAAAAGTAACCTGCACCAACAGTAGCCAGAGCAGTTATTCTGCTTCACAATATGTAAGTGGTGGAATGAGTTATCTTAATTATACTTTTCAGACTGGAACTGTTCCAACATACCCTCCAATGACAGGCTCCACCACCATTCACGGAGCTAATGTAGATGATGCCATATCTTCATGGATTCCTATTGGTTTTACTTTTTATTACAATTGTAAGCCTTACACACAGGTAAAAGTTTCGACCAATGGATGGTTAACATTTAACAATCTAACTAGTGCATACCCAACAAACGATTTAGATAATACGGTAGGAAACATTATTGCCCCGCTTTGGGATGATTTAAAAACAAGTAATACAGGACAAGTTAGATATAGAACAGAAGGAACGCCTCCTAATCGTATTTTTACGGTAGAATGGTATCGAATGTTGTGGAATCGTGGGGCAACTACATGGGGCATTAGTTTTATGGTTAAACTCTATGAAGGAACTAATTGGATTGAATTTATTTATTCGAGAAATGGTGGTCCTACTCAATATTTGAATAGTCCTTCCGCTTCTATTGGAATTAATGGAAGTGTTGCGGGTGATTTCTATTCTTTAAATGGTACGGGTTCAAGCCCCACAGCATCAAAAACAACAGAAACTAATAATTTAAATAGCAAGCCTGCAACTCGCCAGCGTTACCGTTGGATTCCTAACAATTGCAGTGGTACTCCATCCACGCCTACAATCAGTGCTTCTAATACAAACCTAACCTGTCCTAAACAAGCCGTTACGTTATCGGCTACCAACCTCGCTGGAGGTTGTGGTATAACCTATACTTGGCAAATTTCCCTTGATAATGCTACTTGGAACGATTTACCGGGATGCAATTTTGCAGTACCCATTACGGTTTATCCAGAAAACTCCCCTACGTATTATCGATTAAAAACTACCTGTACGAATTCAGGCAATAGCAGTTATTCCAATGTAGTTACCATTAATGTAAATGGAAGCTATCCAGCAAATGATGAGCCTTGCAATGCTACCATTTTGCCGGTGAATTCCTTCTGTAGCTACATTACGAGTAGCAACCAATGTGCATCAGCTTCTGAAGTTTTGCAACCCGGCATCCCAGCCCCAGGATGTGCAAATTATGCAGGTGGTGATGTGTGGTTTAAACTAACCGTTCCTCCCTCTGGTAAAGTTATTATTGATATGGACACTGCCGGAGGTCCTACAGATATGGGGATGGCCATTTATCGTAGCACAACAGGAAATTGTAACCAAATTAACCAGCTTATTGAATGCGATGATGATGATTCGCAGCATGGGTCAATGCCCATGATTTGTCGAGCTGGCACTGCTTGTAACATTCCGGGTGATTGCCAGCAAAATGCTACCCTAACCCCAGGAGAAACCATATATGTGCGTGTTTGGGAATATGGCAACAATCAGATGGGATCTTTTCATATTTGTGCTTACGAACCAGGAACACCACCACCACCATCTACATGTACTAACGCCTACAACATTACATCCCTTCCTTTCAATGCTACGGGAATGTCTACTTGCTGTGCAGTGAACGATTATGATTCAATTGCAGGTTGTCCATCTAACTATCAAAACGGCGAAGATTTCTTATTTACGTACACTCCAACTACCAATGAAACGGTTGATATCGTATTATCAGGAACAGGCTCTTATACAGGAGTGTTTGTCACGGATAGATGCCCTGATGCAGGAGGAGTTACGTGTGTAGCTCAAGCTACGAGTCCCTCTGGAAATCCATCAATTTGTAATGTTACTCTTAATGCGGGTACCACTTATTACATCATGGTAGATACTGATCCAAGTCCTAATTGTACCAATTTCAATATTTCCATTAGACCATCCATCACTGTTAGTTGTAATTTGAATTACACAGTTTCAAACATTGCTTATAATCCTGATCCTTTTACAGGTAATCTTATCAGTCTTCCTATCGATGACCGATTTAGTGCTTCTTACATTCCTATTGGCTTTCCTTTCTGTTTTGATGGCATTCAATACACTCGACTCCTAGTTTCTTCGAATACTTATGTTATTTTTGATCCCATTAGCTGTGCTACCAATTTACCTTCTGGCAACGCTACACCTGATGGATACAGCAGCTGGGATAGTAACTCCCCTATCCCTAATACCACCAATGCACCTCGAAATGCTATTCTTTTTCCATGGCATGATACAGATCCTTCACGGGGAGGATCAATCTATTACCAAACGCTTGGTACTGCTCCCAATCGTAGATTTGTATTATCATTTGTAAATGTACCCATGTTTGGATCTGCATGTACAGGTAAAACTTTTACAGGTCAACTTAAACTCTTTGAAGGAACCAACAACATCGAAGTACATCTTAATAGGAAAGATTCATGTCGTGGATGGAACGATGGTATGGCCATTTTAGGCTTGCATAATTACAATGGAACACGAGCAGTTTTTCCTACAGGTTTGAACTATACCGTTTGGTATGCTAACAATCAGGCATGGCGTTTTACATCTAATTGCACAGATTGTATTCCCCTTCCTGTAGAGCTGCTTAAATTTAGAGGTGAAGCTGAAAAACCAGGTGTTAATCACCTTTATTGGGAAACAGCCACCGAAACGAACAGTTCTCACTTTACTGTCCAGCGGCTTGTTACTCAGGATAATTTCGAAGACATTGGAGATGTTCCCGCTGCAGGTAATTCTAATGAAATCAGAAAATATGAATTTATAGATAACCATGCACCAGATGGCTATGCATATTACCGACTTAAAGAAGTGGATAAGGATGGGCAAGAATTCTATTCCGGCGTAATTATGGTAGGCATAACAAAAGATCCTGTCACTCTTATTAACACTTATCCTAATCCTGTTGAAAATGAGCTGTACCTGTCCATTCAGTCGGATGGAACACCTTTTAAGCTAGTCCTTATCGATAAGCAAGGTCATGTATGGATACTCGATCATGTATCCTCTTATCAAGGAAATATGAAACTTAAATACGACCTGTCCAATTTTGCTCCTGGCACATATACGCTCCAAGCTATTAACGATAAAGATCAAATACTTTTTACTACAACCATTGTCAAGAATAAGTAATGAAGAGAAATTTGGTCATAAAAAAGGCTGCCAGAAGGCAGCCTTATAAGTTTATAAAAAGGGAAATTATTCAGCTAGTCGTGCATTGCGAATACCCATTTGTGCATACACACCCGAGAAAAGTTTATCTTTTATTTCCTTGAACGCTTTAAGCGTATATTCAACATCTTCGAGCGAATGAGCTGCCGTAGGAATCATACGGATGATGATCTGGCCTTTAGGGATAACAGGATAGGTAACCACGGAGCAGAAAATTCGATAATTTTCACGTAAATCGTAAATCAGGTTAGAGGCTTCAGCAGGCCCACCCTTGAGATAAACGGGAGTAACCGGCGAATTAGTTTTTCCAAGGTCAAAACCTTCCTTACGAAGTCCATCCTGTAGAGCTCTAACAATGGTCCACAGCTTTTCTCGTAATTCGGGCATGGTTCGAATCATTTCTAATCTTTTGAGAGCTCCAATTACCATGGGCATGGGCAAAGCTTTAGCATAAATTTGACTACGTAAATTGTAGCGTAAATAATTAATTACTTTTTTGGGTCCAGCAACAAAAGCGCCAATACCAGCCATGGCTTTAGCAAAAGTACCAAAATACAAATCGACTTGATCTCGGACGCCAAAATGAGCGTCGGTGCCCGAACCATCAGGGCCCATGGTGCCAAATCCATGAGCATCATCGATGAGGAGTCGGAAAGGATATTTTTTCTTTAGCTCCACAATACCGGGCAAATATCCTAAATCAGCCGTCATACCATAGACACCTTCAGTAATTACGAGAATTCCTCCACCCGTCTTTTCAACTATTCTCATCGCATGCTGAAGTTGCTTTTCTAGACTTTCCATGTCGTTGTGTTTGTACATGAAACGTTGCCCAATGTGAAGCCTCATTCCGTCGATAATACATGCGTGAGCTTCGGTATCATAGACCACTACATCGTGTCGTGAAAGCAAAGCATCTATAATGCTGAACATGCCTTGATAACCATAATTAAGCAAATATGCATCTTCCCTACCGACAAAATCAGCTAGTTCCTGTTCCAGTTTTTCGTGGTAAGAAGTATGACCCGATAACATGCGAGCCCCCATGGGATAAGCAAGTCCCCACTGGGCAGCAGCCTCCGCATCAACTTTGCGGACTTCTGGATGGTTTGCTAAACCAAGATAATTGTTTAAACTCCATACGAGCATTTCTTTGCCTTGAAACTTCATCCTTGGGCCTATTTCGCCTTCTAACTTTGGGAAGGCGTAATATCCATGAGCAACTTCATAAAATTGCCCAAGCGGAGTTTTACTTAAATCCAATTTTTCAAATATGTCCACAGCTTTATTTTTTTGCAAAGGTAAAACAAATAATAAAACAAAGTATTTTTGAAAGCCAAACTGAATCAATGAAAATCGAAATAAAAAATGTCCACAAATACTATGGGCATTTACACATATTAAAGGGCATTGACCTTACTGTCGAAGAAGGTGAAATCCTTTGTATAACAGGAGCTTCGGGCGCTGGAAAAACAACTCTTCTCCATATCATGGGATCACTCGAAGTTCCGGACGAAGGTTCTGTTTTTTATGATCATGTGGATATCTTTTCTTTATCACAAAAAGAGCGTGCTCTTTTCCGCAACAAACACATAGGTTTTGTTTTTCAATTTCACTTTCTTATTCCTGAACTTACTGCTCTTGAAAATGTTATGCTTCCTGTCCTTATTTCAAAAAAAGAAGATACATCCTACCGCGAAAAAGCTCTTTATTTACTCGAAAAATTAGGACTACGGGATAGAATCCACCACAAGCCCTCTGCTTTATCTGGAGGTGAACAACAAAGAATAGCTGTCGCCCGTGCTCTTATCAATTCTCCTGACGTCGTGCTTGCAGATGAACCAAGTGGCAACTTAGATTCAGAAAATGCTCATGCCCTCCATCGACTTTTTTTAGCGTTAAACGAAGAATTTCACCAAACTTTTGTCATTATCACCCATAACCCTGAACTAGCTACTTATTCTCATCGACAAATTCATTTAAAAGATGGACTTATTTTTCGGGAATTACATCCTTGAGCTGTTCTCTAAGAAATTCAGATAAATTTTGTGCAGAAGAAAGATTTAATTTTTTGGCTAATCGATTTTTTCTAATTTTGACACTAGCTTCTGAAATACCTAAGATGTGAGCAATTTCTTTGTTGGACAAATTAATGAAAATATATGAGCAAAACCGCTTATCAGCACTGTTTAACTGTGGAAACAATTCTTCTAGCCTTGAAAAGAAAGCAGGATATACTTTTTCAAAATGATACACATAACTTTTCCAAGCTTCTTTATCGTCTGTATTAAGGTGAATATAACTTACAAGTTTATTCAGTAATTCTTGCTTATTTTTAGGAACAATGTGGTACAGGTCAAGTATTTGCCTTTCAATTTCTTTCAAAATATCGCTTTTACTGGTCATCTGCATAGCTAAAGCAGCCAATTGACGTTCTTTATGTTCTAACTCAAGTTGCATTTTTTCTTTTTCAAGCTTGGCAAGTTGCTCTTGCGAACGAAGTTCTTGCTCTATGTTCTTACGCTCAAGTTCAGCAATTCGATTTTTTTCCTCTAAAATCCTGTTACGCTGACGTACACTAATAAGAACAAAAAATAAAATGACGATAAAAAGAAAAATGATAGCAGCAGCATACCATTGAATCTTACGTTGAAGGGTTATTTGCTTTTCGAGCAAATGTTTTTCTTTTTCAAAAATTTTTTTGTTTCGTTGAAATAAGTAACTCTCAAGCTTTCCTTCCACTTTTTGAGAATCAAGTGCCAAGACAAGTTCCTTAAACAATTTCAAATAGGTATAGGCTTGTTGATAATCTTTTTTCTTTTCATAATACATGCTATATAGGCGATAACTCTCAAGCAAATTGTCTTTCGCTCCGCCCAACATGGAATAAAAATATGCAGAGTCAAGATAAGGCTTAGCTTCTGAAATATTATTTAGAAAAAGAAAGACTCTGCCCACATTGTTCAATGTTAGAGCATATTCATAAGATGGAATAAAGGATTTATAGCTTAATGCTTGCTGATAATACCACAGCGCACTATCGTACCTTCCTGTATTTTCATAAATAACGCCGATGTTATTTAAGGAAGAATAAAGCAATTTGGGGAGTTGTTTTTTCTGAGCAATTCGATATGCTATACGATGAAAGGTTAAAGCCTTTTTGTATTCTTTAAGACGCTCAAAAACTGACCCAACATTATTTAAAATATTGACAAGGCTAACGGTATCTCTGAGTTTAGAATAAATTTCAAACGAGCGTGAGAAAAATTCTAATGCCTGTTTGTAATTTTTAGTTTGAAAAGAAATGACTCCAAGGTTATTGTACAGACGTCCCATCCCAGCAGTATCAGTTCTTGTTTCGTAAAAATCAAGAGCTCTAACAAAGCAATCCAGAGCATTGCTAAAAGATGCCATTTGATAAAAAACATAACCTTGATCATTGTAAATCATAGCAGTCAAAGAATTATAGCCTCGATCTTGTGTAATTTGCAATAAACTATCGTATTTTTGAATTAAAACATCATAAGGAATGTCACTTTTACGCAGTTTCTCAAGCTGAACCAAAATTTTGTAATACAAATCATCTTTTTTCCCCTCTGCCTGCACGTAAAGTATAGCAAAAAAGAGCACGAATAAGAAAAGTATGTGTTTCTTCATTCAAACAAAATTAAGCATTTCTTACATCATAATAATCTCTCAATTCATTTGCTATTACCATAAGAGAAAATATAACGATGGCGAGAAGAACCCCAGGTAAAATAGCTAAATAAGCCGTTGGAAGAACGAGGTGGGTATAGTAATCACGAATCATATTACCCCAGGAAGGTATGGGGGGTTGGATGCCTAATCCTAAAAAACTCACTCCAGACTCCACGAGCATCGCAGTGCTAAAATTGCTTGCAGCTAGTATAAATAAAATGCTCCGGACTTGAGGAAACACATGAAAGAAAATTATTCGCCACGAAGGTATACCAAGCGCCTTAGCAGCTGTGATGTGCAAATGCTCGCGAATCGACATGACCTGCCCTCGCACCGTCCGAGCCACATCAACCCAGAGGGTAAAACCTATCGCAATCAGCACCTGCAAGAAACCTTTCCCAAGAGCAAATGAAATAGCCATGACAAGCAAAATAGTAGGCAGTGACCATACCACGCTAAAAAACCAGACCAAAAACCTATCGATCCACCCACGCCAATACCCTGCCAGCAGACCAATAAACGTACCAACAAGCAAAGAAACGAGCATACCAACTAAACCAGCCATGAGGCTAACCCTCCCTCCCACGATCAGACGACTCAAATAATCACGTCCTAACTTGTCCGTCCCCAACCAAAAAACTTTCCGTTCAGTAAAATGTCTCACTACCCACACAGGATCGTACGGCTGATTTTGATTTATCCATCCCAACGATTTACTTTTTTTAAAAAATTCAGGTAAATAAATCACAACTTGGTTTCTCTCTGATGGATGATGAATAGAGCTAAAGAACAAATACAAACTATCCCCATGCAGTGAATATCTTTCAAAAGGCTGAACAGTGTATGATGGTTTTTCGCCTTTCCATAATCGATGTAAAAAAGATGCTTTTTCAGGTTTTTCAATAGGGATTTTGAAAAAATAGCAACGGTAACCGGGTTCACGAAAAGCTATTTCAACAACCTGAAGATTGGCATGTTGAGTTTTATCAGGAATAATGAAAAAGGCAAAAAAAGAAATACTGAAAAAAAAGAGCAATAGAGAAAGGGCAATTTTGGAAAGTACACTTCTAAAAACCATTGAATTAAATTTTACGAGCAGCTAACATGCCACAAGCTGCATAAATTTTTCGTCCTTTAGATTTTCGAATCGTTACAGAAACATGCATATGTCGTAACCACTCCTCAAATTGAAGGATTGCTGGTTCCTCAGGACTTTCCAAACCATTCTTTGCATCAATTGGGTTGTAGCGAATTAAATTGACCCGAGCATGGTATTTTCGAGCTAACCGAGCCAAAGCTTTTACATGATGCAACGAGTCGTTAATGCCACGAAAAAGAATGTATTCAAAGGTGAGTCTTCTCGTTCGAGGCCAATTTCTCCATGAAACAGAAGCTAGTACATCTTCTATTGGATGAACACGCTCCACAGGCATGAGGTCTTTTCTTTCATCGTGAAAAGGAGAATGTAAACTAATAGCAATATTTACTTTTGTTTTATCAATAAGCTCCTGTAATTGAGGCATCAAGCCAATGGTTGACACAGTAATTTTTCGAGCTGGAAAAGCAAATCCCCATTCACTCGTCAAAATTTCAAGAGACGAAAAAACATTTTCTGCATTGTCCAAGGGTTCACCCATTCCCATGTACACGATGTTGGTCACATCGTTAAACTCATAAGCATTGTATAGCTGCTGCAAAATGTGAAAGGTGTCAAGATGTCCACGAAATCCAAGAGTCCCCGTAGCACAGAAACGACATCCAAATTTGCAACCCGACTGTACCGACAAGCATACCGTAAAACGATCAGCATCAGGGATTAAAGCTGTTTCGTAGGTCAAATTTTCATGCACGAACAACAACTTAAAACTACCATCTGTTTCATCAAAAGCAACATCAGCAGGCGTAAGAATATCCAAGTGAAAATTTTCTGCAAGCTCGTTACGTAAAAATTTGGGTAAATCACTCATTAAATTAAAATCTCTCACACGTTTTCTATAAAGCCATGTAAGCAATTGCCTAGCATGAAAAGTTCTTTTTCCTATGGATTCAAAATAAGATTTTAATTCACTTTCTCTAAAGCCTATCAACGGAAGTTTACTCATCGAAAGTAGCTAATAGATAAAAAATTAAGTGGAGCATACGAGACTCGAACTCGTGACCTTTAGACTGCCAGTCTAACGCTCTAACCACCTGAGCTAATGCCCCACTTTTATTGTGCAAAATTAATGAAAATTTTTCACTTACGTTTGTTTTTTTTAATTTTTTCGTAAAGCAATTTATATTTTTTAAAAGTAGCTCCAGCAGAAAGATATGAAATTATGAAACCTTCTTTACCATCGAGAATTCCCCAGCGGAAAAAATAATCTCGCAAAAATTTAAAGCCAGCTGCAAGATACATATGTACTTTGTTTGTTTTACGCCCGGCTTGATACATTGATTCAGCAAGAATTTTCGTAAAATGCTCAATTTGCCGATGGTGATCTTCGATGGAATAATATGAATAATGGAGGATATTTCCTTTTAACTGCTTTATAATAGAACCTTCTTGCATTTCGACACGATCATGAGGATTAAGTCCACCCCATTTACCCTTGTTTTTATTCCAAAGTCGAATTTTTCTATCAGGATACCAGCCGCAATGATAAATCCATCTGCCACAATAGTTGGTAAGTCGATTCATCCTGTAAGCATCAGCTTGCATATTATGCTTTAAACGTAAAATTTCAGTCTGCAGCTCTTCATCTAATGCTTCATCAGCATCCAACGAAAGAACATAATCGTGTTGAGCCTGCTGCAAAGCCCAATTTTTTTGAGCCACATACCCTTCAAAAGGGTGTTCAATAAAACGAACAGCATAACGAAGACAAATATTTTTTGTGTTGTCCTTAGAAAGAGAGTCAACAACAACTATCTCATCTGCCACAGGTAAAAGTGAACGAATACATCTTTCTATGTTTCTTTCTTCATTGTACGTAATCACTACCGCTGAAATAGGAGTATAAGCCATGTTTCTATTGTTTGGGTTGAATAATTTTAGCTGCTTTTTCAAGCATTTCATCCCGTCGATCTAAAAGCCCTTCGAGGGTTGGACTTACTTTGGTATCGATGCGAATTCCTTCTCCATGAGCTAATTTGCCATCAGGCCAATAAACGCCCACAGAAGAAAAACGGAGTTTAATTCCACCTGGCAAGGGTAAAGTCGAAGTTAGACTTGGGGAACCTGCTGTAGTATTACCTACAATAGTTACCTGCTTACATGCTCGCAATGCCATGACGAGCCGCTCTCCCCCGCCCTTCGTCCCTTCATTGACCAACACGACAACCCTCTTCTGGTATGGAGTTTTCACAGATGAAGTAACCTTTTTTTGAACCTCCATTTTAAAATGACCTAAAAACAAGGGATCGTTACGAGTTTCTCTTGCATAAACATCATGTTTGCAAGCAAAATATGGCAACAAAAAGGGCAAAAGCACATCGCTTTCAAGGTTACGAGCATCTAAGACCAATCCCACAGATAAATACAAGTCTTTCATGGCAACTGGCACATCTGCAGGTTTGAGTAATGTCAAATCAACATAGCCAATTTCAGGCGTTATAAATCGCCAGGCAGGAATATCACTATTCATAAATCTTTGCAAAGCTAATGTAGACCTAGGATAACAGGGGACACTTCGAGAAATAAGCTTACGTTCTCTAGTCACAGTAATGTTCAAATTGTTGTTATTGGTACGTAAAAGCTGAGAAGCCAATTGATAATTATAGTATGCATCGTTTGAGGCAGCAATATATTTTCGGTAGTCGTTATAAAGAATCCTTGGTAATTGACTGTTTACATCACGAATTATATCTCCTACCCGCAAACCTGTTTTGTCATCTTTGTTTGGATCTATGTATCCAGCAATTACAGGTTGTCCATCAATCATCTGAAGTATATAATTTGCTTGATTTTTACCCCAAAAAATGGAATAAAAATCTTTCTTGTCTAAAAGTTCAACTTGAGAATCATTAAACTTTGCGGAAATCTCAAGCAAATAGTAGCGTACAGTATTCTCATCTCGTGCTTCGCTGAGATAAGGTAAAAAATGCAAAAAAACATCGTCAGGTGTTTCCTTTAATGTAGAAGCATATGGATAGAAATATGTCAACCAAGCATGAATTTTAAATAAGGTTAGAAGTATCATACCTTGATCGTCAAGTGAGGCTTGATCGTAAGAACGTTCATGTAAAAAAACAGGCTGTCCATCCTTGTTAAAATCGACATAATAATTCTGTGCACTTCGTTTGGCTTTTAAAATAGCTTGCAGTTGCAATGAAAGCTTTTTACCCAAATGCAAAGTATCCTGTATCCATGTATAACTAGGTATTACAATTGATTTTTTGGATATTTTCAGTCCCTTTCCTTTCTTTTCAATTTGTCCAAAATGCTCAAGCCAGACTTCCAAAGTATCGATTCGTTGTCGGTGAGTTTTAAAAACATACGATGGTAAAAAGCGTAAGAGTTCGTTGTCCATGTTGAATTGTCCAGCCCGAGCTGCAGGATGATAGTATTTAACAAATCCCCATATTTTGCTAAGTAAGAGTAAATCCTGCTTCAAAGTGTCATTTAAAGTGAAAGACGGAACGGGTGTTCGATGCATAAAGGCCGTATCAAGATCAGCAGGTTTAATTTTTTTGGTATTTACAGGAGCCTGAGCAAGTGGTTTTCCATCCAGTTTAATGTCCATATTATCCACCCACATTTTACCAGTTCCCGTCATGGTTACTCCTACGTACAACTTGTCAACTTTTGAAGAAATAGCAATATTCCCGGATGAATATAATTTCCAATCAGTAGTTCCAGAAATATTATTAATGTTTGGACGAAGAAGGAAAGTCTTTCCGCCACCATCCATTTGCACAAACAACGATGCATACCCTTGTTTTATATCTTCAGTTTTTATATATGCAGTAATTTCAATGGTTTTAGCTTTAAAGACGTGAGGGATTTCAACAACGATAGATGCTCTTGTGGTAGGATCTAGCTTCGTTATAAGTAAAGCTTGCTTGCCTTCTTTAAGGTAAGTATCTTGGATCTCTGCTTCGTAACCAGTTCCCCATGCATTCATGTAATCGGGTAGCTGTTTCCCAACTGGGATGCGTTCAAATCCTAGATCGTACATCCATGGCAAAACTTGTTGACCTGTAAAAATAAGAACAAAGCCCATGACGGCGGAGAACCAAAAGTTTTTCATTTTTTTTCAAAATTACTATTTATACATTTCACTCAAAAAACTATTTTTGTGTAAAAATAAATTATGCACAATATTCAATCCTTATGCGAAAAAATTGAAAATAAAAATAATTTAGTTCACACTTTACTTGAGCATGGCACAAAAACATTACAAATTCTCAAAAAGGAAGGTCAGTTTTTACTTTCTGACCTTAGAAAAAACATGACTTATCGAAAATATCCTGTGAAATTACATTTCAAGGACAATGGAGAAAACGAATTTGAATTTAGTGTGGCAGAAAAAACCTTGGCTTTCTTCATGCCAAATTACATTTACGACCTTCGATTAAACAAAGAAATTTTTTCGTCTAGCTACCTTCAACGCAAAGTTGCAGGTGAAAACAGATTTTTTAGCATCATTTACATTTACTACTTTGCTAGGCCTTCCTTGTTCTATAAAATCCAATCCGACGTAGGAATTCTTATAGGGAGAATTTTTGTTAACAAAGATATGGACTGCTTTATAGAAGGGAAAGATGAAATTGGGACCCTCACTTTAGATGATTTGAAACCGGTTTCCAATAGGCTTATACGGAACTTATTAATTTCTTGCATTAGTTATATAATAGATGTTGATGCACCGCCAGCTTCTTTCAATGAAATTGAAGTTATCAATGTCCAAGAATTCCTTGCTGTTGTAGAACAAAGCGAGCTTTCATCGGGTAAACCCATAGGTTTCCAATCCCATTGGGATAATCGTTTTAAGTAATTTTTTAAAAAAAATTTGGAGATTTAAAAATTTGATGTAATTTTGCAGCGTAAAAGTGGCCCGTTCGTCTAGCTGGCCTAGGACGCCAGGTTTTCATCCTGGAAATCAGGGGTTCGAATCCCCTACGGGCTACAAAAAATACACAAATGTCACACAAACAAAAGTACAAAGCAAATATTAAAAGCTTGCGTCAAAGCTTAAAAAGACGTCTGTACAACAGGTATTACGGCAAAACTATGCGTAATGCTATAAAAAAGTTTAAGTTACTAAACAATCTAGAAGAAGCACAACAAAAATTACCTGCTCTTATTTCACTCGTAGACAAAAACAAGAAAAGAGGCATCATTCATGCAAACAAAGCAGCACGCATAAAATCTACTTTAATGAAACACGTTAATTCTTTGCAAAAACAAGCCTAATAAACTATCATATACTCACAAAAGGTTACCTGGTGGTAACCTTTTTTTTTTGAAAAAAATTTCGTGCAAGTTTTACTTTTTCAGCACAAGGGGAGTACAGAGTTGCTCACTGTTAAATTGCACACACAACATGTAAATGGCACTATTATAAGCCGATAAATCAATTTCTTCAGGCCATAACATCGGTGCGATAACAGAAAAATTACTTTGTTTCACCTTTCTTCCACTCTCATCATAAATGGTAATCGTGCCATTTCCTTCTTCAGGCAAGTATATCCCTAAGGTAAGTTTTCCTGTAGTAGGATTTGGATATGGTTCTGTAATGAAAAAATGAGTTGCATTTGAGTTGCAAAGCACATTATCAGAAGGGCTTTCATCCGTCTGTCCTGGAACATCCATAGCATTCACAATACCACATAAGGTAATATCACTTGCCGATGGCTTTTGAAAGGCAACACTAAAGTTGAAATCCAAATATTCACCTGGTTGTAAGCTTCCATTCCACATTTCTCGAATAGGTATACCCTGATTAATTTGCACATCAAAAGCAATGGAGCGAACACGACGTGAACTATTGTTGTAGATTCGAAATTTTGGATTAAGAAAACCTGCACTGTCTTTCCATGTGAGAGATAATAGCTTTAGATCCAACTTGGATGGAATAACATAAACATTTTGCAAGGTTGTATCTGAGCAACCATAAGTATTATATGCAATCAAGGTAATAGGAAAAATTCCTTCAGAAGTATACGTATGCGTAGGATTTACAAGTAAAGAAGAACCTTGGTCACCAAAATCCCACCAATAAGAATTTGCACCAGTAGAATAATTGTAACATTGCACCTCAAGCGGTGGTACCCCATATTCGGGGCGAACGTCAAAACTAGCTTTTGGTGATGGATAAATAGGCAATGTAAAAGCAGTGTCTTTATTACAACCAAAAGTAGAAACAACCCTATATTTGACATGTATGGGAACCGAATCAGTCAAAAAATAACATACTTTTGCACCTTTCAATGTATCTTGATCAATAAACCATAAAAATTGAGCTAAACTCTCAAATGCTATAGAAGAGCTATCATGAAAACACAAGTAATTTTCGGCACAAGGCAAAGTGTGGTCAAAACGAACCATTGGAATAGGATGAACCATTACCTGTTTTTGAATAGTATCTGCACAACCATTCACACTTTTAACCCAATAGGTTACAGTGTATAGCCCCGCAGAATCGTATAAATGGGTAGGATTAGGATAAGGACTAGAATTTCCATCTCCAAAATCATAGTGATATTGCGTGATATAGGCATGAGGAGAAACTATGCTGCTATCCACAAATCGTACAGGTTGTCCGTCACAAGCCTCATGAACTGAAAAATTAGCTTTAGGCGTTTCACGGACAAATACATTTTTTATTATCGTGTCGCGACAACCATAAACATCTGTTGCAACCAGCGAAACAGGATAGTATCCTATACTGTCAAAAACAAAATTTACTTGAGATTGATTAGTAAATAAAGTCCCATCAATATCCCATGTCCAATTGACTATGAGACCATTGGGTGAAGAGCTTTGGTCAATAAACTGTACAGTCTTATTCGTGCATGCATAATTAGGTAAAAACTGGGCAGTCGGCAAGGGTCTAATTTTAACCCATTGGGTAGTATCCCCCATGCATCCAGAGTCCGTAACGACCAATAGCTTAACAGCTTGTAAGCCGTAATTGGGAAACTTAACTCTCACGGGTGAAGAAAAAGAACCACTTAAGTGCAATGTATCAACCGATGGAATGTAATAGGTTAAACTAGAAATTTGCTCAGGAGCAAAAGCAAAAGACAAGCTCTGAAGTGTTGATGAATCACCGAAGCAAACTGTATCAGCAACAAAAACAGCTACAGGACGTATGCCTCGAATCGCAACTTGGACCGTATCTCTTACCTTACAACCAAAATGACTGGTTGCTTCGCACCAGTAAGTGCCAGCATTAACAATTCTAATATGAGAAGTAGTATCGCCTGTATTCCAGTAATAGGAATGAACTAACGCTTGACCACTTTGACAACCAAGCAAAGAATTTCGACAAACACTTGTATCGTGACCAAGCGAGAAGTAGAAAAATAGTGAATCCATCTGAGCAATTAGAGTGTCTCGGATTGCGCAATGATTTGTATCCACTACATGTAAACGGTATTCACCTGGAGTAGCAATAAATAAAGAATCACTGAAAATGGTATCATTCCATGAAAAAGTATATGGACCTGTAAGGCCAGAGCTTACAACTATAGTATCTCCATGGCAAAAAAACTGATCCTGCAACGAATGATAGGGAAATGAAACATAAATGGTATCTCGACTAATGCGACCAAAAACATCTTTTACTTGAACCCAATATGTTCCTTCTTGAGTTACTTGAATAGATGACGTAGTTTCACCCGTAGACCATAGATAAGATTCATACCCCTGCCCTGGCGAAAGAGTTATAGGACACAAACTATAATTTTCGACAATATCAGGTCCAAGATTAGCAGGTGGAGCATACTTATCCATGAGATAACTAACAACCGTTTGAATTTCCAAAGTATCTAGCAAGCGATGGTAAATGATAATCTCAGCAATTTCTCCTTCGAAACTAAAGCCTTCATAATATGCCGAACCTATGCGAATCCCTGACATTCCATTGTTTCCCGCATTTCCACTAGCAGAAACTGACTCGTTAACAAATAATTTGGACGAAGTGCCATTGTATACGAGTCGCTGTATCATGAAAGGCAATGGTGGAAGTGCAGGAAGATATAAAATAAACTCTCCGCCTGCATTTTGCCTTAACCAAGTATACGAAGCATATTGCGACGTATAATAACAAAAGCGAGGAGATCCCCAATCAAAAAAGAAAAAAGTCCCTGATTGAGAAAGCTTTGAAACAAAAAAAATGGTAATAGGTTGTGAATAGCTTGTCCCAAAATCTTTTTCCATCCATTGGTTTCCTTGAAACAAAAGAGTTTTATGAGCGGAAAAACCATTGGACACAACAATGGGCTGTTTAGTTGCAGTGAGCTGTACCAAATCGTATCCATGCCCGCTAACATCTTTTAGGACTTGAGCTTTGCCAGAAACTTCCACAACAGAATCTCCCATGTACCATGCCACGAGACCAGATGAAGGAATTTGTGCTTTTGACAACAAACTCCAAGTTAAAACACATGCAAGAACCAATGTTTTTTTCATCAGCACAAATATAAAGATTATTTGTAATAAATTTACTTAAGAAAATTTGTAATAAATTTGCTTAGAAAAATTTGCATGACCGAAAAAAAAATTCTATTTATACCTGCGTGGTATCCTGATCGAAATAATCCAATCTCTGGCATTTTTATAAAAAAACATGCGGTTGCTGCAGCAAAATACAACAACATTGCCGTTCTTTTTATTACCTTTGACCCAACCTTACAAAAGAAAAATTACCATATTGATATTTCCAACGAAGATAACGTAACCACCATTAGAATTTATTTTAATCATTCAAGATTTCGCTTTCCCATTTTAAGAAGCTTGGTAAACATTTTTTTCCAATATTACCTTTGGATAAAAGGATTTAAATTAGTCAAAAAAAATTTTGGCAAGCCACAACTTATACACGTACACGTTATACCTTTTTTAAAAACAACTATTTTTCCAGCTCCTTTTCTATTGGGTACCATTTTACTTTACGTAAAAAAAATAAAAAAAATTCCTTACATCGTAACTGAACATTCCAGCATCTACACTGACAATGACGGAAGATATTATCATTACCCATATTTGTTTAAACGCACGGTTAAAACAGTTTTTGCCCAATCAGAAGGAATTACGACTGTAAGTGAAAACCTTATGAATTCTTTAAAAAAACATGGTATAAAACATCAAAATTCGTTTATAATATCAAATGTCATCGACATACCGTCTGAAATAAAAAAAAATACCTCTGATAAAATTCGAATCCTTACCATTTCTTTTCTTTTTGATGAAATAAAAAATATTTCAGGAATAATAAAGGCATTTTATCAAGTGCAAAAAAACTTTAGTAATATAGAGTTAATTATTATTGGAGATGGACCTGACAAGAACCAATTAATCCAACTCGCAAAAAATTTGTCGTTATACAATAAAAATGTGTTTTTTGAAGGATTTGTTCCCAATGCTGCTTTATCCAACTACTTTTTTTCATCTCATTTTTTTATTTTAAATAGCAATTTTGAAACTTTTTCTGTGGCCACTGCAGAAGCCATTGCTCACGGATTGCCTGTGATTGCGACAAAAAGTGGTGGGCCCGAAGAATTCATAACAGATGAGGTAGGCCTTCTCATCGAACGACAAAATGAGAAAGAACTCGTTGAGGCTATGGTATACATGATCAACAACTGGAAGAACTATTCACCCGAAAAATTACGAAATTACATAGCCGAGCGATTCAGTGCCGACATAATTGGTAAAAAATTAACCGAAGTTTATGAAACAATTTTAACACCCAAAAAATAACATTATGAAATATACAAACCGTGCCATCAAATTTATAAAAAAAGGAGACAAAAAAAGTGATTATTTCAAAAATTTTGAAATTCTAGCTGACACTAATTTACATCAACAAACTTATGACCTTATAGAAGAATTAACAAAATTTAAAAATAAGGAAAATTTCCGTGTGCTGGACATTGCCTGCGGAAGTGGAGCTTTTTCGCTAAGATTAATCGATCATGGGTTTATTCATATCGATGCATGTGATATAAACGATATTGATGAAAATTTAAAAAAGCAAGTTAATTTTCACAAAATTGATATTAATACACAAGACTTTATCCAGTTTTGCCATGCTCATGAAAATACTTATGACCTTATTGTCTCTCTTGAAACTATAGAACACATCGAGAATCCGTGGCATTTTATTCGTTGCATAAAAAGAATGTTAAAACCTGATGGATATTTTATTGTATCAACACCAAACATTGAATCCCCTTGGTCAAAAATTCATTTCTTTTTTTATAACACTTTTTTCCATTTTTCGAAAAACGACTTATCCTATGGACACATTAACCCAATGACAGAATTTGAAATTTTAACCGTAGCAGAAAATTATAATTTAAAATGTCAACATATCGTAGGTGCTGGCGAATATCCTATCGTTTGGCTACCTGAAAAAATCTTAGGAATTACCTTTTATAAAATAAAATGGTCGCTGTATCATTTGTTAATCTATCCTTTCATGCGTAAAAAAAATTTTTCGTGGTGCAAAATTTATGTTTTCAAAAGTAGCTAACGAAGCATAAGAGTAATTTATCTTTGGATAACAAGTTTTTGGGCTAAAACCCCTTTTGAAGTATAAATCTTTAAAAAGTACATCCCTCCAGACACATTGTTTAAAATTAACTCATTTTGTCCATTCAATTCATAACATTGAAGCAATTTGCCTTCTAAAGACAACACATCCACTTTTTGTATTTCATCTGTTGAGTTTATACGCATCCATCCTGAAGTAGGTTGAGGGTAAATGGTTAGAAAAAATTCATTAGGGTCCAAAAATGTTGGAGTATTAGGCTTAAAAATTACTGTATCTATCGTTCCCATGCCACATGGAGTCCATACCGTCAGCGTGACTGTTCGAATTACGGAATCTTGATAAGTATGAATAGGATTTTCTGCTTGGCTCGTAGTGCTATCTCCAAAATTCCATTCGTAAAATAATCCAGATTCGCTAGGAGAAAAAAAGAATGTTAAGCTATCGCGTTGATACCAAATACTTACATCACTAGGCGACGGTAGGAATGAAATGTTATACACATCCGACCAGCCCATACAACCTTCTTTTTCTAAACTCGCAAAATACTGCCCCGATTCGTAAACTACTATATTCTCAGCTAAAACAGAATCTGGAAACCACGTAGCTGCATACCCCATTGAAGCAAATAGTTTTACAGTATCTCCACGACAAAAACTATAATTCAAATGTAATGTATCCTGAGTAAAGACAACATGTACATCCACCGTATCTGGCTCCGATAAGCAAGCATCCCATACCTGCCAACGATAAATTCCAGGATAATCATAAAGTCCCCCTCCTTGCAAACTGGTCGTTCCCAGCAATGTCACAAGATTTTCTTGTGTTAAAGGATAGTATGGTGCCGAAAAATAATTTTTATACAATTTAGCATTAGGTGGAATCACCCAAGCATAAGGCAAATCAGGAGTTAACCAAAATTTTATGGAAACGGTATTTTTTCCTTGATGTAATGCAAAGGTTCTACTCCAAATTATTTGGCCAGATGAATTAGTTAAACTTAAACTAACCGTTTGTGAATCTAGCGAATAAAGGTCGATGCTATCTATGAATAAAGGACGATGAACATTAAAATACAATTTTTGCTCTTCATAAGAGTTGAGATAAGCTCCTGCCCCTGCGGTGTCTTCTTTACCTACCATAAAATTTTGTTTTTTACGAATACGCTGAACGAGTAGTTTTTGATTCTGATCAATTTTTAAAGTTAACCCTGTGTCTATGGCTAACGGACTTTCGGGCGAGGACAATAAAGACCAGAGCAATGTATCCGCAAAAGACAAATGTACAGTATCTGGATTACACAAAGTTGTATCGTCAATATGCGGTTTTTCCTGTAAATGTAGGTAAAGTGGTCCTAACCACAAACTATCTTCTCCATAAGCATTAAAAACATGTAAAACAACGAAATAATTGCCCGTATCATTAAAATGATGCTGCACAGGAGAAGATGTCTCGATGGTTCCATCAGAAAAACGCCATAAACGACTGGTAGGCTGAAAAGCACTCGTATCAATCAGCGTAATAAGACCACTGCATGTATCAAACTTGACCAAAGCTCCCGCCACAGGAGGATGAGCTACGGAAACACATTGCCATTGCAATGTAATGCCGTTATCAACACCAGAAGCATCTGTTTTCCAAAGTAGAGTAAATCGGTCTGCATTTATCGTTAGATTAGTTAGCGGGTTATTCATCTCATAAATACCTACAAGGGTTTTACCAGAACCTATTCCAGAAAAAAGAAACAATGTATCACCTGAAGCTACATTAAACCTAGAAGAAAAAATTTGCATAGCGACTGCCCCCGGAGAGACTACTTCCAGCGTGTCGTTCACAAACGAATAATACTTCGTTTCGCTTTCATTGGTCAGATAAGTTCCATGGCAAGAATATACTCGTTTTTTATAGCCATTTGCCACCAGAGGGCAATCTTCTTCGATGTAAATGGTATCGTGTAACAAAAAAAATTGAGAAGCTGTTTCAACTTTTGCATAAACGATGTGCTGACCTGGTGCCGTAAAAGTTACCGCATGGGGACCAATACCTTGGGCAGAATCAGGCTGTGCATTGGGTCCAAAATACCACATCCATCGAGCAAAAGGATAGTTTGTTTTTCCCTCATAGGTAATAACATTAGACAGGCAGGGATAGCCACTACGTTCAATAGCGGGATTATAGCAATTTCCCCACACATCAAAAGTTTGAACCAAAGGTCTAAAGCCATATTTTAAAGCGGTAATTTGTACTTTCTTTCCTGGTTCAAGAGAAGTAATAGGTATTATGCCTGAAAACTGAGGTATGAAACTTTTAGCAATAATTTTATTTTCCTGAGATACAATAATCCAAACGGAATCATGCGACAAAGAGAGAATTTTAATCACAGTGTCCATACATGTAATAACAGGAAAAACCTGCATTTGCAAATTATCTGGCAAATTCAAATAAATTATCATAGCTGGATCTCCCAAATAGGTCAGCGTATGGAAGGTCCGTTTTTCAAGATTCCATAAGTTTCCCCACGTTTGGGACATTCGCAAAAGTCCCTGCAAAGCCACCTCCCCGGGCCGAAATAGCACATCGTGAGATGTTATGGTGGATGGTTGAGCAGCACTTCCCGTAAATACTGGATTTAATCCGGGTTGCGGAAACATAGCATCGACCATACCAAGAATAAGTCCATCATTGTAACCACTATAACTTGGAGCAACATGAGAAAAGAATCCAACTGCACCTTTACCTTGTAATTTTAAAAGTTCTTCTCCAAAACAATCATTTTCAACAAAATTGCCAGATAAACAACTGATCGAAAAAAAGATTGGCCACAACGAATTATTAAGCAAAGGAAGGTTTGACACAGAAAACGAAGGTTTTGACCATCCACGTACATCGCCATGCCCACGGTAAAAAACAAAGCTTCTCCCAGCATTTATGGCATTCCGTATCTGATAAAAGTTTGCATTCCATGGAAAAATAGGCTTGAGTAAATAAGAAGGAACAGGTTCACCAGCACTGTAATAATCGTTGTTCCAATATTGAGGGTTATCGCTATAATCAGCATAGTAAGCTCTATCAACCGTCCGACCAAGCGAAGTTAAATAATTAGCTATTTCTTCTATGGTCTGCGAAAACCTTCTGTCTTCATAAGTGTCGTTATCATCATCCTGAAATTGAGCAGCTAGCAAATGATTAGCATAATAAGCAGAATTTGCAGGGGGATTTTTTTCGTAATGAATAATTTTACGAATCATCGCTTGAGTTTCTTCAGGTGTGCTGGCAGGAATTCTTCCAATAAACATCTCAGGAAAATAGTCATCACCTTCCATAAGGGTATAAGGAAAATCAGAGAAATAAAAACCGTTTTCATCGGAAATATATTGAGCTGGAACAAGCTCATGATCGCCTAAAATGGCAACAAAACGCGGCGAAAAAGCAGAATAATAATACCATCGCAACGTATCCTTCAATATCTCTGAAGTCCATTTTGATCGTACAACTACTTTTGCACGATATCCTAGCAAAGTTTTCCAATAGGCCAAAGTATCTGCCCAATTCTTCAATAATGGAGTTGTTATAATTAAATAAACATCACTAGCCTGATTAGCCGTAAAAACCACTTGTTCGGTGTTTAACACCTGTCGTTGCAAAATCAAATAATTTTCCTTGCTGTTAACTTTTATGTTTTTTAAAGGAATACGAACGACCCATTCTTTGTGAAATATCCATTTTTTTTCCTGTTCATCGTACTGAAAGGGGAAAAAAGCTAGCTGATAAAGCACCTGTCCTAAAACATGAACTTTTCGTTCTACGCCATAAAAAGAGGATGGAAAAAGACCCTGATTTTGATTATCTTTAATCCAAGGGGAAGTTTTGGTTTGTAAAACATTTCCACTTTCATCTTGTAAAGCAGAAAGTCTTTGAGCTTCGCCATAAAAAAAAGTATCTTTCACACTTAGTAATCTGAAATCAAATTGGGTTTCGTCCCAGGCAAAAAAAGCATGAAATGAAGGTAAAAGAGGCAACCCATCCCCCACCCATGATGATAAACCTTTAATTTTGGGTGAAATGAAAAGTCGATTTTCCTCTAAAACACTATCTATTTTCCATTGTCGAATTTTAAACTCGATATCTAGCGAATCTTTGACAAAAGCATACTTTCTTATCTCAATGGATTGAGTTTTACCAAACATCACAAAAAATAAAAAAAATATGGCAACAACCTTTTTCATACCTTAACGGTATAGATGAATAATTCCATGCAAGGTTCTTTTTCGAAGCCCTTTTAAGGTCCATTCGTATACATCACAAAGATAATAGTATACGCCCTCTGAGCAAGGCTTCCCTGTAGTAGTACAAGTACCATCCCAGCCTATTTCTGGATCTGTTGTCGAGTAAACTTTTACACCCCAACGATTGTAAACTTTCAAGTCAATTTTTTCAACAAAATCATACGGAAAAGGCTTGTAAATATCATTGTTTCCGTCACCATTAGGAGTAAAAACATTGGGCAACGAATAAAGAGAACAACTATCAATATCAACGCAAACCACATTAGAAAAGCTACTTTCATTGCCTGAAGAATCTTTGGCAGTAATGGCATAACACCCAGCCACGGTATTAGACAAATAATGAATATATGTCGATGTACTCAGCGAAAAAATGGAATCTAAAATACTCCAAGGGAGATCCAACGCTGGTTTAAACCAGATATAAAAAACTTTAAAGTCATCATAATTACAGGAATCTTGAAGTTGCCAACGTAGTTCATTTTGAACTGCCATGCAATGGGTATGCACAGACAAAATGGGAGGGCATGGAGGCTCCGTGTCTTTAGGAACATCACATGCTTCTTGTGAAAAATTTCTCAGTGGGTGAGGAAGCAAAGGATGAGAATAATGTCCTACTGTTTCAACTTTATAGCAATACATCGTATTATTTAAAAGGCCTGTGTCAAGAAAAGTAAAAGCTTTACTTATCCCGATAGAATCAAATTGATGAGAAGTTTCATTCCACCGGTAAATAACGGAATAATCGATCGCCCACGGCACATTAACATTCCAAAACAAACGCATGGCTTTGCTTTCTGGCTGCAAATGCAAAAAAACCGACCAGGCAGGAGCAGAAAATCCGGCAGATTGATAAGTTGAGCCCCCATTTGCTGCTTCTAAACCAATGCGATAACAATAATGCATGGTTTCAGTGTCTAATAAGCTATCAACAAACGAATTAGATGAAAACCCTTCCACATAGGCAACGACCGTTTCTGACGTTTGATTTGTTGAACGATACACCGCATAGCGATAAGGAGGCTGATAAGTATTTGTATCAAAGTCTAACGGGGCATTCCATGAAACAATAATTTTCCCTTCTGTAGAGCTAGTTTTAGCTACACTTACTTTTGTAATCACAGGCACGTTTACAGCAATTGAAGCGCAAACCTCCTGCGATGCTTTGCTTTCTGAACCGTCATCAAACCAATAGGTAACACGATAACAATACGTATTCCCAACGGGTAGCCCTTGTCCGTGATTATTATCTACATAGGATGTTTCATGAATATCATAAAGTGTATCGATGCAAATATAACCTAGTGATCCAGGGACGCCACGCTCACAATGTAAAGGAGAAAAGGCAGAAGGATCTATCTTACGGTATATAAAATAACCACGGGCATTTAGGCATGAAGCTGTATCCCAATTAAGAAGTATTGCATTTCCCTGAACCGTTGCGCTCACAGTGTCGACTGGAGGAGCAATAACATTAATTTTCCGAACTTCCGTAATGTTGGCATAAGGACTTAGCTTCAAAAGCCTAACATTATCAATACCCCAATGGTCGTAATCATTGTTTGTAGCATCTGTTTGCAACCAACGAAATTGTACTTGCGGAAGTAAAAAATCTGTTGGAATAAAAATAGCGTAATTATCCCATCGAATGAGGCTTTGAAGGTGGCCAGGACTATCTACCGGTAAGGCAGGATTAAAATACACTAGCGTAGTCCAATGTATGCCATCGCTGGAGCACTGGACATAAACGCCTTCATCTGGTTCATCTGGTCCTTCACAGCTTGTGTTAGGTTCTCCTGTATGAACTTCAAAACGCATATCAAAAAGCAAGAGGTATTCACCTCCTGAGAGGTCAAGAAATGGTGATTTTAAAAACCGTGGGGCTGTAGAATCTTTGCCGAACCATACATGGTAAGTCGAATCCCAACTTTTTCCACACGGTGTTCCAATCGTAGCTGACGAAGAAGCACTAAAAGGTGAAAGCGTGGTATTAAAGTCATTTAACCATATACAATCATTATTCCCTGGCTTTGACTCAACAGTAAAAGTAAAAGTATAAGGAATTTTTCTCACCTGCTCACAGGCAGGATTCCAGCTAAACAGAGAGCTTATAGCCCCTATTCCACTTGCATTCTGAAAATGAGGGGAATTTCCTTGAAACTGTTCCGCCGTAATAAGTGAGACGCACAAACTATCGTTTGTAGGTATCGAAGCATGAATAGTGTCCAAAAAATGCTCTCCAACTACAATGCAAGTATCATTAAACACATCGAAAGAGGGCCCTACTTGAGGGCAAGAAGCTACTTGAACAATAGCATCTCGTACGATTGTGCCAAGCAAAACGCCTTGCCTATACTTCTCCACACGAACAACATAAGCATACAAACCACGAGAAGAAGGCTTCCAAACCAACATACCTGTTTGCTCATCTATAGAAAAACCAATAAAAGATGGAGGGTAGGTATAGGTTTGTATTGCCTCGTTTTGCCCACGGTAACAGGGTTGAATATAATAGCGAAGCTCATCTCCATTAACATCTATGGCTTGCAAATTCATTCCGACAGTTTCTGCTACACAAACTTTTTCTTCTGGTGGAAATAAGAAAGAAGGAGATTGTAAATTCCCAAGCATAGTTGACACAAGAATTTTTGCCTCTACATACCACTTCTCTTGGTGAGAAAGAGAGATATTACCAACAGATGGGGGTCTGTTTATGTATTGTACACCTACGGTAAAATATCCAGAACCCGCATATGTGTGAGTTCCAGTATAAACAATCTTTTTATATCGATTGGATACATTTTCTTCGGATACTTTGTAAAGCCAACCCTGCGTGTTATCGCCCCAGGTAACAGTTAATTTTTCATCGATAGGCGAATAATCGTAAACATAAGCAATAGCATTTATTCGATATTGCAAACCTTGTTGCTTTTCCCAAGTTAACTCAAGCGAAGCAATATTCATACCATTTAAAGCAAAAACTAAGCATAAAACTCCCCACCATCCTAAAAGTTTCATCCAAGAAGTTTTTACAAATTTACACAAATTTACCAAACTCATGAATGTTGAGCGTGGCATTTTATCAAAACAAATGAATAAATTTTTACTCGCCTGAATTCGAAGAAAAAAAATATCAACTTTGGTATGTAACTTTACTTTTTAGAGACTTGAAAAAAATTTTGAAAAGTTTCTTTCAATGTCATTTTTAACAAGGGTACCACAAAGAAGGGCAGGTCATGTTCAAGCGAAAGATCAATATCTGTTTTTTTTACATCATCAGGGTTCATGCTAAGGTGTATTTTTAAGGTCAGTGCGTGATTAGGCATAAATTTCGAAAAATCTGGTTGAAGAGAATAATCATTTTCCGTAATTTCATGCAACTTTGCTTGTACTTTCCCCAGTGTATCATCGTGAATTTCAACCGTCGATTCATCTAAAATTCGGATTTTATCTGCATGAGACCCAAGGTGTTTTTCTAATTGCTTTAGATCTCGTAAAAAAAATCGAATTTCATCAATTGGTTTATTTACCGTGTAAACAGGAAAATCGGTTTCTTTCATATTCCCCATTTTTCAGGAGCTTGCCTCCATTGGTTTAACAAACTTACATAAGACATGGTAATATAATTCATTTCAACAGCTTTCTCAATTAAAGAAGGATAATCGGTCAAAGTGTAAAAAACACATTTTTTTTCTTCAAAATTTTTTTCTGCCACAGGAAAAGCATAAGTAAAAATAGCCATCATGCCTACCACCTCTACCCCAGCCTCTCTCAGGACATCCACTACCTGAAGACTACTCTTGCCTGTGGATATAAGATCTTCGACAACAAGCGCCTTATCTCCCTGGAAGACTTCACCTTCGATTTGATTTTGCAAACCATGGTCTTTGGGAGCAGGACGAACATATACCATCGGCAAATCAAGTCGTTCAGCAATCATCGAAGCCCACGGTATACCAGCAGTGGCAACTCCCGCTATTTTAGTAGCTTGAGAAAATGCATGTTTAAAAATTTGTATAAATCCTTCCACGATAATTTTTCGCTCAGAAGGATAAGAAAGCAATTTTCTGTTATCGCAATATATGGGAGATTTCCACCCACTAGCCCATGTAAAGGGTTGATCGACAGACAATAAAACTGCTTTTGTTTTCAATAAAATTTCTGCTACTTTTGCAGCGTAAATTGAATCATAGATCATGCAACAAAAATACAAAGTTTTTACTTCCTCTAAGCAAATTGTTTTTGATTCATCTGCCCCTGAGGATACAAACATACCTGTTTATGCAGCCGAAGATATCCCCCGCATTAATCGATTACTTTTAGAACTTGAAAAGAATCCAAACATACAAACTTGCTATTTCGTGGATAATAATGTTGATCAACTTTTTTTAAACTTTTATTCTCACATGAATGTTATTCTAGCTGCCGGTGGCGTCGTGTATAATCCCGACAAAAAAATACTCCTGATTTATCGCTACAAACACTGGGATTTTCCAAAAGGTAAAATTGACGCAAGAGAAAATGACGAAATGGCAGCTATTCGTGAAGTTAAAGAAGAAACCGGACTTAAAGAACCTATGATCATACAACGCATGCACCCAACTTTCCATCTCTATCGTGTAAATGATAGCTACGAACACATTCTTAAAGAAACCCACTGGTTCCTTATGTACGCACCAAATCCATCTCCTCTAAAACCCCAAGTTGAAGAAGACATCACAGATGCAAAATGGGTTAGCTTTGCCGAAATAGAAGAGTATAAACCCAAAATGTATCCTGCACTGTTTTCTCTCATCGATGAAACAAAAGAACTTTTGAAGTTTTAAATCCTAATTGGCATAATTTTCGTATTTTTGTCTAGCAAAACGTGGAACTATGAATGCAATAAAAACATTTTTCATTTTGTTGGCAATGTTTGGTTTATTTCTTCTGGTTGGCTATGCCATTGGTGGAGAGCAGGGGATGTGGATAGCTTTGATGTTAGCCACGATTTTTAACGGCATTTCTTTCATTTTTTCTGATAAAATAGCACTAGCCATGTATAGAGCCCATGAGGTAACTCCTCAGGAAGCTCCAGAGCTGCACAAAATTGTTGAAGAATTAGCAAGTAAAGCAGGCATACCCAAACCCAAAGTTTATATTTCAGAGCTGGATATTCCCAATGCCTTTGCCACAGGTAGAAGCCCAAGTCACGCAGCTGTTGCTGTAACTCGAGGTTTATTGGATTACCTGAATTACCAAGAAATCAAAGGGGTGTTGGCGCATGAAATAGCTCACATCGAACACAGAGATATATTAACAGGTACCATTGCAGCTGTGATTGCTAGTGCCATTTCATTGCTTGCTCAGATGGCTTATTATGCAGGCTTTTTCTTGGGAGGTCGCGATCGGGAAAATGGCGCAGGAAGTATTTTCTATTTGCTTGTGTTAGCAATTTTAACGCCTCTTATTGCCACATTACTGCAAATGGCTTTATCTCGAACACGCGAGTATGCTGCTGATGAGCGTGGAGCTCTTTTAGCTGGTAATCCCTTATATTTAGCTCAAGCCCTTCGCAAATTAGCTTTGTATTCGTCACATCGTCCCGCTTCAACGCAAGAAATTAACCCCGCTACATCTCATATGCTTATAGTGAATCCTTTCAATGGTGGTCTTGCATCCTTATTTTCAACACACCCACCCATCGAAAAACGCATCGAAAGACTTGAAAACATGAGATTTTAAACTTCTTTGAACTTACTCGTCTTTCCATTCAACCTGAATCGTAGACGAGCCGTTTCTTTTAATTCTTCCTTCTTTTAAAGAATCACGCTTGTTCACCCCAAATTCTTTTTTTAGAGCTTCTTTGAGTTCCATTTTCTGTTGCTTAAATGAATTTGAAATCATTTCCTTTACCGTTTTTTTATCAAGGGCAAAACGAGGGTTATCAGCCGTTCCACTTACTACGAGATAAATGGAAGGATCGTTCACTTTCGAACGAATTATATCTCCGTATTCAGCCTCTGGAGCAGTTCGTATCTTTTTTCGTTTCAGTTCACTATATTTAATTTCAATATGATACTCTAAATCTCCTTTAAAGGTCTGCCAACCATCTACGTTTATTTCTCCAACACTTGATTTTATGTGTGTTTTACTTAAGTATATTTTTTCTCTTTCAATCACGATGCTGGATTCAATTTTATCAAAATAAATATGTTCAAAGTCTCTGTCTTTTAAGTATTTTTTTAAATCATTCAATGGAGCATAACCCACCAACTCACCGTCAAACAATTCAACCGTTAAATCTACCATAATAGAACTATCCATCACATTTCCCTTTGAGTTAAAACGCATTTTTATATTACCTTTTGTACTTGCTCTTCCTCGAATATTATCCGATGTAATATCTTTTTGGCCAAAATTGTTAAATTCAATGAACAATTCACGTATGTCTACCGATGCAGCATTTATTTCCATGATAGCGTAATAATCTCGAGGATTTTGCTCAAGGTAAATTTTTCCATGAACATTTCCACCAAGGGTTTTAAAAGAAAAATTGTCCAGCAAAATTCCCGTCGTATCAACATATAACTTTCCCTTTACTGCTTCAAGTGCTAATGTATTATATAAAAATTTTTTTATATTAATTTGTGATATAATTTCAAAATCGAGGGAAGACGATGCAGAAGAGGATGAACTTGGACTGAACGCAGAAAAAAATGCATCCAAATCTTTATAAATCAAATAATCAGAATTTACTTTCCCAAAAAAATAAAGTTTTTTGTGTTTTGTGAATAAACTTTCCCAAGAACTAATCTCAAATTGACCATCCAAAGAAGAGGTACCTACACGCAAATGCAAATCATTGACGAGCAAATGGTTATCCTTAAATGAAACCTCTGCATTTAAGTCTTGCAGAGGAATTGGCATGTCTTTGTGCTGAATTATGCCATTCTTAAATTTTATGGAAAAGCTTAAATTTTTATTAGTTTTGAGTTCATTTGGCAGCGCATTAAAAGATGTAAAATTATCATCGACATAAGCAGAAACTTCAACTGTACCTTGCAACGTTTTAAAATCCTCTGAGGATAACCAACTTTTCAAGTAATCCAAATTTGCACTACCAGTAATATCAAATTTAATAGTAGGACGAACAAAATTCATAATGTCCAATTTCCCTTTCCACTCTTTATCCCCAAAACTAAACGTAAAAATATCCGACTGTACATGATAGGTTTTAAGGGAATTGAGTTGCTTAGCACTTATGAGCAACGGTAGATTTATTTTATCCACTTTGGTTTTGGTCGAGGGTTCATACATGCTTCCATTCTTTATGTTAAGTTTCAGGTTTAAAGAAGGCAGTTTATCGCCTGCATAACTACCTTTTAAGCTAAAATTTATATCAAAAACCCCATCCAAAGTATATTTTTGAAGTTTCGCATTTACATCTTCGGGGAGAAAAGAAGCAAATTGAGAAAATGGTATTTGTTCGACCGAGGAAGTTAATTCGAGATTCGATGTATTCCAGTTAACCAAACCTTTTAGTTCCAAATCTAGATCTTGAAGTTGCAATGTGGATTGGTATAGTTTTAATAAAGATTTCTTGGTATCTACTTCTATGGAAGAACGAAAGTGAAAAGGTTTTTCGCTTAGCAGGTGTAAGGAATCCAGCTTGATTAAGCTCGTTTTACCTTTGGCATCGAAAGATAGATTAAAAACATCATGGCTAAAATCTCCCTGACTAACTATTTTATCTGCCAAAAGCTCTATATAAAAAAGTTGTTGCTCGTTTCTATAATAAAAAGCAATATTTTTCAGGATAATTTCATTGAGTTTTATTTCGTAGGACGTAGGCTTGTTTGAAGATGTAGTGTCACTTTTTAAAATGTCATAATTCACCTGGCCTTTTTTGTCCTCATACAGGTGCAAAAAACCATTGGACAAAAAAACTTTTTTTATTACATATGTTCCCCCTAAAATATCCCACAGGTCAAAGGTTATTCCTAATTTTTTCCCCTCAAATAAAACTGAATCTAAGGTGGTACGACTGACACATTGGGCATTTATCAAAACGAGCGTCACATCAGGAAAATCTTCAAAAATAGAATATCGTATCTCTTGAACATACAAGCGAGCATTTAAGTTTCTATTGATGGCATCCAGTGCATTTTTTTCAATTTTTGCTCTATTGAACCACACGAAGGCAATTAATCCTAAAAGAAGAAACAAAATGAAAGCTATAATAATAAGAACGATTTTGAGTATTTTTTTGCTACGAGATAACATAGGCATTGAAAAACCTATTTTTTATTGTTAAAAGCATTCCAACCCTGTGCATGAAGCTCGATGGCTTCACCAGCTTTATTTATAAGATATTTTCCCTCACTTGCTTCTGTGATATGGCCAATGATGCTAATTTCTGATTTATCTCTTATTTTATCGTAATCATAAATGGGGATAGTGAAAAGTAGTTCGTAGTCTTCACCCCCATTGAGAGCCATCGTCAATTCTGAGATTTGAAATTCGTCTGCAACTTTCTGCGTCTGAATATCGATGGGTATCTTATCCTCGTAAATTCTACAACCCACGTTCGATTGTGAGCAAATATGTAAAAGTTCTGATGACAGACCGTCTGAAATATCAATCATGCTGGTAGGATGAATGCCGTAGCTATCAAATCGTTCAATGATGTCCAGGCGTGCTTCTGGTTTTATCTGACGCTCGATAACATATTCGTAGCCTTGAAGGTCTGGCTGAACATAAGGATTCGCTTCAAAGGTAACTTTTTCACGTTGTAACACCAACAGTCCTGCATAGGCTCCACCCAAATCTCCAGTAACGCAAATAAGGTCGTTTACTTGAGCCCCTTTTCGATAAGTAATTTTTTTCTCCTCAACCATACCAATGGCAGTAATAGATAGAATTAGTCCTTTTGAAGATGAACTCGTATCGCCACCTACCATATCTACATTATACTTCTTGCAGGCAAATTCAATCCCTGCATATATTTCTTGAACAGCCTCAAGTGAAAATTGATTGGAAACAGCTATGGTGACAAGTATTTGTGTAGGGCGAGCATTCATAGATACTACATCGCTAAGATTCACGACGACAGCTTTGTAGCCAAGATGCTTGAGTGGCATCCAGGTCAAATCAAAATGAACACCTTCGATCAAAATATCAGTGGTAAGTACCATGAGTTTATCTTCTTGAGGTATAATAACAGCTGCATCGTCACCTACCCCAACCTTTGTAGAAGGTTGCACGTGCTTAATATGTTTTGTCAGTAGCTCAATGAGCTTAAATTCTCCCAACTTCGACAAAGGTGTAAATGGCTTTTGTTTGTCTTCAAGCATGATTTTTTTTCAAAAGTAAAAAAAACTCTCGAACAGTTAATGTTGGAATGCTTTTTTGCAAACATAAATGGTTGGACAAATGAGCTTTTCATAAAAAAAATTATATTTTTGTAAAAAAAATGAAAACATTTGTTCTTTTGCTTCTTAACATTTTCATAACAACAGCTTATTCTCAGGAACCTTTTCAGCTTATAAAAACAAAACATGTTGAAATACATCTTGATTCTATCTCTTACTCATCTCATCAACTTAAAGGTTTTGCAGACATTACATTTGAACCAAAAGATAGTTTTATAACAAAAGTTACTTTTTACTTATGCCTGGACACGATCGATAGCGTATACATAAATTCCACCAAGTATCAGCATAGTGTTCAAAGCAATTGCTTATATCAGGTAACTTGCGATACATTACGTGGCGGGACAAATTATCATTTAAAAATCTGGTATCACGGGACACCGACACAGGATCCTCAAGGCTTTGGGGGTGTCTTATTTTCATCAAATCATGTGTTTAATTTAGGAGTTTCTTTAAATCTCATACCTCATAGTTTCGGTCGAGCTTGGTTTCCCACCACCGATCATTTTCAGGATAAATCCACTTACAGTTTTTTCATCACCACAGATACAAGTCAAGTAGCTGTTTGTAATGGAAGTTTGATCGAAACTATTTCACACCCAGGCACGCCTTTTCAAACATGGCACTGGGAAATGCACGACAGCATTCCTGCATACCTCGCATCTTTTGCAATAGCAAACTATGTTCACTTTGACACTACATATCAGAGCTTAAGTGGGACGCAAATACCTGTTCACATTTATGTCCCATCATCTTTGCTTGCAAAAGTTCCTGGTACTTTTTTACATCTTCACGATGCCTTGCAAATTTTTGAAACATTGTTTGGAAATTATCGCTGGGAACGTATAGGATATGTTGGTGTTCCTTTCAATGGTGGAGCTATGGAGCACGCAACAAATATTGCCTTACCTCTGCTTGTAATTAATGGGAATACAAATTATGAGACAGTGCTTTTCCACGAACTTTCACATCATTGGTTTGGTGATTTAGTCACCTGTAAAACTCCCCAAGAAATGTGGCTCAACGAAGGCTGGGCTCGTTACTGCGAATATCTTTTCCTTGAAAATAAATATGGCTTAAATTCAGCACAAAGTTTATATGTTGATGTTTTGGCTAATACTCTCGAAAAAGCTCATGTTGATGATGGAGACTTTTATCCTGTAGGGAATGTTCCGCTTTCTGTCACCTATGGTACAACCGTTTACGATAAAGGTTTACTGGTGGTTCATACCTTACGCCACTACATGGGAGATAGTTTATTTTTCCCTGCAGTAAGGCATTACCTGGATAAATTTGCTTTTAAAAATGCTAGTAACGAAGACTTCAGAGTTGCTTTAGAAGAAAGCAGCAACTTGAATCTTTCAGATTTCTTTCAAGGGTGGGTGCTAACAAAAGGGTTTCCTCATTTCGACATCAGTTATTTTACCTCAACCCCACTTGGGAATAATCAATATGAAGTAAAAGTCATCATGCACCAAAAGCTTTACGGAGCTGATAATTACTGGAACAGCAACAAAGTTGAACTCGTATTTGGTGATTCACTGAGTCATCAGCAAACACTTATTGCCCATTTTTCGGGAAAATTTGATACCCTTCAATTTACTTTACCTTTTAATCCCCAATATATCTGGCTAGATCCCACAGATAAAGTGGCTGATGCGTGTGTAGGTCAAACGCTTAATATAACGACAACGGGTATTTTTACTGTAAATAAAGCATATGCGTGGTATAAAGTTTCACAACTTCAAAGCCCCTATCAGGTTCGCATCGAACATCACGTTGCTGCCCCTGACACAGGCACTTTTGCAGATACCATTTATCGAATTTCTCCAAATCATTACTGGAAAGTATCAGGATACATTCCACAAGGCACGACAGACACATTGCAATTTCAATACATACGAAGCAAAGAATTCAATGATAAATTTCTATTAACAGCAAGCAACAGTGCAGACTCACTTGTATTGCTTTATCGTAAGGATGCCAACGATGCCTGGCGAATTATTCCCTTCAAAAAAACAGGTAATCAAAACATAGGGAAGCTCATTACACCCTTTGTGGAAAACGGAGAATATGCCTTTGCTATTGGAAAACCTAATCTAAGCTTAGTCCAAGAAAAAGATCATGCTCGTGTTTTTCAAATTTATCCTAATCCTGGACATAAATTTCTTATAGAATCATCATTCCACGAAGTAGATAAGATGGTAATTGTTGACAATGCTGGAAAAACAGTGGATGTGATCATGCATCCGACTTTTCCTTACATGTATCAACCATCTCTTCCCGAAGGAACTTATAGGATTGTTTTGCTGAGGAATAATCAAATGCTTAAGTCAAGCACTTTTGTAATCCTTAAAGATTAATTCGCGACCCAAAAGGTCGAAAACCATTTCCAAAAATTTCGTTAGCATCAATCACCGTCATAAAAGCATGTGGATCGATTTTATGAATAAAATCGTGAAGCTCAGCAACCTCTTGGCGATTGAGAACAACATATATCATTTGTCTTTCTTCACCTGTGTATAAACCTTTAGCTGGAATTATCGTGCCTCCGCGTTTTAAGTGGAAAAGAATTTTTTCTCTAACTTGCTCCGGCTTGTTGGTGATAATGAGACAGGTCTTATCATGGCGAACACCTTCGATGACCGCATCGATGACTCGTCCTGTAATAAAAATGACTATCCAGCTATAGAGCGGGATCTTCCAGTCTTCAAAAGCTACCAACGAAGCCATGACTATGGTTGCATCAACAAACATAAGCAACTGACCCACAGGGTAGCCCGTATATTTATTCAAAATCATTGCAATAATATCGCTTCCCCCAGAAGAAGCTCGAGAGCGAAATACTAAACCTAATCCTATCCCTAGCAATACACCACCAAAAATGGAAGATAGCAACGCATCATGTTCGACCAACGGTTCGTAACCCCATGTAAATTCAAGCAGCGAAACCCATGCAGAAAGCAAAGTAAAACCCAACACTGTTTTAAAACCAAAACGTGGTCCAAGTAAATAAATTCCCAGCAAGGTTAAAGGAATATCGATCGAGATACCAGAGATCCCAATAGGAAAGTTAAACAAGTGGTGCAACATGATGGCTATCCCATAAACACCGCCTGGTGCAAGTTTGTAGGGAGAAATGAATAAGACAAACCCTACAGCCATGATGAACGTACCCACTAAAATGAGAAAATAAGATTTGATTTCCTGCCAGGTTAAATACTTCTTTATGTCTTCTGCTTTCATTTTTTCGACAAAATTACTGCTAAAAGCAAAAGCAATAGGTTTTCATTACAGAAATATTTTTCATCTTTGTAAAAAAATGAATCGGTATTGGTGGTTTCTTTTTATACTTCATTGCCATCTCATTTTTGGGCAATCGCTAGAAGAAAAATTAAGACAAATTCCCGGTGTTAAAATTGAAGCTAAAAAAGAACATCCGTCCTTTAAGGAGATGTATGTTGTTTATTTTAAAATGCCTATTGATCATAAGGACACTACCAAAGGCTTTTTTAATCAGCGAGTTTTCATCTTTCACAAAGATTTTGCAAAGCCTGTGGTATGTGTGACGGAAGGTTACTTGGCAAATTATGCTCTATATCCAGGCTACAAACATGAACTGATCGATATGGTAGACGGCAATCAAATCATTATTGAGCATCGTTTTTTTGGAAAAAGTAAACCTGATTCAATCATACCATGGCAATATCTGACGGTAAAACAAGCTGCTGCTGATCATCACGAAATTATTCAAAAATTAAAGAAATTATATCCAGGAAAATGGATAACAACTGGAGCAAGCAAAGGTGGAAGCACGGCAACTTATCATCGTTGCTTTTACCCAAACGATGTTGATATTACTGTAGCTTACGTGGCTCCGTTTACGATAAATCGAGAAGATCCTCGAGTCATACCATTTTTAACACAAGTGGGTGACAGTGCGGTGCGCAATAAAATCCTTCGTTTTCAACGAGCTGTGTTGCAAAGACGAAATGAACTTCGCAAATACATGGAAGTAGATGCAAAAAAATATCCACCATTGGCCTCCCTGGATAGCATTCTTGATTATCTTGTGCTCGAATATGCTTTTTCTTTTTGGCAATATTGTGGTAACCCCGCTCGTATCCCAGATGAAAATGCAGAACCCAAAGTTTTATGGAAACATTTAACTTCCGTTATCCCTCTCTCATCCTATGCCAAAACAGATGAAGATGGAACCAAAGCTTTTTACATCCAAGCTTACCACGAAGTTGGCTACTATGGTTACGATACCGTAAACCTTGGGAAATATCTTTACATCAAAGCACCGTACATTAGCAATATTATCCTCTGCCCAAAGGAAGCTCTCTTCCCTTACGATTCTACTGCACTGCATGAAGTACGAACTTGCATAAAAACCAACCTTGAAAAAACAATTTTTATCTACGGAGCTGATGACCCATGGACAGCATGTGCCGCAGACATAGGAAATAACAAGAAGGTTCTCAAAATTGTGGAACCCAAAGCCTGCCACACGGTAGAAATAAACAACATGAGCGAACAAAACAGACAACTCATCGTGCAAACACTTTCTTCTTGGCTTTCGATGAAAGTTCAGGCTCCCCCTGCAGGATGTCCTTAATCTTTTTTGCTTCAAATACTTAGAAAATGTATTTTTGTAAAAAATAAAATCATGGGAGCATTTCATGCATATGACATTCGTGGCATTTGGCAAAAAGACTTCAACGAAGAAGATGTTTATAGAATAGGTTTTTATTTGCCTCAAATATTTCAGGCCAAGAAAATTCTTGTGGGGCGCGACGTTCGAACAAGCTCACCAATAATACATGATAGATTAATTGGTGGACTTATTGATGCAGGGGCAGAAGTCTACGATGCAGGTCTTACGACCACGCCTATGATATACTGGGGCACGGCTACATATGATTTTGATTTATCTATCATGATTACAGCTAGCCACAATCCAGCTGAGTACAATGGCTTAAAAGTTTCTGGAAAAAATGCAACTCCCATAGGCTACGATTCAGGATTAAAACTCGTGGAAGAAGCTATCAAAACTCCACCAATGCCCACCAGCCATAAAGGAACGATACAATCATTGGACTATAAACAACAATACATCAACTTTTTAAAAAAATTTTTAGAACCTCTCCAGTTTCCCATTGTCATTGACTGTAGCAACGGTATGGCTTCCTTGCTTGTAAAAGAAATTTTTGGTGACAAACCATATTATTTATTTGATGAGCTCGATGGACGATTTCCAAATCATGAACCAAATCCGCTTATTCAAGCTAACCTTATAGCTTTAAAAAATACTGTTCGTGAGAAACATGCAGCTTTCGGTATGATTTTCGATGGGGATGCCGACCGTGTGATGTTTGTAGATGAAAGAGGTGAATTTATTCCTCCCGATTTGCTTATTGCACTCATGGGACATTATTTCCTTGAAAAGCGAGGTGAAAAAGGTAAAATTGTCGTAGACATTCGAACTTCAAAAGCTGTTAGTGAATATCTTGCTCCCATGGGGGGTGAAGTTGTAATTTGGCGCGTGGGACGAGCTTTTGCTGCTACAAAACTTAAAGAAATCAATGGCATTTACGGTGGCGAACTTGCAGGACATTACTACTTCCGTGACTTTTTCTTTAGCGACTCAGCTATGCTCTCAGCCATTATTATTTCGCAACTATTTCAACAATTTTTAGTTCAAGGAAAAAAAGTTTCTGATGTCATAGCTTCAATAAAAAAATATGAAAACTCGGGCGAAATCAATTTCAAAATAGAAAGAAAAAAAGAAGCTATTGAAGCTGTTGTAAAGCATTTCACTGATCAAGAAAAACCCACTTTAATACTGGATTTCGACGGTTATCGTCTAGAATATAAAGATTGGTGGTTCAACATTCGTCCGTCCAATACAGAACCTTATCTGCGTCTTCTCGTCGAAGCAACTTCACAGGAAATCCTTCAAGAAAAAGTAAAAACCATTGTGAGCATTATAAAATCATTTTCATGAAAAAACAAGTTCTTTTTTTGTTGCTTGCTATCCTTTCATGGCAATGTAACAAAGAAAACGAAACCTCTCCAAATACAATAGACATAAACGAAGGGCAAAACAATTGGACAAAAGTGCTTATCGCTCAAAGACCTACAGGTGATTTACCATCTCAACATGCTGGGGAGTATTGTCCAGTAAGGGTTTTACCTACATTCACTTCAAGTGATACCATTAGCTTCTTTGTAAACTTCTATAAAAACAGCCCTTATACGTCTGTTTTTATTTCCTATCACAATGCTCAAACATTTGTACAAAAAATTGCTTTTAATGGAACCATGTTATCGTTAGACCAGCAGGGAATTTATGCATACGGGCTACGTCAAGAAAACAACAGTTTCTATTTTGGCAAATCGCTTAATTACGGTACGGCATGGACCTGGACTTTAATTACATTTTTACCCTATCAAGTCCTTGCTTTACATGAAGACTCAATACTTTTGCTTCATAAATATGGACTTCATGCAAGTTACAATGGAGGTTCTCAGTGGTCTTTAATCTCTTCTACTCAATTTACGCAAATGTTTAAGCTAACAAAACAAATCTGGCTAGCTAAAGACAAAGAAATTTATCTTCTTAAAAATCTTCAGCAACCGCCTCAATTCAAATCATCACTACCTTACCCTGTAACGACCCTTTATCAAAAAGATTCCATTATGCTGGCTGGGACGCAGGGAGGGGGTATCTATTTAAGCAAAGACACAGCCTCTACATGGCAAGAAGTCTATTATGCAGCAAGTCAGTTCTCCGCCACAACAAGCTATCAAATTTCTGATATTTACATGATAGATCCTTTTAATGGCTTTGCTATTTTAAACTCTGTTCAACCATTTTATTATTCAAGTGCTTATCCCCAAACCCTATCTATCATTCTGAAAACAACCGATGGTGGAAAAACATGGTTTCCAAATTATATATCTCAGCTTGTCCGATTTGAAAAACTAACCACACTGGGAACAAAAATCATTGCTGCAGGCTACGAACAAGCTCATCCCTATTTATCAGGAATTTACATTGCCGTAACATCAACCATGGGTAATTAAAGTATTATGAAAATTAAATATTTTCTTTATTTGCTCCTTTTCCTTTCGTTGGTCCAATGCACAGACAAAAAAAAAGAAGCTTTGGTACTTAAAAAACAAGCTAACAAAGCTCTTTACAACTCCCAATTTGACGATGCTTTTTCTATAATCAAAAAATCCATTAAGTACAATCCCCATGATCCAGAAGCATGGTTCATTTTAGGAAATGTCTATTTAAACAAAAGGCAAGTTGACTCAGCCTTACATGCTTACTCAAAAGCTATTGAAGTGGATTCAACTTTTGGTCCTGCTTATGCCAACCGAGCTAAAATCTTAAAAGAAAGAAAAAAAAGAGAGGAAGCCTGCCGCGACTTCCTCAAAGCTGAAAAATATGGTGTGCGTTCCCTTTACGAGGAAACGAAATTTTGCAAATAACTCACTTTTTTAGCTTAAGGAGAATATCCAGAATGGTAATAGCAGCATCACTGATAGGGGTGCCTGGACCAAAGACGGCTACCACCCCCGCATCAAACAGATATTGATAATCTTGGGGAGGAATTACGCCACCTGCTACGACCAGGATATCATCACGCCCAAGCTTTTTCAACTCTTCGATGAGTTGTGGGATGAGTGTTTTGTGGCCTCCAGCAAGGCTCGAAACGCCAATGACATGTACATCGTTTTCTACAGCTATTTTAGCAGCTTCAGCTGGCGTTTGGAAAAGAGGTCCCATATCCACATCAAATCCAATGTCAGCACAGCCCGTAGCAACCACCTTAGCACCCCGATCATGGCCATCTTGACCCATTTTTGCAATGAGGATGCGAGGACGACGACCTTCTAAGCGAGCAAATTCATCGGCCATTTCTCTTGCTTTTTGAAAAGCATTGTGTTCTTTGCTTTCCGACGAATAAACGCCTGATATACGACGTATTGTAGCCGTATAACGGCCAAATACTTTTTCCATAGCATTGCTAATTTCACCCAAAGTTGCACGACGACGAGCAGCTTCAATGGCTAATTCCAGCAAGTTTTGTTCACCAGTCTCACAGGCGCGAGTTATGGCCTCCAAAATTTCTCTTACTGCTTCGTTATCGCGTCGTGCTTTTACTTCTTGTATGCGTCGAATTTGGGCTTCGCGAACTGCTGTGTTATCGACTTCAAGAATCGGGATAGGTTCTTCTTTTTCCAATTTGTACTTATTTAACCCGACGATGATATCTTTACCTGTGTCTATTCTAGCTTGCTTGCGAGCAGCAGCTTCTTCAATCCGTCGCTGAGGAATGCCAGCTTCAATGGCTTTAGTCATTCCACCATAAGCTTCGATTTCTTGAATAAGATCCCATGCCCTATGAGCAAGTTCATGGGTAAGGTATTCCACATAATAGGAGCCTCCCCATGGGTCGATGGCCCGACAAATGTCAGTTTCTTCTTGGAGTAAAATCTGAGTGTTTCGAGCAATGCGGGCTGAAAAATCTGTTGGTAAAGCTAAAGCTTCATCAAGAGCGTTGGTATGCAAGCTTTGTGTATGTCCAAAAGCTGCTGCCATAGCTTCGATACATGTTCGGGCTACATTATTAAATGGATCTTGAGCTGTCAAACTCCAACCTGAAGTCTGAGAATGTGTACGCAAAGCCATGGATTTGGGGTTCTGAGGATTAAATTGCTTAACTATTTTTGCCCACAGCAAACGAGCCGCACGCATCTTAGCAATTTCCATGAAATGATTCATCCCAATAGCCCAGAAAAAAGAAAGACGAGGAGCAAATTGATCGACCTGAATCCCAGCATTAATACCCGTACGCAAGTATTCTAATCCATCAGCTAATGTATATGCTAGCTCAAGGTCTACTGTTGCCCCGGCTTCTTGCATATGATAACCACTAATGGAAATGCTATTGAACTTGGGCATGTGTTGAGAAGTGTATTTAAAAATATCAGCTACGATACGCATGGAAGCTTTAGGAGGATAAATGTAAGTATTGCGAACCATGAATTCTTTGAGAATATCATTCTGGATGGTACCACTGAGCTCACTTTGTTTTACGCCTTGCTCTTCCGCAGTAACGATGTAAAAAGCCATGATCGGAATTACAGCTCCGTTCATGGTCATGGAAACCGACATCTCACCCAGAGGAATTTGATCAAAGAGAATTTTCATGTCTTCAACGGTATCGATCGCAACACCTGCTTTGCCCACATCTCCCACTACACGCTCGTTATCACTATCATAACCACGATGCGTAGGCAAATCAAAAGCTACACTCAATCCCTTTTGCCCTGCAGCTATATTTCGCTTGTAAAAAGCATTGCTTTCTTCTGCTGTACTAAAACCTGCATACTGTCGTATAGTCCATGGCCTTACCACATACATGCTAGCATACGGACCTCGCAAAAAAGGCGGAATACCAGCAGCATAATGTAAATGCTCCATTCCTTCAATATCTTTCCTAGTAAAAACTGGCTTTATTGGAATGTGCTCCGGAGTCTGAATTTCATCAAAATCGGGAAAAGGAATGTTTTTTTCTCGCTCTACAATTTCTTTGATAGCTTTTTTAAATGATATTTCTTTTAAGGATGCTCTCATAAATTTCTTCTTTGGAAAAAAATTTGATGTTGATATTCTGTTAAGGCCTGCAATGCATTGGTTTTGATATGTATAAAACTTTTTACACCAGCTTCTCTCAACATTTGTTCGTTTTCGCCAGGATTTCCAGCAAGTATTACATGATATCTCTCAGACAATTGTTTTGCAAACTTAATACCTACGGTAAGATATTCTTCGTCGCTGCTACATAAAACCACAAAATCTGGATCAATTGCTGCTATTTGATTTATATCCAGCGTATCAGTTTCAACGATCATTTCCTTGACATCAAACCCAGCTATACCAAAAAAATTGGTAGAAAAAACAAAGCGAGCATTTCGCATAGCTAGATTTCCAAATTGAAGCATTAAGACCACTGGTCGTTTATGTCCTTCCGCTACGTAAGCATCTGTTTTCATTCGCAAGAGCTCGTATGGTTCAGCCCCACGACGAATTTCAAGTGCTGGAGAGGCTGGCTTTTCTTTCCTTTGCAAGGATTTTAAAATCTCACTTGCACCCTCCAATTGCTCTTTAAGATTGGGGTAATTGTTAACACCCACATAAACAGCTTTTCGCTGCTCTACATCCTTTGCTCGCATTGAATGAATTCTGTCTATCTCATCTCTGACAAAACCCTTTTCCATGGCAACTTTAAACCCACCCATGTCTTCCAACGTTGTAATAAGTTTCCAAGCTTCATCTGTAATTATTTCCGTTAAACTTTCTATGTAGTATGATCCCGCAGCAGGATCAACCACCTGATTGAAATGAGCTTCTTCTCGCGAAATAAGCTGAATGTTACGAGCAATGCGATCACCAAATTCTGTTTCTCGTCCAAGCAAATAATCGTGCGGTAAAATGGTAACTTCATCGACACCTCCTAACACCGCAGCCATCGCTTCTACTGTGTTTCTCAACATGTTATTATAAAGATCGTAGTATGTTTTGTTGTAAGTTGTTGAAATAGCATGCCATGTTATCTTAGAGTTAGCTTTAAAGGAAGTATATGCCGAAAGAATGATGGTCCAAAGTCTGCGAGCAGCTCGAAACTTTGCTATTTGCAAAAAATACGAGGGACCTGTGGAAAGATTTATTCGAAATTTAGGCAAAATTTCATCAAGTGAAAAACCATTTTCTAGAAGCAAGACAAGATATTCATGAGCCATGGCAAGCGTAAAACCTAGTTCCTGTATGGGTGAAGCTCCTGCGTTAGCTAAATGTTGCCCATTTACTTGCAAGAGTTTAAATTCAGGAAAAACTTTTCCATACTTTGTAAAAATTTCTGTCAACTCTTTTCTATTGGCATCAAAATCTTCGTAATATTTTCCATAAAGCAGAAAATAGGAAAACGGGTCAAAATTAACGCCGCCATTAACCTTTTCAGCCGGAATACCTTTTGCACTGAGGAACTCTTGCAATTTATCCAGCAATAATGAATAGTTATAAAAGGAATGAAAATAAACAGCATAATTGTGCCAATCCATGTTTTCAAGAAGTCGAGCAAAAATTTTATCATCCACTTTTTCGCTCAATCGAAAACTCACTGCATCAGCCCCTTTTTGTAAAGCTTTTTCAGCGAAATTTTTAGCTTCCTCATAATTTTCCGTAAAAATGTGTTGAACAATTTTCCATGTATTTTCTTGGGCATGGTAGCCTCGCAGATAGGTTTCTCTAGCAGGAAAACTGTCCAACAAAAGCTTTTCAATGTCTTCCTGTTGATAAAAAGGTTCTACAACAATTCCATCGTATAGGTGCCATCGCACTTTTTTGTCATAATCACCGCCTTTAAGTTCAGCCATAATGGCTGTTTTCCACTCTTCAGCAGTGACAGGGGGAAATTCAGAAAATAATTTCTCCATTATAAAAATTTTTCACAAAAATAAAGCATCTCTGCTTAGTGTTAATATATTGCCCATAAACTGTGTCAATTAACTTTGTCAATTATTTAGATGATTTTTCTAAGAACTAAATTTACAAAAAAATCTCATGCATGTAGGAGATACGCTCACAGTGCTGGTAAAGAAAGAAATTGAGCTGAACGGCGAAAGATTTTTTGTGCTTGAAGCAGAAGGAAGCAAAAACATTTTTTTACTACCTGCCAAACAATATGTTTTTTACAACATTAAGCCAAATATGTACATTCAAGTAAAAATAGATAAAATCAATTGCAGCGGTGAAATTTTTCTCGAACCCTTACATCCATTCTACGAAGAAGGTAAGGCTTATTGGTTTCCTCTTGTAGATTACCAAAAAATCGATGATCATATGCTTTTAGAAGTAAAGGATGTGTTTGGTAATCCTGTTCAGATACTTACGAAAAAAAATCCCCTCATTCAAGCTGATCATGTTTGGCTTTGGGTAAAAGGCATAAAAAAAGGGATACCTATTTTATGCGTAAGCAATGAAGAATTGCATAAATACCAAAAAAATCAGTGGTACTATTTTACCATCATCGCACCAAAAAACATAGATGGGAAAACATATTTTCTTTTGCAAAGCGAAGAAAACGACATCTTTTTACTTCCCACAGAATTTTATGAGCATTACTCGCTACAAGTTGGACAAAAAATCCGCTGTTTGGTAAATGATATTGATCCATCAGGAGTTCCCCATCTCGAACCAGAGCACCCAACATATCGTCTTGATCAACTCGTAAAATTGAAATTTGCTACTTCTGACATTTTGTATCTATCTGATCTTTCAAGGAAACATCAAGTTTACAAACTACTTAACGAAAAAGGCAATGTTTTTTATTTACCCGTTCGATTTGCACCAGAAAAAATCAATACAGATGAATGGGATACATACGTAATAAACAATTTCAAGAAAGGGAAAATTCTTGTTAAGCCGCTTGAAAATGATCCTATCGAATAAAAAAAAGTGGTTCAGCAGGACTTTTGTTTTCAAGAAAAAAATTGCCTTTCCAAAAAATTTTTTTACCATTTACGAAAGTTCCAACCACTTTTCCTTGCAAGCTTGCACCTTCGAGCGGAGACCATTTACATGAAGACAAAATATCTTCTTTAGAGACGTTAAAATTTTTTTCAATATCTATAATAACAAGATCAGCAAAATAACCTTCCCTTAAAAATCCTCGTCGGTCAATGCGAAAAAGCTCAGCAGGCCGATGAGCCATCCAATCTATAATTTCTAAAAGTGAACATTTACCTTGCTTTGTAAGGGTTAACATCATTGGGAGACCAAGTTGAATGCTAGGAATGCCTGAAGGAGCCTTAATATAAGGTTGCCTTTTTTCTTCTAAGGTATGTGGTGCATGATCGGTCGAAATTAAATCGATCACACCTTGCTTCAAAGCTTGAAAAAGAACTTCTTGATCTTTCAAGCTTTTAATTGCTGGATTACATTTAATTAGATTTCCAAGTCTATCATAGTCTGCATCCGTAAACCAAAGATAATGAACACATGTTTCTCCGGAAATATGTTTTTGTTTTTTAGTTTGCAACAATTGAACCTCTTCGGTCGTTGTAATATGTAAAAAATGAAGTTGTGTTTGATATGTTAGGGCAAGATCTAATAAAAAATTTGTGCTTTCAAGACAAGCTTGACGGTTTCTAATAAGCGGATGATGTCTAGCTTCAAGAGACTTCTCTCCCACTTTCTGAACATAATACTTTAACTGTTGCTGAATAATAGCGTCGTCTTCGCTATGAACAGCTATCCTTACATGAGGAAATGTTTTGAAAAGCCATTCAATTTTATCAGGATCTCGAAATAAAAGATTTCCAGTAGTAGACCCATAAAAAAGTTTAATGCCAGCCACATATGGCAACAAGAGAGAATCTATTTTTTCGAAATTATCTTCAGTTACGGCAACATAAAAACCATAATTTACGAACATGTGTTGTTGAGCTAGTGCTTTTTTGAGCTCAAGAGTTTCCAAAGAAGTGGTAGGAGGAAGCGTGTTTGGCATATCTACAACGCTACAGACACCACCCGCAATTGCTGCCATAGACTCGCTTCGCATGGTCGCCTTATGCGTAAGTCCGGGTTCACGAAAATGAACATGTGTGTCAATAATTCCTGGAATTACATGCAATCCAGAAATATCAATGCGTTCGTAACCTGCAGGAGTCGTTAAACCATTGTTGTCAATGCGAGTGATGAACTGCCCCTCAATCCATATATCCCCTTGAAAAATCTTTCCCTCATTTACGATCCATCCTCCAGATAAATGATATTTACTCATGCTTTCGATATCGCTTTCGAGCGTTGGTAAAACGCAATTTTAGCACACCAAAAAATGCTTCTCTAACAATTTTTTTGGACATTTTAGATTGCCCATATCTGCGATCCGTAAAGATGATTGGAATTTCTTTTATTTTGTATCCTAAACGATGAGCAATAAATTTCATTTCTATTTGAAAAGCATAACCTATAAAGCGTATTTTATTCAAATCAATGGAATGTAATAATCTTTGAGAATAGCACACAAAGCCAGCTGTAGCATCATGGATAGGAAGACCCAAAATAAAACGAACATATTTCGAAGCATAAAAACTCAGTAAGACGCGACCTATCGGCCAATTGACTACATTAACGCCTTGTACATAACGAGAACCCACGACCATATCATAGCCTTCTTCAGCAGCTTGATATAAACGAACCAAATCTTCAGGATTATGACTAAAATCTGCATCCATTTCAAAAAAATAGTCATACTTTTTATCCAACCCCCACCGAAAACCTTCGATGTATGCAGTTCCTAAACCCAATTTCCCTGGCCTTTTTAAGATGAACAATTTATTGGGAAATTCTTGCTGCAACGATTCAACAATTTGAGCTGTTCCATCTGGGCTGTTATCGTCAACGATGAGAATATCAAAATCGACCGGTAAAGAAAAAACTTTCCGAATAATGGCTTCAATGTTATCTTTTTCGTTGTATGTAGGTATGATTACTAAGCGTTTGTTCACTTTTTTCAGCAAAATTAAGTTTTTTAAAAAAATTGAATTTCAAAAAAGATCGTATTTTTAAGCCATGTTGCGTTTTTTACTTTTTCCTTTTCAATGGTTGTTTATTCTGACAAGTTCAATTAGAAAATCCCTGTATTTAAGCGGGATATTGAAAAGGCATACTTATCCTGTACCTGTCATTTGTTTTGGAAACTTAAGTATGGGAGGCAGTGGGAAAACCCCTCATGTAAAACACATGGCTCTTCTATTGCGACAGGAAGGTTTTCAAGTGGCTATTCTGTTACGGGGATATAAAAGAAAATCTCGAGGCATAGTTCTGTGCTCGTCAGATCATTCTGTGAAAGACATTGGAGACGAAGCTTTTGAATATGTTCATTCTTTACCCAACGACATTCCCATCGTTGTGGCTCGAAATAGACACAAAGGAATTCTTTTTCTACTTCAGCAATTCCCCCAAGTAGATGTTATCTTAATGGATGATGGTTATCAGCACTTCAGAGTAAAAGCAAATAGGTATGTGCTTCTAACGGATTTTTTTCATCCTTATTTTCGAGATCATGTTTTACCTGTTGGAACGCTGCGTGAACCCAAATCAGCTCGTAAGCGCGCAGATTTTATCATAGTTTCCAAAACCCCTAAAATTCTCTCTCCTTTGCTAAAAGAAGATTTCATGAAAAAGTTAAAACCTTTTCCACATCAACAAGTTTTTTTCTCGTATTACCAAAATATAGAGTTAGTTCCTCTTTATGACCAGTCTTATTCATCTGATCGTCCTTATGCTATTTATTTAATCACTGGAATACAAAATCCTGGACCCATTGAAGAAGTTTTGCAGAAAAAATGCTTTCAATTAAAATCTTACCTTTTCCCAGACCACCACAACTTTAAGAAAAAAGAAATTGAAAAATTTTTATACGATTTTGAACGGGATCTGGTATCAAACAAAATTATTGTCACAACTGAAAAAGATGTACCCCGTCTTTTAGAGGGTAGCGAAAAAATGTTAAAAAAATATCCTATCTTTGTCATAAAATCATATATTGCATTTCATAAAACCTCAGAAGAATCCTTCGAACAAAAAATAATTGACTATGTTAGAAAAAATTGCAGAAACGAAAAAGTACATTGAAAGCAAAATCAGCAAAAAGTATGAAATTGCTATTGTCCTTGGAACAGGACTAGGGGGGCTTGTTGAAAAAATAAAAGTAGATGTTACCATTCCTTATCAAGAAATTCCAAACTTTCCAGTCTCAACAGTCAAAGGACATGCAGGGCAGTTGATTTTTGGTGAACTATCAGGGAAAAACGTCTTAGCCATGCAAGGGCGTTTTCATTACTACGAAGGCTACACGATGCAAGAAGTAACTTTTCCTATCCGCGTTTTTAAAGCTATAGGAGTTAATACCGTCATTATATCAAACGCTGCTGGAGGCATGAATCCAGCTTTCCAGGTGGGTGATATTATGATCATCAAAGATCACATCAATCTCATGCCATCCAATCCTCTTATTGGGAAGAACTACGACGAACTAGGTCCCCGTTTTCCCGACATGAGCGAAGCTTATGATAAATCTTTGCGAGAATTAGCTTTTGCCGTGGCCAAAGAAATGGGGATTACTTTGCAAGAAGGCGTATATGTTTCGGTAAGTGGTCCTACCTTCGAAACACCAGCTGAATATAAATACATGCGCATCATTGGAGGGGATGCGGTTGGCATGTCCACCGTACCTGAAGTAATTGTTGCTCGCCATGGCAATATGCGAGTCTTTGCACTGTCTGTGATTACCGATTTAGGAGGAATGGATAATGTAACCCCCGTTTCCCACGAAGAAGTTATCGAAGCTGCTGCAAAAGCTGAACCTAAAATGTCTGGACTTATCATGGGAATGTTGGCAAAACTATAAACATGGATCGAAGAGATTTTCTTCGATTGCTAACAGGACTTGCGGGACTTTCATGTTTAAACAGAGTTCCATTGCATGCTTTAGAAAAAATTGGATCTATGCAAGAAGATCCACCCTTACACGAAGCCATGTTTTACGAACAATATGCAGAGGGCATAGTATTATGCAAACTATGTCCTCATAGCTGTAAGCTCCAAAATGGACAAAGTGGAATCTGTCGAACCCGCACAAGTGATGGAACTAAGCTGTATACCCTAGCTTATGGCAATCCTGTTGCTTTGCACTTAGATCCCATGGAGAAAAAACCACTTTACCATTTCTATCCAGGTTCCGCAATTCTATCTCTAGGAACAGCAGGCTGTAATTTCCGTTGCTTAAATTGCCAGAACTATAGCATATCTCAAGTTTCTCCAAAAGATATTTCATCTCTTTCTTACACACCAGAAGCCATCGTTGAAACTGCTCTTGAATTAGGTAGCAAATTCATTGCTTATACGTATACTGAACCCACTGTTTTCTACGAATTCATGTTCGATACGGCTAAACTTGCTCAAAAGAAAGGTATTAAAAATGTTATGATCTCCAATGGCTACATTCAACCTGAACCTCTCGATTTGCTTCTTACTGTAATGGATGCTTTTAACATTGACCTAAAAGCTTTTAATAAGCAAACTCATCGAAAGCTTACGGGAGGTGAACTTGAACCTGTTCTATCTTCCCTCAAACAAGTACATAAATCTGGCCGATGGCTTGAGATTACAAACCTCATGGTAACCGGTTATACTGACAAATTGGATGAATTTACACAAATGGTTGATTGGTTACTTGAGAATGATTTCGCAAGTGTTCCTCTCCATATTTCAAGATTTTTCCCGGCTTACAAACTAGCAAACTCTACACCAACAGATGTCCACATCATCGAACAAGCAAGGCAAATAGCTATAGAAAAAGGCATAAAGTTTGTTTATACAGGCAACATTCCCACTGATCCTGGACAAAACACCTATTGTCCTACATGCCAAACCTTGCTTATTGAACGACAATACTATAACACCCAAATTAAACATCTTGTTGGAGGAAAATGTGAAAAGTGCGGAACCGAAATACCCGGAGTTTGGGGATGAAACGCCTTGAAAATATTCATCTGATCCTTTTCGATTGGGGAAATACTATCATGGTAGATTATCCTGACGAAGTAGGTCCCATGTATCAGTGGAAAAAAGTTGCCTTGGTAGATGGAATGGAGGAAATATTGCCCTACCTGTTTCAAAAAAAGTACACTTTAGCTATTGCAACCAATGCAAATCTTTCAAACGCTAAAGATGTAGTAAAAGCATTGAAGCGAGTTAATATACATACATATTTTACCTACATTTTCACTTCCCGGGATGTTGGCTATAAAAAACCCGATCCTCTTTTTTTCGATAGTATTTTAAAAATGGTTTGTATTGAACCATCAGAGTGCGTAATGATAGGAGATAACTACGAAAAAGACGTGGTAGGTGCTCATGCTCTTGGTCTTCATACCATTTTACTTACCACCCAAAACAACCTAGACCAATTCCCTAAAGCCGAATATATCATTTCCGATATACGCCAGTTAAAAAATATTTTATAATTTCGTTTTTCATTCACAGCAACTACTCTTTTCCAAAAATATTATTTTTACACCAAATTTCATCCATGAAAATCCGTTTTGTTAGTATTATTTTTGTGTTGATTGTTTCTTTGCACGCATGGTCACAGTTTATCAACGCTTATCCGCAGATAAGTGGACAAGGAGGTGCTGGAGTTGCAGATCTATCGCATGCTTACATTGATGTTAATCCCGCAGTTGTTGCATGGATCGAAGAACCCACCATTCATACCAACTATTTTGCTCGCTTTTTACTTACCGAACTTTCGGATGAAAACATAACTTTCATTTATCCTCTTAAAGATAAACAGGGTACTTTTTCCGGAGAACTTCTCTACACAGGCTTCTCAGCCTTGCATACCATAGGTACGAAAATTAATTTTGCAAAACAATTTGGTGAAAAATTTTCCCTAGGACTTAATTTTGATTATTTTCAACTTGCCACCGATCAAGAATATTACGGACGAAAAAACAGTTTCACCTTCGAAGCTGGAGCTCAATACAAATTAAATGAAAAACTCATATTGGGAACCTATTTATTTAATCCTATTCAACCAAAACTTTCAGTTATTGTCAACGAACGTATTCCCTTTGTATTCGTAACCGGCGCAGCTTACCGTTTTAATGATAACTTCGTAATGCTTGCAGACATTAAAAAAATACAAAAACAAGAACCCACCGGGCATGTTGGTTTTCGTTACAGCTTCTCCTCGAAAGTTCAACTCCAAACAGGAACAAGTTTAAATCCCTTTGGAATACATGCAGGAAGCATCTTCACCCTCCCCAAATTACACCTTTCATGGTCTATCCAGTATCAACCTATATTAGGCTTTTCGTCAGGCATTGGCATCATGTATGCATTGAACCGTCAACCCAAAAACTCTAGCTATGAATAAACATGTAAAATTCATTATATTTTTATTCTCTTTTTCCATCTTAAACTCCCAAGTTGTAACCGATACTGTTAAATCTATTCAAGGTGATTCTCTTTTGCAAGAAGAAAACATTGAAAATAAAATTGAACAATTTACAGAAAAAGCAGAACAAGAAGTAGATTTTTCAGAACTCACACAAAATTTAGAATATTATTCTCGTCATCCTTTGAATTTAAATACTGCTACATACGAAGATCTAGTCAAATTGGGATTACTTAACGATATTCAAATTAGAAATTTATTAACCCATCGTCAGAAATACGGAAAACTTATCTCTATATATGAACTTCAAGCCATAGATGGGTTCGACTTACAAACCATTTATAGAATTTTACCATATGTCAAGATTGCCAGTGAAGAAAGCAAAACCAGCTGGAGCTTACGAAATGTAAAAAAATATTCAAAATCTTTTGTGCTTACACGTTTTACCCATACATTCCCTTTGGCCGAAGGCTACAAAAAAGACAGCGGTGGCTATCTGGGTTCTCCGTACAAGCTTTATGTGCGATATAATTTCAGTTATTTTAATCTCTTAAGTTTTGGATTTACTGCAGAAAAAGATCAAGGGGAAGAATTTTTCAAGGGATCGCAAAAACAAGGATTTGATTTTTATAGCTATCATTTTTACATGCGAAATGTTGGACCTTTTCTTGCTGTTGCTCTTGGTGACTATACACTTGAATTTGGGCAGGGCTTAGCAATGTGGACGGGACTTAGCTTTGGAAAAACATCCGATGCAATTTATATCAAGAAGTCTGGGCGAGGAATTTTGCCTTATCGCTCTGCAAATGAATTTAATTTCTTGCGAGGAGCTGCCGTACAACTAAAACTTACAAAATATTTTTATCTTTATGGCTTTACCAGCATGCGAGCTAAAGATGGATCTGGAATTACCACAGATTCCATCAACCAAGAAGAATACACCATTTCTTCACTGAACGAATCTGGACTTCACAACACGACCACATCCGTTGAACGTAAAAATAATGTAAAAGAAAACTTAATTGGAAGTCGCATTCAGCTTAACCTCAATCGTCTACAAGTCGGTTATACCTCTTATTTGTTGCATTTCAATGTTCCCGTTGTCCCTTCTTCCGATCTTTATCAACAATTTTATTTTTCAGGAAAACAACAATGGATAAACAGCATCGATTACAGTTTCCTGTATAGAAACATGAACTTTTTTGGTGAAGTAGCCTATGATGGCGATGGGTTGCCAGCTCAAATACATGGACTTATGTATGCAGCAAATTACCATTACTCTTTAGCACTTCTTTATCGAGACTTTCCAAGAGATTTCACATCTTTTTTTGGAAGTCCACTCTCTGAGGGCTCTAAACCTATCAATGAACGTGCTCTTTACATGGGACATGAAATCAAGTTTTCAAAACAATGGTGGTTATCCTCTTACATAGATCTTTTTCATTTTCCATGGTTAAGATATCAAGTGGATGCTCCTTCCGATGGAGTTGAATTCCTTTCACAACTCAATTACGCTCCCAACAAACGTTCACAGTTTTATTTCCGCTACAAATACGAATCTAAAAAAAATAATTTTTCTGAAACCTATGCTAAAATTCCCCTTGATAATCGCAAACAAACCTTTAGAATTCATGCAGCTTATCCTATTTCTGATGCATTTGTCTTCAAAACAAGAGTGGAAATATTGTTGCATAAATATGCCACCGAATCTACAAAAATGGGCTTTTTGGCTTATCAAGATGTCGTTTTTAGAAAAAAGAACAGTCCTCTGAATTTTACATTACGCCTTGCTACTTTCGACACCTATTCGTATGACGAAAGAATTTATGCTTACGAAAACGATGTTCTCTATTCCTATTCCATTCCTGCTTATTATTACAAAGGTTCTAGAACATATTTTCTAGTAAAATACAGAGCCAGAAAAAATTTAGAATATTGGTTCCGCATAGCACATACCTTATATGTTGACCGTACTACTATGGGTAGCGGATTAGATCTTATTAATAATCCTGCTAAAACTGAAGTAAAATTTCAGATTAGATATACTTTTTAAGCTAAAACCAGCATGTTTAGTTGTAAAAAATGAAAGCTACTTTGACGATGAAATCTTTATTCAGAATACGACGTCATATCAATTATTTAACCATACATTTACGAAAAACCGTTTTACTTATTCCTCCCAGGACATTACTTGTCTTAATCTGTATTCTCATTGGTATTTCTGCAGGCCTATCTGCATTTTTATTGAAAAATGTCTTGTTTTACATACATCAATTTATTCATTACATTGTCAACAGAAGCATAACAAATATTTTACTTTTTGGATTGCCTACCTTTGGAATAGTATTAACAGTTTTGTACATTCGCTTTTTCCACAAAAATGGTTTACACAAAGGTGTCGCTCCTATTTTAGAAGCCATGCAACAACAAAATGCTTACATTCCACCTGATCACATGTACGGCCATATTTTTTCGAGTGCTCTAACCATAGGTTTTGGAGGTTCGGCAGGTTTTGAGGCTCCCATTGTTGCTACGGGATCTGCCATAGGGTCTAACATTGCACGATATTTCAAATTTACAGATGAAGATAGAATAATTTTGCTTTCGAGCGGAGCAGCAGCGGGTATTGCTGCTGTTTTCAATGCTCCCATTGCTGGAGTTCTTTTCGCTATAGAAGTTCTTTTAGTTGGCATGCCTGTTTCTGCTTTTATTCCCTTGCTCATTTCAAGTGCTACTGGTGCCATTGTGTCCAATCTTCTTATTCCTCAACGTTTATTTGTGCTTATTACCAACACGTGGCATGTTAAAAATATTCCCATTTACATATTGATTGGCCTTATTTCGGGTTTTTATTCTGCATTCATCATTCGACAAGTCATTCAAATCTCTCATGCTTTTCAAAAAATCAAAAATCATTGGACGCGAGTTATCATTGGAGGAATTTTGTTGTCAGTCCTAATTTTTCTCTTTCCTTCCCTGTATGGCGAAGGGTACTTTTCCATTCAAGCAATGTTCAATCAAGAAAAAATTACACTTATTAATCCATCTCTTTTTACTTATGACCACATCATTATAAGTTTTGGTTTGATGGTGGTTTTGCTTTTTTTGAAAATTTATGCTACTTCTATCACCATTGGTGCCGGTGGAAATGGAGGAATTTTTGCTCCTTCGCTTTATATGGGAGCTTTGTTAGGATATTTTATTGCAACAGTTATAAACACGCTCGGAGGACTAGATTTAAATGTTGTAAATTTTACCGTAGCAGGCATGGCTGGAGTTCTAGCAGGTGTGCTTAAAACACCTTTAACAGCTCTTTTTTTGATCGCAGAAATAACTGGTGGGTATGCTCTTTTCATTCCTCTCATGCTAGTAATTGCAACATCTTATTTTATCTCTTCCATTTTTGAACATAAATCTATTTATGCAAAAGAGCTCGAAATGCGAACATGATGATTTATCATATCCTTTTTCTCTTCACAACAACATGTTGATTTTTTCCGTAGCTTTGCAAAAATGTATAAGCATGGGTAAATTATTAGAAAACAAAACAGCCATTATTACTGGTGCAGCTCGTGGCATTGGACGAGCAATAGCTCAAGTTTTCGCAGAAAACGGAGCCAACGTAGTCATTACGGATATTCGCTTTTCAGATGAAGCTTTGAAAAGCATCGAAGAACTTAACCAATTAGGGATACGTGCTTTAGCGATCGAAAGCAATGCAGCAGATTTTAAGGATTGCGAATCTGTAATAGAACGCGTGAGCAAAGAGTTTCCCACCATTGATATCTTGGTCAACAATGCAGGAATTACACGTGATAATCTCTTACTTCGTATGACCGAGGAAGAATGGGATAGCGTTTTAACGATTAATCTAAAAAGTGTCTTCAACATGACCAAAGCTGTACAGCGAATTATGCTTAAACAACGATCAGGCTCTATCATCAACATGGCATCGATTGTAGGGATCGGCGGAAATGCAGGGCAAGCTAATTATGCAGCATCGAAAGCTGGCATCATCGGATTTACAAAAAGTGTCGCTAAAGAACTTGGTTCACGCAACATTCGTTGCAATGCCATAGCTCCTGGGTTCATTGAAACAGAAATGACAGCTAAACTGCCTCAAGATGTGCGTGAAAACTGGATTAAAGGTATACCTCTCGGACGCCCAGGAACCCCCAACGATGTAGCAAATCTCGCCTTGTTTCTTGCTAGCGACCTTTCAAGTTACATCACTGGTCAGGTAATCGCTGTTTGTGGTGGCCTTCACATGTAATGATGACTTTTGCAACACATAATACCTTTTGGCTTATCCTTTTGTTTGCAGGGATAAGCCTTTTTTTATCTTGGTTGTTATATATCAACAACAAGTCTTTTGCTATTGCCCGCCTGCGTAAAATTGTGCTCTTCTCTTTACGGTTTATCCTACTTTTCTTGCTATTGTTCCTTCTCCTTGATCCGATGTTTAAAAAACAACACAAAAAAACCATCAAACCTGTGCTAGCAGTTGCAATAGATGCTAGCCAGTCCATGATCCTAAGCCACGACTCCCTGCAAATTAAAAATGACCTACCCTCGTGGATAGAAAAGCTTATGCCTTCTCTTTCAAAATACGATGTACGCATCTACTCATTTAGCGATAGTTTACATAGCGGTTTTTCAGGCTACAAGGGCACCACAACCAACATCTCATCAGCACTTATTGACATTAAAAACCGCATCCAACAAAATAATGTAGCCGGTATACTGCTCATAAGCGATGGTATTTACAATGCTGGAACTAATCCCGTTTTCATTGCCAATCAATTTCCCTTCCCTATTCATACGCTTGCTACGGGTGATACCTCCACAAAGATAGATATTAGCATCTCATATGTTCATGTAAATAAAGATATTACCTTCAATTCATTTTTCCCTATTGAAATTGCCATTTCTGCCAAAGATGCTCAAAATGTTAATACAAGAGTGGACGTTTTTTTGAATGATAAACTTATCTCTCAGTTTCCCCTTCAAATTTCTTCCAGTGATTTTTCAAAATTTTTTTCCTTGCAACAGCAAGCCACCAAAAAAGGTATCAACAAGTTGACCGTTCAAGTACAACCCGACCCAAAAGAAATTAACAAACAAAACAATTCAATAATTCTTTATTTCAATGTTCATGAAAAAACAAAGAGAATTTTAATTTTAGCAGATGTTGTTCACCCCGATATTCGAAGCATAAAAGAAGCTTTGGAAAGTTACGCCCAATTTACGGTTGATATTTTCCGCATACATGAAGTTTCCAAGATTAATTTGGATCAATACCATCTGTTGGTCTATTATCAACATCCCCAAAATGCAGGGAGCCCTTTGTTTTTTCAAGATGCACTTCGAAAAAAAATTCCTATTTGGTTTATAGGTGGTACACAGTTTAATTACAACACTATCTCCAGTTTAAACATTGGCTTTTCTGCGAAAATCCGCTCGAATTCAACCAATGATGTTCTTCCTGCTTTCAACACGAATTTCAGTCTTTTCGATCTTTCCGATGCTGAAAAACAATTTTTTGACAAAGTTCAACCGCTTTCATTACCTTTTGGAGATTATAAGATAAGCGCTGGAGCTCAAGCCCTACTTTACCAAAAAGTCGGCAAGGTGGTCACATCCCAACCCTTGTTCTTTTTCGCAAAATACAATGACCTATTCATGGGATTTTTGCTTGGAGAAGGCATCTGGCGATGGAGACTTAAAGCTTTTGCTGAGTATCATTCTTTTGATGTGTTCGATCAATTCATGGTTCACATTGTACAATTTTTGACAGAAAATACAGACCGATCTCGTTTTAAAGTCAAATACAAACCCACATACAGTGCTTTTGAGCCCATTCACATGAATGCCGAATTATACAATCCAAATTATGAACTTATCAACAATGTTCCTGTTGTTATCGATATATACGACAGTGCTCATCAAACTAAGCAATATTTCTTTGAACCTGAGGGCAATTCATATTTTTTGCATCTTTTTCCATTCCCTGCAGGCATTTATCATTTCCGAGCACGTGTAGAAGACAAAACATATCCTTTTGTAGAAGAAGGTGAATTTAGCGTAAGTAATTTTAATCCTGAGCGTTTAAGCTTAAGAGCAAATCACACTGTTTTGAAAAGCATATCAGCACAAACGGGTGGACAATTCTTTACTTTCGAGCAAAGAGAAAATTGGATTAACTTCATGCAAAAAAATGCTCCTCCAGCCCGACAACGAACTCAGGTACGTTACACATCACTCATAGACTGGAAAATGTTGTTTTTTGTACTCATTCTTCTTGCAACAATCGAGTGGGCTTGGCGTAAGTGGGAAGGATACTACTAATTTTTCATTTTCTTAGGTGTATAATATTTTTGACCAATTTCAAGAAAAAGTGGATATTGAGTATCTATGGCGTATCCAGAGATTAAATATTTGTAAGCTTCCTTGGACTGATTATCCATCAAGTAAAGAAGGGCTGCAACTGCATAAGGCTTTGGCGAACCAATTCCCACTTCGGAGATTACTTGATTTATTGTATCAAAAGCTTCTTTTTTCTGCTTGTTTAAATATAAAATCATAGCTTTTAATAATTTAGCATCTGTTTTCACTAGTGGAAATTTCATAAAAGAATCCACAGCAACAAGTGCTTTTGAATACTTTTTCTTCATAGCATACCATTTGGCAAGCAACATATAATTATCAGGATAGAGACCTACTTTCTCTTTGTCATTGAGAATCTTTTCTAAGCCAGCTATTGCTTTTGTAGTATCTTTCTTCATGCTGATGTAGACATATGTTCGAGCAAACTGAACAGTATAATTTTTATCGTAAAAGGTTACCCCGTAAGGTTCTACATGTTGTTGAGCTTTCGTAAACCAAAAGAGCGAAGAATCAGGTTTATTAAGAAGCATGTAAATCCACCCTAGAGACTCCTCAAATATAAATGGTAATCCATAAGAAACATTTGTGGAATAAGTTAAAATGCGTTTTTTAAACAATTGCAATGAATCCTGATCGCATGGAAGCAATTGAACAGGTTGGTTACTCTTTCCCATTTGCATACCATACCTACCTACATAATACAACAGTTTCGATAAAGTTGCCATCGCCCTCGCAGGAGGATATGTAGATTTTTCTATTTTGTCCAAAAAGCCCATCTGAAAGGTTTGACTTAAACAGGCTTTGTCCATTTCTTTGCCAACAGAAAATAAACTGGCTAGTTTAACAAAACTTGCTCCTACTAACATGGGCACATACTCTAAAATATTAAAATTTTTATATCTTTTTAAACCTATAAAAAACAAAGAATCTGCTTTTTCATATAGCCCATAACGTGCATACAACGCATACAATGATTTATAAGCAGAAGTATCTAATGTATCCAGCATGACCGCCTGTTGATAAAAAAGAAGTGCATTTTGTGGATCTCTATTGCATTCTTCGTTCCATTTACCAGCATAAGTTAAAAGCCATGCATGAACATTATTTTTTTTTGATAATTCGCGATTTAGGACAGTAGAAATAACGATAGACACAGAATCAGCAGCTTTATATTTACCGAGGGCCCTATAATATTTGTGCAAATCGAACAACAGTGGAAGAGAGTCTTGGATGTTTTTAGAGCTTGCGAGATGCTTTTTTATAGATTGAATTTTTTCTGACAAAGTAGCAGGCGGGTTTGTTTCACTGGGATTTTGAAAATACGAAGAATTGATGTAATAATTGAGCGATCCGAAAGAAAACTCGCTGAAAAGCTCATCTTTTATCTCGGTCATGCTCTTTTTATCTAAAGGTCTCAGCAAAGTATCATTAAAAGGAAATTGCTGGGCTTGTAAAGTTATATTTATTAAAAAAAGAAAACTCAAAACACGGATTTTCATATGCTTGATTTTCTGATTGTTCCTTATATTAACGATTGTTTAAAGGATTATAGGCATATTCAAGAAATAAAATATAAATCTTGTTTGCTTCCTCATTTACCACTGGTGGATATACGCATTTCTTTTGATAACCAATTCCTGTGCGCTCTAAAAGAAAGAGGCTGTAATGATCAGTGTTAAAATCAGGTAAAGAATGAGTAAACGAGGTAAGTTCTTTCTTTCGTTGCTCATATTGCTCTATGAGTTCTTTGTCATGCTTTGTACGAGGATTAAAAACAAGCTTAAACCTTGTTGACTTTTCCCTATCTATCAATTGATCAATGCCCATCGTATGAGGTAAATTATGAACTAGAACCCCGATGCTATCGTTTATCCATTGTTGAGCTGAATACTTCTCAAAATCCCATTTTGGTTGCATAAGAAATACCAGTCTCGGAGTACTAAAAGCTGAAGGGGGAGGTAAAATTTTTTCGTTGACTGAATCGCAATTTTTATCAAGTAACACATATTTTTGAGATCCTTCAATAATCAAGAAAGAATCCTGAACATGCATGATCCACCCTGCAGGCAACTTGCTTTGTATGTGCTTAAGTACTGAATCCTTATCTATTTGCATAAAAGAAACCACCTGCCCTTTGCTTACTAAAAACAAAGAACAGATAGCTAGAAAAAGCAATTTTTTCATGTTATGACCTTAATGTAATGGGCATGATAAGCATCAACAATTCTTCTTTTTCGTCACTTGATTCTTCGGGACGAATAAGTACAGCTCGGTTAGGTGCTGAAAAAGACATAAGCACATGTTCACTTTCCATGTTGTTAAGCAAATCCAAGAGGAATTTTGCGTTGAAACCTATGCGAAAATCATCTCCTTCATACGAACAATCAAGATGTTCTTTAGCTGAGTTAGAAAAATCGAAATCTTCTGCGGCTAATACCAATTTCTGACCATTAATGTTAAAAACCACTTCCGGAAGAGCTTGATTTGCAAATATAGATACACGTTTCAACGCAGAAATTAAAGATTCACGATGTACTACCAACCGATAAGGGTTATCTTGAGGAATGATATTTTCATAAGCAGGATAACGACCTTCAATCAAACGACAGCTAACAAAATATTTGTCAAAAGAGAAGGAAACATTGGTTTCATTGAAACGAACTTGAACTTCTGTATCATACTGTGAAAGGAGATTCTTAAGAAGAGGCAATGGCTTTTTTTGTAATATAAATGAGAAAAATTCGTCGGCTTTAACATCCAATCTCCTATAACGGATTAGTTTATGGCTATCCGTAGATACAAAATTGCTGTATTCAGAAGAAATTTCGAAAAAAACGCCGTTCATCTGAGGACGCATTTCATCGTAGCCAACAGCAGGTAAAGTGCGGGATATGGCTTTGGCTAATAACTGGCTATTTATAATAAATTGATGAGGATTTTCAAGCTCTGCAAATGTAGGATAATTGTCAGCATTAAATAGAGACATTTTGTAAATACCGCTCCCCGCATTGAGTTCTCCAACATAGTTCTCAAGATCAAAAGTAAAAGTTACAGGAAGATCGGGTAAATTTTTCAAAGTTTCCAATAAGATCTTTGGAGGCACAGCTACTTTTCCTTCGCCAGAAATATGATTTGGAAAAAGAGTTACGGTGGCCCTTGTTTCTGTGTCTGTTGCTGTGACTTTTAAAACATTACCATCGCTTTCAAATAAAAAATTTTCAACAATGGGTACCAAACTGTTTGTTCCAACGAGTTGATTAATACTTTGCAATGCTTTTTGAAGAACTTGACTTGAAATAATAAAGTTCATATCTTGCCTGTTTTAAGTGCAAAAATACAACAATTAGTTAAACTTAACTTCCTTTAAATTAAGTTTTTTTATTTTAAATTCATCGAATTTTTTCATAAGAGGCCCAAAAACAAAATATTGTGTCATTACGACTTCTCCTGATGGCAAAACTCCCCAAAGATATTCAGGATCGTATTCTATAGGCTTACCTTCAATATTTGTACTGCCTTCTGGAGCTTTTATTCTGATTAGATCAATAGATTGCTTCTGTCCATCGTTCTTTTCAAGACTAATCTTGCAAAAAGGAATAAGCTGCTTGATTGAATCAAGCTTTGCAGGACTTGCATCGTCGATGATAGATTCAAAGCGTACGTCCACAAATTGGTTTAAAAAAGCTATAACCGTAACAGTATCTATGTTAGGTAATACTTGCCCATCTACACTCCTTACTTCAAAACAATGGTTTTGCTGGACTATGGTAAAAGAATTCTCTTTGAAATCAGGATAAAAGACTTCAACTTTTTTTATGTCAGCCAGTTGAGCTTCAAAAACCTTATGTGATCGCCAATCTCTTTCAAACGGGGAGAAACGTGAATTTATAAAACCCATAAATCCAGGTATATGCAAAATATATGGATTTTCAGATCCTTCCATTAGAAAGAAACTACCCGTTTGATCCTTGGTTGAATATCCCACATAAAAAGTACGAATTCGCTTTTCATAAGGAAATAAGTTAATTCCAAACAAATCTATAGCATACACACGAGCGTAAATTTCAACTTTAACAGCATGAGCAGCCATTTCTCGAATCACGTTATCTCGCATAGAAAGTGGAACAGGGCTACGAACAGTCATATTAAAAAGCGTATACATGACTTCTTGAATTACATCTTTATGAGCTTCATATTTTTTATTCAAAGTCCAAAGGCCATTGGAACCTCTTTCCAGCAAAACTTGATTTCCCTTTTTATCGGCAAGAAAAATTTTTGTGATTACAGCCGTATCGAGCACAGCAAAATCTTTTTCACCTGGATTATAGAGCGGATCCTGCCATTGCTTGACGAAATTAAGCCCTAAAAAAAGCAAAATAAGGAAGATAGGAACACTTACTAATATCAGCAATAAAACTCTAGTTTTTTTCATACATTTTTGCTTTGTTTCCATTTATTTAAAGCAATCCTTTTCGTAAAAATTAAAATTATACCAAGCAACACAATCAGCAATATAGGACCTACGACATTAACCACAACAACAAAACTTTTATATTTCTTAACTTTTGCCTTATCGAGCAAACGAATTTTAACCTCGCGAGAACGAATATCTAGCACATTTTTGTCATCCGTTAAATAGCTGATGCAATTGAGAACAAAATCTTTGTTACCATAAGTGATACGCGTGTAGCGGTCGTAACCCAAGGGGAATGTATAAAAAGAGCCTTGCTGGTAAACAAATTGGTTCTGAGCAACATTTCCGTTAGAAACAACAATCATTTTTGTAGGTTCACCCTGAGGTCTAAAACCAATTCCAGAATCTTGCTCTATTTCTGGAGGTAGCCGATGCGTGAAAACACTTTGAAATCTACCTTCTAAAAGTACAGCAACAGGTAAATTGCTTTTGTTAAAAAATTTTTTGGTCGGTTCTTCTTGTAAAACACGTAAACTTACAAGAGTTGGAGTGTTTTGAATTCTAGAAAATGGAGAGCTAGTTAGAAGAATGGTCTTTTTTATGCCAGGAACAAAAATGGTATCAATCGTTGAAGGAAATTCAAAACGGATGGCATTTATGTTTCTTACGATTGGATGTCCCTTAGGATTGGAAATGGCAGGAAAATAATAAAAGTTATAATAATTAAAGACGGGTTGTCCCCCTTCTTCTCCAGTTTTTATGGGAATAGGACAGCTATTTAAATCGAGCAGCAAGTTGTAATTTATACGTACACCATATTTGAACAACATGTCTTCCAAATTTATATCGTTAGCTATAGCAGGTACTTCAGGACGTGAACGCAATGAATCAATCGCAGTAACAGCCCCATTAACCAACCACAACACCCTCCCTCCCTTCATAATGAACTGATCAATAATAAATTTATCTTTTTCATCGAAAACAGAATCAGGATTAATAATAATCAAAGTTTTTATTCCTTGAAGAGCTTTTAACTGATGATTAATCTTGACGCGTTTAACGACATAATAATCAGCAAGACTTCTAGTAAGATCGTCCACCAACATCGGCTTGGCTTCTCCATGACCTTCTAACAGTGCAACCGTTGGTTTTTCTTTGACCACCAACCTCCTTATGGCATCAACCAAATTAAACTCGAGATTTTCAATGGCTTGATTTATTAAAATTTCTTTATTTATTTGTTGAAAAGCTTGCACAAAGTTAATGGGAACTTCCTTGTCCTTATAATAAGCTAAAGCACATGGCCAAATGATTTTTCGCTCTTGGGAGGAAACATCTAGTCGCTGATCCACCGTTGGATATAGCCCCTTACCCGTAAGTTCAGAATAAATATCCTGCATCGAACGCTTATCCTTTCCAGAAAATGGATCAATAAAATCGAACTGAATATGCGATTTATTGTAAGCCCTGAATTCTTCGAGCATGTCGCGGATGGCGTTATGCAATTTTCTATATTCGGCAGGCAAATCTCCCTCAAGAAAAATTTTAAAGTAAACAATGTCGTCGAGCGACTTCAAATATTCTTTGGTGGTTTTTGATAATGTATATTTTTTCTCCTGCGTCAAATCAATGCGAAAGAAAAAGCGAGAAGCAAGAAGATTAATAAACACCAAAACAAGTATCACTATTCCAAGGTATATCCAATTTCTCTTTTTCATACTACTTTTTATTTCGCAAGTTTAACCATGTAAGAAATAAGAAAAAAAACATGACAGAGAGAAAATAAATGATATCACGACTATCAACTACTCCTCTGCTGATAGATAAGTAATGTTCTTGAATGCCTAACGATTTAATAAGCAATTCATTTTTACCAAAAATACCCACATCGTAGATAAATTCAAAACCGAGATACATAATGAGCGAAAAAAACAAGCCCAAAACAAAAGCTACAAGATGATTTTTGGTAAGCGAAGAAGCAAAAAGTCCAACACTCATGAACGTAGCTCCCATCAGAAAAAGTCCTACATACGAACCATTCATTCCACCCACATCAACATTGCCTACTGGTAAAGCTAAAAAGTATACGCTTCCATAATAAATAAGTGTTGGCAAAAGAGCTACAAAAAGAATGAAGAGACCAGCTAAAAATTTTGCTAAAATTATTTTTGCTTCAGAAATGGGCTTTGTAAGTAATAGTTCAATGGTGCCAGAACTGTATTCATCGGAAATCATCTTCATAGATATGGCCGGAACCAAAAAAAGAAATACAAATGGAGCTAACAAAAAGAAACTTTCGAGAGTTGCATAACCATAATTTAAAATATTAAAAGAACTTTGTAAAAGCCAAAGCAAAACGCCATTGATCAGCAAAAAAACAGCTAAAACAATGTACCCCACGAATGAGTATAAAAAAGACTTAATCTCTTTTACAAAAAGATTCCACATAAGTCATTAAAATTTTGAGCAAAATTAGTTAAAACGAGTTAACCGATAACGGTAATCCAATTAAACTTGTCTTCTTCAGTTCCAAACTGGATGCCCATGAGCTTTTCATAAAGCATCTTAGAATATTTGCCGGGTTTTCCATCCGGACAGAAAATAAATTTTTCTCCCGTATCTAGATCAACTATTTCACCTATGGGCGTTATGATTGCAGCCGTCCCGCAAGCACCTACTTCTTCAAATGTTGGTAATTCTTCAAAAGGCGTAGGACGAACTTCAACTTTCATACCTAAATCCTTTGCAAGCACTTGGAGAGATTTGTTTGTTATGGAAGGCAAAATACTTGAACTGTAAGGTGTCACATAAGTATTGCTTTTGATACCAAAGAAATTAGCAGCACCTATTTCATCAATAAATTTTTTATATTTGCTATCCAGGTACATAGCAGCAGAATAGCCAGCTTCATGAGCTTTTAACATACCTCGTAAACTTGCTGCGTAATTGCCTCCCACTTTTATATTTCCCGTACCAAGAGGAGCTGCTCTATCACTATCACGAACGATTGCGATTTTAACCGGATTAAAACCTTCTTTGAAATAAGGTCCCACTGGAGTTACAAAAACAATAAAAGCATATTCATTAGCAGGTTTTACACCTATTTCAGGTCCTATCCCAATGAGCAAAGGACGAATGTAAAGCGTTGCTCCCGTTCCATACGGAGGAAGATAATCAATGTTCTCAAGCACAGCAGTTTTAACACAGGTAAAGAATAAGTCATCAGGAACTTCTGGCATAAATAGTCCTCTGGCACTAGATCGCAGACGGGCAGCATTTTCTTGCCAACGGAATAAACGTACATCACCTTTTACTCCACGATAAGCCTTTAAACCTTCGAAAGCTGCCTGTCCATAATGTAAAGAAGTGGCTGAAATGTGAATGGGCAGATACTCACTATCACTGATTTCAGGTTCACTCCATTTCCCATCACGGTAAAAACACCGAACATTGACTTTTGTTTTATGATAACCAAAAGGTAACTTGGACCATTCAAGACTTTCCATATCTTTGATTTTTGCCAAAAATAAATTTTTTATGAAATATGGAACAATTTTAGATTAATTTTGCAAAAATCAAACCCCATGAAGTGGAATATTATTTGGTTATTGTTACTTGGTTTCAGCATGTTCGGACAAAGCGGAAGTATTCCAACAGTTGAAATCAAAACGATGGATGGAAAAATCATATCCACCGATTCTATAACCAACGAAGGAAAGCCCATTATCATTAGCTTCTGGGCTACTTGGTGTAAACCTTGTATAAAAGAACTCACAACCTTTGCTGAACATTACGACGAGTGGGTTGAAGAAACTGGGGTTAAACTCTTTGCTATTAGCGTAGACGATCAACGAACTCTTCCCTCTGTAAAACCTCTGGTTAACGGGAAAGCATGGCCTTTTACGGTGTATTGTGATCCAAATGGGGATTTTAAAAGAGCTATGAATGTTGTTAACGTTCCTCATACTTTCGTCCTGGACGGAAAGAGACAAATTGCATGGCAACACAGTACCTTTGCAGAAGGTAGTGAAGATGAACTTATTGAACAAGTAAGGAAAATTGCTAAAAAACACTAATAATGAAAACGATAATCATTCCTATTCTTCTTTTTATTTTCATTTCAGAGAAGTCTTTTCCACAGTCTGAATGGCAAGTTAGTGGAGATGTTCAAATGGATGCTCAATATTACCTTGAAGACTCCCTCATCGGTGCAAACAAGGTAAATGAAAAAATTCTCTCTAACAATTACTTTAACCTTTATCTATCTCGAGGATCGCTGAATATGGGAATTCGTTATGAAAATTTTTCTAACCCTATGCTAGGCTTTGATCCACGATTGAAAGGGTCTGGCTTTCCTTACAAATTCATAGAATATAAATTCCCAACTCTTACCATTACAGCTGGTAATTTTTACGAACAATTTGGACTGGGACTTACACTGAGAAGTTATGAAGAACGAAGTTTAGGATTTGATAATGCTCTGGAAGGAATTCGTATTCAAAGCCACCCGTGGAAAGGTTTTTACCTAAAAGCTTTAATTGGACAAGAAAGACTTTTTTTCTCGAAAGCAGAAGGTATCCTACGAGGAGCAGATTTCGAAATTAATCTCAATGAGGTATTTGATAGTCTCAAACAAAAACCTTTTCAATTTACTTTTGGAGGAAGCGTTGTCAGCCGCTATCAAGTTGACAAAGATCCTATTTACAAATTACCGGAAAATGTTCTGACTTGGGCTTTACGATATAACCTTGGTTACAACAACCTTCGCTGGAACAATGAATTTGCTTATAAATACAACGACCCTAATGCAACCAACGGCTATATCTACAAAGAGGGCAATGCTCTTATTAGTGTCATTACATATACGCGAAAAGGTTTAGGAATACTCCTGGGTGCTAAACGAGCAGACAACATGGACTTTAGAGCAGATCGAACATTAACTGGACTAGCTGGCATGATAAACTACGTTCCTGCTATGGCCAAAATCCACGCATATAGCTTAAGTGCTTTGTATCCTTATGTGGCTCAGCCCAATGGTGAAATGGCATTTCAAGGACAAATAAGCTACAACATTCCCAAAAAAACTAGACTTGGAGGCAAATACGGCATGGACATCAATATCCAATACGACCTTTCTCATGCCATCAAAAAAAAGCCCATCAGCGATACTATTCCTATTGGACAAAAAGGAACTGATGGATACATTTCACCTTTCTTTGGAATTGGAAAAGAACGTTATTTTGAAGACGCAACCATCGAAATTTTCAAAAAAATATCACCAAAACTAAAAGGGATGTTGTCTTATGTCTACATTGTTTACAATAGCCTCGCCTCCGAAGGACATGATTACGGTACTTTTTACAATCACATAGGTATTCTTGATCTAACCTGGAAAATTACCTCGAAGCATGCTCTTCGTTTTGAAGCTCAACATTTGTACAAAGAGCAGCACGACAAAAACTGGGCTTCATTGTTAGCGGAGTACTCATTCTCAAAAGGATGGTTTTTCTCCTTAGGCGACATTTACAATTACAATAACCCTGATCCAACTCACCGCAATCACTACTACACAGTAAATTTGACAAGAACATTTAACTCAACTCGCATTAGCATAACCTATGGTAAAATTCGAGAAGGCATCTCCTGTGTAGGAGGAGTATGTCGATATGTTCCTGCATCGTACGGATTTTCATTGTCCATAAATACATCATTTTAATATGAAAAAGTGGATTGGTCTTGCCGTAGTTATAGCAGTGCTAATACAAGCCTGCGACAAAGTTTACCCTCCATACATGGAAACCAACAATACGCCTACGCCTACAGATAGTGTGGTTCAAAAAGTAATCATTGAAGAATTTACGGGTCACCTCTGCCCCAATTGTCCAGAAGGATCAGAAGTAGCTCACCAACTTGAACATCTCTATCCCGGTCGAGTTTTTATCATAAGCATCCATGCGGGATACTTTGCGAATTTACAATCTCCCAATTATTTGACGGACTACCGCTGTGCCACAGGAAATGAACTTTACAATGTCTTTCAACCTCAATCTTATCCGATTGCCATGATCAATCGTATCTCACGCAATGGCAGTATGCTTGTAAATAAAGATGGCTGGGCTCCTCTTGTGGACTCTCTCATCCATACAACTCCAACCATCAAAATAAGATCAACAAAACAATTTAACCCAAGTACTTCCACCCTTCAAGCTACTTTGGACTTCATTTTCCTACAAAATACGAATAAAAAAATAATGTGGTGTGCTTACATCACGGAAGATAGCCTTGTAAGCTACCAAAAGAACAACAATTCTGCTCTAGGTCCTACACCGGACATACCTAATTTTCCTCACAATGATGTTTTACGTGGTTCTATCAATGGCACATGGGGAGATACGCTTATTTCTACTCCCGTTATGGCTGGTGATACTATCAAAAAATCTTTTCAATATTCTTTCGGGACAGTCTCATGGAATCTCAATCAAACACATATCATCGTTTTTGTTTATGATCTGGATACCAAGCAAATTCTACAAGCTGAGAAATTTAGCGTAAAGTAGTTTACCTTGGTTTTACGTACATTTCAACTTTTTTGGCTGCAGCAGGATTAAACGTCCAAGAGGTAAAAAACTGTGGTTTACACGTGTATACTTTGAACCAATTTTGACGAGCATAGCTCCGTATGCTATCTCCTGGTTTTCCAATGAAAGATGCATTATGAGATGGTATTTCAAATCGAGATGGAATCCCATTGGTTTGTAAATCGTTCCAATACGGTTCGTAAAAAATAGCACAATTGCACGAATCTTTTATAAACCATTTTAACGATGGATATTGCAAAGAAAAATTATAGTAAACACGTTTACAATCATATTTTTTATATAACTCATGGAAAGGTACTTGTGGCTTTGCAATAAAGCTCATGTCTAGCATAAAAACATGGTAAGCAGGTCGAATAATAGCTATCAAACCAAGACCATATACAAGCCATTTTCTTTTGACTAGGGTAAATAATTCCGATAATCCATAAACAGCAAGAACCAAAAGCGATGGAATTAGTGGCACTTCCCAACGAGGAATAGCTCCCTTTGATGTAGAGAGAAAAGCATAAAAAATGACAAACCACAAAAAATTCAAAAAAACAAATACATTAAATTTCCTGAATAACATGAACATCCCCATACAACCTAAGATCAATATCCCCCAATCCACACCTAACGGTGGTTTGAAATAAAAATATACCCAAGGTGAACCTTTGATTATAAAAGGATAATCATGTAAATGAAATGTCAGCTCATGCAAAAATTTCTTATAATAAAAGAGATAAGGCAAACCTAACAAAAATACCCAGAGGAACCAGAATAAACCTAGCATTATCAAGCGTTTCAAAGAAAAATCAAGGGACCCTGTAAACCACCGAAAAAGTAATACTATTCCCACAAACATCATCAGGCATGCACCTACATTAATTTTGCTATGAAATGCTAAAGCCAACACGAGAGACATCCATATAAGGTCTTTCAGCAAATACCTTTCTTTCATCAAATAAAAATAAATCCACACTACAAACAAACTCGTAAGACTGTCGGGGACAGCATAATGAGCTTGCTCAACCCATCGAAAGGCAAACATGGATAAAAAAAGAACCAACCATCCAGCATTTTCTCCAACATGCTTTTCTACCAATTGAAAAAGCAACAACAAAGCAAACATCGATGGCAAAAAAGATGAAAAAAAGCGAACAAATACGATAGCTTCCTGGAAAGAATATTCATGAAATAAAGCCCAAGGTTCGTAAAAAAGCAATCCAATAAAAGCCAAATATTTTCCTGTTAAACCATAAATGCTAACAATATCTTGATCAAGAACGGGTTCTCCATGAATTAAGGTATAAAAGAACTTGCCTAACAATCGGGCTGCATAGTAAAATTGTTCCTCATCCCAAGCAAAATCTTTAAACCAAAAACCATACCCGTGAGTAATTGCGTTTGCTAACAAAAGAACAAAAAGCCAAACTCTTTTTTTCTCTATTTCAATTTTACACACTTTCATTACATTCAGCAACTATTTTTTTAGCTTATACATGGGATGATACATTTCGACCACATCATGAAGATAAGTTCGGCTAATATGAGTGTAGATTTCAGTTGTGGTAATGCTACTATGCCCTAACAACTCTTGAACAATGCGCAAATCAGCTCCGTTTTCTACTAGATGTGTAGCAAAAGTATGTCGAAATGTGTGTGGACTAATGTTTTTCTTTATTCCTGCCTTTTGTGCCAGTTCTTTAATAAGATTAAACACAGCTACTCGAGAAATCTTTCTCCCTTTTAAGTTCAAAAACAAATACTTCTCATGGCCCGGTTGAATGTTATAATGAGGTCGTGATTCACGCAAGTAAATATCAAGTGCTTTTGCTGCTTCGCGACCTATCGGAACAAAACGCTCTTTATTGCCTTTACCAATAATTCTAAAAAAACGCTCCTCTGAAAAGTAATAATCAAAAGTTAAATTAACTAATTCACTCACGCGTAATCCGCATGCATAGAGAACTTCAACGATGGCCTTGTTACGGTGTCCTTCTTTTTTTGATAAATCAATCTGGGCGAGCATAGCATCAACTTCTTCCAACGTTAAAACCGTGGGCAAGTACTCCCCCAGTTTAGGTGTTTCCAGCAAATCGGATGGATCTCCGTCGGTTATTTCTTCCAGAGCACAAAAACGAAAAAAAGCTTTAATTCCTGAAATGATCCGTGCTTGAGAACGCGAGGTAAGACCTATGTCATTCAACCAATGAACAAAATCTGATAAATCCTCACTTTTTATCTGAGATAATGGAAGATTTTTCCCAATTTCTCTATTCCAACGTAGAAAAAGCTCAACATCATGCTCGTAAGCATCGAGCGTTGTATCAGACAACGATTTTTCAAGCTTAAGATATGTAAGAAAACTTCGAACAACAGGATCATTTGTTTTCATGGGTGTTGAGCTTTTCCTGTAGTTTTAGTATTTCATCTCGATAAAATGCAGCTGTCAAAAAATCCAGATCTTGAACAGCTTTTTCCATTTCCTGTTTTAACCATTCAATGCGTTCTCGAATATTCATACCTTCTAATTCCTGCAAAATAGGATCTAAAATGGAAGCTTGTGCTTTCGAAAAAGAAAAATTTTGATGCGACATGTGTTCCTTAAAGGGCGAATCTACAGATTTTTGAATGCTCTGAGGTACGATATTATGTTTTCTGTTGTATTCTAGCTGTTTTTCACGACGTCGTTTCGTTTCACGAATCATTGCATCCATCGAAGCTGTTATCTTATCAGCATAAAGAATTACGCGACTTTCAACATTGCGTGCTGCACGACCAGCCGTTTGAATAAGACTTCTTTCATCTCTCAAAAAACCTTCCCTATCAGCATCCAAGATAGCTACCAGCGTAACTTCAGGCAAATCAAGTCCTTCTCTTAATAAATTCACTCCCACAACCACATCAATTATACCCTCTCTTAGCTCCTGTAAAATTTGAATTCGCTCAATGGTATCGATATCGGCAATTAAAAATTTAGCTTTGATACCTAGCGAAAGAAGGTAATCTGTGAGTTCCTGTGCCATGCGACGTGTGAGTGTGGTCACTAAAGTTCTTTGACCTTTTGCCACCTGCTGTTTAATTTCGCTCACAACATCATCCACTTCTGTTGAAGCAGGACGAACAATTACCTCAGGATCCACAATGCCTGTTGGTCTTATAAGCTGTTCAACCACGACACCTTCACTTTTCATAATCTCATAATCACCCGGAGTAGCTGATACAAAGATTACTTGATTGAGTAAACTTTCAAACTCATCAAAGGTAAGCGGACGATTATCCATCGCAGCAGGAAGTCGAAACCCATAATCAACTAGAATTTGTTTTCTTGACTTATCTCCAGCGTACATGCCCCGCACTTGCGGAACAGTCACATGACTTTCATCAATCACCATTAAATAATCAGACGGAAAATAATCAAGTAAGCAATATGGACGAACACCAGGTGGACGACCATCAAAATAACGGGAATAGTTTTCAATCCCAGAACAATACCCAAGCTCTTGCATCATTTCTAAATCATGCCGTACGCGTTCTTCCAAACGTTTAGCCTCAAGTGTTTTGCCTTCTCTAAGCAAAAAATCAACTTGTACTTCTAAGTCTGCCTGTATCTGCTTTAAAGCCGTCTGAAGTTTTTCTCGAGTAGTCATAAAAATGCTTGCAGGATATATGTATAATTCATCTAGCTCTTCAAGCACATGATGAGTACTCTCATCCATTCGCTGAATATGTTCAATAACATTGTCCCATGCTATGATCCGGACAGGATAATCGGCATAAGGAGGAAATACTTCAAGCGTATCACCCAGCAATCGAAATGTTCCTTTTTTTAACACCTCATCATTACGCACATACATCGCATTAACAAGGCTCATCACAATATCCATCAAATATTGGGGCTTCTTTTTAGAAACCAAAATGGCATGAGCCATGAAATCATGAGGATTGCCTAAACCATAAATACAAGAAACCGAAGAAACTACGATCACATCGCGTCTTCCAGATAACAAAGCTGAAGTCGCTCTTAATCTGTATTGCTCAATCTTTTCATTAATGGACAAATCTTTTTCAATGTAAAGGTCAGCTGCAGGAATATAAGCCTCAGGTTGGTAATAGTCATAGTAAGAAACAAAATATTCGACCGCATTGTGAGGGAAAAAAGCTTTAAACTCCGTATAAAGTTGAGCTGCAAGTGTTTTGTTATGAGAAAGAACAAGCGTAGGTTTCTGTACACGCTCAATCACATTAGCTATGGTGAAAGTCTTACCTGAACCTGTAACTCCCAAAAGAGTCTGAAAAGGCACCCCAGCTTCTATCCCTTTAACTAGAGCTTCTATAGCCTCAGGCTGGTCTCCCGTGGGTTTAAAATCACTCACCAAAATAAACTTACCTTCCATCATTCCTTTACAAAAGTACAAACAACAGGTAAATGATCGTTGAGTCTTATGCTACTTACATCGTACGAAATTACTTTCCAGCCTTTATTTACAGGATAAAAGATATAATCTATTCGGAGTGGAACAACAAAATTCAATGTTTTAAACTTAGTAAAACTTCCCTTCTGAACAAAAGCATCCTCAAACGTCAACGACATTCTTCTATAAACATACGACCACGGTAACTCGTTAAAATCTCCAACCAAAAAAACAGGATGTTTAATAGCTGAAATATAATTTAGTAAATACTCCACCTGTTCACTTCGACTGATAGCATTGCTCCTAAATTTGGAAAGAAAATCAATGGACATGTTCCACATCGACTTTCTGTCATACGCATGGACATCCAAAACATTTCGCTCCTGATCATTAAATTGATAAGATTGTAAATGCAAATTGATAAACGAAATGGTATCAACCTGTGGCAATACAATGTCCGTACGTAAACCTATTATTTTTTTTCCTGAATATGTGATATTTCTAATTTTTTCGTGAAAAACTATAGGATATTTGCTAGCCGTAAAAAAGCCTATGTATCCCTTCTGGAATACACGAGCATACGAAACAAAGACAAAATGCGGCAATCCCAAAGGTTCTAAAAGATGAGTTCGAACAAATAAAAAATTGGTATCAGGTAAATAACATTCTTGCAAAAAAAGAAATGTCGGGTCAAAATGCTTATAAGTGCTAATCCATGGCTTTAAATCAAACCTTCCTTTTTTGTAAAATTCGAATAAATCAACATTATGAGTTAAAATTCTGAACTGCTTTCTAGAAAATTCATCTATTTGACTTGCAAAAAAAGCACGAAATCCAACGGATTGAAAAAAATCTATAGATAAACCTAGCTGTATAATAAGTAAAAAGATAATTCGCCACTCATAGAAAATCCAAAGCAGTAAAAAGCCAAAACTCAATAAAATAAAAACTGGGTAAAAGAGGGAGAGAAAACCCAGCGGCCAATAAAAATGTGGAAAAACATAAATGCTAAGCCACGAAAGTAGCCAAAGAATAAAGAAAAATAGTGAGAGAATTTTAATAATCTTCCTCATACGGAGTGCCTTTTAGTATGTCAGGTCGTCGCTTTTTAGTTTTCTCCAATGCTTGTTCAAATCTCCATGCTTTAATTTTCTTTTGATCACCGGAAAGTAGTATCTCAGGGACTTTCCATCCCTTGTATTCGGCAGGACGTGTATACACAGGCGAATCAAGAAGTCCTGTCTGAAAAGAGTCATTCAACGCAGAAGTTTCATCGTGCAAAACGCCAGGTATTAGTCGCACAATAGCATCTGTTATAACTGCTGCAGCCAATTCCCCACCTGTTAAAACATAATCACCGATAGAAAGTTCCATCGTTACCAAATAATCCCTCACACGCTGGTCAATACCTTTATAATGGCCACAAAGAAGTATGATGTTATTGAGCATGCTCAGCTGATTAGCTTTTTTTTGGTTAAACAATTCCCCATCAGGTGTTAAATAGATAATTTCGTCATATTTTCGAGCTGCGGTTAACCAAGAAATGCAACGCTCAATCGGTTCAACCATCATCACCATTCCAGCACCACCACCATAAGGATAATCATCCACACGTTTATGTTTATCCGTCGAAAAATCTCGAATGTTATGAACAAAAATCTCAACCAGTTTCTTTTCCTGAGCACGTTTTAAAATAGACTCGTTCAAAAAACCAGTAAACATATTTGGAAAAATGGTTAAAATGTCTATTCTCATAAATTTCTTACTCACGTACAAAAATAATTAGAAAAGTTTTAAAAATAGGTACAAAAAAAGCTCCTGGAAAAGGGGAAAACCAGGAGCTCAAAAGGGTATGTGATATATTGGGTAGGGGCTTACTCTACGATAACGAACGGAAAAACATATTTTTCATTCTCATATTTAACAATTAATAAATATGTTGACGGCTGCAAAGTTACATTTTCTAGTTTAATAGTTGATAAACCTTCGTTGATTTGATTCATGAATTTATACAAAACTTCACCTTGAAGAGTTACTATTTCAAGGTTAACGTTTAATTTTTCTAAAGAACTGATTAACAAGTAAATAGGTTGTTTTGAAATGCTGGGATTTGGATAAATTCGCAAAATCTGAAATTTTTCTGAATTTGTATAAAAATAATTTTCTTTTGTAAGAATAACTATATTACTTGTTTTGAAATTTCCATCAATATCTATTTGCTTTATCCTATAAATAAAATTATTTTCGGCTGAATAATATAAATTATAGTCTATCCAAAAATATTCGTGGAAATCATTAGAATTTCCGGCACCAGGCACAAAACCCACTTGTGTAAACTGATTGTTAACCAATTTTTCGACGATAAAACCGTAGTTATTAGTTTCCGTAGCAGTTGCCCAATTCAAAACCCCATCTTTCCCCTGCCAATACGCTCGCAAATATAGATACTCTACAGGTAAAGGTATACCGCAATGATTCATAGCAGTGGAAAATCCATCGTAAAAACCTCCTTTAAAAACATTTGTAGTACATTGAGCGAGAAACTTGTCAAACGAAGAACCATCATATGGGCCACCAGACCATACAGCGTTTTGCGGACAGTTAGCCATAACTATTCCCATACTTTCACCATCATATGGGCCACCAGACCATACAGCGTTTTGCGGACAATTGGCCATAACTATTCCCATACTTTCACCATCATATGGGCCACCAGACCACACAGCGTTTTGCGGACAATTGGCCATAACTATTCCCATACTTTCACCATCATATGGGCCACCAGACCACACAGGTGCTGGAGGACAATAAGATGTTAATAAATTAGAGCTTGCCCCATCATAAAAACCCCCATTAAATGAAATAGGCACACACGTAGAATAAAACATACCTGAAAAACCATCAAACGGTCCTCCATGCCAAACAGAATCAGCTGGACAGGACGACAAGATCACTACGTTACCTACCCCATCGAAAAAACCACCCTTATAAACATCATCGAGCATTACATAAAAAGTATCTCGCACAATCAAGGTACATGCGCCATTGATTAAATACAAGGTAACTACATTAAGTCCTATATCATTGGGACCATACAGAATCCCTGAAGGATTGGTATCATTAGAAAAACTACCATTGCCCAAATCCCAAATCCACTCACTCGGAGGTGCACTTATAGTATTAGAGGGATTGCTGTGAAAATTAACAGGCACATTGCCTAATATGTAATTTCCATTCTGTGGGGGATCTCTTGTTATAAAAGCAGATGGGACAGGATACACAGGTACTGGAATAACAACAGTATCACTCAGCTCATTTGAAATATTGGTTACTACAAGCATTACATTGTATTGTACAGTATCAGATCCAGGAGGATACGGATACAACCAGCACGCATTGAACGCATGAGATGTATCAGCAAGAGTCGTGGAATCTCCAAAATTCCAATAATAAACAATGCTATCTCCTTGAGTAGATTGATTTATAAAGCAAATACTATCACCTGCACAACCATTAATAACCGTAAAATTAGCCACTGGTCTAAGTGGGTTAAAAGGCTGACATGCTTGATCGGGTGAAGAATCAGCACGAACTGTTAGAGTCAAAGTTCCTGTAGCTCCTTCAGGCATCACCACCTGAACATAATAGGACTGGTTACTTTCCATGCAATTGAGAGTAAACTCAGTTAATGCATCCGTATTACACGGACCTGCCGTCATAGCATTGCATTCACCATACATAACTCGATAACGTATTTGATTGGGTAAAGCTGTAGTGTTTTCCGCTAGTTGAAACGATAAATCCACTTTTGGTGTAAAATTCAAATCCACTCTAAACCATGTTGACTTATATCCTTGAGGACCAAATAAACATCCCATGTTAGACCCATCTTCGCCAAAAGCTTCTCCAATCGTGTGACAATCAATTTCAACACTATTGGACGCACTTCCTGGAGCATTCAACACGATAGGTACTGGATTCGTACAAAAATCACCCCATTGATCTAAAAGCCAAATACGTGGAACAACATTTTCAATGGTGTAACTGCACCCAGTTAACATGATATAATACGTTCCTATGTCCAAGCAACCTTCGCCCCATTGCGTACCCTCTACAGTTATACTTGTTAAAGGAACCTGTTTTAACCCCGCCGAAGTACTATCTCCCGGAATAACTTCTTTAAACAACATAATTTCCCGACCATCATAATTGGTCGTAACGCCGTCGATGGTGTAGTTAATTCGTATCTTACCCGAAATAGAAGAAGTAAATTTATACCACAAAGTTCTTGTTCCGCATGTATTTTGATCCGTAGGATCTTTTGTTGCACAGGCAAAATACCCTGTATCTCCCACAAATGTTCCAGGACCCAAAGCAACAGCTGTGTAAGGAGGATAAACTTGATTTAATCCATTGATTACATCTGCTTGAGAGTAGTGATCGTACCTTAACGGAGTATAAGGAACTCTATCAAAACGTACACCAACATCCACTTCATTGGAAGGCATCATGCCAGCATGCTCATCTACCACCACATAAAACCTTCTTTTTATAACTGGATCACAGGGGCTAATGGTAAAATTAATCGTAGATAAGTTACCGGCACAACCCCACCAGTCAAAAGTAGAATTGTTCAATACATAAGTAAGTCCAGAAGCATAAGTGCTATCTAATTCTCCACGATCTGCAAGGGAAGAAAAAGAAAGCGACCCATCTACATCGCTTTTATAAATAGTGAAAGGAAGAACGGGAGAATATTTACCTGGTGTTTTATTTCGTACGGTTACATACACACGTCCTGGACCATTGACCACAAAAGTATACCACAAGTTTCGTCGAATGGGAACGTTAGTAGTATTTAATCCGTAATAACAAGCTTCGTTAGTATCAATGGGATATAAAATGGACGGAGATCCATCTCCATATGGATATAACCCATTCCAACAGAGATTTTGAGGGTCTGAAAGCCCAGGATCTGAAGGCTGAGCTCCAGTTAAACATGATATAAAATCGTCCGATGGTGATCTATTTGGATTGATGGGATTAACATCTCCTATTTTACCATAATACCACGTGCTATCACCAGGAATTTCGCCAAAGTCATACGCATGCAATGCATTGTCAAATCTTGATTCATAAATAGAATCCACATACAAAATAGGCGTGACACTTGACCCAATGTGCCCATCGTTAGCAAAAACTACCAAGGTATAATATCCAGGCTGCAAACGACAAAGGTCTATTTTCCCATGCCATGTCCACCACCATCTTTCATAATCATAAATATCTGTTCTCCGGATGCATGGCTGAACGGGAGGAACACTTGTCATTAGCACACTATCCGTACGTACATCAAAGGGGTAAACTCGAACAGGCATGGAAGAAGGAATGTTATAGATACTTACAAAAGATTCTTTCGTGAGCCTAAAAACATAATATGCCACCCTGTTATAACCTGTGGGACAAGAATCGATGGGATGAGCAGAAAAAGGCGTATCCGGGATGCAGTTAAAATTTTCAGTAGCGAAAGTATATGTTCTACTCATATTAGGGTAATCAGTTGTACCGCTGTTGGGACCAAAATCCGTAATTCCGGCATAATATGCTTTGTGTGGGCGATTGGAATTGGGTGGTGCAAGCGGAGGTGTAAGCCAAAGTGAAACATTGTTACTCCATCCAATCATCCCGCCTGAATAGCTAGGTCCATCGTAAGTGCCACCGTAACCATAATTTACAATAGTATACCAACCCGGCTGCAAAGGCTGGCAAACATTAGCATGAAAAGATGATAGACATCCTATATTACCATATCCTGGGATATTGGATGAAACAGTTCCAACTCCATCCGAAATACGTCCATAAAACAATCTAAAAGTCCCTGTTGTTGTTGAAATATTGAGCAAAAGAGGCTCACTAATATAAAACTCACGGTATATCTGCTTGGCATTTTCATAGCATGGCGATTGACCATCGATGGTAAGAGGATTACTTAAACATGAAAAATAGTCCAGTGTTCCTGTTACAGTTCCTTCATGTAGTGCAGCCGTTATATCACCTAGACTATCGGGATTGGCTGGATCGTAAAATTGTGTTGTTACTTCATTAAACCGAAACCATGGTCTAGACCATCTTCCTACATCTGTACTATCGCCAAAAGTAACCAAAGTATATACTCCTGAGTCAACACAGGTGGAAACAGAATAATAAAAATCCGTACATCCAAACATTTCTGTTAGCCCAGTAATATGTTGTTCATACGAAAATGCATTCTGTTGTGTTGCTAATTCCGAAGCATCCCCGCGATACAACTTATTGAGCAAATATGGGTTAAATCCTCCAACTGTTAAAATGCCAGGTCTATCAATGTATATAGTTCGATAAATTGCTTTTTTACTTGTTAAACCCCACTCGTTGCAAACTCCATCTGCAGGTAAAACAGTATTCTGACATCCGAAATAAGCTGTATCGGCATAAACGGTTACATTATTCGGTAAAGGATTCCAGTGATTTATTGAATCCACTTCGCCTGATGATGTCAACTGATATTCGGTTACAATATTAACAGAAGACACTTGTATACTCACATTAGCAGCCATTCCAAGATTGTTATAAAAACTACTGGCAATATTTCCAGCCGTATCTAATTTCCCTAAAATTTGCAATGAGTAAGTTCCTGCTGGTAAACAATTATAAGTAACATCGCCACTTGTAAATGTCCAAAAAGGTGATAAATTGCAATTGGAAGTTACATCTCCTTGATAAAGAATTTTCCCCAAATTCTCATCAGTAACAAAACGAACATTAGCATCATCTGAAAGAGTAAAGGTATACCACGTTGAAAGCACATAATTGTATCCTCCAAAGCTTACTACGCCTGAAGATGGATTTACTGTTCCACATGAATTATCTCGAATAAAAGCATTGCAAGCTAGTACGTCATTTCCGTATGTCCAAGCTCCTGTGGGAGATGAAGGAAGGACCCCGAGCTGGCTAGAAGGATCAATGTTGGAAGGATTTGGAGATTTTGTGATCCCACTTCCTCGTTCGTAAAACCTTATTCGTACTGTATTCGAATAATTTTTATGATAAAAAAGTTGTAAAGAATATGTCGTATTCGGCTTCAATTCACACAACCAAGAAATTCCAGCATAATAGGGATCTTCAAAATATGTCCCCGTTGGATGCAAAACCTTGCATCCATCAATCAAAGTAAGTGATGAAAGCGGTGTGGTACGAATATCTCCTTCATACAACTTCACTCCTACATACAAATTGCCCGTGTATTGGTTTTTAGCCTCGCTTATCTCAAACCGAAGTAAATCAATAAAACTATCCGTTGTAAACACATGCCAAGTCGTTTGAGTATAGTCTTGATAATTTGCTCCAAGCCCAGGACATACTTCTGAAGCAGAATCAATGGTCTGACAACCCACATCGAAGGTATAGGTATGCCAACCACCAGATAAAATTCCAATATTTTGAGCATTAGCTGCTCGGTCAAATTGATTAAGCACCTGAGGATAATCAATCGTTAATTGCAAAAAAATGGAATCATTTGCACTGTACTTTCCACTCACTTGAACGAGATAGTGACCTGGCAGCAAACACGGATTATAAGTTGAACCGAACTTATTGAGAGGAGTTAGTTTGGCAGGAGGAATATCTGCTGAATCAGGAAGGCAACTGCTTGAATAATAAACAGTAAAACCTACCGCAGCCTCGGGTAAGTCGTTACGAGGTTGCATAAGTTTAACTTCTACAGCTCGAGCTGTAGGTAAATAAAAGGAATACCACACAGATTTTTTATCCGTTCCAGCTGAAACCTGCACTGGATGAAAATATTCTCCAGATTGTACACTCGCCCCTGTTAAATCTACTGTATCGGAATAAAAAACTCCTATACCAAAGGTGCCTCCGGAGATAGTGATAGGTATAGCATTCGAGCAGTTGTCATTAGCAGGCTGAGCATACAAACCCACCCCAAACAAAAAGATTACTATAATGAAAGGTACCCTTTTCATAACAACCAACGATTTTATCTTACTCCACGACCACCCCAATCCGAATAACGTATATTGTAATCCGTAATATTACGTTCAACTCTATCACTTACCCTGCATCTATCTTTATCACAGAAAAAGCATCCTCCTCTGTTAATGTAATACTTATTCACAGGCCATGTGGGCTCATTATACAATCCCATTGAACTTAAAATACCATCTCCCCAAATTCCCGTATAGCTAGAAGCTGTTGCAGGATTATTTTCATCTTCATTTACCTGAACACACTTTTCCCACACATTTCCACTTAATTCCATTACACCATAATAAGAACCACCTGTTGCTTCACGTGTCAATGTATGATCTCGAGCAAAAATGCCCACTTCAAGCAATGCACCATACGTTTCACCTCCATAACTCCCCCCTCGTATATACCAATCAGATCCACCAAAATTCAAGTTAGCACCCACATCAGTACATGTATCCGTCCCAGGACCAGCAGGAGTCTCTATATGAATAGCTTCCACCACATTTGTATTTCCCCAAGCAAATTCACCTGGAACAAAATCTTTTGGCCCACGGCACGCCTTCTCATATTCAAGTTCAGTCATAGGCCTTAAGCAAGCCCAATCTAAATAAGATAGCAAATCATTAAACGTCATGAATCCCATGGCTCTGTCAGGATAAGGAGTTGTGTAAGTGCCATTTAACTGGATATTATATCCATAACTATAAAAATCGCTATTATTATAAAATCTATTCAGAGCTTGTGTAGGATCGAGGGTATTTAAAAAATCAACGTATTGACCCTGTGTGATTTCATATTTCATGATATAAAATTCATTATAACCCTTAGGGAAAGTACTATTTAGTTGAACCCAATAATCATAATATCCATATCTCAAACTGTCAGTGGATAGTTCAGCAGTAAACTTATAGGGCAAGTAACCATAAGGGGTATTATAACCTGTGCCATATTTATGAAGGGTGTTGCTACTAACCCCATCTCCAACATAAAAGGGACCAGCAGGTATTTGAACCATTTCGATCCCAAAAACTTTGATATCGTATTCCAGTGAATCCACGAGAGGAACGCCACTGGTAGAACCCACAATTTTTAACCTCACGAGTTGATTGACAATATGACCACGTCCCACATTTTTTCTTCGGATGAGCACACCTGTATTGTGCTGACCAGGATTACCGAAACGATCGGTAGTTAAAATAGGTTTAGCATAGGTAATAGAATCATCGAAAAAGTGATCAGTCATGTTAGTACTAAGTAATGCATGATTCCACGGTCCACCTGCTTCACATTGACGAAACTTAATAAACACCCATACGGCATCATGATTGCCAGGATTTCCACTCGTGTAATACCAGCTATTTTCCCAAGATATTCTAAATTCAACTTCGTCACGGTTAGCTCCCGTTCGTGTAACATTGCTAATTACCACATGATTTGCCCACATTTCAAAGGCAACCACCAAAATAAAAAAAGAAGAGATCTTTTGCATATTTATTAATTTTTATTTTCTTTTATCTTCCACCTCGACCACCAACATCAAAATACCTTGAGTTATACTCACTTGTTCCTCCGAAAAAGTATCTATCACTTACCCGAGCATATTGAGCTGGTTGATACCATGAACCACCCCTAGAAAGAAACCATTCATTGGTAGGCCATCCTGGTGTATTATAGGCACCATAGTTATCTAAAATTCCATCGCCCCATATACCAGTATAGGAAGACGGTGTGCTAGGGTCATTATTAGATGTGTTCACTTGAATGCAACGCTCAAATACATTTCCAGATAGTTCCATGACACCATAATAGCTGGCACCCGTACCTTCACGCGTTAAAGTTGTATCTCTCGCAAAGACACCTACTTCAACGGGTCCTTGATTGCTTGCACCAAACATTCCTCCATGACAATCCATGTCAGTGCCTGAGCAGTGCAGATTGGCACCCACATCCGTACAAATCTCCTGACCAGAAATGGTTCCCGTAAAATTTATTGCTTCTACATAAGTTGCTGTTCCCCAAGCATATTCACCAGGTACAAAATCCTTTGGACCTCGACAAGCTTTTTCAAATTCCATTTCCGTCAGTGGTCTAAGGGCTGCCCAATCAAGATAAGAAAGTAGATCAACAAAGCTTAAATAGGTCATGGCACGATTAGGCTGAGTGGTTGTATATACACCACCATTTAATTGAATATTATACATGTAACCGTCGTAAACATAAGCTCTATTAAGTGCATGCGAGGGATCTATGCAATTCAAAAAATCTACATACTGCCCTTGTGTTATTTCATACTTCATAATGTAAAAAGAAGCATAACCTTTGGGAAATTGATCTGGTACTGTACAATTGTAACCATATTCACCTGTTGCAATCGTCTGTTGGTTTTCTGAAGTGACTTTGTAAGGAAATCTGGGATTGGATCCTGGAGTAAATAAAAAGTTATTACTTACTCCATCACCAACATAAAAAGCCCCTTCAGGTATATAGACCATTTCAATTCCAAAAACTTTGATATCGTATTCCTTTGTAGGATCTAAAGAATTACCATCTGTTGCTCCGACAACTTTTAATGCTACACTATCGTTAACGATATGACCTTTTCCATAATTAGCACGGCGTATCATCGCACCTGTGTTATGGTTTCCAGGGTTACCGAAACGATCGTTTGCACTTATTGGCATAGCAAATGCAAGCCCCGAAGATAATGTGTGATCGCTCATGTTTGTGCTAAGAAGGGCATGACTCCACTGTCCCCCTGCTCCACATTCACGGAATTTTATAAAAATCCATACGGCATCATGATTTGATGGTAAAGCCTGAACATACCATGAATTTTCCCAAGAGATGTTAAAAGAAACTATGTCACGATTTGCCCCTGTGCGGGTTACATTGCTAATCACTAAATTGTTTGAAAACAAAATATGAGTGACAGCAAAAAATAAAACGAACCATTTTTTAAAACTTTTCATCTTTTTTTTGACAAATTTACATTATGAAACTTTATTTTCCAAATCAAAAATGTTCAATTTCATGAATTGCAACGAAAAAAAAGGTTAACAAAAGAATAACTTTTCAATTTAATTATCAATATTTTTAAATTAAAAAATGGTTAACAAACAGGAGTGAAACAAATCTTAGAGCATAAAGCTTATTTATTAATTACATGTAATGCAAAGGTATAGACGTTACCATCTTCTGTTTGGATAATTAAGCGATAACTCCCAGGATTAAGTGAAGCAGGCAACCATAAAGAAGTGCAACTGTTGTTCGGGTCAATGTTAAATTTTGCTTTGTAAACAACTTTATCTTCCCCTGAAAACAAAATAATAGATCCACTTATGGGTGTATTAAAACATATTTTCAACTCCTGTCCTGCCGATATGGGGTTAGGATAGACTTGAAAAGAATTTTCTGCCATATTATTGACAACTCTTACATCAGAGAATGAATAGTTTCCATTATAATCTACCTGCTTGATGCGATAGTAACTTATTCCCACATAAGGTTCAGGGTCAATAGCTTTATACCTACTTATTGAGTTAGTAGTTCCAGATGCGTCTACCACAGCGATATCTTCAAAATTTTTACATCCTTCAGGCATTCGTTGAACTACAAAGTAGTCATTAATTAATTCAGAAGCAGTAGTCCAGTTCAATATGACTTCACTGCCTACAAGTTTTGCATCAAAATGTAACCACTCGACAGGCAAAGGAACTGCTCCTGTAAGGGTTATGTTGAAGTTACAACTATTATTAGCATAGCCATCTACCACGATGAGAAAAGTACTATTAGGCGGTAAATTATTGAGTTCATAATGAATATCGTTTGTATCACCATAATTAAAACATGCAAGTTCTAGGTTATCAGAGGGATTGCAAGGATCTCCAACAGCCTGAAGAATATCCACTTGAATACCTTGGGAAGAAGGATTGCAAACTGTGTTGGTTATGTCTATAGTAACATTACCACCCATAGCATCAGTTTGGAAGAAATACCATACGGTATTTTCTACAGTCATGGGTTGACATCCTGAAAAGGGAGGATCTTCAGTGGAATCGGTGGTAGCAAAGGAGGTTTGTGAGGCAATCGTAGTGCCCTGATAAAGTTGAATGGCGTATGCACAATGATCGTTGCACATAGGCCAGTTGTTCGAACGGACGGACATGGTATCGTTGTAGGTTACATAATCGGGATTACCATTGGGCATACTGATTTGAACAAAAATTGTAGAAGTGTTATTAGGTACAAAAACACCAGGCACTGATACTACTGCTGAGGTGTTAGGAGCAATATCAAGCCCCGTTATGGTTTGTGTTGTTGGAGAACCTCCATTTACGGTAGTAGTAACAGTTATGCTGTTAATATGTTCTGTGGGATTGCAAAAGCGATTAGTTCCATTGTTGTTGTTGCGAACAAAAATCTGCAATGGATAATTAGCTCCGTAACACCCCGAAGCACCCGTTAAAGCAGCATCTATTCGCGTTGAGTGAATATTAAAATTATCAAAAGCAAAACCATCGCTAACTTCACTTCCATCAGAATGAAAAAATACACGAAAAATCACACATGTTTGACCTGCCAAAAAAGATATATCATGCTGAGCATGGATCCAAGAAGTGCCACCATTTCCTGCCCATCTGGACCCGCTGTTAAACCAATTTTCAAAATCCCCTGCTGTTCCTAGTGTATTCCAAGTTACCCCACCATTTGTTGAATATTCGAAAGTAGCATAATCACAGCAAGCTTCTGTATTAAATTTATAATCAAATGAAATCCAAGCACAACTCAAAGAGGATAAATCAAATATAGGGCTGACGAGGTAACCATTCTCATAATTATTATAAGAACCTGTAAGATTGGTCATCCAACTTAAACCATAGCCTGCATTACCTCCAAGTTTGCTAAAAGTACCCAACGAGAAAGTGGTGTTATCAACCACTTGCCATCCATTAGGTCCGCTGTTAAAATTTTCAGCATAAGGAAATGTATTAATGAATCCGAAATAAGTACTAACTATGACAGAAGTTTTTACTGTGTCATTCATATGATAAGGATCATCGGCTAAATCTGTATATGCCTGTACTTGATATGTTCCGACATGTGATAAATCGACAGTCGAAGTAAAAGTATAATCTAGTGTAGAATTAGGATTAATTGGACCGGGAACAATTTCTGTATAACTTACATTTACGGGACCCGCCATAACAAAGGTTACAGGTATGTTCGAAACTGAAACACATGAATAGTTTTTAATTCTAACTTGAACAGGAACATGATCCCTTCTTTCACAAAAATCATTTGTAGTATGTGGTTGCAAGATAGACACAACGCCTACATCATTATTACTTTGATCAGAAATACGAAAATTATCAATAGCGGGACCCGTGGCTACATAAGAATGATCAGAATGAAAAACAAAACGGAAAATCACGCAGCTTTGTCCGGACAAGTTGCAGATAGGAAGCCTTATATGATTCCAACTGGAGCTTAAATCGCCTCTCCAAGTACCTAAGTTGGTCCAACTAGAACCTCCGTTTATTCTGTATTCTAGAGCAAGCCAATCACAGCATGATTCTGTAATCATTTTTAAATCAAATTCGAGCAATGGTGATATGATGGAACTCATATCAAAAATAGGTGTGTATAAGTAATCATTTTCATAATTATTATAATTACCAGTTAACTTTGTTGCCCAGGAATTACCATTTCCTTGAGGACCACCCATGTCCGTTATAGTTCCCCATTGAAAAGTTGCATTGGTGGAAGAAGGATGCAAAATCCAACCGCCATCGGAAGTATTAAATCTTCAAAATATGGATAAACATTGACGACAATAGGTTGATAAAAAAGCTGATTCAAAATAACAGAAATCGTATCATTAGCTAACCTTGCATCACCTGGGTATTGAGTAATAATAGTAAATGTGTATGCACCAGCTCCACTCATGTCGACCGTATGAGTACAGGTATAATCCACATAGGAACCCGGGGCTATAGGTCCTGGAACTACCTCACTAAAACTTCCCGTATGAGGACCGGCATAGCTTAAAGTAAATGGAACATTAGAAACCGTAGAACATCCGTAATTGAAGAAACGAATAACCACCGTGTCGTTTAAACGTCTATCACAAAACTGTTTATTAGCGACAGGCAGTATTAATGAATCGGGTGCAACATCCGGATTGTTATCGTAAATTTTTATATTATCGAGTGCAAAGCCATCATAAACTTCACTTCTATCAGAATTAAACAAAAATCTGAGAAGAACACAAGATTGATTTGCAAGTGGAGTCAATGTATGAACAACATGTTGCCATGATGATGAAGACGATCCTCGCCAAGAGGTTGTAGAATTATACCAATCTGGATCAGAAGAAGAACCAAGTGTGGTCCAAGTCGAACCACCGTCAAGACTATATTGCACTTGACCCCAATCACAGCAACTTTCCGTGTTATACTTGATATCGAATTCCAGCAAAGGACAAGATAAATTTGAAAAATCCAGCAAAGGGCTCATTACCCAGGAAGACTCATTGTCGTTGTAATTTCCTCTATAGTTGGTAACCCAGCTACGGCCAAATCCGCTATTGCCACCCATTTTAGAAAAAGTATGAAGTTCCCAAGTGTTAGCAAGATTTCCATTGGAAACCCAATTCTCATGCCACGTGTCAAAAGTAACGATGTAAGGGAATGATGTGATGGTATCTGGGTTATATCTCACCACGGTATCATTGCTATGATCAGGATCAGTGGATAGATCTACCCACCCTGTTAAGGTATAGGTGCCCGAGGCATACTGACTTAAATTAGCAGTCGTTGGAAAAACTGCGTTAACTCGTTGCCCTGGGTTCACTGGACCTGGAATTATCATGCTTAACAGTTGAGTTGGTTGTGTTGGATGTGTAATTCTGCAATAAACAGGAACATTACACAACACATTGCGTCCAATATTTCGTATCGAAATTCCAATTGTTTCAGAAGCTGTAGGGCTGCACTTGTTGTTAAAATGTAAATCTACAATTTCAACCTTATCGGTGCGAGGGTTAGGTAAAAGCTGAAAGTTATCAATAGCTACTCCAGGGTTAAAAACACTATGATCAGTATGTAATCTAAATCTAAAACGAACACAAGAATTATTGTTACAAGCATTGGTAAAAACTGTATCAGAATAATGGATCCAATTATTTGAGGATGATCCTGCCCAAGAAGTAACCGTTGTAAAATTAGTTCCACCATCGGTTGAAACTTCAAAATAAATTCTATCACAACAGCTTTCTGTTGAATACTTAATATCAAAAAAAACCAAGGGATTTTGATCTAAACCCAAATCGAAAACGGGGCTTATAACCCAAGAGTCCTCAAAATTATTGTAGTCTCCTGTCAAATTGGTTGACCAGGATGCACCGTACCCCTGATCTCCACCCATATCTGTAAAAATTCCATATTGCCAAGAATTGTTTGTCCCACCCGATACCCAAGAACCGTTGTTTGAATTAAAATTTTCTATGTAAGGTAAAAATGAAATCCTGGGTACATCTATAATTAAAACACGACGTGTTGTATCATTGATGTGATTAAGATCTGTTGCCAAAGAAGTATAGCTTGTTAAGGTATATGTTCCAACCACGGACATATTTATGGTTGAAGAAAAAGTATAATCCAAAGTTTCTCCTGGAGCTATAGGTCCAGGAACTATTTCTGTAATGCTGCCACCATTAGGTCCAACATATGTGAAAGTAACTGGAACATTAGAAACACTGGAACATCCAAAATTTTTTATAGTTACCGTGACTGGCTCTGCAGAAGTATTATTGCAAATACTTGATGCTGCCACCATTAGGTCCAACATATGTGAAAGTAACTGGAACATTAGAAACACTGGAACATCCAAAATTTTTAATAGTTACCGTGACTGGCTCTGCAGAAGTATTATTGCAAATACTTGAAGGAGTTACAATAGCAATTACCCCCACATCTTGAAGATTATCAAAGATTTGTACATTATCCATGGCTATCCCACCATAATTTACACTGCCATCACTATGAAAACGAAAGCGTAGTAATACACAAGAATTTCCTGCCATAGAAGACAATGCATGCTCCATGTGTTTCCATAGGCCACCTGACGATTCTCTCCATGTGGTTCCACTGTTATACCAATTAGGATCAGAAGAAGTTCCTAACACGGTCCATGTAGAACCTCCATTAACACTGTATTCAAAAGTTAGGTAATCACAACAATTATCAGTCTCCCACTTTAGATCAAAAGTAATGTAAGGACAACTAAGCCCACTAAAATCAAGCCTCGGACTATACAGATACGAATCATCCCCATCTTTGTAATTGCCATATCTATTTGTAGTCCATGCACGATTATTTCCTTGAGAACCACCCAAATCTGTAAAAGAATTGCATTCCCATGTATGATTAACATTTCCTGTCGATACCCAATTATTAATGGTCGTTTCAAAAGTTATCTACATTAGGAAAAGTATTTACCACTACAAATTCTGTTCGCCTTACTGTATTGTTAGAGCGATCACCGTGATACATCAACTCTGAAAAACCTGTTAAAGTATATGTTCCACTACCAGACAAATCTGCTGTACCACTAAAATAATAATTTACGCGTTGCCCTTTTAGAATAGGTCCTGGTTTCGTTTCTGTCAGAATTTGCGTTGGCAAAGAGGGATGCGTGATCACAACTTTTACAGGCAATTTACAAACAGGATAAATTGATTTATTGCGTACACTAATTCCTATTTGTTCTGAAGTGCTCATGCTACATTTGTTACCAAAATGAACATCTATTACCTCAACATCATACATCGATGAATTTGGCATCACAGCAAAATCATCGATAATAATTCCGTCACTAACCACCGATCCATCTGATGTAAATCTAAATCTGAAAAAACACAGAGTTTGAACATCCAGTTAATTTTAAAGTAACAGAGACATGAATCCATGAATTACTTGAAGTTCCTGCAAAAGTACGTAATGTGCTCCAAGTTGTTCCCCCATTTACACTATGTTTATAATAAACTCTATCGCAACACGCCTCGGTACTATATTTAATATTGTAAGATACCACAGGATCAGCATTAAGACTAGATAAGTCAAATGGCGGTGATAGCACCCATGCATCTTCATAATTATTATAGGAGCCACTTAAACGTGTTACCCATGCAGGGGTTCCACTTCCTCCCATCTTAGCAGTCATCCCCCACTCCCCAAGGCCTGTACCACCTGTTTGCCATCCACTGTTGCTTTGATTAAAATTTTCTACATAGGGTAATGTTAATACACGACTATGCCTTCCTTCTCGCAAGGTATCATTGATAAAATACTTTTCATTACCCAGTTGAGTATAAATTTTAAATAATAAATTCCTTCAGCAGACATGTCAAAAGTAGATGAAAAAAGTAAAATCAACGTACGATTGACCTGGTATTGTGCTGGTAATTAAGTCAGTTAACGTAGCAGAAGTAGCTCCTGAAATTTCAGCCATAATAGGAATACTGTAATGGGGGGTAGCGCTCTGTTATAAACGCGAACTTGTAGGGTTTGAGTTGATGAATACGAGGTTGTACAATTTAAATAGCCAGGAGTAAACACTGCAACCGGAGAAACATCGGGTTCAGAAAATAAAAAATGTCATCAACATACCAAAATTTTCCTGCTTGACTTCCGTCATAATATCTGAACCTAATTTTGACATTTGCTTGATTGGCAGCAAAAGAGGCAATATCAAATGTGGTATCCTGTGGAGCTGTAAGACTTCCCTTGGTAACTTTTTCTAACGTATATATTGTTGTCCATGTGCTCCCACCGTTATTACTAATTTCTATGTATCCATAAGTTCCTTCAACACCTCACCAATGATGTTAAATTCTTAAAAATACAGCAAGGTGATTTGTACAAATAAAAACGGGAGAAGTTAGCACAGCTTCATTAAAAGTATCGCTAGCTCCAAGAGCCTCATCATAAAATACAGCATAATAACCTCCACTCGTACTTCCAAAACCGGGATTATTTCTTATTATCCATGTAGCTGAACCCTGCAAAGCAGTTGTTGTCCAACCTGCTGGCATAGCATTCGTAGGAAATGATTGATAATGAATAATGAAAGGATATAAACCTTGCACAAAAAAAATAAGCGTTAACATGACAGCGATAGTTCTAAACATTTTTACGTAAAATTAACAATTTAAGTAAGATAATTGCTACTAACTTTGAGAAAATTCACGAAATTAAACAAAAAAAAGTAAAAAATTAAGTTAACAACTTGTTTACAAGATTAGACATATTTTTTAAATAATCAATCATTCAAAAAAATTATTGGTTAACATGTATTAACGACTTCATGAATTCACTAGGATTTACGCCCATTTTCTTTTTAAAAGCATGAAGGAAAGTTGATCTATTGCGAAATCCACTCATTTGAGCTATAGCTTCAAGAGTAAGCGTGTTACCATGTTTTTTCATATTTTCGGTAGCTTCCTCGACTCGTAACTCATTAATAAAGTTAAAAAAATTATTTCCAGTTTTTTCGTTGATGACTATACTTACATACCTATAGTTTGTTTCAAGTAATTTGGCTAAAGTTATAATATTGAGCTCGGGATCAAGATACAATTTTTTTTCTTTCATGATCTGTAAGATACGTTCATAAAGTTCTTGTTTAAATTCTTCAGTTAATTGAAACCCTGAGGAAACAACGGTTTTATCCTTAGGCATAGAGGGTGTTTCATGAAGACTTTCTTTTATGTTTACTTTAGCTTCGTATAATTTCTGCAAGTATATGTCGGACTGTTTAATTCCAAAAAATCCTAAAAAGTTAATAAAAAGAATCATGCATAGAAAATATATCAATCGAAACAAAGGATAATGCGTTGACAAAAAGTAAAGGCTAATATCCAGCACTGAAAATGCAATGTACATAAAAAGGAAAACCCATAGCCACGATAGCGAAATGTTTTCCGTATAACTAAAATACTCGAGAATATTTTTTTGGTGCTTTTTCAACAGTTGAATGATGGCAATAACGTAGACAACTACCTGGAGATAATAAACTAATACCATCCATGGTTTAATGATTTCAAGAAAATGACCAATTACCTTCAAATCAAATACATAACCCAGCAAAGAAATAAAAGCCATTACAAAAGCAGGAATATAATGAAGGAAAACTTTTGGTTTAAACTGATATTGCTCATCAGTCAAAGAACGAACATATAAGTAATAAAAAGGGTTAAAAGATAATAACAAAGGATAAACCATTGGGAAAAACCATTTATACCATTCTTCAGGGTATAGAAAACGGGCATTTATTCCAAAATATAGGGAAATTAGCAGCATATAAATGGCAAGCAAGCGATGGGATTTACTTAAAACACCTCGATAAGCATACAATTGCAAAGCATATATGAGGGGTTGTAAAATCATGAACGCATGTAAATAAGTTAAAATTTGTTGTATATGCATATCAGCTATTTATTATTTCAGAATACCATGCAAATGTAATTGAAATGATGTAATTTTATGAAAAAAATGAAAGAAAAAAGATTATTCTTGGTAGATGCAATGGCTGTACTTTTTAGGTCTTATTATGCGTTGATAAGAAATCCATTATACAATTCAAAAGGTTTTAACACATCCGCCATTTATGGTTTTGCAAACGCCCTACTTGAGCTAATAACCACACAAAAGCCATCTCACATGGCTGTAGCTTTTGATACTAAAGGTCCCACACACCGCGAAGTTGAATTTGCGAATTATAAAGCTAATCGGCCGCCAGCACCAGAAGACCTCATCAAATCTATCGAACCTACCAAAAAGCTCATTGAACTCATGAATATTCCAACCATTGAAATACAAGGATACGAAGCCGATGATATTATTGGAACCTTAGCTAAAGAAACTGAAAAAGATGGATACACGGTTTTTATAGTTTCTCCTGATAAAGATTTTGGCCAACTCGTCTCGCAAAACATTTTACTTTACAGGCCATCGGCAGGGAACAAAGAAAAAGAAATTTGGGATGTAAAAAAAGTTTGTGAGCGTTATGGGATTGAACGTCCTGAGCAACTCATCGATATTTTAGCTCTCATGGGAGATCAAGCAGATAACATCCCAGGTGTTCATGGCATAGGAGAAAAAACAGCCATGCAACTTATTCAACAATTTGGTTCCATTGAAAATCTTTACGAGAACATAGATAAAATTACCTCACCATCGGTTAAAAGAAAACTCATAGAAGGAAAAGAGCTTGCTTTTTTATCCAAACAACTGGCAACCATTCAATTAAATGTTCCCATTGATATTAAATTCTCTGAACTAGAATGGAAAATCCCTTCATACAAAGATCTTCAAGATTTTTTTGATGAACTCGAATTCAAGACTTTTTCAAAAAGATTTTGGGAAGCTATGCAAAACCTTACCGAAGAAAAACCTTCACTTCAGGTTAATCAACCAACTTTATTTGATCAAGAATTTATACCCATAGATGAGCGGAGGCAGGTCTTTGCAGATATTCACAGTACGCCTCATACATATAAACGTATCGAAGTTTTAAATGAACTCAAAGAATGGTTAAGTGGAGTTACCGATAAACTTTGTTTTGATTTGGAAACTAGTTCGCTTGATCCTTATGAAGCAAGGATAGTAGGAATTGCATTGAGTTACCAGCCACATGACGCGTGTTTTGTTCCCACAGAAAATCAGCTTAATGATGTGCTTTTCCTTTTAAAACCTTATTTTGAAAATCCAAACATTACCAAAATAGGTCATAATTTAAAATTTGATTTATCCGTTTTAAAAACCCATGGAATTACCGTTAGTCCACCTTGTTTTGACACCATGATTGCACACTATTTATTAGATCCCGAGAAAAAACATGGAATGGATTATTTAAGCGAAATTTATCTAAAATACAAAACCATCACCTACGACGAAATGATGGATAAAAAGAAAAACATTCAAGAGGTTGATGCTCAAAAATTATCTGATTATGCCTGCGAAGATGCTGACATAACTTTACAGCTTTACCATATTTTTCTACCTAAGTTAAAAGAAAAGGAACTAGAACATTTAATGTATGAAGTTGAAATGCCCCTGGTGGAAGTACTGATGGACATGGAACTCACTGGGGTAGCAATTGATACGGATGCTTTGAAAGAACTTTCAAAGCAACTCGAAGAAGATATCCATCAAATAGAACGAGAAATCTACGAATTAGCAGGAGCAGAATTTAATATCAATAGTCCAAAACAGTTAGGAGAAATTCTTTACGAAAAACTACAAATTGCGGACAAACCACAAAAAACTAAAAAGACCAAGCAATATTCTACGGCCGAAGAAACCTTACAAAAATACGTACATGTCCATCCAATTGTAAATAAAATTTTGGATTATCGTGAACTTGTGAAACTTAAGAGCACTTACATTGATGCTTTTCCCTCCATGGTTCATCCAAAAACAGGTCGAATACACACAAATTTTAACCAAACCATCACGTCTACCGGTCGGCTTAGCTCTTCACAGCCCAACTTGCAGAACATTCCCATCCGTACTCAACGTGGCCGAGAAATACGTAAAGTTTTTATTCCATCGAAAAAAGAGAATTATATTTTATCAGCCGATTACAGTCAAATCGAGCTTCGTATTGTTGCCTCCATCTCTGAAGATGAAAACATGATGAAAGCATTTATTGAAGGGAAAGATATTCATGCTGCAACAGCTGCCCAAATCTATGGTGTAGAAGAATCCCTTGTAACCTCTGAAATGAGGCGTGTGGCAAAAACTGTTAACTTCGGGTTACTGTATGGCATGACAACCTATGGACTTGCTGAAAGGCTTGGCATTTCTCCAAAAGAAGCAAAAGCAATTACAGAAGCTTATTTCAAAAAATTTCCTGGCATAAAGCGATACATGGAAGAAGCAAAAGCGTTTGCTCGAGAGCATGGGTATGTTCAAACATTGCTCAAACGCAGAAGATATCTACCCGATATTCATTCATCCAACCCAACGGTACGCGGACTGGCAGAGCGAATTGCTATAAACATGCCTATTCAAGGCACAGCGGCCGATATGATTAAACTGGCCATGATACGTATCCATAAACTCTTGAACCAAAGCTACCCTGAAGCTAAACTAATTTTACAAGTTCACGACGAGCTGATATTTGATGTTCCAGAAAAAGATGTTGACTCATTTATCCCTGCCATTATAGATATCATGAAAAATGCACTTCCTCTAAAAGTTCCCATCGAAGTTAGTGTAGGAAAAGGCAAAAACTGGTTAGAAGCCCACGAATAATAAAAAATGGTTGCCCAAAGGCAACCATCATGACTTCACATTTTCCCAAAACTTATTTCACCACCACTTGCGTAAAAGTTTTTTCACCAACTTTACATGTAAGCGAATAAACTCCATCTTTCAATGAACTAGTTTCAATACGATAGTTAGATCCTCTAAAAGTTCCTTGCAATACAACTTGCCCTAACATATTCCTTAAAACATACTCAACATTTTCGTTTGACAAATGAGGATTTTGAATAATCAAATGATCATCAAAAGGAGATGGATAAACTCGAAAGTAACCTTGAAGTTCATCATCAAGGCCTGTCAAAACATTTATGTTAATATCATCGATGTACAAGTTATTTCCACCTTTTGAATAGAAGTCAAACTTTAAACGCATGTGAGTGTATTGAGAAACCGCACCAGCAGGAATAGAAAATTCTGCCGTTTTCCATTGTGATGAATTTGCAGGAACAAATTCATTAGATGTAGGTGGAGCAGTAATCCAGTTTGCTCCACTGAAACTTAATTTATTGCTCCATGTTTTGCCACAATCGGTGGATACTAAAACATTGAGTTTATCATATGCTGTATCTGACGGAGTTACCATTGTTGCTGGAATGATTTTTCCTGTATAAGCATATTTGAAAGTTACTTTTACATGCTGACCCGCTGGTAAGCTTGTTAAATCAATAGTCGGAGTAATCAAAATATCTTTACTACCAGCTCTGCCATTTGAAAAATTAGGAAGATAAACTGATTTGTTACCATTGTAAGCTGTACCAGTTTTGAGTGTCCAATTTCCTGCGGCTTCATTGATGATTACAAATTTATTAAGTGCAGTTGTAGCTTCGAAACTCTCCACATATGGTGCATCGATCGTAGAATCATCTGGCCAAACAATAATATAATTGACCTTCGTAAGACTATCACTTCCAGAAGCATTGTATACTTTTAAAGTAACTTTATAAGTTCCTCCTTGGTTGTAAGTTACAACAGGATTGGCATCAGTAGAAGTCGACGGCGTTCCACCTTCAAATTCCCATATTCTTGATTCTACTTGACCGTTGAAGGAAACATCATGAAATGTAACAGACGACCCCTGACAAACCATGGTTGTTGAAGTATAAAAATCAGCTTTAGGTGCACATAATTGAGGTGTAGTATCTAGCACCCCCGTATTAATAAGATTTTCTTTAGACCAAAGGCTTCGACGATAACCATTTAATGTAGCGTCTATGCGTGCTTTCTGGCCAAGTGTAAAAATGTTGTTACAATAACCCCACTGATAGTCCATGTAATTTTCAATCATATCTGGTTCATCGGGAGTTTCTTGGCAAGTGTTTCTACTTCCCGGAGGATAACAATCTAAAGATGTATTAACTGTTGCTTGATCGACGGGAGGTGTATCATCTACTTCATCTCCGTTTGGAGCTAAAAAGGAAGGACATCCACTCGAAGCAGGAATAAGTCCTCCCATTAAATTTTGAAAAGGATGATAAAGATTAAAATAATGCCCTGTTTCATGGGTAAATGTTCGATTCACCATATTAATGGGCATCCCCCCCATTTGTGTAGCTGTACCAATGGATCCTATTCCATCGTGCCTTATGAGAACACCATCCTTTAAAGTATCACCACCCGTCAAAGCTTGTGATAAGGGATTGTCAGGAGGAAAAGGAGACATACCACCAATAAAAGCTCCATCAGGCAAAGACATATCTGTTGGGTAAATAAAACTCACCACAAATACATTTAAATAATGTTTAGGGTCCCATGCATATTTAGACATGGTTTCAAAATAGGCGAAATTCGTTTCCGGATCATAATGTCTAACAATGCCAGAAGTGCAATTTCCTGCCGTATCTTTCCTGGCTAATCTAAACTCAATTTGGCAATTGGCAGCTCTAGCTTTAAATAAGCTATACGTATCAACTGTATCTGCATTAAGTTTGTTGTAATCAATGTTAAGTAAATTTAGTCCATCCAAAATTTGATCATCGCTTATGTTATTAGCTTCGTAAGTATGAATAACGTGGAAAACAACTGGTATTATGCGTTTACCATTAATAAGAGTGTCAGTTTTTGATTGACCTTCTTTTTTCAGACTTTTCTGTAGCTGTTTAAAATTTTCTTCAAACATCATGTACTGTACGATCAAATCAGGATTTTCAGCTACCTTTTTTTTCAAAATAACATCATCAGCCTGATAAAGAAATGGATGCTGACCAACTACACTGAAATAAAAAGAAATAAAACCCACAACCCAAAAAATTCGTTTCATTTTTTTTTGCAAAAATATTCATAATAAGGGAAATAAACAAAATTTATAAGTTACTATAAAATTTTTTTTGAAAAAGTAAATCATTTACTTTTGCAAAGTTTTTTAAAAGTAACTTAAATACTTTTTCCAAATGAAAACAAGGTACATTGATTTAATTGAGCAAACTTTTGAATTTCCAACAGAAGACTTCAAAATGATAGAAAATGAACTTTACTGGCATAACATCAATTTAATGGATCTTGTGGATCAATATGGTACTCCTCTTCGCATCACTTACCTTCCTAGCATAAGTGCACAAATTCAAAAAGCCAAAAGAATTTTCAATGTAGCCATTGCTAAGGCAGACTACAAGGGAGAATACTTTTATGCTTATTGTACTAAGAGCAGTCATTTTAAACATGTGTTGGAAGAAGCTTTAAAAAATGATATCCACATTGAAACCTCCAGTGCATTTGATATAAATATCATCGAAAAATTGTATGAAGAAAAAAAAATAGACAAAAATATATACATTATTTGCAATGGTTTTAAAAAAGCTCAATACATAGAAAATATTTCGAGACTCATCAACGCAGGATTTTATAATACCATTCCTATAATCGATCACAAAGAAGAATTGTTTGAATACCGTATAAAAAAAGGAATTAAAGCTAAACTAGGCATTCGAATTGCATCAGAAGAAGAACCTCAATTTGAATTTTACACATCAAGATTAGGCATACGCTACAGTGATATTTTGCCCTTTTACAACTTGTATATTAAAAATCACCCCAATTTTGAATTAAAGATGTTACACTTTTTCATAAATACGGGAATTAAGGATTCTGCTTATTACTGGAGTGAACTTACAAAAAGTGTTAACTTATACGCAGAACTCAAAAAAGTTTGCCCAACCCTTGATACTTTGAACATTGGAGGTGGATTTCCTGTTCGTAACTCTCTTGTTTTTGATTACGATTACGAATACATGGCAGAAGAAATAGTTTATCAAATAAAAAAAATTTGCAAAGAACACGGTGTGCCCGAACCCCATATTTTTACAGAATTTGGAACTTATACGGTTGGAGAAAGTGGTGCTATTCTTTTTAAAATCTTAGGAAGCAAACAACAAAATGACAAAGAAATTTGGTATATGATTGACAGTAGCTTCATGACAACTTTACCTGACACCTGGGCTATTAATCAAAGGTTTATTTTACTTGCTCTCAATCATTGGGATTACGAATATCAGCGGGTTTTTCTTGGAGGTTTAACCTGCGATAGTCATGATTATTATAATTCTGAAATGCATGCCAACGCCATTTATTTACCCAAATTCACTCCTGCTGACCCTTTGTACATTGGCTTCTTTCACACGGGAGCATATCAAGAAGCTTTAAGTGGTTACGGCGGTATACAGCACTGCCTCTTACCTGCTCCAAAACATATTCTTATCTACGAAGATGAAGACGGAGAATATTATACTAGGCTTTTTGCAAAAGAACAAAGCTACAAATCCATGCTTAAAATTCTAGGTTATTAA